>Ga0070681_10005381_pt1 | contig 12363 bp, 9 predicted proteins | sample KBSC83BmetaG_FD_65650 | JGI IMG/M metagenome (GOLD analysis project Ga0070681, IMG submission 65650) | Corn rhizosphere microbial communities from Kellogg Biological Station, Michigan, USA - KBS C8-3B metaG | ecosystem: Host-associated > Plants > Roots > Rhizosphere | place: USA: Michigan...
GCCATGCTCGCGTCGAAGGAGATTCTTTCGTTCTCCTCGACTTTGCGCAAAGTCCAGAACGGGTCTTTGCCCTGGCGCACCGCGTCGATGGATTCCTTGATGCGATCGCGCAGCAGAATCACGCCTTCGTCCGAAGCGCCGAGGTGTTCCTGGCTGCGATTGTAGATGTCACCCTGGCTTTCCTGGGCGACGCGGTCCTGATCGTGCGAGGCGATGCCCCACCAGCCGTCGTCGACCCGCGTGTAGACGCCCGGTTTGTCGTCTTCGAAGCCGACGGTTTTTAGAACCAGCGGCCGGTCGCGCTGCGAATCATCGTTGGGCGTGAAACGGAGCCAGAAGGTCATCGTCTTGGTGTCGTCGACCGGAACGCGAAAACGAATGGCGTGATCCGGGATCCGTCCTTTGCGCGCAGTGGTGTGGCGCGTGTGCGACGGAAAGATCCAATGCGAATGTTTCGGCTTCGACACGCCGGGCACGTGCATGGTGATTTTCGCGCCGTACTGTGTCGCTTGCCAGCCGATTTCCGGACGCTTGAGCGCCATGTGCGGATACTCCGGCGCGTGCAGCGCGACCAGATGCGTCTGGTCGACCGAGTTCTCGGCGCGCTGCAGCCAGTTGCAGTATTCCGTGCCGGCGCCGATCACGCGCTCGCCGTGTTCTGCAAAAAATAAATCATAACGCGGCAGGAGCGGCGCTGGCTTGGGCCCGATGTACGCGAAGATGAAACCGCCGATCTCTTCGACTTTGTATGCCGGATGGCGGATGCGGTCTTTGAACCTGCTGTCCGCCGGCTCGGCCGGCTGTTCTAGGCAGCGGCCCGAAATGTCGTAGAGCCAGCCGTGGTAACAGCAGCGGATGCCCTGCTCTTCGACTCGGCCGAATTCCAACGACGTGCCGCGGTGCGAGCAGTGCAGATCCATCAAGCCGAGCCGCTCCGCGCCGTCGCGGAACAGCACAAAGTCTTCAGCGAGAAGCCGCACCTTCGTCGGCCGGCCGGCGGCTCTGACCAGTTCGGTAAATCCCACCGGCCACCAATAACGGCGCAGCATTTCGCCTGCGGGCGTGCCCGGTCCGACGCGGGTCAACAGGTCGTTTTCCTCTCGCGACAGCATGATGATCCTCCGATAAAACAGCAGGGCCGAGTTTGAAACCCACTCCTACAATGCCGGCTGTTATTCACGAGCCTTTCAAAATTTTCGCCAGCTCTTCCTTGAACTGCAGTCCTTCGGCGTCTTCAGTCTTCAGATAATAGCCGATCGACAGCTTCGGCTCCTGCACGGCGATCTTGTGATCCTTCAGATATTTCTGCATCAAGGTGCCTTCGACCAGATGCGAGCTGCGCGATTCGTACTTCTGCAGCACGGCCTGAGCTTCGCGGGTCGTCATGAAAGCGACGAAGAGCTTGGCCAGATGCGGGTGAACGGTATTCTTAGGAACGCTCAACTGGAAATAATCGGTGTTGATCGGCGTTACGCCGGGCACGGCGACCAGCGGCGCGCCTTTGGGCTGCCAGGTCCACATGGCGCTCAACGCGTCGCCGAAATTCGCCATGATCGGAAATTCGCCGCTTACCACCCGCTCTTCTTCGCTGTAGCGCAGACGCCCGCCGCTGATCCCGACGAGCTTGCGTGCGTAATCTTTTACGCGATCCTGTCCCCAGACCAGCGACAGCTCGGCGAGCCAGGCGACGTAGGGCGGGATGGCAATTTTTCCCGCCCAGGTCGGGCTGAGTTTCGGATCGACGAGGTCGGCGTAATTTTTCGGCGCTTTGTCCTTGGGGATCAGATTGGCGTTATAGACGATGCCGTTGGGTGAGGTGTACGTAAGCACGGTTTCGCCGGGAAAAATTTCCATCTCCTTGGTTACCCACGGAAAGATCCCCGAGTAGTTCACTTTCTCCAGCGCATTCTCCTTATGCAACAGCGCCTGGTGTGATTGGGAGCCCAGGAAAATATCCGACGAGACTTTGCGGCCGGATTTGATTTCCGTGATGTGCCGGGCGGCGCGCGCGTTCATGTCCGGCCCGGCGGCGAAGCTGATTTTCATGGTCGTGCCGAAGCGCTTGTTGAACGCCGCTTCGAGCTCGGCGAGACCTTTGCGTCCGCCGAAGGTTTGGGCGCCCGCGATGAAAACCAGCTCGTCTTCTTTTTTCGCGCCCGCGACCAGAGATTCCATCGTGTCGGCGGCGTGAAGGTCCGTCACGGCGGCGAAAACGAGCGCGCCTAGCGCAAGATGAAACTTCGCGAAGCGTTTCACGATCGACCTCCGATCAACTTACCTGAAATTCGCCGGGTACCGGAGCGAGCGCCTGGTTTTTTGCCGGATCGCGAAGGACGCCGTGCGGGTCCTGGCCGTGCTGAACCGCTTCGATGGATTGCTTGAACATACGGCGTAGCAATATCACGCCTTCGTCCGAGACGCCGAGATGTTCCCCGCTGCGATCGAACACGGAGCCCTGACTTTCCTGCGCGCAGCGGTCCTGGTCGCCGCGCGCGATCCAATTCGTCTCGTCGTCCCAGCGATATTTACCCGGGATGCTGTCGCCCATTCCCTGGTCCGACTGATCCTTGGGGATTTTCGCCATCACTTTGCCGTCGACGATGGGCGCAAAATACAGCGTGAAGTGCATCGTGTTGGTGTCATCGATGGGCACGCGCCAGCGCAGCGCCTCGTAACCTTCATGAGTGGCGGCGAAAGCCGCCGGATGATCTTCGTTCAGGTGGTAGCCGACCTTGTTCATGTTCGGAAACAAGAAGTGGCTTACGGTCATGAACGATCCTTCGGATACGGTGCGGGTGAAAGTATCGCGGATGCCGAACTCGGTGACTTCCGAAGTGAGCTTCTCATCGGACCACAGGCGGGTCTTGGGCGTGCGGTGGAGCCATTTGAAATGATGCTGATCGACGCTGTTCTCGACTGTCTGTAAATAGTTGCAATGAATCACGCGCGCGGCGAGCGCCCGCACCCCGTCTTCGCGCACGAGCACGTCCCAGCGCGGCAGCAGCGGCGCCGGCTCGGGACCGATGTACGCGAAAATGATTCCCGCCAGCTCCTCCGCGCGATAGGCTTTCTGCTGGACGCGATCCTTGAACGTGCTCTCCGCCGGCTCGCCGGGCATCTCGAGAATTTTTCCCGCCACGTCGTAAAGCCAGCCGTGATAGCAGCAGCGGAGGCCACCATCTTCGATGTGGCCGAACTCCAGCGACGTGCCCCGGTGCGCGCAGCGCAAAGCGAGCAGGCCGACACGGTTCCGATCGTCGCGAAAGACAACCACGTCTTCGCCGAGCAGGCGCCGGCGGATCGGCTGGCCCTTCAATTCGGCGCTGAGACCGATCGGATGCCAGTAGCGGCGCATCATCTCGCCGCAAGGCGTGCCCGGATCGACGCGGGTGATGAGGTCATTTTCTTCGACGCTGAGAGCCATCACGAATCTCCTGAATGAGAGTCACCGATCGAGGGAAGAATAATCGAGGGACGAGTTGAGTGTCAACGCTCGGCCGCAAGCGAGTTTTCGAAAGGACATCCTTGAAAAACGACGCTGAGCAAGCTCGTCATTCCCGCATGCTTGAAGCGGGAATCCAGGCGAATCCTAACCTGGACCGCCGATAAAAACATTGCGAGGTGAAGGCGCAGCTATTTGGGATCTTCCAACTCTCGCGGCGGGCTCCCTCATTTAACGAACGCCTTTGCGTTCGAGAAACGCCTTAAAGCCTTCGCGTGGAGAGTTGGCTTTGAGCTTGTTTTTGCGCGCGTTTTGCTCGGCGTCGAAGCGCTCGCGCCACGGCTGGCCGATGTCGTCGTGCAGCAATTGCTTGATGCCCTGCACCATGCGCGGATCGTTGGCGGCGATTTGCTTCGCCATCTCGAGCGCGGCTTCGCGCAATTGACTGCACGGCACCAGCTGATTCAGAAGCCCGATGCGCTCCGCTTCTTCCGCTTTTACCGGCCGGCCGGTGTAAAGCAGTTCTTTGGCTTTGGGCATGCCCACCACCAACGGCAGCGACCAGGTCGAGTTGGCGCGGCCGTATTTGGCTGCGAGGAATTGAATCTCCGCGTGCTCGCAGCCGATGCGAATATCGAGCATAGTGGTCAACTGCGCCCCCGCGCCGTAGGCGATGCCGTTGATCGCGCCGATGATCGGTTTGCGAAAGCTCGCCAGATGCCAGTTGGCTTCGCGGCGCGCGTCGGTACGCGCGGCCATTTCTTCCGGGGTCGATTTGACCATCTGCATGATGTCGCCGCCGGCGGAAAAGGCGCGCGGGCCGGCGCCGGTGAGAATCACGACCCGGATGTCGTCGTCGTTTTCGATCTTGCCGAGTTCTTCGTCGAGCTCGACGGCAAGCTCATAGCTGAGCGCGTTGAGTTTCTCCGGGCGATTCATCGTAAGGATTGCGACTTTGTCGACACGCTCGGCGAGAATATTTTGGTAGCTCATGAAGATTGCTCCTGTATCCAGGCGCATTACAACAGAAACAATGGAGGCCTGCAAATTAGGAAAGAGGGCAGGCACGGGGGCCTGTCCTCTACGCAATGAGAACGCGAGACTCCAGACGCTAAACGTCGTCAGGTTCTCACTGCTTCATACACCAACGCCTGCTTGACCGCCGCGTCGATCTGCGGCGCCATCGGGCTTTGAATTTCCTCCGCGATATGGCCGATGGCGCCGAGAGTACGGCCGATGAGCGCGAAAGCTTTGGTGATCTGCCACGGGTACCCCATGTCGAGAGCGATCGCGCCGATGGCGCCGGTGACGTTGACCGGAATCAAACGTTTGCGGCGTTCGGTTGCAACTTTCGACAACGCCTGAAGCAGATCGCAGTATTTTCCGTAAACGCCGGTCTCTTTGGCGACACCAAAAAGAGTGTCGGCGCGCGGGTCGCCTTCGGCGTGGGTGCGATGACCGATGCCCGGCATGCGCTGTTTGCGCTTCGAGTAGTCGTCGTAGATCGACGCTGCGATGGCCGCGATGTCGGGATTGTTGGCATCGTTGGGGAGCGCGTCCACCATCATCTTGGCCGACCACTCCGACGAGCCGAGGTGGACGCTGCCGGCGCCGCACAGCGCCGCTGCCACTGCCCCTTGCATCGCCTCCGGGGCGCAGTGATAGATCAAGCGCGCGGCAATGACGTGCGAGACCATGCCGTGCTCGACCAGAATCACTAAAAGTGAATCGAGCATGCGCGCTTCGTTGGGCGTTGGCAGCCGCCCGCGCAGCATGAGGGAGGTCATATCCGTGAACGATATCTTGCCGACCAGTTCTTTATTCAAGTCGTAGCCGCGAACGAGAATCCGATGCAGCTCGGCTTTACCGAGGCCGGTAACGATTTTTGCTTGTTCCGCCATTTTGATTCCTCCGGGAAGAATTTTTACGCGAGGACGATAGTAAGCCCGCCTCCGCGGATCGTCAAACGGCTGAGTTTATTTCCACAGCAGATTGTGGCTAAATGCGAGCGAGAGGTGACAGTTCAATTATGGCCGACTATATCAAGGAGCACTACGATTTTTCGCTGACGAAAAAGAGCGAAAACAAGCCGCTCAAAGGCGTGCGCGTGGTCGACGCGGGCAACATGGTGGCGGCGCCGTTTGCTACGGTGCTGCTCGCCGACTTCGGCGCCGACGTAATCAAAATCGAGCATCCCAAGTACGGCGACGGCCAGCGCAAGCTCGAACCGATCATGAACGGCATCCCGCTCTGGTGGAAATCGGTGTCGCGCAACAAGCGCTGCGTCACCCTCGATCTCGGCAAGCCCGAGGGCGCGGAGCTTTTCCGCAAGCTCATCAAGGGCAAAGACGTGATCGTCGAGAACTATCGCCCGGGCACCTTCGAAAAATGGGGCATCGGCCCGGACGCCATCCGCGCCATCGATCCGCGTATCATTCTTTTGCGCATCTCCGGTTTCGGCCAGACCGGACCGTACAAAGACCGCGCCGGCTTTGGCCGGGTCGCCGAGGCGATGAGCGGGCTCACCAATCTGATCGGCGAGCCCGACGGGCCGCCCATGTCGCCGGGGTATCCGCTGGGGGATCTTATCTCCGGTATCTTCGGCTCGCTGTCGGTGATGATGGCGCTCTATCATCGCGATCTTCGCGGCGGCGAAGGGCAGGTGATCGATCTCGCGCTCTACGAGGCAGTGTTCCGTTTTTTGGACTTCGATCCGATCCAATACGATCAGATGAAAAGCGTGCACATGCGCACCGGCAATCGAGTCGCCTACGTCGCGCCGAGCTCCATGTTTAGAACCAAGGAAGGCAAATATCTGACGCTCGCCGCGAGCACTCAGAACGTGTGGCTCAGATTGGCCGAGGCCATCGGCCGCAAGGAACTCACCACCGATCCGAAATTCATCGACAATCCGGCGCGGGTGGTGAATTCGGTCGAAATCAACGGCATCGTCGGCGACTGGATCGAAAAACACACGCGCCAGGAAGTGGTCGACCAGTTCGACAAGTTCGGCGTGGCTTATTCGGCGGTCTTCGACATGGAAGACGCATTTCGCGATCTTCAATACCGCGCGCGCGAAGCGATGGTGCGCGTCTCCGACTCGGAGCTCGGCGAGGCGATCGTGCAGAACGTCGTGCCTAAATTTTCCAAGACGCCGGGATCGGTGGATTTCCTCGGCCCGCAGATGGGCGCGCACAACGAGGAAATTTTCTGTGGCGAGCTGGGATTGTCGAAAGAGCGACTGAAAGAACTAAAAGATGCGGGAGTGATTTAAGCCCTCGCAATTCTCCGGTGCACCGTAGTTTCTCGGTCTACAAACTTAGAAGAACTGGATAGCGGCTTGGCCGATATGACCGGAAATGGCAAATCCGTCATTCCGGCATGCTTTTCGCCGGAATCCAGGCGACTCCAAAAAAACGTCCGCGGTAATGGGTTTCTGCTTATTTGTTCGTCGAGGGCAGACACATAGGTCTGCCCCTACACAAATTAGAACTTACGGCAGAATTTTTTTCGCGAACTCCTGCGCCGGGTGGCGCACGGCTTTGACTTTGTCTTCGCTCTGATTTTCGTACTTGCAGAATTCGTCGAGCGATATGTAATCCTTGGCGGCGCGGATACCGAACTCTTCCATGTTTTTCGTATGCAAGTCGCGAATTCTCTCGCCAAGGGCAGCATCGCCATCAGCATCGGTCCGACTTACAGCTTTGTCTTCTAATGTTTTAAGCGGGAATCCAGGCGGATCCCCACCCGCAGCCGCGATGGAAACATTCGGGATGACGGTCGAAAAAAAGAATTATTCAGTCTGTCGCGAATGGTTTTGCTTCTACCATACAGCACGCGATTTTGATATTGGGCAACGAGCGACCGAACCATCCAGGAGACACGAAAACATCATGATGACCAATCTCGCGCCGCCGCAGATCCGAGCCACCACCGGACTTGAACTCGCGGCGGGTATTTTTACAAAATGTTCGGCACAACTGGCGACCCAGCTCAATGTCAGCCTGAGCTCCGGCAAGCGAGACGCGAAGCAAACCCCGCTGCGCATCGGCATCAACGGCGACGTGTATGGCGGCATGCTGGCGCCGCTGGAGGTCGGCACGCGGCGGGTGGACATCGCCTACGTCAATCCGGCGGCGCTCGTGACGATGGCTTACCGCGGCAAGGGTTATTACAAGCAGAAAATGCCGCTGCGCGTGCTCGGCTGTTTTCCATCGTGGGACCGGATCGCGCTGGTGGTCGCAAAAGATCTCGGCGTAAAGTCGCTCCACGACATTGCCGAAAGGAAAATTCCGCTGCGCGTGTCCACGCGCATGTCCGGCGTCAACAACGGAACCTACTTTACGATCGGGACGATCCTGTCCTTTTACGGACTTTCCTTCGACAGAATCAAACGGTGGGGCGGCAAAGTGCAGGAGTGCAGCCGGCCGTTTTCACCCGAGAGGCTGAAAGCGATCGCGCGCCGTTCCATCGACGCCGTGTTAGACGAAGGCGTCAGCACGCCGGGCGGCTGGCTGGATCAGGCGCTCGACAACGGCTACGAAATTATTCCCATCGAACCGGCGATCGTCAAGAAACTCGAACAGATGGGGTACACGCGTACCGTGTTGCCGAAAAGCCGCTACCCGCGGCTCGAACAGGACGCGCGGACCATCGATTACAGCGGTTGGGCGCTGGTAACGCATCGCTGGCTGCCAGATCGAGTCGCTTACGCGGCGATTCAAACCATCGACGAGCGGCAGAGCGTGATTCCGATCGATGACGATCAACCGCTGGACATGAGAAGTCTCGGCCGCAGCACGGAGAAATGCCCGCTGCAGATTCCGCTGCATCCGGGCGCGGCGAAGTATTATCGGGAAAAGGGATATTTATAAAACCGTGCTCGTGATCGTGAAACGTGTTCGCATCGGACGATCACGCCTCATGAACACGATCACGATTGGCTTGTGGAGGTTCTGTGAGCTATCAAGTCATCGGCCAGCCGACCCCGCGCACGGATAACACCGGCAAAGTCACCGGCGAGGCGCGTTACACCGCGGATGTGCTTTTGCCCGGTACTTTGTGGGCGAAGACTTTGCGCAGCCCGTACTCGCACGCGCGGATCGTGCGCATCGACACATCGCGCGCTGAGAAGGCGCCAGGAGTGCGCGCGGTGCTGACCGGCAACGATGTGCGCGGCATTCTGTACGGCCGGCGCTATCGGGACATTTCAATTCTTGCTCAGGACCGCGCGCGCTTCATGGGCGAGCGGATCGCTGCAGTCGCGGCGGATACTCTCGAGCAAGCTGAGCACGCTCTCGATCTCATTCAAGTCGACTACGAAGAGCTGCCGGCGGTATTCGATCCCGAAACGGCGCTGCAGGAAGGCGCGCCGATCATCCATCCCGACGTGGCCAGTTACAAAGGTTTGCCCAAACCGTTGGAGCAGCCGACCAATCGTTTCGCCCACGACGTCTTCACTCGCGGCGACGTTGAAGCAGGATTCGCTGCATCCGATTTGATTATTGGAAATACTTTCACCGTGGCGCGAGTGCATCAGGCATTTCTGGAGCCGCATTGCTGTCTGGTTTGGATCGACGAGCAGGAGCGGGTGCAGATGTGGTCGCCGAACAAAGCGCCGCAGGGATTGAAAGAAAGCATGCGCAACGCATTCAAGATCGCCGCCGAACAGATCCGCGTCAATCCGGTCGCCATCGGCGGTGACTTCGGCGGCAAGGGCGCGCCCATCGATGAGCCGATTTGCTACGTGCTCGCGCTTCGCACCGGGCGCCCCGTGAAAATGATCATGGAATACCGCGAAGAGTTTGTCGCCGGCGCGCCGCGCCATGCGGCGGTGATGAGATTGAAAACCGGCGTCGGGCGCGACGGCTCGATCGTCGCGCATCAAATGGAGGCCTATCTCGATGCCGGCGCTTACGGCGGATTCAGGCCCGGCGCGGTCGTCGGTGGCATTGCCCATGCGGGAGGCTGCTATCGCGCGGAGCACGCGCGCATCTCGGTGTCACGCGTCTATACCAACAATATTCCCGGCGGGCAGATGCGCGCGCCGGGCGAGCCGCAAGGATTCTTCGCCGCCGAGTCGCACATGGACTCCGTCGCGCGCAAGCTCGCCATGGACCCCTACGAGTTTCGCCGGAAAAATCTCATCGGCGAGGGCGACGAGACGCTCACCGGCGGCCACTATCACGGCATTCGCGCGAAGGAAACCCTTGACGCCGCGATCAAAGCCGCGGGCTACAAGGCGCCGAAGCGAGCCAAGGTCGGACGCGGCATCGCCATGGGTTACCGCGGCCCGGGAGGCGGTAACACGTCGGTGAAAATTTCCCTGAACCCTGACGGCTCGGTGGTCATCTACACCGGGCTGTTCGAGCAAGGCACGGGCACGTACACAACGATGCGGCAAATTGCCGCTGAAGAGCTCTCTTGCGATCCCGACGAGATTCGCGTCGACGTGCATGACACCGACTCGGGCGTGCCTTTCGATTCCGGTATCGGTGGCAGTCGCGGCACGCGGGTGGCGAGCGGCGCGGCGTTTCAAGCGGCATCGGAAGCCAGAGAGAAGCTGCTTGCGCTCGCGTCGAGGTTGCTCCAGTGGCCGAAGGTTGAGATCGAGCTCTCGGGCAATCAACTGATTCACAAAAAATCCAAGAAGCGCGAGCGCTGGAACGATCTCTTAAAGCGTGTTGGACGCTCGGTCGTCGGTGAAGCCGTCAATCGCGACGACGAGCATTCGCCGGTGACGGCTTTTGCCGCGCAGGTCGTTGAGGTTTCCGTTGATCCACAAACGGGCGAAGTGAAACTGCGCAAGCTGACTACAGCGCACGACACCGGCGTGATTATAAATCCGGTCGGCCATCAGGGGCAGATCGACGGCGGCGTCGTTCAGGGACTCGGTTACGGTTTGATCGAGTATCTTCCCGTACAAGACGGCCGCGTCGAGGTCGCGCATTTCGGTGAATACAAGATTCCCACTGCCAAGGATATTCCGCCGCTTGAGACCGTCATTATCGCGAGCGATCACGGCGTCGGACCTTATAACGTCAAAGGCATTGGCGAAAATCCGATCACGCCCGTGGCGCCGGCGATCGCCAACGCGATCGAAGACGCGGTGGGAGTGAGGATCAAAGAGCTGCCGATCACGGCGGAGAAGATTTATCGGGCGCTGCGGGAGAAATAGGAGAAGACCCTTTGTGGTCCTGCTTGGCGTTCTTTGCGCCTTTGCGCGATATCATTCTTAAAAGTTACTCGCGCCAAGACGCCAAGGCCGCAAAGAAAATCTTTTTCTAGGAGGTTGTCGGAGGACAAATCAATGGCTTTTGAGTCATTAAGTGATTTCATCAAAGCAGCGGATGCGGTTGGCGAGGTGCAATTCGTCGACGGCGCCGATTTGGAATTGGACGTCGGCGGACTCACGGAATTGACCGCCGAACGCAACGGGCCGATGCTCGTGTTCGACAAGTTTGCCGGTTATCCGGCGGGACACCGAGTTTGCGCCAACGCAAACCGAACACTGCGGCGTTTTGCTCTGGCGATGGATTTGCCGCTCGACATTCATCCTCTCGATTTGCTGCGCCGCTGGCGCGACAAGCGCGCCGGCGCCGTGCCGATGGCTGCGAAAGTTGTAAAGGACGGAGCGGTCCTCGCCAACGTTCAGCAGGACGATGACGTCAACATCGAAAGCTTCCCCGCGCCGCGCTGGCATCCGGGCGATGGCGGACGCTACATCGGCACGCAGGACATGGTAATCGTGCGCGACCCCGAGCAAGGTTGGGTGAACATGGGTTGTTACCGCGCGATGATTCAGCGGCGCGATCGCATCAGCCTATGGATCAATCCGCAGAAGCACGGCCGCATTCTCGCGCAAAAATATTGGCGCGACGGCAAAGCGGCGCCGGTGGCTGTCGTGTTCGGCTGTGAGCCCGTGACCTGGATGACCGCGTCGATGTCGCCGCCGTTTGGCACTTCGGAATACGAGCTGGCCGGCGCGTATCGCGGCAGCCCGGTGGAAGTTGTCGAATTGCCGCTCACGAAATTGCCCGTGCCTGCGCATGCGGAGATCGTCGTTGAAGGCGTGATTCCGCCGGAGAGCGAAGAGACCGCGATCGAGGGTCCGTTCGGCGAGTGGCCGGGTTATTACACGCATCAAGGTCCGGAAGCGGTGGTGCGCATTCAACGCATTTATTATCGTGACAAGCCGATCATCGCCGGCGCGCCGCCGCTGCGTCCGATCAACTGGAGTAACTTCACCAACTATGTGCATCTATGGGAACACCTCGAACGTGCCGGCATCACCGATGTCGCTGGGGTCTGGGGCTTCTATAACGGCTTGCTCACCGTGGTGTCGCTCAAGCAGCGCTACGCCGGCCACGCCAAACAGGCGCTGATTACCGCCGCCGGTTTTCGCCACGGCGACATGAAAACCTATTACGTCACCGTCGACGACGATATCGATCCGACCCATCAGGAAGAAGTGCTGTGGGCGATGTGCACGCGCGTCGATCCGACCACGGCAGTCGACGTGGTCCGCGACGCCTGGACGGCGGACCTCGACCCGCGCGTCTCGCCGGCGCGGCGCGCCGCGGGTGATTTAACCGTCGGGCGCATGTTGATCAACGCGTGCAAGCCATTTGCCTGGCGCGAGCAGTTCGCCAAGACCAACGTGTTCAACGCCGATGATCGGATGAAGCTGCAAGCAAAGTGGGGTGAGCTACTGGAGAAGATGCGGAAAGGATAAAGGCGGAAGGATGAAGGATAGATTCGGCAGACCGGGGAGTGAGAAAAAGGACACCATCAAGTAGCCCGAGAAGGTTCTTTCAAGGAGGAGCGATGGAAATTCGACATAAGCTGATCAGCGCCGACTCGCATGCGGGATTCGATCGGACGGATTTTACCGAGCGCATGTCGGCGTCGAAGTGGGGCGA
>Ga0070681_10005382_pt1 | contig 12362 bp, 8 predicted proteins | sample KBSC83BmetaG_FD_65650 | JGI IMG/M metagenome (GOLD analysis project Ga0070681, IMG submission 65650) | Corn rhizosphere microbial communities from Kellogg Biological Station, Michigan, USA - KBS C8-3B metaG | ecosystem: Host-associated > Plants > Roots > Rhizosphere | place: USA: Michigan...
AGCCCATTGGTGTAGCATTTCCTCATGTTGTGCGCGCCGCCTGCATCCGGAGGAAGATTGCCATTCCAGTAGAAGCTATTGATGCTGTGGGCAATTTCGTGCTGGACCACGGATTTGTCGCCGTGCTCGGGAATGATCCAGATTTTGCCGTTCGACCATTGGCTGCACGACCAGGCGTACGGCAATCCGATCGGTATGGGAATTCCGAGCACTGTGACAGTGTCCTGCTGGACGCAGTGGCCCGACGCAAGGCTATTGGGGAAAGTTACTTCGATCGGCTGGTCGCGCAGCGCATTCATTCCGTTGTCAAAGAACTTGATCCATTCGTTGGTGGCGCCTACATAGAGCTTGTCCACGCCGGGAAGGTCGCCATTGACGGTGAAATCCGCGCTCCGGTTGCCAATATCGGTCACCGGTCCCGTTTGATTCCAGTTGTCGCCCCACGCGTACACGTTCCCCTGAGGGTCCTGGAGCTGGACGAAACGGTTGGCCGGTTGGTACTCGACACGCACGGGTAATCCCGGAAGCACAGGTATCGACCAGCTTCCGTCACCTCCCACATACGACCAACCGAGGAACAGCCAGATGGGCCCGACGTGCTGCCATGCCTTCGCTTCCCAGCCCCACGCGGCCTGGTACGTCACGCCGGGCGCCGAGCACGGCAGCGAGACGCAGGGCAACTTCAGGAAAAACTTCCCCTGAATTGAATATCCGCCGAAATCCAGGGCTTGGCGGCTCGTTGCACTTTGAAACAGTCGTGGCTGATCGATAGGCGGAAGACCGCCCAAGGGTGTTCCGGCGCCTACATTGACATTGGTCACCGATGTCTTCCCGTCAAAGACATGCGCCATTACCAACGGCGAATATTGAAGATTGAGCGACTGGCCGGCGACCGCGACCGGCGCGGATTGGAATGCCAACGCAGCAATGGGGCGGTGATCGACAAACCCGCCTAAATCAGCGTTCGACACGTCGTTGCCGGGGCTGCCCGCATCCGGAACCGCGACGCGTTTCGAGAGGAATGCAGCTTCGTAGGAGATTTTCGTAATTCCTCCTGCCGAAACTATCAGTGGCTCCAGCAGGGCCGGCCCGTTATCGACTGGCAGGTTCTGAAGCCCACTGAACACGCGGGAGACGATATGGAACGTCTGTTGGCCCATGGGGAAGGCCAGAGTTCCCAGGTCGACGTCCATCGTGGCGCCAGCGGGCACCGTGACCCTCTTCGACGGAATCGTGATGCTCGACAGCGGTCCCTTCGAGAACAATAACGTCATCGAGGTGCTTTCCGAGCTCTCGAGGTGAATGACGCTGTGGGCATTCAGCGCCAAGATACTGGTGATCTTGATGACCGGTGGTGCGGGCTCATTGGCGAGCGCCAGACCGGTCAACCAACCGCCCGCGGCGAGACATAGAAACGGCATCGAGCGCATAGAAATTCCTTCGCTTTCGTCCAATACGGTTTGTAGAGTTTAGGCTATTGCCCGCTTGCTGAAAAGCCGCATAAAGATGTAGTGCCTTAGCCCGCATGAAAATGCGGTTGTTCGGAGCCACGCACTGCCTTACACTGGCCTTGACGTGCCGCAGATTCGCGTCGCCCTCGTTGAAGATCAGCGCCCTACGCGGGAAGGGCTCGCCTCTCTCATCGGTGACTCGGACGGCTTCGCGATCAGCGGTGAGTTCGCCTCGATGGAGGCGGCGCTGCCAGCCATTGAGAGCGACCTGCCCGACGTGCTCCTGGCCGACATCGGGCTGCCCGGCATGTCCGGGATTGAGGGCGTGCGACTCGTCCACCAGCGTCATCCCCATCTGCCCATCCTGATGCTCACCGTACATGGCGATGACGATCTTGTCTTTGGCGCGGTTTGCGCGGGCGCTTGCGGTTACCTGTTGAAGGAGACAGAGCCCGGAAGGCTGCTGGAATGCATCCGCGAGCTGCATGCCGGCGGCGCGCCGATGTCACCCGAGATTGCGCGAAAAGTCGTCATGCATTTCCGAAGGTTCCCCCCGCCACGTGAGTCGGACGTAGAACTGTCCGCGCGGCAGGTTCGGATCTTGCAGCTTCTCGCGGAAGGCCATACCTATAAAAGCTGTGCCGAGTCTCTCGGCCTAAGCCTCGATACGATTCGTTTTCACGTCCGCAAAATCTACGATCGCCTGCATGTCCATTCCCGCTCCGAAGCAATTTGGAAAGTATTCGTCAAAGGTAAAGTTCCGTCGCAGCGCGGCGTACTCTGACGATGATTGGCTGGTTACACTCAATACATGAAGGCCGCCATTCTTCGCGTTCCGCAAACCATCGGAAAACGCCCCCTGACGATAGGCGAGATTCCCAAACCGGAAGTCAAAACGGGCCAAGTGCTGCTGCGGGTGCGAGCGTGTGGGGTATGCCGCACCGACTTGCACATTGTTCGAGGCGAATTACCCGCGCAACGCAATCCTTTAGTTCCAGGCCATCAGATCGTGGGCGAGATCGTAGACGGCGCTAGGGCTGGCCTTCCCATGGGGGCGAGAGTCGGCGTTTCCTGGATGGGCGGCGTCGACGGAACATGTTCGTATTGCTGTCGAGGCCTGGAAAATCTCTGCGATTCACCCACTTTCACGGGGTACTCCGTCGATGGCGGCTTCGCCGAGTTTGCATCAGCGAGAGCGGATTTCGTGTTCCCGCTGCCCGACAGTCTGGATGACTTACACGCAGCGCCTCTGCTTTGCGCGGGTATTATCGGATTCCGAAGCTTGCGGGTTGCCGGAGTGGAACATGGCGATCACGTCGGGCTCTTTGGATTCGGCGCTTCCGCGCACCTGGCTATTTCCGTATTGCGGGCCTGGGACTGTCAGGTGTATGTTTCGACGCGAGGCTCTTCCCACCGCGCACTGGCGGCTTCGCTGGGCGCGGCCTGGGTGGGTACGGAGAAAGAAAAGCCGCCTGTCGCTTTAGATCGGGCCATCACATTTGCCCCCAGCGGCGATGTAGTGGTGGCCGCGCTCTCCAGTCTTCGAAAAGGCGGTGTTGTCGCCATCAACGCCATCCACCTGGATCGCATTCCCGAATTTGATTATGATCGCCTGCTCTGGGGTGAGCGGCAGATCCGGAGTGTCACCAATATGACGCGTTCCGATGCACACGATTTTCTTGAGACTGCCAGCCGTATAGGGCTTCGGCCCAAGGCAGTCTCTTTTTCACTCGACCACGCCAATGAGGCGCTGCTCGCGATCGAGCAGGACTCCGTCGACGGCGCCGCGGTGATCCTCCCGGGCGGCTCGTAGCATAGGCATTCTTGCATGATTGGAAAAAAGGACAGGCAGGAATGCCAGTCCTACCCTAATCGGGGCAACCGGAATGGTAAAAATAGTCGTCTTGACAATATTCGTTATAACATATATCATTACAACAGATGAAGGCCGTGGTCCCACCGGAACGGAAAGCGCGGCGAGGCGGCTGCCCGGAGGAGGCGGCGTTTCTCGACCTGTTGCGTACTACCGACATGCTGTCGCGCCCGCTGGCGCAAGTGCTGAAGACCGAGGACCTCTCGGCGACGCAGTATAACGTGCTTCGCATCCTGCGCGGCGCGCCGGAAGGGCTTGCTTGCGGGGAAGTCGCCAACCGCATGTTGACACGGGATCCGGACATTACGCGGTTGCTCGACCGGTTGGAGAAGCGCGGCTTGACCTCGCGCTGCCGGGAAGCCAAGGATCGCCGTACGGTCCTGACACGGATCACGCCGGAGGGACTGGCGCTGCTGGCCCGGCTCGACGGGCCGGTGCAGGAAGCTCATCGCAAGCAATTGGGCCACCTTGGCGGGGATCGGCTGCGGGCTCTCGCGGAGCTTCTGAGTGCTTGCCGCAGCCGGCTGCTCTGATTTTTTGGGTCAATTATTTGTTGCAACGATTATCTGTCTAATGAATCTAATTTCGCTGAGAGGATAACTGAGCCATGAGCACACCAGCCGCACCGCAAACTACCACTTCCACCTGGAAGATCGATCCGGTCCATTCGGGGGCCGAGTTCAAGGTCAAGCACATGATGATTTCAAATGTAAAAGGCCAATTCACCGCCGTCAGCGGCGTAGCCACGCTGGACGAAACCGATGTGACTAAATCCCGTATCGAGGCAACCATCGACGCGGCCTCCATTAATACGCGCGACGTCCAGCGTGACGCGCACCTGAAGAGCGCGGACTTTTTCGATGTAGAGAAGTTTCCGACGCTCTCCTTCAAATCCAAGCGGGTAGCCCGCGCCGGCGGCGACGAACTGGCTGTCACGGGCGACCTGACCATCCACGGCGTCACCCGCGAGGTTACGTTCGACGTTGAAGGCCCGACTCTGCCCGCGAAGGATCCATGGGGCAATACAAGGGTTGGCGTCTCGGCGACGACAAAGATCAGCCGCAAAGACTACGGTCTGACGTGGAACGCCGGGTTGGAGACAGGGGGCTTTCTCGTCGGTGACGACGTGACGGTCACCCTGGATGTCGAGTTTGTAAAGGAATGAACATTAGCCGCTGTAAGGATCGAAAGTTGGGTCTACGGCGGCGGGGAGGAAAATTATGTCGCTCCGTCCGATAAGACAAATCATTCAGACGAAGCCCACCATCGAGGGCGCCGGAGTAAAACTTCAGCGCGCCTTTGGCTTCGGTAAGACGAAGGATTTCGATCCGTTTCTGTTGTTAGACGATTTCCGCAACGAGAATCCGGCAGACTACCTTGCCGGGTTTCCGTGGCATCCGCACCGTGGAATCGAGACGATCACATACGTGCTGGCCGGCTCCGTTGAGCATGGGGACAACTTAGGCAACAAAGGCAAAATGACCGCCGGAGACGTGCAGTGGATGACGGCGGGCAGCGGCATCTTGCATCAGGAGATGCCGAAGGGCGACCCGCAGGGCCGCATGCACGGTTTCCAGCTCTGGGCGAATCTGCCGTCATCGCTCAAGATGACCGCGCCGCGGTATCAGGACATCCCGTCGAGCGCCGTCCCCGAAGTCACCGACGATGATGGCACGCTCGTGCGCGTCATCTGCGGCGAGTTTTGGGGAAAGAAGGGTCCGGTCGAAGGCGTGGCCGCGGATCCGAGTTATCTGGACGTGTCTGTCCCGCCCAACCATCGCAAGCGGCTTGCTATCGAGACCACGCGCAACGCTTTCGCTTACGTCTTCGCAGGCTCCGGCACGTTCCGCGACGCTTCGGATCCGCAAGCGGTGCTGACCGAGCAAGTGGCGAAGCCCGATGCGCCGCCGGTCTACGAGGCCGGCAACCACTCGCTGGTACTCTTCGATCGTGGCGATGAAGTCTCGGTTGAGGCGGGGCCCGAGGGGATACGGTTTCTGCTAGTATCCGGCCGGCCGATCGAGGAGCCGGTGGCGTGGTACGGACCCATCGTTATGAACACCCAGGAGCAGCTCCGCCAGGCAATGACGGAACTACAAGACGGTACGTTTATCAAGCACCGCTGAAGCTAGAGCACCGGCGCGATCGGCGGCATCTAAAATCCAGGCGGACGACGGGATAAGTCGTGCGCCTGGATTGACTCAATCAGCGAGAAACTACTTGACATCCAGCCACGCTTGACCTAATTTTTAGTGATCCAAGTCTGGGCGGAGGACCCCTCGCAAATGAGTCGTCTTAATTTGGCTGGCAGTTCAACGTGTGCATTACTGCTGCTTATACTGCTGACATTGTGCGTAGCGCCCGGTTTCGCCCAACAAGTCAATGCAACGCTATTTGGAACGATAACCGATCCTGCCGGCGCCGTCATTCCGGACGCAACGGTAACTGCGCTAAATCCGGCCAACGGCCGCACCACCACGACGACGACACAAGGCGACGGCGGTTATGTCATTCCGTCCCTCGAGCCCGCGAACTATACCATCACGGTGCAGAAGACGGGGTTCGACAAAACCGAGCGAGCCGGTGTGACGCTAGTGGTGAATCAGAAGTCTCGGCTCGACATTCAGCTTACGGTCGGGACCCTCGCGACCACGGTTGAAGCCACGGCTACGGCGCCCATGGTAGAAACCGGGACGGCTTCCGTCGGCATGACCGTTGACACGCGTCAGGTGACGGAGTTACCGCTCAACACCCGGCGCTTCGGCAGCCTGCCCCTATTGATGGCTGGTACGGTGCCTGACCGAGGAGGGTTCTCGAGTAACATCTTCGGCTCGCCTTTCAGCGAGGTGACTTATGCGTCAAACGGGTTGCGCGGTTCCGGCAACAACGTGCTGATCGACGGCGTTGACTCGAAGAACATGTTCACCGGCGGATTTTCCATTCAACCGTCACCTGACGCAGTACAGGAATTCAAGGTTCAGAGTCAGTCCTTTTCTGCGGTGTTCGGAAAGAATGGCGGTTCGACAATCAATCTGACTACCAAGCAAGGAACCAACCAATTTCACGGTAGCGCTTTCGAGTTCCTGCGCAACAACAATCTGGATGCGCGGAACTTTTTCTCTGCGACCCGCCCGTCATACCAACGCAACCAATTCGGCGGATATATCGGCGGGCCAATCCGAAAGAACAAAACGTTTTTCTTCGGCGGATATGAGGCTCTAAGAGAACGAAAAGGATTAACGTATGCGGGGCAGGTTCCAACTCCGGCGATGCTCAACGGGGATTTTTCGGCTCTCCTCAGCCAGCCCGATCCGAGCACCGGCACGACACCGTATCGGATCATCGATCCGTTAAGCTGTAGCAATCCGCCGTTTGGCGCCTCCTGCCAAGCGTTTCAGGGTAACATCATTCCGCCGGATCGCATCAGCGACGTGGCGAAAGTAATCATTCCGTTCTTCCCGCAACCAAATATCTCCGGGGCCTCCACCGTGGGCACCAACAACTATGTGCTCAATCCGAAACGGAGCCGAAATGACAACCAGTTCAGCGGCCGCGTGGATCATAGCTTTAGCGAGAACGACAACCTCTACGTCCGTTACATGCTTGCACAGTCGATCACCTTGACGCCCGAGCAGGCCTACACGGCTTTGCCAGGTTTTGGCGACAGGATCCGGTTTCGAGGCCAGAACGTTGCACTGAGTTGGACCCACACGATCAGCCCCAGGATGCTGAATGAGGCGCGCGTGGGGTTCTCTCGCAACATGGATATTGGAACGTGCGTATCTTGTCCGCGCAAAGCGGGATTCGTAGAGAGCTTCGGTATTCAGGGTCTAACCGCCCTCTCGCCTGCGGATGAAGGTTTCCCGTATTTCGGGTTTGGGCAGGGATATTTCGGTATCGGGGACTCAAACTACCGTCCGGTGGAATCGAACGACATGGTGGAGAAATACGAAGATACCCTTACGATCACCAAAGGCAAACACACAATTGCACTTGGCGCTGATATCCAGCCGTATCAGGCGCTGCGCAACCAGGCGCCGTTTTCTCCCCACGGCCAGTTCAGCTTCAATAACAATTACAGCAATTTCACGATGTCGGATTTCCTCCTGGGCTACCCTTCCAGCGCGGGACGAAGCATCGCCAAAGCGGTCACCAATCAGGACGGGAAGTTCATCAGTTTCTTCGCGCAGGATGATTATCGCGTCACCCAAAAACTCACTTTGAACCTGGGGCTCCGGTACGAGCATCACCAGTTGCCGACCGACCGTCGCGACGTTGGGGCGAGCCTGGTCCCCATTCCTGGAGCTTCGCTGTTTACTCCCGGGAACGCGGTGCTCGTGATGCCAGGTGATCAGGCCGCCAAATACTGCAACCTGCCACAATACATCGTGAATGCCGGGACGCCGAACCAATATAACCTTATTGCCTGTCCCGATCAGATGAAGAAGTTGGGCTTCACCGGACGTGCAGCACGTTCCCTATGGTTGGGAGACAATTTCAACTGGGCGCCGCGTTTCGGCTTTGCTTACCGCCCCACCAGTTCGGATCGCCTTGTGGTGCGCGGCGGCTACGGCTTGTTCTTCGAGCTTGCTGAGTTCAACGAATTCCACTACGGTTTCAACAATCCCGTTCAAGCTCCCGACCAGTTCAGCAACTTTAGCCCCTCGACAACGCCTACGCCGCTTCAGTCTGCGTTCATTGGCGGCAGTACGCCGCCTTTGAGCGAGGCTTTCATTTCCATCAATCCTGATTCCCATCTTCGGCAACCCTACGTTCACGAGTGGTCGTTGAGTATCGAGAGCCAATTGACCAGCAGCATGGCGCTGGAGGTTCGCTACGTGGGGACCTCAGCCATTGAACTGGGCCACTTTCATTTCTTCGGCAACCAGGCAGTGCCTGGGGCCGGTGATATCCAGGCGCGCAGGCTGTACCCGGACTTCGGCTTCACCGCCCAGATGGGATCGGGCTCGAATGCCAATTACAATGGCCTTCAAGTACAGTTCACCCGCAGGATGGCCAACGGATGGCAGTTCCTCGCCGGATATACTTTTGCCAAGAATATTTCCAACAATGAGGGCGAAGAAGGTGGGTACGCAGATGGAGGAGCTGCGCTAGGACAGAATGACAATGACCAAAAAGGAGAGCGCGGTCTCACCGTGAACGACGTCCGGCATCGCGTCACATTCAGCAGCTTGTACGAGCTGCCATTCGGAAAAGGGAAACGATGGCTAGGCAATGCGAATGCGCTGGTCAACGGCATCCTGGGCGGCTGGGAGCTTACGGCAATTGCCAGCTTTCAGACAGGGTTCCCAATCACCCCGAAGTCCGGGACTGACTTTGCCAATGTGGGCACTGGAACTTTCCGCCCCGATCGGATTTGCAATGGCAACCTACCGGGCGGCGATCGTACCGTGGCGCGCTGGTTCGACACGAGCTGCTTTACCAATGAGTTTCTAATCGCTGACAACAATAACGGTATCTTCCGCTTTGGTAATTCGGGACGAGGCATTTTAACCGGGCCGGGTATTCAAAATTTTGATTTTTCCCTGCTCAAGGACTTCCACATCACCGAGTCAAAGAAGCTGCAATTCCGAGCCGAGGCTTTCAACGCCCTCAACCACGCCAACTTTGGCGCTGATGGTGTGATCACCACCGTGAACGACTCGCGCTTCGGGCGGGTGACCAGCGCGAGTGAGGGACGAGACGTGCAGATCGCGTTGAAGTTTATCTTCTAGGCTGAAGCGGGTCAGAACGTACCCGGCATGGCCGAGCATGCTCGGCCGCTACAAGCTATGCCGCGGCCTTCCTCAACGGTCAGGAATCGGTCGGCTGTGGCATTTTCGATTTTATCCATCGCGCCGCTCGGCCAACGCACCTCGATCCGGTCGATTTTCGTTGCGCTGCCCAGCCCGAAATGCACACGTAGATCGTTCTGAGAAAGATAACTGCCGCCGCTCGTCACCTCCTGAATCTGGCGCCGCTGTCCGGCCAATACTGTCACACGCGCTCCGATACCGTCGCGATTAGATTTGTTGCCCACGGTGCGAATTGAGATCCAGTGGTCCATGTTTTCGCTCTCATTGTGCAGGAGCGTGGGCGAATCATTTTGATTGTTGACGACAATGTCGAGCCGGCCATCGTTGTCGAAGTCGCCGAAGGCTACGCCGCGTCCCGAGCGCCGCAGGTCGAGGCCGGATCCGGCGGTCGAGCTGATGTCTTCGAATCGGCCGTTGCCGGAGTTGTGATACAGAAGGTTTCGCTGCCGGTAAGGTGATTCGGGATGGTGGTGGCTTTCGAGTTCCGGATAGACGTGGCCGTTAGCGATAAAAATGTCCGGCCAACCGTCATTGTCAAAGTCCAGAAAACCACCGCCCCAGCCCAGATATCTCAGGTTGAAGCCAAGTCTCGCGTCAAACGTCCTAAAGCTGAAAGTCCCATCGCCCTCATTGTGGTAGAGATCCGGCACATCGTCCTCAAAGTTAGTCTTGAAAATATCGAGCCACCCATCGGCATCGTAGTCGCCGGCGGAAACACCCATTCCGGCTTGCTCACGCCCATCCTCGTCATACCCGATGCCTGCCTGCACACCGCGCTCCCCAAACGTTCCGTCGCCGTTATTGCGAAACAACAGGCTGGGCGTCGAATCACAGGCCACATAAATATCTGGCCAGCCACGGTTCTCGAAGTCGCCCGTCAGCACGCCTAGACCGAAACAGTCACTTGCCTTGGTGATTCCCACCGCGGCGGACACGTCGGCGAACTTGCCCTCACCTTGGTTGCGGTAGAGATGTGAGGGCGTCGCGGGCATGCCGCGCGGCCCGCAGAATACCGCTACACCCTTCGAGAGGCAGTTCGGCCCCGAGCCGGGGAGACCCGCGGTGTCGGGGTTGAAATCGACGTAGCTAGCCACGAACAGGTCGAGCCTGCCATCGCGGTCGTAATCTACGAATGCACAGCCGGTACTCCAATTGCGCGACGGCTCGCCGAGACCCGCCTTGGCGGTCGCGTCCGTGAACGTGCCGTCGCCATTGTTGTGGTAAAGAATATTCCGGCGGCCGTAATAGGTAACGAATAGATCGTCGAAGCCATCGTTGTCGAAGTCGCCCGCGCATACACCCTGGCCCCAGCCGGAACTCGCAATACCTGCCCGGGCAGTGACGTCTGTGAAAGTTCCGTCGCGGTTATTGTGGAAAAGATGGTTGGTGGGCGCTGAGCTTGCGGCGGAACTTTCCAGGCGGCTCCCATTGACGAGAAAGATATCCGGGTAACCATCACGGTCGTAGTCGATTAGGGCGACGCCGCTTCCCGTGCTCTCGAATATGTATTTCTTCGTTCCCGCTTCGCCGTTCATCATGCGGAGGCCTATTCCAGCTTTCTGGGCGACATCGGTGAACCGGACCGAGGGGCTGGGCGGCGGCGGCGCTGCGAAGAAGTTGCCTATTACCAGAACAAAAGCGGCGAAGAGCAACGCTGCCAAGCTAAGATTTCGAAACATGCCCCGCTTATTGTACAAAGCAGGCGAAGGATAAAATGAAGAAACGATGAACCGGCTGAAGAGCTCCGTTCTGCTGCTCGCCGCCGCGATGCCGGCGCTTCCATCTGCCGCTCAGCTGCACGCCGAACTAGACGCCCTGATCGCACAGCACCAATACACATGCGCGGAACAAATGGTGAATCGGCGTTTGGAGAGCGGCGATGACCCTGCCACTACGTACTTTCAAATCGGTAAGGTCTATTTCGATCACGCAGAATGGCAGCGCTCCGCCGGCTTTCTCGAAAAATCGCTGAAAATCAAAAGCATGAATGATGAGGCCCATCAGTTACTCGGTCTCGACTGGCGCGCATTACATCGGCCCGACGATGCCGAGGCCGAACTCCTCGAGGCGGCAAAAGAAAATCCTTCGAATCGAGTGAATGCTTACTTTGCCGGACATCAATTGCTCCTCAACGGGAAGTTCGAAGCTGCGTTGCCGTATCTTTATCGGGTACTCGACTGGAAGCCGCTTCAGTCTCAGGCACTGCAGGCCTTGGGACTCGCGCAGGCACGACTCGGCAACTATGGGCTGGCCGAATCTTATTACCGCAAGGCGATCGACTCCACTCAGACTCCCGATGAGAGTAATTATTCCGCGCTCGTCAATCTCTGCATTCTGCTATTGCTGGAGCACGATTCTGCACGCATCGAGGAAGGATTGAGTTATGCCCAGCGGGCTGAGAAGTTACAGCCCAATTCGCCGGAAGCACATTTTCTCGCGGGCAAGGCGCTGTTCAAACGTGGACGCCTGCGGGAAGCGCGCACGGAGCTGGAGCGAGCGGTGAAACTAAGCCCCGAAGACAGCAAGGCCCATTTCCTGCTGGCGAGAATTTACGATCAACTGGGGCAGCACGATCGCGCGCGAAAAGAGCGAGAGAATGTCACGCGCATACAGGACCGGCCCGGACAAAGCGGCATAGCCGGGGTTAACTAAAACAATGCCCATCAGCAAGGATTCACGGATGTCACGCGTTCCCTGACCCTCACTGTTGGGTCGGCATTTGAGCTGCCCATCTCCCTAACGGTCGCCTCGGCCGAGGCAACCGTTACTGTTAGCGCTGAGACAGCCGTGCTGGAAGCCGCACGCACTCAAATTGCAGGTACAGTCTCCCAAACTGAGGTCAGCAATCTCCCGCTCAACGGACGCAACTTTCTCGACCTTGCACTATTGATCCCTGGCGTCTCACCCACCAACACGGGAAGCAACCAACTCTTTGCTGAGACGTCCGCAGTGCCTGGTCAGGGCATTTCCGTTGGTAGTCAGCGCAATTTCTCGAATAGCTTTCTCGTTGACGGTCTTTCCGCCAATGACGAAGCAGCAGGCCTGAGCGGCATATTTTATGGGCTCGATGTTGTCCATGAGTTCCAGGTGGTCACATCGGGTGGGCAGGCTGAGCTTGGGCGCGCGCTCGGCGGCTACATTAACGTGGTCACAAAGAGCGGTACGAATTCGCTGCACGGAGACCTATACGGCTACTTCCGAAACCAACGCCTCAACGCTGCC
>Ga0070681_10005383_pt1 | contig 12360 bp, 10 predicted proteins | sample KBSC83BmetaG_FD_65650 | JGI IMG/M metagenome (GOLD analysis project Ga0070681, IMG submission 65650) | Corn rhizosphere microbial communities from Kellogg Biological Station, Michigan, USA - KBS C8-3B metaG | ecosystem: Host-associated > Plants > Roots > Rhizosphere | place: USA: Michigan...
GCCGTTGCAACCTTAGTCCGACGAACAAGCTCAAGAGAGCCGCCCTCCCAACTCTGCGCAGCGGTACCCCCCAACAACGGTTTCGAACAAGGGAAACGCTCATGAACAGGCGCACTCGGTCCCGCCCAGCTGGTATCTGCTACTAGAATGCGCCCGCTCACAGTTCGGGTGACGCGCTTCCTCCCTATTAACGCTCGTCTCCTTCAACCGCCTTAAAGATGCTGGCAGCCCTGCCAGCCGAGGAGGACTCATCATGTTCAGACGCTTGATTTATTCCTGCTTCATAGTCGCATTGGCTTGGTCTACCTTGTATGCGCAAAGCCTGAGCTGGACGCAGTGGAGCAAAGACCCTCAGCACACCGGCCAGATAAACGTCGTCGGCCAGGGCCTCAACTCCGTGATCGCGGATCTCGTTTACGACCCCTTCGTTGACATCGAGAAGAACCCATCGAATGGAGACGGCGACTTGTTCGTGCACTACCAAACGCCGCTCATTGATGGCGACGACATGTTCATGGAATTCAAGTCCGGCACCTACACGTCAATCACTACTTGGGAGACGCAGACCTGGAACCAGAAGCGGTTCCACTGGGAGAACGGGCAGTTAGTGGAGAAGTGGACTTTCCAAAGCGATTGGAAGCCCGTTCCATTCGGAAGCCCGGTTTGGGAGCCGGTCTACCACGCCGTGCTTGCGGGCGGCTTCGTTTACGACCCCGGCTTCGGAGGCACAGTATACAAGCTCGATCGCACGACTGGCGCGGTCGTCGCGCGCATCAACCCGTTCGGCAACAACATCGACGCGAAAATTTTCGTGGCTGGTCCGTTGAGTGCCGACAACGCGGGTAACGTCTACTACAATGCGATTAAGCTCGCCAACAATAACCCGTGGACTGTTGACGTCATCAACTCCTGGCTCGTCAAAATCACACCGGATAATACGGCGACGAAGGCCACCTTCACATCGCTCACGCCCGGTGCTCCTGCGGCGAACGATCCGTGCAACGTCGGCTTCAGTAACAGCCAACTTCCGTGGCCGCCAAGCCCCGACGCCATCCCGCCCACGGCCCCGTGTGGCACACAGCGCCCTGGCATCAACATCGCGCCGGCCATTGCCCCGGATGGGACCATCTACACAGCGAGTCGCGCGCACCTCGTCACTCGTTACAATTATCTGGTCGCCGTAAACCCCGATTTAACGCCTAAGTGGAATGCCTCTCTGCGCGGGCGGCTCAACGACGGCTGCAATGTTTTACTACCGCCCAACGGTACGCCTGGCGGCTGCCGCGTGGGCGCCCACACAGGCGTTGACCCGGGCACGAATGAGCCACCACCGGGAAGAATCTTCGACGACAGTACCGCCTCGCCCACCGTCGCGCCCGACGGTAGCGTGCTCTTCGGTGTCCTCACCTTCTACAACTACGCGCAAGGCCACCTCTTCAAATTCAGTTCGACAGGGGAGTTTCAGGGCGCGTATCCGTTTGGTTGGGATGTGACACCTGCGATCTACTCGCACGGTGGGACCTATTCGATTGTTATCAAAGACAACCACTACTCGGGCGGGTCGTACTGTGACGTCGAACAATTCTGCCCGTCCGACCGCACAGCCAACACGCCAAACGACCCGGAGGCTTACTACATCACGCAGCTCAATCACAACATGAACGTCGAGTGGAGATACCAGAACACTAACACGCTCAGTTGCACGCGCCAGTCGAATGGGTCGGTGACGTGCGTTGATGATCACCCGCATGGGTTCGAGTGGTGTGTCAATGCTTTCGGCATAGATAGTAACGGAGTGGTTTACGCGAACAGCGAGGACGGCAACATCTTCGCCATCAATCAGGGCGGCACGCTCAAGCAGAAAAAGTTCCTCCAACTTGCGCTGGGCGCGGCTTATACACCGCTAACCATCGGGCCCGACGGAAGGATATACACGCAGAACGACGGACACCTGTTCGTGGTGGGCAATTAACTCAGCACGGCGTCGAGCGCCAACAGACTGCAGCCCCGGGATGCGCGTAACCCGGGGCTCACGTCTCCGAAATCGAATGGGTGTCGCGGCTAAACTCGGCTGCGCCGTAGAATACGCATGCCTGGCGACCCATGACCATCTAGTGCCCCCGCAGGGATTCGAACCCCGAACCAACAGATTATGAGTCTGCTGCTCTAACCGTTGAGCTACAGGGGCACAGGTGTTGGAGTGTAGCTGTAGCTGTTGTTTCACGCAAAGCCGAGGTGAAACTAGTGACAAACGCTCGCGGCAGCGGTAGGCTATGCGGCATCTTTGAGCAGGTCGGCTAACAAAACCCCACATAAACTCATATCAAGTGCGGGTGACCTGTTGTCCAGAAACTAGCTTTACTTACCGCAAAAGGAGATCCCTCATCATGCACCTGACTGTCGCGTACCAGGAACCCACCGGATACAAGTACGTCGAAACCTCGCCCGACCTCAAAGAAGCCGCCGCCGCATTGCCTTGCTTCGAGGCGTTGCACTGGCCCGACTACGCCACGAAAGTATTTGACGACACGATCAACGGCAAGGCCGTCGTTATCCAATTGTGGAAAGGCTGGTGCGAACAATTTCTCAGCTCGCCGGATTTTCCCGGTGGCATCGGCGGCGAAGTCGGGATCTACGAGCGTGTGACGGGCAAAGGCTTTCCCGCCAAACGACCTGATTGGTGTCCGCAAGCGCTCTGGGTTTTCCTGCAACAGAAAAGCAAACTCGCGAACGGTGATTTCTGGTGGCCCGTCGCCGATTTTCCTGAAGTGGAATGGAACTTCATCAATCCCGTTAACAACAAGGTTGCCTTTCACGCCGATCTGCAAAAGACGTACTGGCGCAACAAGTGGATGGACAACGAAAGCTACCGGCAATACAAGAACGATCAAGGAAAAAGATGGGCGTGGCTGCCGGGTTGGTTCCCGGGAAACTCGCAGACGCCGGCGCTCGCTGTCCACTACATACTCGATTACAAGATCAACGGTAAGAGCTATCCACGTTGGTGACACAACTAATGCAAAGACTAATGAATGCCGGCCGTGCGCTAATTACCCATCCAAGTCCTGAAGAGTGCTTCCAGAGTATCGTGCCCAACTACGCACTCCTCTTCTTCGATCATCTGTACAGCGAGTACCTGGCTCTGAAACCGAAGATCAGTGACGCAGCGGTGATCGCGCTTTTCGATTCGCTTCATGAAAAGCGCGTGGCGTGTCAACTGACCTGGAGCGATATCTACACTTTCGATCTGGCGCTGGTTGATGAACGACCACTCGAGAACTTAATTCGCAAAGCTTTTGACGCGCGCTCGAAATACCGCAGTATCGCCGGACAGAAGGAGTACGACGAGTATCTCGCGTCGAAGCCACCGGATCTGAGTGCGATCTTAATCAAGCCAAGTGTGCTGAAGCCGGATCAGGAAGAGGTCGTCACCTCGCCACCCGATAATCTACCGCCGGCCGCGGAAACGCCGGCGGAGTCTGAGCTTCCGGCTAGCGCTGAGGTTGAGATCGTGCAGCGTATTCTGCGCGCTGACATCAGATACTTGTTGGGCAAGTTCTACCTGTATTACGCGATGTTGCCGATGCGTGAAGGTTTACGTGAGCGACTGACAAGAAGAGCAGTCATGATCACGATCGGGATTCTGGCGATAATCGTGCTGGCGGCGCTGATCAGCCTGGGTCTCGTTAAAAGTTTTACGTCGGCTAACTTAAAGGAGACGTTTGATCTCACCGGAGTTTTTGGTGTCACTGTGGTTTCAGTCGCATGCGCGGGAATCGTCGGAGGTTGCGTTAGCATGCTACAACGCATTCAAAGTGCTCCCACTGAGGGCGATGCGCTGTTCAACCTCGCGGCACTCACCAACGGCTGGATTGGTCTCTCACTTTCACCGTTGTACGGAGCGATCTTTGCCACAGTTCTTTTCATCCTGTTCGCCGCAGGCATTCTCAAAGGATCTGTTTTTCCGACAATCGAAACTGCTGAAGCAGACGCAACAGTCGAACATCGTGAAGCGCCGCCCGTTACGAATCCGAGTTCAAAACCATCACCAACGGCAACATTACCTCCAGCCGCTCTGACAACTCTGCCAGCATCCGGCAGCCCCACGGCTACTCCAACTGCTACTCCAACTTCAACACCATCGCCGTCACCGTCAGCATCACCCTCTCCTCAACAAACCGGCGTTCTTCGTGCGAGAGATTTTCTCCAACGCACCGGACCGAAAGATGGAGCATCATTTGCGCTCCTCATGATCTGGTCGTTCATCGCCGGCTTCGCCGAACGCTTCGTGCCTGACACGCTCAATCGTCTTGTTGCGAAGACAGAAGCGATCCAGGGAACGAACACTTAACTCGCGAAAAAGCAAACCTCACGAATTCTTCGCAGTATCTGTAGACGTACGGACGCTCGGAGAGGAGAGGAACACTTTTTGAAGGTGCGGTCATGGTTATCCGAATGTGTATTGGATAGCGCACAGGTTTGAATAAGAGATCAAGGAGAAGAAACGATGAGTACGACAATGGGACAAACAAGCTCGGGTATGGGTCAGATGAACCAGCACAGCGAAGGCACCGTGGCGCGCACGATTGAGGAACAGACGGCGAAGCTGCCGTCGGATGTTTTTCTATGGGCGGCACTGGGATCGATGGGAACGTCGGCACTGTTTAGACTGTTCGGGAAGAAGCACGCCAGTCTTTTCGTTGGCGATTGGGTAGCGCCGTTGCTGCTGTTAGGTGTTTACAACAAGATCGTGAAGACGCAAGGGTCCGATCGCGGACACTAAACTTTGCCGCAGATTTTTGCGGATGAACGCGGATCTGATCCGCGTTCATCCGTGTTAACTCTTAATGAATGACTTCGTTCTTGCCGTTCGCGTTCCAATCCGGTTTCAGCACTACCTTGATGCAGTTGTCCTGTTTGTTCTTGAAGATGTCGTACGCATGTGGTGCGTCGTCGAGACTCATGCGGTGAGTCACAACGAACGATGGGTCGATGTCGCCGTTCTCAATTAACTGCAATAACGGACGCATGTATCGCTGCACGTGCGCCTGTCCTGTCCTGATCGTGAGTGAGCGCTGCATCACTGATCCCATCGGAAACTTGTCGATGAATCCACCATAAACGCCGATCACCGAGATCGTGCCGCCGTTGCGACAACACATGATCGCCTCGCGCAACGCATGCGGACGATCGGTTTCCAGCATCATTGCCTGCTTGACGCGGTCGTATGCCTCGATTGGCCACGGCGCATGCGCCTCCATACCGACGTCGTCGATGCATGCATCAGGTCCGCGACCGCCAGTCTTGTCCATCAACGCTTCGTAAACATTCTGTTTTGTGTAGTCGATCGTTTCGGCGCCCCCTTGTTCGGCCATTTGCAAACGTTCCGGAACCTCGTCGATCGCGATGACTCGCTCCGCTCCGAGCAGGAAAGCACTACGAATCGAGAACTGCCCCACTGGTCCACATCCCCAGATCGCGATCGTGTCGCCTGGTTGGATGTCGCACATCTCAGCGCCCATGTAGCCGGTCGGGAAAATGTCTGACAAGAAAAGGACCTGCTCGTCGCTCAGGTGATCGGGAACTTTCACGGGCCCAACGTCCGCAAAAGGCACGCGCGCGTATTCCGCTTGTCCACCGGCAAAACCGCCGGTCAGATGCGAATAACCAAAGATCCCGGCGGCCGCATGACCAAAAGCTTTCTCCGCCATCCACGCGTTTGGATTCGAGTTTTCACACAGCGAAAACATCTGCTCCTTGCAGAAGAAACAGTTGCCGCAAGCGATCGGGAAAGGCACCACGACGCGATCGCCGATTCTCAGGTTCGTGATCTCACGACCAACTTCGACGACTTCGCCCATGAATTCATGTCCGAGGATGTCGCCGCGCTGCATCGTTGGAATTAATCCGTTGTAAAGGTGCAAATCCGATCCGCAGATCGCGGTGGAAGAAATTTTTACAATCGCGTCGCGCTGGTTGAGAATCTGCGGATCCGGAACCTCTTCGACGCTCAGCATTGTTTTACCGTACCAACAGTTTGCTTTCATCGCTGCATCGTCCTCCCCTCTGACGGATAGTTCGTGGCAGTCTCGCTCGGCAACATCTCCGCGCTTTCGAGCTCATCGACCGCCGCAGGACGTCCAGGTCGCTGTTCCATGTAACCACTGCCAAGCAAGGTCGCGTCTGAAACCACAACTTCACCGACTTCCATTACCTGTTTAAAACGACGCAGATCATCGTCCAACTGTTGCTCCGGTTCTTCGCCAAATAGTTTCGCTACGGTTGAGCCAATCACGCCGCCAACGGGAAGGTACTCGAGATTGACTTTGATGATCGTGCCTCGGCCGCCCGCCGCGCGCTCGAAACGAACAGCGCCCGCATGATCGACGTCCGCGTTTTCCAAAGTGCGCCAAGTGATCACTTCGTTCGGAACGTCGGCGACGATCGTCGCATCCCATTCCACTTCCATGCCCGCCGGACCTTTCACTTTCCAATGCGAGCGGCCTTCGCCGAGTTCCTCGACTGAATCTACGTGACGCATGAAACGCGGCAAGTTTTGGAAGTTACGCCAGAACTGATAGACCTCTTCGGGTGTGCTGTTCACGATGCAGGCGCCCTTCGCATGAATTCCCTGCTTGCTGCCATTGCTCAGTTGCTTCGCGCAGATGATGTCGAGGGCAGTAACCGCAACTACGTTGGCAGTGGCGAACGTGATTCTTCCTCGCTTCGCGTCGGGCGACGTGCACGCGACGCTGAGACTCACGAGATCGAGCGCATCACCGGCGACGCGCGACCACATCGCTCCGGTTGGTTTCTTCTGGCTGAAGATCGCGATGCCCGCAGCGAGCTCGCGCAGACCGTACAGTCGTATCAAACCGGTGCGCTCCTTTGAAACACCGGAAATGCCGGCGATGGCTCGGGGCGCAAGGAGTTCGGCGAGACCGAGTCCGACGCTGAACCAACCTAAACCTTTCGCTAAACGCTTTGCGCTGGTATTCGGTAGACCGGTTCGTGAATTTGTCGACATAAATTTTCCCCCTTGTGGATGAATTGATTCGAAGAGAACACTTCAAATTCCATGCCCATAAACCGCAGATGATGCGGAACGAAATCCGGATTTTTATCCGTGTTATCTGTGCTTACTTGAGTATAGCGGCCTGGGCGCTAAGGGCGAGTTGGTGCCAGCGTTGAAAGGTATTGATCGTCTCGCTTGGCATGACGCGTACGAACGCGGTTTGGAAGTAGAGTGATTCGGGTCTGCGCCAGTCGAGTCTCACGATCGGATTGAACGACGGCGGGACGCCGGGTGTTGTTGAAGCTGTGGTCGCCTTCTTTGTCGTAGTCGTCTTCTGTTCGAAGGCAATTGATGCCTCAATCAGTTGATCGCGCAACGGAATGCGCGCCTGCGTCGGAGTTTTGCCTCCGGCATCGTAGATCGCGATATCGCTATCGAACGCGGTCGCAATCTTCGACGCATCCGGAGACCACACCGGCAATGCATCCGTCAAAGCATCATCAAGCAAACGCTCACTGCCATCCGGCGCGATCAAACGCGGCCGTCCTGCCGGCAACTTGTACTGCTGCTCGCGCGCGTTCCATTCGTCTTCCTTGCACGCGAGCGCCGCGAGCGCGTGCGTGTCCGGCGCCCACACAAAGTAAAAATAGATCAACCCTTCACGCCCGGTGAGTGGCTTGAGATCGTAGCCGTCACGATTGCACATGTAGATCTGTTCGGTATTAAAACTCGCGACGGGAGCAAATATCGGTCCTACTGACGGCACGGGAGCGGCAGGCGTCGCTGAAGCCTCGGGCTCAAATTCGGGAGTCGGCGTCGGACTCGGCATCACACGCTTGCGCGCGATGAAGTTGATGAAGTTTCCGTCAGGCGACCACGTGACGGTTTCCGGAAACACACACGCTATGTCGGGCGGGATCAGATTACGCAGAAACTGCCCGTCAGAGTTGTAGAGATCGATGCGGAAAGTCGAACTAGTTTCATCTGCAGTGGCGTAGAGCGCGAGCACTCGTCGTTTGTCCGGTGAAACGACGGTGCGCAGCAGTGCTTCATCTTTTCGCTTGGTAGAAAAGTCAGTCGCAACAGGGCCGAATTTTTCCAGCGGGTCGTCGGTGTCCGTCTGCGGCGCTGTAACGTCAGGCGACAAACGGTAAGCAAGATTTCGCGCGGGCACGTCGCGCAACACTTTCGGCCTGACGTCCTGATGTTCGACGACGGATTTGCAAGCCGTCGCAAGGAACAACGTAAGGAGAATTGTCAGGGCGGAGGAGGTTGTCGACATTTGTGCTCTCGCCTCTTATGGCAACTTACGCTCTTCGCGATCGTTGATCAATTCGCGCACGAGCGCAGGATTCAAAGCGAGCAGCGCCCGAATCGTGCTGAGCGGTGAGAGATGATCTTCGTCACCTTCGTCGACCTCGACGCAGTTGTGCTGGATCGATCGTGCTAAACGTCTCGCAATTGACTCGTAACCAGGAGTGCTGTCGATGTATGCGCGCACTGCCATCGCGCCGATCAGATCGCACGTAACTTCTTCACTTCTTTGTCCGTGAATCTCCAGGCCGGTTAGCTCCGACGCCTTGTTGCCGACTGCGGAAACGAGTGGACGCAAACTATCGTTGTCGCCGTCGGCGATGTGCATCAGTTCGTGCGCGAGCACACTAATCATTCCTTCGTCGGAGCGTAAGCCGGCGAGGAAGATTGTGCCGAACGTGATCATGTGCGGGCGGCTCAAGTACACGGAGGCGTTGTCGCGCGAATCCATGTCGGGCCTGACTCGTTTGACTGAATTGACGCGCTCGATCGCCTGTTTGATACGCAGTCGAAACTTGGGAGACTTCTCAAAACCGTACTCGGTTGCGAGTTGCTGGAGTGAAGCAATCATCAGGGTCTTCGTCAATGGGAGGAGGCGTTGTGCGCGTTCGGCGCCGGCGCGGGCTTCGGGACTTTGAATGGGCAGTGACGGACGCGCCTGCATCTCGTCGATGGCAACGCTGCTCTTCGGATCGAGCTTGGCTTGCGTGCAGACGACGCCGATGGCTTCTTCGAGAAGCGCCTTCGCGTCCGCAGACATCGCGGCGCGTGGATGTGATGAATGCGTTTGGGCGAGAGAATTCGCCGAGATTAACAAAACGAGGAGAAAACATTTCACGCAAAGGCGCAAAACCGCAGAGAATCCCCTTTGCGTCTTTGCGTCTTTGCGGGAAGTATTCTTCATCTGTGCCGCCAAACTGCCTTCCGCTTCTCCAGAAACGCTTTCACACCCTCATTCGCGTCTTCAGTCTTCATCAACTCGTGCAGATAAACATTCTCCTGCTCGCTCAACAGGTCGTCGATCGATCTTCCGCGTCCGAGGTCGAGCGACTGTCTCGCAAACGCCAGCGACGCACCCGAAAGTTCGCTCAACTTCGCCAGCACCTCAAGCAGTTTCGGTTCAAGATGAGCGCCGGACACCACGTGGTTGCACAAACCCAGCCGCCCAGCCTCCATCGCATCGATAATCTCGCCCGTCAAAATCAACTCGCGCGCGCGTTTTTCCCCAATGATGCGCGGCAAAAGCACCGCCGCAACCGGCGGAAAAACCCCCAGTTTTATCTCCGGTTGCCCGAAACGCGAACGATCCGACGCAATCACGATATCGCACGCCGCCACTAGTTCGCATCCGCCGCCGAGTGCTGCCCCGTCAACCACCGCAATCGCCGGTTTGGCCAACTGTTCCAACGACCGGAAGATCGAGTGAAACGCGTCGAGCATCTGGAAGATCGTGTCCTGCACGTGATCTTCGACTGCGACGCCCGCACTGAACGCGCGACAATTCCTGTGAGCATCAAAAACGATCGCCACCAGCTCGCGTTGCGCACACTCGCCGAGCGCCTTTCCGATCTCGCGCATCATCTCGATGTTGAAAACGTTCAACGGCGGCCGCGCGAACGTGATTCTCCCAACGCGATCCTCGAGACGAAAGTGGATGTTTTGGTAAGTGCTCATGCAGCTCTCAACCAATCGCGATAGATCTTCTTCTGCACTTCCGTCTGCGTTGTTAATGGCGCGATCCGGAACGTTCCCTCGCGTCCTGGACCAAGTTTGATCAGCAAGGTGCTCAGATCGTCGAAGCGAAAGATTGTCAGGTTGATCAAGTCGCCCGGCTTCTTTTCCGCGAGCCGCGCATTGAAGAAATCTCTCGTGACGCGCACGTTGTCGATCGCTACGATCTGATCGCCGAAGTTCAGCCCCTGCTCGTACGCGGGCGAACCGGCATAGACGCGCTCGACCATCAATCGATCGCCTGCCTGCGTGAGGTCAGCACCGAAGAAGATTCGATCGCTCGCTCGACCAGTAGCGCCCGCAGGAGTTATTTCGAGCCGAAGTCCCGCTGCCGCTAAAGCGGTGTTGTAGTCGAGCTCTTCTTTCCCGCGCACATACCGGTTGAAAAACTCCTCGAGACTCCCACCCGCCATCAACTCACACGCCTTCTGAAAATCCACTGGTCCATAATTGCGATTCTTCTTGAAGTACTCCGCGTAAAGATAACGCATCACATCGTCCAACGACTTCGCGCCGGCGCTGCGTTGGCGAATCTCGAGATCGAGCAGCAACCCGAGCAGCGCGCCTTTCTCATAGTACGAGACTTGCGAGTTTACCGAGTTCTCATCCTGCCGGTAATACTTGATCCACGAGTCGAAGCTCGACTCTTCCACGCTCTGCACCAAACGTCCCGGCGTGTCCTGCATCGCCTGCATCGCGCGCGCCTGCGCACTCAAAAACTCGTTCTCACTAACCAATCCAGCGCGCCGCAACGCCACGTCAGCGTAGTAATCAGTGATGCCTTCCGCGACCCAGAGCATCTTCGTGTAGTTTTCCTGCGTGTAATCAAATGGTCCGAGCGCGTCGGGCCGAATTCGCTTGACGTTCCAAAGGTGAAAGAACTCGTGCGCTACGAGCGAGAGAAAGCCGCGATAGTCGCGTTCGAAAGACTCAGTCGTGTTTGGCGCAGAGGAAGTGGCGCGATCGCCGCTGCTGATGCGGAAAGCGAAACGCGGATAGCCTAGCGCCGTTGAATTCAAGTGCTCGAGTCCGCCGCCGCCACGCAGATGAAGTATAAAAGTGTAGTCGTGATATGGAATTTCGCCCATTATCTCGACTTCCGTCTCGACGATCTTCTGCACGTCGCGGCGCATGCGTTCCGGATCGTAGTTTCCTTCACCATCGATCACGATCCGGTGCGCGACACCTTTGACGTTGAAGATCAGTGTCTTGAAGTTGCTGACTTCAAACGGCGAGTCGTAGAGGATGTCGAAGTTCTCGGCGCGAAAAGTGTTCTTCTGGCCCAACACCGCGGGCAGGCCGGTCGCTACTTTCCAAACATCCGGCGCGAGTACGTGTACGGTCGAAGGACTTTGCAGAAATCCGTCGAGATACATCAGGATGTTCGCGTTGTTCCAGAAGGCGTGACCCGAGTTTAACTCGCTGGTGCGCACCGAGAGTTCGTTTGCGTAGACTCGATACCGCGCGTGCCACTCTCTCGCGCCGTTAGTCGTGATGCGCCAGGTATCTTTATTGGTCTTTTCCCACTTCAACGGCTGACCCGCGGCGTCGGTCGCGGCGAAGTCCTGCACGTGACGCGCAAACTCGCGAACTAAATAAGACCCGGGCGTCCAAACAGGCATGATCAGTTGCTCTTGCTGCGGACCATTCGCGGTGCGTTTGACGGCAACGTCGACTTCGAGCAAGTGTGTGTGCGGCCGCGGCATCGCGACCGTAAACGATATGTCGACTGGTAAGGTTTGCGCCTCTATCAGCAGCGGCAGGACAATCAACAACGCGGCGGCGCACACTACTCGGCGTTTGTGCATTTCGAAAAGCGTCTTTCGAGAAGTTGATGACAAGTGCGGTTGAATGTTACTACACTCTGCGGCCCTCTGCGTATCTCTGCGTTTTTATAGGGCTGGCAGAGAGGTGGTCAGGACTTGTTTCTATTTTCTTAGTAAACGGTAAACACCAGGGACAATGAAGCGCTCGCCCCTTATCGTCATCTTTACAACTGTTTTTATTGATCTCGTCGGTTTCGGAATCGTCATTCCGGTGTTGCCGTTCTACGCCGAAGGCACCGCGTTCAACGCGACGCCGCGCATGGTCGGATTGCTCTTCGCTTCGTACTCGATCATGCAGTTGATCTTCTCGCCGGTGCTGGGACGTTTGTCGGATAAATACGGACGGCGACCGGTGTTGCTGCTCTCAATCATCGGAACGGGCATCGGTTTTTTAATTCTTGGATTAGCGAAGACGGTGTTGTTGCTCTTCGTCGGTCGCATACTCGACGGCATCACCGGGGGAAACATCTCAAC
>Ga0070681_10005385_pt1 | contig 12354 bp, 10 predicted proteins | sample KBSC83BmetaG_FD_65650 | JGI IMG/M metagenome (GOLD analysis project Ga0070681, IMG submission 65650) | Corn rhizosphere microbial communities from Kellogg Biological Station, Michigan, USA - KBS C8-3B metaG | ecosystem: Host-associated > Plants > Roots > Rhizosphere | place: USA: Michigan...
CGCTTCAATGTCGCGGGCTGCACACTGTGCCAGTTGATGGTCTTGAGCGCTGCGATCATCATCACGGCGGCCAGCGCCACCATCGGGATCTGCGCCATCAGGTCGCTGAGACCTGTCACCAGCACCAGCAGCACGATCGCGGCCACCGCCGTCGAGATACGGGTGCGGCCGTTGCCGATTTTGACGTTGACCACGGTCTGGGCGATCATCGCGCAGCCGCCGATGCCGCCGTAGAAGCCGGCGGCGATGTTGGCGATGCCGAGCGCCCAGGACTCCCTGCCCTTGTGCGAGCGCGTATCGGTGAGGTCGTCGACCAGCTTGGCGGTCAGCAACGTTTCCAGCAGGCCGACAAAGGCGACGCTGAGCGCGGTCGGCCAGATGATGCGGAGCGTATCGAGACCAAGGGGAACGGTGAACGCGGTAAGCCCGGGTAGTCCGGGCGCCATCGCGCCCTTGCCGCCGACATTGGGAACGGTGAGTTGCCAGAGAATCACGATCGCGGTCACCACGATGATGGCGATCAGCGGCGCCGGTACGGCGTTGGTCAGCCGCGGCATGACAAGGACGATGGCGATCGTCAGTGCGAACAGCGGATAGACCACCCACGGAACATTGAGGATGTGGGGGACCTGGGCGGCGAAGATCAGAATGCCGAGCGCATTGACAAATCCGATCATCACCGACCGCGGCACGAAGCGCATCAGCCGCGCAAGACCGGCCAGACCGAACACGATCTGGACGACACCGGCGAGGATGATGGTCGGCAGGATGTAGCCTGTGCCGTGCAGCTTCACCATCGGCCCGATCACCAGCGCGATCGAGCCCGCAGCTGCGGTCACCATCGCCGGCCTGCCACCGAGCACCGACATCACGAGGCACAACACGATCGAGGCGACCAGCGCCACCTTGGGATCGACGCCCGACACGAATGAAAACGAGATCACCTCCGGAATCAGCGCCAGCGCCGTGACCATTCCGGCCAGCGACTCCCGGACGAACAGGTTCGGCGCCCGGATCACTTCCGATATCGACGGCGAATCCTCGAATTGATTTTGGGTGGCGGTAGAGCTGATGATTGTCATCGGGTGGTATCCAGAAATTGTCGTCGGTTGTTTACGGTTAGCCGGCGGACGGTTTGCGCACGACGCAGCGGAAGCCGATGTGGCAGGTGGAGGAATCGACCGTTTCGCCCTGACGGGCCGATGGCCGGTAACGCAGGCAGTAGTTGGGCGCGCAGAGATGCGAACCACCCTTCACCGCCATGCGCGTGGAGCTATCGTTGCCGGCGCTCGTATGGCAGCAGGATTGCTGAGATTGATCCGGCGTCGCGTCGTAGAGGCTGGCGGTCCATTCCCAGACATTGCCGACCATGTCGAACAGGCCGTAGCCATTCGGGGGAAACGCATCGACCGGCGACGTGCCGGCGTAGCCGTCCTCGGCGAGATCTTCATAGGGAAAGCGGCCCTGCCAGGTGTTGGCGAGAAATCTTCCTTCGGGATTGGCGGCGTCGCCCCAGGGATAGGCCTTGCCTTCAAGACCGCCACGGGCGGCGAATTCCCACTCGGCCTCGGTCGGCAATTCCTTGCCGCACCACGCCGCATAAGCGCGCGCATCCTCATGGGCGATGTGGACGACGGGATGGTCGTCAAGGCCGGCCAGCGAGCTATGCGGCCCTTGTGGATGCCGCCAGTCGGCACCCACCCTGTATTCCCACCAGGCGAGGTTGTCGCGCAGGCTGACGGGACGACCGGGTTTTTTGAACACCAGCGAGCCCGGCACCAGCAGTGCGGGATCGGCGTCGGGATACATCGCCGGATTCGGCGGACGTTCGGAGTAAGTGACGTAGCCGGTGGCGTCGACGAATTTGCGGAAGTCGGCATTGGTGACGGGATAGATGTCGATCCAGAAGCCGTCGACGTGCGCGGGACGGACCGGGCGTTCTTCCCGATAGAAGCTGTTCGAGCCCATCAGGAAGTTGCCGCCCGCGAGAAACACCATGTCCTCGCGGTCGGCAGCGGCGGCTCCGGTGCCCGCGGTTGGCTGGCCGGAGAGCGAGCAACAGCCCTCTCCCCGGCGATGGCCAGCTGCACCTTTCGCGATCGTTTCCGTTCTCGTCGGTGCAGTCATGACCGTCACGCCTTGGCGTACTGCTTGGGCACGAAGTCGAGTGCTGCGCCCGGCGGAATCAGTTCCTCCTTCTTGGCACTGTCCTCGAACTCCCTGATGATGCGCTGCGCATGCTGCATCACCCACCAGCGCACGTAGCGCTGGTTGACGGCCTCACGCTCCTTCGGGTCTTCCTGCAGATGCGTGATACGGGCGAAGCCGAGCGGCAATTCCGGATCGTGGAAATGCTGCTGCCGCTTGAAGTTGATCTTGAAGTCCTTCCACTTCACCGCATGCAGTTCGTCCTTGAGCCAGACGATGCAGGACTCGCGGTTCGAGGTCGGCTGCTTGCCGAGGAAGAACGGGCTCTGGTCGACGCCGTCGATCAGGCGGTCGGCGGGCGCCTTGCAGCCGGTCATCGACAGCAGCGTCGTGAACATGTCGGTGACATGAACCATCTCGTTGCTTTCGATGCCTGCCGGAATGTGCTCCGGCCAGCGGATCAGCAGCGGCGTACGGATGCCGCCTTCCGCCGACGAGAAGTAGGAGCCGTCGAAGAAGCCGCCGGTTCCGCGGCCGGCGAGATGATCCTCGGCGCCGTTGTCGCCGCACATCACGACGATGGTGTTGTCGGCGACGCCGAGCTCGTCGAGCTTGTCGAGCAGCACGCCGAAGTCGTGATCCAGCATCAACAGGCAGTCGCCCCACTCGCCGTTGGTGCTCTTGCCGACGAATTCGTCGCGCGGCGACATCGGGAAGTGCATCAGCGAGTGGTTGAAGTAGCAGTAGAACGGCTTGTCGTCCTTGACGGACTTTTCCATGAACTTGAGCGCGCGCTTCTGGTACTCGAGATCACAGGTCTTCTTGGTCTCCATGGTGAGCTGCTCGCTCATGATCGGCTTTGCGCCCTTGCCCTTGACGCCTTCATGCATGTGCGAGAATCCGTCGCGCTCCGGCACGTAATGCGGGTCGGTCAGCCACATGCATTCGTCGTAGGTGCGCAGCGGTCCGTACCATTCGTCGAAACCGTGATCGGTCGGAAAGCGGCCGTCTTCGGCGCCGATGTGCCACTTGCCGTAGATCGAGGTGGCGTAGCCGGCCTCCGACAGGATCGAGCCGATGGTGCGCTCCCAGGTGACGAGGCCGCCGCCGTTGCCGCCGAGCGCGATCGTGTGGTTGCCCGAGCGGATCGGGAAACGTCCGGTCATCAGCGCCGAGCGGGTCGGCGTGCACTGCGGCTCGACGACGTAATGCGTCAACTTGACGCCCTGCTTGGCGAAGGTGTCCATGCGCTTGGTATCGGCGCCGCGCAGGATGCCGCCGCCGTAGCAGCCGAGTTCACCCATGCCGAGGTTGTCGACGTGGAAAAACAGAATGTTTGGTTTCTTGGCCATTGAATTCTCCTATCTATGGACGCGGGCGCGCGACATCGTTGACGCGCACGCCTCATCGCGCCCTGGTCCTCATTAGTCATTGATTGCTGGTTCGCGCCTGTCAGGCCGCGACGTTCAAAACAGTGTCAGAAGATTTCGCCCACTCCTTTCGGTCCCACTTTCATTCCAAAACCTGAAAGGCCTCGATCCTTGATCTCCGGTCCCATCGCAGCGAGTGACTCCTCGCGGATCAGCCCCTTGAGTTCCTGCACCAGGCTCATGAATTCAGGCGTATCGGTCATCTCCGCCCGCCGCGGACGCGGCAGCGGCACCTTGATTTCCGCTTTGATCCGGCCGGGTCGTGCGGTCATCACGTAGATGCGGTCGGAGAGGAAAATCGACTCTTCGATATCGTGGGTGATGAACAGCACCGAAATCTTGAACTGCTGCCAGATGTTGGTGAGGATCTCCTGCATCACGACGCGCGTCTGGGTGTCGAGCGCGCCGAACGGCTCGTCCATCAGCAACACTTGCGGGCTGGTCGCCAGCGCGCGGACGATGCCGATGCGCTGCTTCATGCCGCCGGACAGCTGATCCGGATAGTGATTTTCGAACGACAGCAGGCCCGCGAGGTCGAGCAGCGCGCGGGCCGTGGTGTTGCGTTTGCTCTGTTCGACGCCGGCCATCTTCAGCCCGAACTCGACGTTCTTGCGAACCGACAGCCACGGAAACAGCGAGTACTGCTGGAACACGACCCCGCGGTCCGAGCCGGGTTTTGTGATGGCCTTGCCGTCGAGCGTCGCTTCGCCGCGCGTCGGCTTGACGAAGCCGGCGACGATCGACAGCAGCGTCGACTTGCCGCAGCCGGACGGTCCGATCAGCGACACGAATTCGCCGGGCTGGACGTTGAGTGACACGTTCTCGACCGCAATGACCTGGCTGTCATTGGCACCGAAGATCACCCCCATGTCACGAACGTCGATGAATCCCTTGTGCGTTTCGGTTGCAGCCATGGCCATCGTCATCGTTTTCCTCCCGGTGCGAATGCCAGCCACGGCATCAGCAGGACACCAATCATCCGGATGATGCCGCTGCACGCGAGTCCGAGGACGCCAATGGTAATCATGCCGAGCATGATCGCGGGATAGTTGACCAGGGAGTAAGCCTCCCAGGTGAAGTAGCCGACGCCGAACTGACCCGAAATCATCTCGGCGGCGATCAGCGACACCCATGCCACGCCCATGCCGACGGCGAGCCCCGTGAAGATGTGCGGCATCGAGCCAGGCAGGATGACGTTCCAGAACAGTTGGGCTTCGTTTGCGCCGAGACAACGACCTGCCCGTACCAGCACGCCGTCCAGCGAGCGGACGCCATGGATGGTATTGAGCAGGATCGGGAAGAAGGCGCCGATGAAGGTGATGAAGACGATGGCCGCCTCGTTGTTCGGCCACAGCATGATTGCCAAAGGGACCCAGGCAATCGCGGGGATCGGTCGAAGGATTTCCACGACCGGCATGAACAGGTCGCGCGCACGCTGGTATTTACCGATCATCAGCCCGAGCGGCACGCCGATCGCAATGGCGATAAAGAAACCGATCAGGATGCGGCGAACGCTGTATCCGATGTTGACGAGGAACGCGTTCGACAGACCGACCTGCATCGCCTGCTGGTACACTTCGGCAGGCGTCGGAACGTTCTTGAAGCGGATGTAGAATTCGAACCGGTACTTCGTTCCGAGGTACCAGATCATGAACAGCGTGCCGACGGAGATCAATGCGAGAACTGCAGAGATGATCCGCTCTCGGGTGAATTGCTTCAGCAGCACCTGTGCAATATCGCCGAGCGAAATCGTGGGAACGATCTCCGGTGCCGGCTCAATCACTCCCGCAGCCTCAGACAGCGCGTTTGTCACGGGCGCTTCCGGCGCCGGACCCTCGGGGATGGACGACGTCATCGCTTCAACCGGCTTGGGATCGACGCGACCGCCCGGGAGGGGGAGAGCCACAACCTTCGCATTCGCCGTACTGCCCATCGGTGCACCCACTACTGTCCAACATTGATTGCGGCGAGTGCGTCGGTATAGGTCCCGAACCTGCCACCGTTCTTCTTGGCGTAGGCTTCGGCATCCTTCCTGAGCAGGAAGGGAACCACGTCCGGTGTTCTGGAGTCCTGTCCGATGGCATAGAAGGCGGCGTCCGCGAACACCTTGATGCCGAGTTCATGATCGACGAGATAGACCGCGTTGAACTTCTTGCCTTCGGCGGTGTATTTCTTCACGCCGGTCAGGGTGCAGAGCGGCGAGCTGAAGGGCAGGATATCGCCGCCTTGAATCCAGATCTCGCCGGTCTGGCTGGGATTATCGACCGACTTGTTGCAGACCGTGTCCTGTCCGGTGACCTGATAGTTGGAAAAGGAAGCAAGGTCCTTGTCGTAGTCGAGCCCGAGTTCCTTGTAGGCCTGCTTCAGATAGCTGTCGTTGACCCAGGCGCCGATATTCAGCTCCTTGATCATGTTCAGCTTCTGCAGGATCGCATAATTCGCGCTCACAGCCTCGAGCCAGCGCGGCTTGATGGTCGGATCGAGCGTGTGGACACCACCGGGGCCCAGAAAGATGTAGATCACTTCCTTGTTGATCTTGGTCCATTCCTCGAGCTTCTCCGCGGCTACCTTCGGATCCTTGCGCAGCCACGCGTTTGCCTCGATCAACGCCTTGAGATAGCCCACCACGATTTCGGGATATTTTTCGGCGAAATCCTTGCGAACGACGACACCGTGGAACGTCGGCACCTTGGTCTCCGCGCCGTCATAGATCTTGCGGGCATAGCCCTTGAACGGCAGCAATTCGGCGAACGGTACGAAGTCGCCATGCGCGTCGATGCGCTTTTCCTGCAGATTGGTGCTGCCGACTTCCGGCGATTGCGACACCAGATTCCAGAAGTCCGGCGGCAGTCCCTTTTTCTGCAGCGAGGTCAGCATCATGCCGTGCGCAGCCGAGCCGAACGGCACCGAGACGTTCTTGCCCTTGAGATCGGCAAGTTCGTAATACGGCGAGTCCTTGTGGACGACGATGCCGTTGCCGCCGCCATAGGCGTTGTAGGTGATGATGGCGATCAACTGAGTTTCATTCCCGGTGGCCTGCCCGGTGGCGCCGTTCACCATGACGGGGTAGTCGCCCATCGTCGCGATCTGAATGTTGTTGGCCATCATGCCGTTGGTCAGCGGCGGCGCGGAGGTCGCGTTCTGCCAACTGAACTTGTACTGAATGTCCTTGTACTTCCCCGTCTTCGGCAGGTGCTTCTCGAGCAGGCCAAGCTCCTTTAGAACGACACCTCCCGTCACGGTGTTGGTCGTCGTATTCTGCGTGCCGATGCCGATTTCGAGCGTCTCCGCGCTCGCCTGCCCGGGTACGAACGCGATGGTCGTCGCGACCAGCAAGGGAAACAAGCCTGAAAGTTTAGACGCGGGACCGACGCTCATAAGACAAATCCTTTCGAACCAAACTATGCTGCAGGTCGTGCCATGCGCGCGCGAACTCCCCCGGCCACGGGTGGCGGGACGGCTCGGCGGTGAGCAGGTGGACGGGATTGATGCTTTTGATTTTGCAAGCCACGTGCCATCGGGCGACCATCGGCCGGCCCGCGACGGCAGGGTTGGCCAGGGTGACGGTTAATGGACGAAGTAGACGTCATTGCCGTGAACTCGCTTGCTTCCATCGCGGACGACGACGTCCGTTGAGCAAACTCTGAACGGCCCACCCTGAATCCGAAACGACGAACGCCTCGAACCGGCAATGCATTGCGAAGAAATCTCGGAATGCTCAATTAATGGACAGGAAAATCACCGATATTGATCGCCTGATGAGCGGCGTGGCTAGAAATTAGCCAGCTCACCCCTACGCGGCGCCAAGAATCGCTGCCATCAGCGGCGGCGTCGACATTTGGCTGTTATCTCGAGTTCGATTGCGGCGAACACGTCAATCGAAACTAGTTCTCTTCGGACACGGCAACCTTGGCGAGCTTGCCGTCGCGAATCCCGCTCAACAGGTCCGCGTTCCGGATCACCAGGTTGGCGCCGTGCGCGTGCAGGATTCCGAGTTCGGTGAACCGCTTGAGGCTGACGGTCACGGACTGCCGGGTCACGCCCGTCATGTGCGCGAGATCGGCATGCGTGAACGACGCCGCGATCAACGTGCCATCTCGCTCCTCGACCCCGTAGAGGTTCTTGAGATGCAGCAGAAGCTGCGCCAGCCGTTCGGTCGGCGAACGGGTGCCGAGCATCTGCGCCAGCGCCGAATAGCACTGCCCCTTGAAACTCAGGCCCTCGATGATGCCGATCGCCAGCGCTGGAATCGTCATCACCATCCGGCGCAGAACGTCGCCCGGCAAATGCAGCACCGAGCTGTTGACGGCAGCCTCCCCCGACCAGACGTGCAGCCCCTGCTTGAACACTTCGGGACCACCGACGAAATTGCCGGAGTGCCAGTAAGCGAGCGTGATCTCGCGTCCCGAGGGCGCCGTGTAGAAGACTTTTATCCGTCCGGTCTCGATCAAGAAAATGCCGTCCTGCGGGCTGCCCTGACTGAACAGCCGGGCGCCACGGTACAGCACCTTGCGCTTGCCCGAACCCACCACCTGCGCGATTTCGGACTCGGTCAATCCCTGGAACAGATAAGGCGGTCCGCTCCGCTGCGTCCCGCCCTCGGCCATCAGCAGCGCGCCGAACTGGATCGGCACGTCGCTTTTGTCGCCTTGACTTGCTTGAAGTGAGTGCTGTTTGCCGATCATGGAACCGTTCTAAGCCAAATCCAGTCCTGAAACTCGCCTGTCCTTACGCCTGCTTTGCAATCCGCGCGCCAAGTATCTCCTTCATGGTCAGCCGAAGCCGCCGCTGACGTCCACATGGGACTTGGACGATCATTGGATATCTCCATCGATTTCGTTCCCTGTGACAAACTGGCCAATCAGGGCCGATGTGGTTAAGATCGTCCATGCCTCCCTCTCGATCCAAGCGAGCCCCTCCGTGACAAAGCCTTCGAAACCGTCCGCCAAGAGCAGCGGCAACATCTTCATCGGCGTCGGCGGCTGGACGTTTGAGCCGTGGCGTGGGGTGTTTTATCCGGAGAAGCTGACGCAGGCGAAGGAATTGTCCTATGCCGCGTCGAAGCTGACCTCGATCGAGATCAACGGGACCTACTACGGCTCGCAAAAGCCGGAAAGCTTTCGCAAATGGGCGCGCGAGGTCCCCGATGGCTTCGTGTTTTCGCTGAAGGGGCCGCGGTTCGCTACCAACCGCCGCGTTCTGGCCGAGGCCGGCGATTCGGTGAAACGGTTTTACGACTCTGGCGTGCTGGAGCTCGGCGACCGGCTCGGTCCGGTGCTGTGGCAATTCGCGCCGACCAAGAAATTCGACGGCGCCGATTTCGGCAAGTTCCTCGAACTGCTGCCGCGCGAACTCGACGGCCGCGCCCTGCGGCATGTGGTCGAGGTGCGCCATGACAGTTTCTCGGTGCCGGAGTTTATCGCGCTGATACGGCAATTCGAGACGCCGGTGGTTTTCGCCGAACACGGCAAGTATCCGGCCATCGCCGACGTCGCCAGCGATTTCGTTTACGCCCGGCTGCAGAAGGGCAATGACGAACTCAAGACCTGCTATCCGCCAAAACAGCTCGACGCCTGGGCGAAGCGGTTTCAGGCCTGGGCCTCGGGCAGCGAACCCGACGATCTGCCGAAGGTCGACGCCGCCAAGCCGAAGAAGATGCCGCGCGACGTGTTCGCCTACGTCATCCACGAGGGCAAGATCCGTGCGCCCGCCGGTGCGATGGAATTGATCGAACGGGTGAAGTGATCGGAGCGTCGCATGGCCAGAGCCAAGAAGCTTTTCACCATCGGCTATGAGCAGACGCCGGCGAAAGCCGTGCTCGACGAACTGCAAGGCGCCGGCGTGAAGCTTTTGGTCGACGTTCGCGCAGTGGCGTCGTCGCGGCGGCCGGGCTTTTCCAAGAACCAGCTGGCGGCGGGGCTGGACGAGCGCGGCATATCGTATCTGCATCTACGCGGGCTCGGTACACCCAAGGACGGCCGCATCGCCGCCCGCAGCGGCCAGTTCGACGTCTTGCACAAGATCTACGCCAAACATTTGAAGACACCGCAGGCGCGGGAGGAACTCGACGAGTTATCGGCGCTGGTGAAGCAGTCAGGTCCGGTCTGCATTCTCTGCTACGAGCGCGACCATGCCCATTGCCACCGGCGCTGGATCGCCGAAATGATCGGGGATCGCGACGGCGTGAAGATCGAGAATCTGGTGGCGCCGCAGGTATGAATGTCATTCCGGGGCGATGCGTCAGCATCGAACCAGGATGTGCAATTGCACATCGCAGAATCTCGAGATTCCGGGTTCGCGCTTTGCGCGCCCCGGAATGACGACGAGAGCGATCACCCCTCGCCCCGCAACCGAAACGTCCCCGACATCATCTGTACGCAACCGCCGCCGACATGGATCGAGACGACCGCGCCGTCTTCCTTGCGGACGCGCGTCAGCAGCAGGCTTGAGCGGCCCATGTCGATGCCCTGCCCGATCCTCAGTTTCAGTTCGCCATCCCGCGCCGGATCAAGATCAGCGAGCAGCGCCGCAGCGGCGGCCGTGGCGCTTCCGGTCGCCGGGTCTTCCGACAATCCGCTGGCGCCGGGATGAAACATCCGCGCCTGCAGGTTGCAGGGCTTTTCGCCGGCCGGCACGTCGCGGGTATAGAGATAGATCGCGTCGCTGCCGTCGCACGGGAACGTCCTTGCAAATGTCGCGGCATCCGGCCTCGCCCGTCGCAGCGCCTCGCGCGACGCGAGCTCGACCGCGAGGAACGACAGCCCGACCGAGATGATCTGCGGCACATGCCGGTCCGTCTTCACATCACTCGCCTGCAGCGACAGACAGGCGGCCGCCTGTTCGGCGCTGAGCTGTGACAACCGCTTCAGCGGCTGCGGCGCGGTCAACTCGGTGCTGACGACCTTGCCTTGATCCGTCAGAATCTCGACGGGCACCAGCCCGGCCTTTTCCTCGAACAGCAGCCGTGCCGGCGGCTTCTCGGCCAGCGTTGCCAGCACGAAGGCGGTGCCGACGTTGGGATGACCGGCGAACGGAATTTCCGAACGCACCGTAAAGATTCGAACTTGCGCGTCATGCGCGGGATCGGCCGGCGGCAATACGAAGGTCGTCTCGGAATAGCTGAACTCGCACGCGATCGCCTGCATCTGCGCCGTCGACAGCCCGCCGGCATCGAGCACCACCGCGAGCGGATTGCCGCCAAAGGCGCGGTCGGTGAAAACGTCGCAGGTGATGTAACGCCGCTGCATGTCGAACCTCCAGGTCGACACGGAAGAGACATCCCCTCGCTCGATCCGTCAACGACAGTATTGCGCCGATTGCTCTGAGCGAAACGGCATCGCGCGGCGAGGCGCTTTGCGTTGTCGCGAACTGGACGCGCTATCCCAATTGCCACACCGTCATCGGCTTGTCATAGCCTCGAACCTGGACCTCGCCGAGCGAAACTGCGTCACGGCAGTCCTCGCCCAGCGCGTCGCGGACGGCTTGCGAGATCAGGAATTGCGAATTGAAATCCTTGTTGAGCGCTTCGAGCCGCGCCGCGAAATTCACGGTGTCGCCGATCACGGTGTATTCCTTGCGCCGCGGCGAGCCGATATTGCCCGCGACCACCTCGCCGAAATGAACGCCGATGCCGATCCGCAGCGGCCAACTGGTCGTCTTGTTGACGCGGTCGTTGGCCTCGAGCATTTCGCGCGCCGCAGCGACCGCCTGATGCGCGGCGTCGTGCGCTTCCAGCGGCGCGCCAAACAGGGCCAGGAATCCATCGCCGAGAAACTTGTTCACGATGCCGCCGTGGCGATCGAGAATGTCCACCAGCACCGCGAACGCGCCGTCGAGCCGGTCGACCACCTCCTGCGGCGAGCGGGTCGACGCGCCCGCGGTAAAGCTGCGGAAATCGACGAACATGACGGCGACGCGGCGGATGTCGCTCCCGGTTCCGGTGCCTTCCGCCATCAACCGCGCCACCACCTGCGGCGAGACGTGCTGGCCGAACAGGTTGGTGACCCGGTCGCGCGCGGTCGTGGCCATGATGCTGGCTCCGAATTGTCGGCGCAACTGCACCGCCACCGCACCGGCCAGCATGCCGCAGATCAGCACCATCACGCTACGCACGGAGTGATAGTAGAGATCGGGCGCAGGATCGGTGCTGCCGGCACGATGATAGAACATCGCCATGTAGAACAATTCGGCGGCGGCGACGAAGCCGGTAAAGGTCGAGAGCCAGAAATCCAGCCGCAAGGTCGAGAGAATGATGAAGATGAAATAGGTCAGCGGCACCACGAAGCCGAGCGCTTCCACCGGCCCCATGCTGTCGATGTGCATCGCCAGCGCCAGCGTCGGCATCGAGGTTTCGATCAAGGCACCGAGATAGCGGCGATAGACCGGCAAGTCCCGGTCCTGCTTCAGATGCCGGCTGATGCTGATATGGACCCAGAGTTCGAACAGGATGAACGGGATCAGTATAGTGTAAAGGTCGGTCGGCTTGAGCTTGCCATGCCAGAGATGTTCGACCGCATAGGGATCGATGGCATGAAGGATCAGAATCACGGCCACGAGAACCGCAGTGGTCCCGATCAGGGCCTTGACCCGGATCAGTTCGGTGCGCATCACCTGCTGCATCAAGGCATGCTGAAACTCGGCCGATACCGCCGAGCGCTCGCTTTTGTTTCCCCGCAGCCCCAGCATTCCAACTCCCTGTCATTCCCCGATGTGCAATTGCACATCTGAGGGCACGCGCAGCGTGAACCCGGAATCTCGAGATTCTCAGATGTGCAAT
>Ga0070681_10005386_pt1 | contig 12351 bp, 20 predicted proteins | sample KBSC83BmetaG_FD_65650 | JGI IMG/M metagenome (GOLD analysis project Ga0070681, IMG submission 65650) | Corn rhizosphere microbial communities from Kellogg Biological Station, Michigan, USA - KBS C8-3B metaG | ecosystem: Host-associated > Plants > Roots > Rhizosphere | place: USA: Michigan...
GCTCGGCGGCTCATCGCGACGGTATGCCAGTGTCGGCGACGTGATCATCGCATCCGTCAAAGCGGCGCAGCCCCATTCGGGTGTCAAGAAGGGCGACGTCGTGCGAGCGGTCGTCGTGCGAACGGCGCAAGAATACGGCCGGCCCGACGGATCACATATTCGATTTGATGATAATGCCGCGGTCCTTATCAACCCGCAGGGAAACCCGCGAGGGACGCGCATTTTCGGCCCCGTAGCTCGTGAGCTGCGCGACCGACAATATATGCGGATTGTGTCCCTGGCGCCGGAAGTATTGTAAGTACGACCAGGGAACGGATGAGAAATGGCTGAGAAGATTGTTACCGGCGACGATATCGTCGTGATCGCCGGAAAAGATAAAGGAGCGCGGGGGCGCGTACGGCAGAACATGCCGCGCCGTGATCGTCTGATCGTCGAAGGTGTGAACATCGTCAAGCGACATCAGAAGGCCGTCCCGGGCGCTCAACAGGCAGGAATCATCGAGAAGGAAGCGCCGCTTCACGTCTCGAACGTCATGCTCTGGTGCCCATCGTGTAATCAGGCGACGCGCGTCGGGTTCCGGCGCAACGACGATGGCAAGAAGGTTCGCTACTGCAAGAAGTGCGACGCGACGATCCCGCAGCCGCCGACCGGACGCTAACACTGACGATTTCGCTGTAAGGACGCAGGAATGATTCCGAGGCTCAAGCAACTCTATCGCGACGAAGTGGTCGCCCAAATGATGACCGACTTCGGTTTCGGGAACGTGCACGAAGTGCCGCGCCTGGAGAAGATCGTCGTCAATATTGGACTGGGCGAGGCGATTGCGAACGCGCGCTCGCTCGACGCCGCGACGAACGACATGGCGCTCATCACCGGCCAGAAGCCGGTAATCACGCGCGCCAAGAAGTCGGTCGCCGCCTTCCGGCTGCGAGCCGGGATGCCGATCGGCGCGATGGTGACGTTGCGCGGCGATCGGATGTATGAGTTCCTCGATCGACTGGTCGGGACGGCACTTCCGCGTATTCGCGATTTCCGCGGACTGCCGCCTCGCTCCTTCGATGGACGCGGCAATTACACCCTTGGTCTCAAGGAGCAGTTGGTGTTCCCGGAGATCGAGTATGACCGGATCGACCGCGTGCGCGGTATGGAAATTTCAATTGTGACCACGGCACGGAACGACGAAGAGGGGCGCCGGCTGCTCGGACTCCTCGGCATGCCGATTCGTGAAGCCTGATCGGGGAGACGATGGCGAAAACTTCGAAAATCGTAAAGTCGAATAGACCGGCGAAGTACACGGTGCGACACCACAACCGGTGCAAGCTGTGCGGCCGCCCACGCGCGTATATGAGGAAGTTCGGCGTCTGCCGCATCTGCTTCCGTGAACTGGCGACGTCGGGGAAGCTGCCGGGCGTGACGAAGTCGAGCTGGTAGGAATGCGGGAAGCGGAGTAGCGAGAGACAATGACGATCAACGATCCAATTTCGGATATGCTGACGCGCATTCGGAACGCCGGCATGGCTCGTCAGACTGAAACATCGATGCCGTCGACCAAGCTGTTGGTCGCGATCGCGCGCATCCTGAAGCAAGAAGGCTACATTCACGATTTTCGCGTGGAAGAGCGGCGGCCGGTTTCGGTGTTGACGATCGACCTGAAGTACGGTTCGAATCGCGCACATGCGATTCGCGAGTTGAAGCGCGTTTCGAAGCCTGGTTTGCGCGTCTATGCCGGCAAGGGCGAGATTCCAACCGTGCGCAGCGGTCTCGGAATTTCAATTGTGAGCACGTCGCAGGGCGTTCTGGCCGGGCACGAGGCGCGTCATCGCGGCATCGGCGGCGAGGTCCTCTGCACGGTCTGGTAGGCCGCGCGGATTTCCAACTCGGAGGAACATCATGTCACGTATCGGAAATCTAGCTATACCGATCCCGAGCGCCGTTGAAGTCGATATCAACCCCGGGATCGTGCACGTCAAGGGCCCGAAAGGGGAACTTTCGCAGCGCGTCGATACGAAGATGACTTTCACGCGCGAGAACGGTTCGCTCCATGTCGGCCGGCCGTCGGATGAGCGCAAGTACCGACAGCTCCACGGACTGACGCGTTCCCTGGTCGCGAACATGGTGCATGGAGTGACTGAAGGGTATCGCAAGGATCTGGAGATCCAGGGCGTTGGGTATCGTGCTTCGCTCGATGGCCAGACCCTGGTCTTGCTGGTCGGTTATTCGCATCCGGTGCGAATTGTGCCGCCGCCGGGCATCAGCTTCGCGGTCGATACACCGACGCGACTCGGTGTCATTGGAATCGACAAGCAGCTGGTCGGTGAACAAGCGGCTCAGATTCGCCGGGTTCGGCCGCCGGAACCCTACAAGGGCAAGGGCATTCGCTACGCCGGCGAGCGCGTACGGCGTAAGGCAGGAAAAGCGGGTAAGGTCGGGAAATAGTCCGACTAGGACGTGCGAAGCCAGTTTGGTATCGTTGCCGTTCGGTCCTGCTGCAAAGCAGGGTGCGGCGAACGGGCTCCAAGCTGATGGTCGCCGTGAAAGGGATAGTAAGCGCGATGCGCTACCAGTACAAGCGGTCACTCTCGCCGCGGCAACGCCGCCATCTGCGCGTACGCGCGCGGGTTACCGGAACGCCGGCGCGACCTCGGTTGAACGTATTTCGCAGCAATGCGCATGTGTACGCCCAGGTGATCGACGATTCGATCGGGCATACGCTGGTCACGGCATCTACGCTCGAAGCGGCGGTTCGGGAGCGATTCCCGGAAGAGCACCCAAAGACGGCTCAGGCAAAGCTCGTCGGCCAAGTTGTCGCCGAGCGTGCGCTGGCGGCCGGCATCAAGCAAGTCGTGTTCGATCGTGGCGGGTTCAAGTATCACGGGCGTGTTAAGGCGGTCGCCGATGGTGCCCGCGAAACAGGTCTCGAGTTCTAGCCGATGCGTTTGATGGAGATTCAACCGAGAACGGACGGGCAAGGCGTATGGTAAACAGGAATCAGTCACGGCGCGGCAGGGAGGGGGACGGCCCACAGCTCGAAGAGCGGGTCGTACAGATTAACCGCGTCTCCAAAGTCGTCAAGGGCGGCCGTCGCTTCAGCTTCAGCTCGATCGTCGTCGTAGGCGACGGCAACGGCCAGGTCGGTGTCGGGTTGGGCAAAGCGGGCGAGGTGCCCGATTCAATCCGCAAGGCGGTCGACACGGCCAAGAAGAACATGATTCGCGTGCCGCTTTCCGGACGGACGATCCCTCATCCGATCGAGGTGAAGTTCGGTTCGGCGCGGGTGCTGATGAAGCCGGCATCGCCGGGTACCGGTGTGATCGCCGGAGCTGGTGTGCGAGCGGTCGTCGAGGCGGCCGGGATTCACGACATCCTGACCAAATCGTTGGGCAGCAATAACCCGGTCAACGTCACGCAGGCGGCACTGCTCGCGCTTAGCGAACTCGAAACACCCGAGGATGTCGCCCGTCGCCGCGGACTGCCGGCCGAGCGCTTCCGCCGTCGCGAGAAGGAAGAGCGGGCATGAGCGAGAAGACGATTCGCATCACCTACCATCGGAGCAAGATCGGGTATCCGAAGGATCAGCACGATACGTTGCGATCGCTCGGCTTCCGGCGTCTGAATCAGACGTTAGAGAAGACGGACAATCCGTCGGTGCGCGGCATGATTTACAAGGTTCGTCATCTCGTGCGGATTGAAGACGCGGAATCTGAGTAGAGCGGTGCGCGGCTGGCGCTGCGCCGTGTGGGAGTGACCAGCATGGAATTGCATGATTTGAAGCCAAGTCCTGGTGCGCATCGAGCGAAGAAGCGCGTCGGACGTGGCATTTCGGCCGGCCAGGGGAAGACCGCTGGGCGAGGCACCAAGGGTCAGCGTGCGCGCGGTCGGGTTCGACCTGGTTTCGAGGGCGGTCAGCATCCGCTCTACACGCGGATGTCGTACAAGCGCGGTTTCACCAACATCTTCAAGAAGGTGTACGAAATCGTCAACCTCGAGCAGTTGGGCCGCTTCGATGAGTCTCAGCCAGTCATTACGCCGGACGTGTTGTACGAAGCGGGCATCACGCGCGGTCCCGAGTACATGGTGAAGATCCTTGGCGTCGGCGGCGTGCAGCGGCCGATGACGGTTCGAGCGCACAAGTTCTCACGGTCGGCCCAGCAGAAGATTGAAGCCGCGGGCGGAACCGTGGAGGTCATCGACTAATGCTGGAAGCAGCCATCAACGCCTTCAAGATCCCGGATATTCGGAAGAAGATCTTCTTCACGATCGGGATCCTCATCATCTTCCGCTTCCTGGCGACGATCCCGGTGCCAGGCGTTGATCGCCAGGCGCTCGATCAGTTGATGCAGCAGAATCAGCTCCTCGGTATGCTCAATCTCTTTTCGGGGAGCACGCTGAAGAACTTCTCGATCCTGGCGATGGGCGTGTATCCGTACATCACCGCCTCGATCATCATGCAGCTGCTGACGCCGACGATCCCGGCGCTCGATGAGCTTTCGAAAGAAGGGCAATCGGGACAGCAGAAGATCAATCAGTACACCCACTGGATCACCGTTCCGATCGCGCTCTTGCAAGGCTACGGCCAGGCAATCCTGATGGCTCGCAATGGCGTGCTCTCGCACTTCAGCATCTTCAACCCACACTACGCGCTCAGGAGCATCGCTATCCTGCTGATGATGACCGCCGGCACGATCCTGCTGGTCTGGCTCGGTGAACTGATCACGGAAAACGGGATCGGTAACGGCGTCTCGATCATCATCTTCGGCGGCATTGTCGCCAGTCTGCCGACAGCGGTTGGCAATCTGATCACCGGCGGCACGCTGACGCAGAACGTCATCGGCACGGTCGCGTTTCTGGCCATCGGCCTCTTCACGATCGTAGGCATGGTGCTGTTGAACGAGGGGATGCGGCGCATTCCGGTGCAGCACGCCAAGCGCGTACGGCGTGGTCGGGTTTATGGCGGCGGCAGCACGTTCATACCCCTCAAGGTGAACTCGGCTGGCATGATCCCGTTGATCTTCGCCGTCAGCATCATGGTCTTCCCTGGGATGATCGCGAACTTCCTGCAAACCTCGAATAGCGGCTGGGTAACGAAAGTGGCGACGAACCTCGCCAGCTTCTTCAACCCCAATTCGGGGACGTATCAGGCGATCTACTTCGCGATGGTGGTGCTCTTCACCTACTTCTACACGATGGTGCTCTTCCAGCAGCAGAACATCGCCGAGAACTTGCAGAAGCAAGGTGCGTTCATCCCGGGCGTGCGCCCAGGTAAAAATACGAATGGCTATCTGACTCGCGTCCTGGTGCGAATTACGCTCGTCGGCGCGCTGTTCCTGGGACTCGTCTCGATCTTGCCGTATTTCGCGACACTCCTGACCGGCGTCACCACATTGTTGTTGAGTGCCACTGCCCTGTTGATCGTCGTCGGCGTCGCGATTGACACGATGCGGCAACTGGAGGCGCAGCTGATGATGCGCAACTACGAAGGATTCATACGCTAAGATCTGGAGATTTGGTGGCACAGAACGGCGCGGCCCATGTCATCATCATGGGCCCACAAGGAGCTGGCAAGGGTACGCAGGCGGCGCTCATCGCGCCGCGCCTGCACTTGGAGCACATTTCGACCGGTGATCTCTTTCGGGAAGTAATGGCCGGCGAATCGGATCTTGGCCGGGAGATCCGAAGCTACGTGGACAGTGGCGCGCTGGTGCCGGATGCGCTCACGATCCGCATGTTGATGGAACATGTCGATCGCGTCCTCGGCGGCGAGTCGGAGATGCGCGGCATGTTGCTCGACGGTTTTCCGCGGAACCAGGCGCAGGCCGAGGCGTTGGATGTCACACTTCGCGAACGGGGCGATCGGCTCGTTTCGGTCGTGCATGTCGATGTACCGCGCGAACGACTGATGGAGCGACTGACCGGTCGACTCGTCTGTCCGAATTGCGGCGCGACATACCACCGCAGCTTCAATCCGCCGAAGGTCGAAGGTATCTGCGATGTCTGTGGCTCGGCGCTGATCCAGCGGAGCGATGACACACCAGAGGCGGTCGAGCGGCGGCTGTCGATCTATTACGAGCAGACGGCGCCAGTCCTCGAATACTATCGCCTGACGGGTCTTCTGCTTGATGTCGATGGCGATCGACCGATCGTGGAAGTTGCGGAAGGAATCGTTGCGGCGCTGCTTCCGAAGTTTGATGCCGGCTAATGGCGATTACGATCAAGTCGGCGCGCGAGATCGAGATCATGCGGCGGAGCGGAGCGATCCTGGCGGAGGTCCATGCGCTGCTACGCAACGCTGTTCGGCCGGGGATCTCGACCGACGAACTTGATCAGATGGCGCACGAACTGATCACGTCACTCGGTGCGAAACCTTCGTTTCTCGGGCATCAGGGGTTTCCGAAGAGCGTCTGCACCTCGGTCGATAGCGAAGTGGTCCACGGGATACCGAACGGCGAGCGCCTGGCAAATGGTCAGATCGTTTCGATCGATGTTGGTGTCTTGCTGGACGGGTATCACACGGACGCTGCGTTCACGCTGGCGGTCGGCGAGGTCGAGTTCGAGGTGGGTGAACTGATCCGAGCGACGGAGGATGCGTTCGAGATTGGGTGCGTGAAGGCGATTGCCGGCAACCGTGTTGGCGATATCTCGGCCGCGATTCAGTTGCACGCCGACGAACTCGGATACGGCATCGTGCGCGAACTCACCGGCCACGGAGTTGGTCGCCAGCTGTGGGAGGATCCGCAGATTCCGAATTACGGAGAAGCGGGAACGGGGCCGCTGCTGCGCCGGGGCATGACGATCGCGATCGAGCCGATGCTGACGCTCGGTGACCCAGAGACGTTCATCTACCCGGATGGCTGGACGATCGCTACCGTCGATGGCACGCCAGCGGCACATTACGAGCACACATTGCTCATTACCGATGGAGATCCGGAAATACTGACCAAACCGGGAGCGACTGTGGTATAATGCGATGTTGTGGCGCATGCGTTCGACGTGCGAGTTTAGGTGTGCGCCGGTCCGAGGTGACACATGGCGAAAAAGGACGTCATTGAGGTCGAAGGGAAAGTCACGGAGCCATTACCGAACGCGATGTTTCGCGTCGAATTGGATAGTGGGCACGAAGTGCTCGCGCATATCTCCGGCAAGCTCCGCCTCAATTTCATCCGGATTCTACCCGGCGATCGCGTTCGGGTCGAATTGTCGCCCTACGATTTGTCACGCGGACGGATTACCTATCGGCTGCGAACGTAAGCGCAGAATTGGGGAAGAAGAACAGAGATGAAAGTAGCAGCATCAGTCAAGCGGCGTTGCGACAATTGTCGCATCATCAAGCGGCGCGGAGTCGTGCGCGTGATTTGTACGAATCCGAAGCACAAGCAGCGGCAGGGCTAGGGGGTAGCTGATGGCACGAATCGCTGGCGTCGATCTCCCGCGTGACAAGCGGGTCGAGATCGGTCTGACCTATATCTACGGCATCGGTCTGACGACGAGCCAGCGGCTCTTGCAGCAGACCAATATCAATGTCGATACCCGTGTTCGTGATCTGACCGACGACGAAGTGCAGCGACTGCGCGACATCGTCGAGAAGGAGATGCTGGTCGAAGGTGACCTGCGTCGCGAAGTCAGCATGAACATCAAGCGTCTGATGGATATTGGCAGCTACCGTGGCCTGCGGCATCGCCGCGGCCTGCCGGTGCACGGCCAGCGCACCAAAACGAACGCGCGCACGCGTAAGGGGCCGAAAAAGGCGATCGGCGTGCGGCGCAAGGGGCGCTAGCTCGTTATTCACGTCGATTCGAACGGTTTGAACAATTTTCGGCGGGCCAGGCGGCCCGCACGAAATTGCGGAGTCAGAGAAGGGACCAGTAGCGCATGGCGGACCGCCGACGAGCAGCCCGTGGCAAAACTCGCGTCAGGCGTCGTGATCGTAAGAACATCCCGCGTGGGCGTGCTTATATCCAGTCGACGTTCAACAACACGATGGTGACGCTTACCGACCAGACGGGTGGCGTCGTGGCTTGGTCGAGCGCCGGCGCTTCCGGCTTCAAAGGCTCGCGCAAGAGCACGCCGTATGCCGCGCAGGTTGCCGCGGAAACCGCCGCCCGCAAGGCGATGGAGCACGGCATGCGGCAGGTGGATGTCTTTATCAAGGGTCCGGGTTCCGGGCGCGAGATGGCGATCCGCTCGCTGCAGACGACAGGGATTCAAGTGACGTCGATTACCGATGTAACGCCGGTGCCGCACAACGGTTGTCGGCCACCGAAGCGACGTCGCGTTTAGCATAGATTTCGCGTACACATTCTGGCTCGCGGGTGGAGGGACCGGCGAGTCGAGGAGGATGAATGGCCAGGTACACCGGTCCAGTCTGCAGGATTTGCCGGCGAGAAGGGCTGAAGCTCTATCTCAAGGGTGATCGCTGCCTCAGTCCGAAGTGCCCGATCGTGCAGCGACAGCCGATGCGGAACTTCCCGCCCGGCCAGCACGGGCAAAAGCGGTCGCGCCGGCCGTCGGAGTACGGTTTGCAGCTGCGCGAGAAGCAGAAGATCCGCAAGATGTACGGCGTCCTCGAGGGGCAGTTCCGTCGCCACTTCGTCGAAGCCGAGCGTCGCGGCGGAGTGACCGGTGAGAATCTGCTACAAATCCTCGAAATGCGGCTCGATAATGTCGTCTACCGGCTCGGCTTCGCCGACTCGCGCAAGCAGGCGCGCCAGATCGTGCGACACGGCCATTTCACGGTGAACGGGCGCAAAACGAACATCCCATCGTTCATCGTCAAGCCGGATGACCTGATCGCGGTGCGGACCCAGAGCCGGGAGCGCGAATATTTCAAGATTGTGGCGGAAACCGCCGGTTCAAAGCCGACACCGGATTGGCTCACGCGCGAGGTCGAGAACCTCAGCGGACGTGTGGTGAGCGCGCCGACGCGCGATCAAATCGAAATCCCACCCGTCAACGAACAGTTGGTTGTTGAGTTTTACAGCCGGTAGTGCCACGTCACTGGCGTGCCTCGCCTCGGGTTCATCATTACCGAGCGCACGCCGATTATTGGCCGAGGGAGGCTGATTCGATTGCTAGAGATCGCGCAACCAAGAGTTCAACAAACCCATTCCGGGGTTAACTACGGCCGCTTCGTGGTCGAGCCGCTGGAGCCAGGCTATGGGATCACAATCGGCAATTCGCTGCGACGAATTCTGCTTCGCTCGCTCCCGGGCGCGGCGATCGTGCGCGTACGAATCGCGGACGTCTGGCACGAGTTCTCAACAATCGAGGGCGTGCGCGAGGATGTCACTGAAATCGTTCTGAATCTGAAGCGGATTCGGTTGCGCGTGGTCACCGATTCGTTCCGTGAGACGCGCGCCAGCCTCTATGCGCATGGCGAGGGCGTTATCACGGCCGGCGATATCGATTGGCCGGGCGAAATCGAAATCGTCAATCCAGATCAGGTGATCGCGACGCTGGATAACGACCGCGCACGGCTCGAGATGGATCTTGTCGTCGCGCGCGGACGTGGCTATCAGCCGGCGGAGGCGCAGGAGATCTTTTCAATCGGCGAGGTGCCGGTCGACGCGATCTTCACGCCGATCGAGAAGGTCAATTACGTCGTCGAGCATACGCGCGTTGGTCAGATCACTGACTACGATCGACTAATTCTGGAAATCATCACCGACGGCACGATCGAGCCGGATGATGCGCTCTCTCGGTCCGCGCAGATTCTCGTCGAGCATGCCTCGCTCATCGCCGACTTCAACCGCGAGCCGGCCGAAGTCGTTGAGGAAGCGACGCGAGCCGTTTCCGAGGCCGATACGCGTCCGCTGGCCGAGCTTGGTCTTTCGCCGCGCGTGCTGAACGCATTACGCAGTCGTCACATCGACCGCGTTGGTCAGGTGCTTGACATGGAGCCGGAGCAGCTCCTTTCAATTCGTAACTTCGGCCCGCGTTCGCTGCAGGAGCTGAAGGAGCGTATGGGCGAGTTCGGCTACAATTTCGAGATGCCGGGCATTTTGGGCAGCGAACTCGATGGCGATTCCGATGAGGATGATGCCGACGACGGCGCCGTCACTGAATAGGACGAGGGGATCAGAGGATGAGGCATCGCGTAGCCGGTCGTAAGTTCGGCCGGAACACGAATCAGCGAAAGGCGCTGCTGCGGAACCTGGCAGTCTCGCTCATCCTGAATGAGCGGATAACGACGACCGATGCGAAGGCCAAGACGATTCGCCCGGTCGTTGAGAAGCTGGTGACGATGGCGCGTGACGACAGCGAACATCATCGCCGATTGGTAATGGCGCGTCTCGCCGACGAGCGTGCGACGGCAAAGCTGTTTGACATCATCGGGCCGCGCTTCGATGGGCAGCCCGGTGGATACACGCGCATTTATAAGATCGGAACCCGCCGCGGCGATGGCGCACCGGTGTCGATGATCGAGTTCATCGCCTAAGCGTGATTCAGCATGAGCGCCGGTGCCCGGCATGTTCGCATCGATCTTGGATACGACGGCACCGCGTTCTCCGGCTCACAGCGACAGTCCGAGCGACGGACGGTGCAGCGGGAGCTCGAAGCGGCGCTCAAGCAGTTGACGAACCAGGACGTTTGGCTCGCATTTGCCGGACGTACGGACCGCGGCGTACACGCGGTTGGGCAGGTGGCCAGCGGATCGGTTCTCTGGCGGCGTGATGACGAGTCACTACGCTTCGCACTCGATTCGCTCACGCCGGACGACGTATCGATCACCGGTGTGCGGACCGTCGACGAAGCGTTTCATGCGCGCTATAGCGCCCGGTCGCGCGTCTATCGTTATCGGATCTGGAATGGTCCGACTCCGCCGATACTGGTCAGGCGCTTTGTCTGGCACGAGCGGGCGGAACTCAATCTGGCGGCGATGAACGTGGCCGCCCAATGCTTGATCGGTGAACACGATTTCGCCTCGTTTGCCGGAGACGGTCTCGGAGTTCCGGGTAGTGGGGTTGATTGCACGCGAACGGTACTCGAGGCGACCTGGCGCTCAATTGCGGATCAGTGGGAGCCGGGCGGAACGATTTACGAGTTCGAGATCCGCGCAAATGGGTTCCTGGCGCATATGGTGCGGAACATTGTCGGGAATATGTGCGAGGTCGGACGTGGTCGGGCAACGCCCGAATGGTTTGAAGGGGTGATCGCGCGGCGCGACCGGCGTCAGGCCGAAGCACCAGCGCCGCCCCAGGGTTTGGTTCTCTGGAGCGTCGAATACCCGAATGACGCCGGATGATGCCGGGGTCGATTTCATAGAGGAGCTATCGTTCGCATGAAAACGTACTCGCCGAAGGCATCGGAAATCCAGCGCGACTGGTATATTGTCGACGCCGAGGATAAGACGCTCGGGCGAATTTCAAGCCAGATTGCGTCGGTTCTCAAGGGGAAGCATAAGCCGGTCTATGCAACCCACATGGACATGGGTGACTATGTCGTAGTGGTGAACGCAGAGAAGATCCGCGTTACTGGAAACAAAGCGACGCAGAAGCTGTACTACCGTCACTCGCAGTTCCCTGGCGGTTTTCGTTTCACGCCGCTACGTGACCAGTTGAAGAAGCACCCGACGCGGCCGCTGGAGCATGCGGTGCGCAACATGTTGCCGAAGAATGCGCTCGGTGACGCAATGTTCAAGAAGCTCAAAGTCTATGCCGGGCCGGACCACCCGCATACGGCGCAGAAGCCGCAGCCGCTGCGGATCGAAGGATAGAGGAGAGACGGAATAGGTGGAAGCAGGAGCAGCGAACGCCGAGCGACAGCAGAGGTACATTCACGGCACCGGACGCCGTAAGGCCGCCGTGGCACGAGCGCGCCTTTATCCAGGACGTGGCAATTTCGAAGTCAACAACAAGCCCGCACGTGATTATTTTGGTGGCCGTGACGTCTATCAGATCATGATCGCCGAACCGCTTCGCCTGACGAACACCGTCGAGCGCTTCAACGTTCAGGTGCGTGTCGTAGGCGGTGGGATGACCGGCCAGGCCGGTGCTGTTCGCCATGCGATCGCCCGCGCGCTGGTGCGCGCCGATCCGGAGTTGCGCGCCGTTCTTCGTCGCGCCGGAATGCTGACACGTGATGCTCGTGTCAAGGAGCGCAAGAAAGTCGGTCTCAAGCGAGCCCGTAAGGCGCCGCAGTATACAAAGCGCTAAGCGCAGCTCGATTATTCAAGCAAAGATCGCAACAAGGGGAGTGCACCGCTCCCCTTGTTGCATTCACGGCGAGACGTTACATGCGGCCTTGCGGTCGTTGTTGTGGGAAACCGACGTGACGGGCGAGGTCCCGGCAGCGGTGGAACGCTTCACTTAGGCGGCGTATTGCTGTCGGGCGCCACCAGGCATGGACGGCGAACGG
>Ga0070681_10005390_pt1 | contig 12348 bp, 9 predicted proteins | sample KBSC83BmetaG_FD_65650 | JGI IMG/M metagenome (GOLD analysis project Ga0070681, IMG submission 65650) | Corn rhizosphere microbial communities from Kellogg Biological Station, Michigan, USA - KBS C8-3B metaG | ecosystem: Host-associated > Plants > Roots > Rhizosphere | place: USA: Michigan...
CGCGGACTGCGTACGATTCTGGAGCAGGTGTTGCTCGATACGATGTACGAATTGCCGTCGTTGGAACACGTCAGCAAGGTCGTGGTCGACGATGCCGTGATCGAAGGCAAGGCCGAGCCGTATCTGATCTATCGCGGCAACCTGCAACAGCGTGTGGCCAGCGACGGTAGCGGCGCGGCCTGACCCGCCGCGAACAATCCGAGCGACGTGACGGCTCCGGCGAGTTGTGCCGGGGCCGTTCTGCTTTTCGCCTCCGCCGTATCTTGACGGAACGCGATGCAGCCTCCATGTGACCTATTGGCAAGGCCGGCATGGTGTCGGCATACACCTTGACCTGCTTCTTCGAGGAAATCCTCTGTTATGGCCAGGAACACCCCTTCCCCCGTCGTGGGTAACCCGTTGCCGGTATTGCCGCTGCGTGATGTGGTGGTTTATCCGCACATGGTGATCCCGTTGTTCGTCGGGCGCGACAAGTCCATGCGCGCGCTCGAACATGCCATGGAGGGCGAGCGCCAGATTCTGCTGGTGGCGCAGAAGAGCCCGGACACGGACGACCCGCAGGTGGCCGATCTGCATTCGATCGGTACCTCGGCCAGTGTGTTGCAATTGCTCAAGTTGCCGGATGGCACGGTCAAGGTGCTGGTCGAAGGTCAGTCACGCGTGGCCCTCGAGCACGTGCAGGAAGAGGATGGCATGCTCACCGCGCAATCGCGCGTGATTGAACCGGTTTACAACGCCAAGGACCGCGAACTGGATGTCGTGTCGCGCACGTTGATCTCGCTGTTCGAGCAATTGGTCAAGCAGAGCCGCAAATTGCCGCCGGAGGTACTGGCTACGCTGGCGGGAATCGAGGATCCGTCGCGCGTCGCCGACTCGATTGCCGCCCACTTGTCCGTGCGCATGGCGGACAAGCAGAAAGTGCTGGAGACCGCCGAGGTCGGGCCACGTCTCGAACTGTTGATTGGCTTGGTCGATAGCGAGATTGACCTGCAGCAGGTGGAGAAGCGCATCCGCGGGCGCGTCAAGTCGCAGATGGAAAAAAGTCAGCGCGAGTACTACCTCAACGAGCAGCTGAAGGCGATTCAGAAAGAACTTGGCGACGGTGAGGAAGGCCCCAACGAGGTCGAGGAACTGCAACGCAAGATCGACGCCGCCGGCATGCCGAAGGCAGTGTTGGCCAAGGCGCGCCAGGAGTTCAGCAAGCTCAAGCAGATGGCCCCGATGTCGGCCGAAGCCACGGTAGTGCGCAATTATCTGGACTGGCTCGTGGGCGTACCGTGGAAAAAGCGCAGCAAGGTACGCAAGGATCTGCGTGTGGCCCAGGAAGTGCTGGACGCCGACCATTTCGGGCTGGAGAAGGTCAAGGACCGCATCCTCGAATACCTGGCCGTACAGCAACGCGTGAAAGTGATGAAGGGTCCGATCCTGTGTCTGGTGGGGCCACCCGGCGTGGGCAAGACCTCGCTGGGGCAGTCGATCGCGCGTGCCACGAATCGCAAATTTGTCCGCATGAGCCTCGGCGGCGTACGCGACGAAGCGGAAATCCGCGGTCATCGGCGTACCTACATTGGTTCGATGCCCGGGCGCATCGTGCAGAACATCAATCGGGTCGGTACGCACAATCCCTTGTTCATGCTGGACGAGATCGACAAGATGTCGATGGACTTCCGTGGTGACCCCTCATCGGCGTTACTCGAAGTGCTTGATCCGGAGCAGAACCACGCGTTCAACGATCACTATCTCGAGGTGGATCTCGACCTGTCCGAAGTGATGTGGGTGGCGACGGCGAACACCCTGAACATCCCCAGCCCGCTGCTGGATCGCATGGAGGTCATCCGCATCCCGGGTTACACCGAAGACGAGAAGCTGGGCATCGCGCAAAAATATCTGCTGCCCAAGCAACTCAAGGCGAATGGCCTGCTGGTGAACGAATTGTCCATTGGCGAGGAGGCGTTGCGCGACATCGTGCGGTATTACACGCGGGAGTCCGGTGTGCGCAATCTGGAGCGCGAGATATCCAAGATTTGCCGCAAGGTGGTCAAGGAACTGACCTTGGGCGAGGTGCGCAAGGCAAAGTCCAGGGCGGCCCTGACCAAGTCGGCGAAGGCAACCAGGGCGAAGGGCAAAGCGCGCGCAGGCGTGAAAGTGAGCCCGGCCAGCCTCGGGCACTATCTTGGCGTGCGCCGATTTGATTTCGGCCGCAAGGAATCCCAGAACGAGATTGGCTTGGTGACAGGTCTGGCGTGGACCCAGGTGGGTGGCGAACTGTTGAGCATCGAATGTTCGGTGATGCCGGGCAAAGGCCGGCTGCTGCATACCGGGCAACTGGGTGACGTCATGAAGGAGTCGATCCAGGCGGCGTTGTCCGTGGCGCGTGCACGCGTTGACCAGTTTGGCATCGATCCGGAGTTTCACCAGAAGCTTGATGTGCATATCCATGTCCCGGAAGGTGCCACACCAAAGGATGGTCCGAGTGCCGGTGTGGCGATGTGCGTCGCCCTGGTGTCGGTGCTGACCAGGATTCCGGTGCGTTCCGAGGTGGCGATGACCGGCGAGATCACGTTGCGTGGCCGGGTGCTGCCCATCGGCGGGCTGAAGGAAAAGCTGCTTGCCGCGCATCGCGGCGGCATTACCACGGTCATCATTCCCGAGGAAAACAAGAAGGATCTGGTGGATATGCCGGCCAACATCACCTCGTCGATGGACATCCATCCAGTGCGCTGGGTCGAGGAGGCACTGGGTATCGCATTGGCGCGACCTTTGCAGCCGAATCCGCCGCGCGCGAGCAGCGAACTGCCTGCGGTCAGCGCGGAAGAGGATGCAGATGCGCATTCATTGACCCACTGAGTGGGTGTGTCCGGGTGACGAGTTTGCCCGGCATTTGCATGTTGAGCTTCGCGTTTGTCACGTACGCGGCGCGCACATCTGGCGTAGTCTCTCTGCGTTGACATTGCAAGCACTTTTTGCTCGGCGCATGATTCCCGGAACCGTTGCTGCAGCTTGTGTTGCGGACCCCGGCAAGGCACTGGTATAAAGGTGCCACCGTGGTCCCGGCGTTGCTTGAAAGCGCAGTGACGCGGGGTTGCATCAAGCATCTGGCAGAAGTCCCCCATCCATCTGCATCTGGCCGCGTCGTGCGACGTGGCGTGCGAGTTGAAAACAAACCTAGGGAGTTTTTCAATGAATAAAACCGATCTGATCCAAGCCATCGCCGAAGCTGCGGAATTGACCAAGGCTGACGCGAGTCGTGCGCTTGAGGCTTTTTTTGCCACCGTGCAAAAGTCGCTGAAGAAGGGAGAAGACGTTTCTGTCGTCGGCTTCGGCACGTTCACCGTGCGCAAACGCGCAGCTCGTGTTGGGCGTAACCCGCGTACCAATGAAGCGATCAAGATCAAGGCTTCCAAGGTACCTGCGTTCAAGGCTGGCAAGACCCTGAAAGATGCCTTAAACTGAGTGACCATTCGCTTGGTTTGGGGTGCTTAGCTCAGCGGTAGAGCGTCGCCCTTACAAGGCGGTGGTCGTAGGTTCGATCCCTACAGCACCCACCAGAAAGAATGCGGAGCGGTAGTTCAGCTGGTTAGAATGCTGGCCTGTCACGCCGGAGGTCACGGGTTCGAGTCCCGTCCGCTCCGCCACAGTTCGCAAGGGCGCCCCTGTGGCGCCCTTGTTGTTTGGCCAGACAGGTCATTCCGGTATCTTGTCGGAACTGGACTTGCTGCTGCTCCGGGCGTCGTTCGCGTTGTTCATGGCCAACGATGCCACGCAGGACATGCGTGTTCACCACCTTGCGGGAAGGTTCAAATGCTGCAGGCAATGCGAAACAAGATGCACGGTTGGCCGTCGATCCTGTTGCTCGGCGTCAGCGTCTTTGCGATGTCGTTTTTCGGCATGGAAGGCTACCTCACGTCGCGTGACAGCACTTACGTGGCGAAGGTCGGTAACCAGGAGATCAGCCAAACCGATTTCCAGGATCGCATGAACCAGTTGCGCCAGCAGGCAACGGCGGAGCAGGGCGACAAGTTCGACTCCAGCGTGCTGCAAAAGCCTGAAGTCAAGCAGCAGGTGTTGGACGGCATGGTTGATCAGCACTTGTTGCTCGCCGCTACCAGTGACTGGGGCATGCGGGTAAGTGACAAGGCCGTGCGCGACTACATCGCAGCCATCCCCCAGTTTCAGCTGAATGGCCAGTTTGACCCGACATCCTATCGGACGTTCCTGGAGAGCCAGCGCAAGACGCCAGGCATGTTCGAGAATGACATTCGCAGTTCCCTGGCCGGGCAGTTGCTGCCGAGCGCCATCGCTGACAGCACCTTCGTCAGCGACGCGCAGGTGAATCAATTCCTCGGATTGATCGCCCAGCGCCGCGATTTGCGCTACATCGTGTTGCCCAAACCAACCATAGCCGACCAGCAAGTAACTGATGCCCAAGCGCAGGCCTACTACAAGGCGCATCTTGCCGATTACATGAACCCCGAGCAGGTGTCGGTGAAGTACCTTGAAGTGGATGCGGCCAATCTCAAGCTGGACGCTACCCCGGATGACAACGAGTTGCGGAAGCGCTACGAAAACGAGAAGCAGCGCTTTGTGCAACCCGAGCAACGCCTGGTCTCACATATTCTGATCGACGTGCCCGCCAACGCTACGCCGGCACAGCAGAAAGCCGCCTTGGCCCAGGCGGAAAAGATTGCCGCGGAGGCCACCCCTGCGGATTTTGCGGCATTGGCCAGCAAGGAGTCCCAGGATGCCGGCTCCAAACGTCAGGGCGGCGACTTGGGCTGGCTGGAAAAGGGCGTGACCACCCCGGCGTTCGACAGCGCCTTGTTTGCGCTGGACAAGGGCCAGATCTCCAAGCCGGTGCTGTCGACGGACGGCTACCACATCATCTGGTTGCGGGACGTCCGCGCGGGCGCTTCCAAGCCCTTCGCGGAAGTACGCGAGCAGTTGGTCAAGGAAGTATCGGCGTCCGAACGGGATCGCAAGTACAACGAAGTGGCCGGCAAGATGTCGGACGAGACCTATCAGAATCCTTCCTCACTGGAGTCGGCGGCAGCAGCCATCGATCTGCCGATCAAGACGACCGGGCTGTTTTCACGCGAGGGTGGTGAAGGGGTGGCAGCCAACGCCAAAGTGATCGCGGCAGCGTTCAGTGACGACGTGTTGGTACAGGGAAACAATTCGGGATTGATCGATCTGGGCAATGATCATTCGGTGGTGGTGCGTGTGGACAAACATGTCCCCGCAGCAGCACGTCCGCTCGCTGAGGTGCGGGCGGATGTGGACAAGCGGTTGCTCGACGAGCGCATCGCCGCCGCGAGCAAGCAAGCTGCTGACGCGTTGCTGGCGCGCGTACGTCAAGGCATGACGATGGACGCTGCAGCGTCCGAGGCTGGTGTCAGTGTGCAGTCGGCCGCTGCGGTCGAGCGTAACGCCACCAATGTGCCGGCGCCGCTGCTCACACAGGCATTTCTGCAGCCGCACCCTGCGGCTGGCAAAGCGGTGTTCGCCGCAGTGGATATGCATGATGGCAGTTTTGCCGTGCTGGCACTGGACAAGGTGCAGCCTGGTGATCTGTCCAAGGTAACCGCCGAACAGCGCGAATCGTTGCGCCAGCAGATGGCGCAAGCCTATGCGGTGGAAGCCACGCGCGAGTTGGTCGACACGCTGCGCGCGAAAACCAAGATCAAGTACAACAAGACGCTGATGTAGCTCGCCCAGAGCACCGAGCGGCAAAATGGCGGGTGGACCCGCTGTGTGCGGCACAGCGATATTGTGCGCCTCGGTGAGGTTTCACGCGGTGATTTTTGCGCCGGGCGAAGCTTCGCGTTGGCAGTGTGCGGGGCAATCGATCATTGGCTTGCACTGCCAATGATCAACACGCGTTTGCGTGCAAAATTCAATGCAGCGTGTTTACTGGAGACGCATCATCGGCGCGACTGCCCGAATCTGTGCGGTCCACGCGCTGGCCGCGGGACAGCATGGCTCGTACGCTGTGATGCCCATTGCCAAGGGCAGTTTCAGCGCGGGGCACTGACTTTCAATACTTGGCCCGGGCGCAACGGGTGGTGTTGCAGGTTGTTCCATTGGCGCAAGTCGCCGACATTGACTGCGTGCTGGCGCGCAATCTGCCACAGGTTGTCACCGCGGCGTACGGTGTAGGTGCGAGTGCGGTTCGCGCGATGCGTTGCAGAATTGGCGGTGGTGCGGATCGGACCGGTCATCGGCGCGCTCACCCAGGCTGGGTCGGTGCGCGTTGCGTCCGCGGTATCTGTCTGATGCAGGAGTGCCGCGCGAAATTGCCGTGCGTGGATCGCCGGCAACAGCAAGTACGCTGCAGCGTCGGTGTCGACCATGTCATTGCGGAAGCCGGTGTTGAAATCCTTCAACGCCTCCACCGACATGCCTGCGTGGTTGGCAGCTTGCGCCATCGGCATGGAGTGGCTGATCGGTACCTGCACCAGATGCTGCTCCGGCGGCAGAGTAGGCAGATTCACGCCGAAACGTTCCGGCTCGCGTACCACGCATGCGATCGCCAGCAGTTTGGTCAGGTGTTGGCGCGTTGCGCTGCGCACCGGCCATGCCGGGATCGTTGGCTGCGCCGGTGGCAGGCCATGTCGGCTGATGAACCGGGCGGTTGCAGACGCGCCACGGTTGTAGGCGTAGTCAGCCACGCGCCAGTCGTCGAACTGGTCGTGGTAGTCATTCAACAGTTTCATGACAGCATGTGCTGCAGCCGGTACATCCAGCCGGCCATCGTAGTGGCCGTCCACGCGCAAACCCATGGCGCCAGCTGTCGTGGGCATGATCTGCCACATGCCCGCCGGACGCCCGCGGCCGCCAGGCGCGGCCTGGAAATGGCTCTCGACCCATGGCAGCAGGGCGAACTCACCCGGTACGTGGTATTGCGCGGCTATCTGCTGGACATATACCAGTCGCGGCAGGACGGCGCGCAACTTGCCCTCGAATTGGACGCGATTACTTGTGTAGCGTTTTGCCCAGACCTGCACCGCAGGGTCGGCGTCACAATCGGCCATGGCGAAACTGCCACGCAACTGCTCCCACAGGTCCTTCGCTTCTGGCGTGCCGGCAACCGGCTCGTCAGTGGAGGCTGACGGTGTTTCCTGCTCGCCGTTGCTGGCTGTCGCGGGAACGGCAACGCCGGGGGGGCGCTGTATCGTCTTCGGTACCGCAGGTGGCGCACTCGCGCATGCGCTCAGCACGATCGACAGCGCCAGCGGCAACAGGCGCAATCGACTCGCCATCACTGGAATCCGTCCTTGGTGGCGCGCAAGGCGGCAAAGCAGGCGATCCGGTCGTTCTCGATGGCGTGTTCGCGGCGGCACCACGCGGCTACTGGTGCGGCATCCACCCGCAGGAACGGATTGCAGGCCAATTCGCTGCCCAGGGTCACCGGCAAGGTGGGCAGCTGTTGTGCCCGCAATCGGGCGACTTGTGCGCGACGTACCGCCAGGGCCGGGTTATCCGGTTCGATAGTGTGCGCAAAGCGCCCATTGGCGGCGGTGTATTCGTGCGCCGCACACACCTGGGTGGTTGCCGGCAACGTCGAGAGGCGGTCGAGCGACGCAAGCATCTGCGCCGGTGTCCCTTCAAACAAACGTCCGCAACCGAGGCTGAACAAGGTATCGCCGCACAACAGCACGCCCTCGCCGACGTAGGCGACATGGGTGCTGGTGTGGCCGGGGACGGCGATGACGGAAAAGCGTGCGCGCGGGAATTCCAGCTCAAGCACGTCGCCGTCGCCGACGGCGTGGGTCGCTGGTTCAATGCGGCTGTCGGCTGGCGCGTACACTTCCATGCGCTGCCGCGCGAGCAGGCGTGCAACGCCGCCGATGTGATCCTGGTGGTGATGGGTGAGCAAAATGGCGCACAGCTGCAACTGGCGGGCTGCCAGTGCCCGCAGCACCACGTCGGCATCTCCCGGGTCGACGACCAACGCGTGACCAGTATCGTCGTGCAGCAGCCAGATGTAATTGTCAGCCAGGGCCGGGAGCGGGATGAGATGCAAGGCTGCCTCCACTGCGGATCAGAAAGGTATCGCGCTGCAACCGCGGTCTTTGGCGCGACCGCTCCGCAACCGCACCGAGCCACGGAATATAAGTGTTCGGCTCGTTAGCAGAGCGTTAAACGCTTGATGCTTGCGTTCAGCTTTCTGCGGGCTTGGTTGATGACTGTCGATGTCAGCAGTGAGCGCAGCCGTTACACTTTGGGCGTCGTGATCCGTTGAATCTGGGCTGGCATGCGCAAACTCCGCAATCAGCAAATCTATGTCGAGGCGCCGCTGCGTGGCCTGCAGGATGCCCAGTTACGCGCGCTATTGCCGGATCTGCAGCGGTGTACGGGCACTCACGCCTTGCTGGTCACCACCGCCGGGGGCAAACCTCCACCAGCCTTGCCACTGCTTGCATGCTGGACGGAACTGCGCGTGGACGACGCACGGTATTCGGGTGATCTCGTTGCGGCGGCGGACGAGCCGTTGCCATTTGTCGACGACGCATTTGACGTCGTGTGGTTGCGGCATGCGCTGGAGGTGGTGCCGCAGGCCGCCGCTGTGCTGCGGGAAACGGTGCGTGTACTGGCGCCAGGCGGCACGCTGGTGATTGGCGGCGTGCACCCCTTTAGCGCATGGGCGCCATGGTTTTACTGGGCAACTCGCGGGGCAGGGCGCGAGTTGCATTCACCGATACAACTGATGCACGCCCTGCGTCGTGCCGGACTGGATGTCATCAGCACGCGTCGGGTCGGACATTTGTGGCCGATGGCGGGAAAATACGGGCCGCGGGACCGTGCACTGTGGGGTGGCGGTTATGTGCTGCTGGCGCGCAAGCAGCGTTGCCTGGTAACGCCGCTGCGGGTTGTCCACGCCCCGCCATTGCGCATGCCCGCCAGCAGCTTTTCACCCAGCGCGCGGCGTGGCACAACCGCATGAATCCCGACCAGGTGTACTTCTAGCGATGAGTGAAGTGGAGGCGTTTACGGATGGTGCATGTCTGGGCAATCCCGGTCCAGGCGGATGGGCCGCATTGCTGCGGGCCAGCGGAAGCGAGCGCATGCTGGCCGGCGGCGCCCCTGCCACGACCAATAATCGCATGGAGCTGATGGCTGCCATCAGCGCGCTGGAAGCGCTCAAGCGCCCCTGCCGGGTCACGCTGACCACGGATTCGCGTTACGTCATGCAGGGCATCGAGCAATGGGTCCCCAAATGGTTGGCCAACGGCTGGCGCACCGCCGATCGCAAACCGGTCAAGAATCAGGATTTGTGGCAACGCCTGGCTGCGGCCAATGCCGTGCACACGGTACGCTGGCAGTGGGTACGCGGGCATAACGGCCACGCCGAGAATGAACGCGTGGATCGGGCTGCGCGCGAGCAGGCTGAGCTGCTCAGGGAGTCGGTATGCGACAGGTAGTACTGGATACGGAAACCACCGGACTCGAAGTTCGCCAAGGCCATCGCCTGATCGAAATCGCCTGCGTCGAGCTGGTCGAGCGTCAGCTCACCGGGCGCGAATACCAGACGTATCTCAATCCGGGGCGGGCAATCGACGAAGGCGCGCGTGCAGTCACCGGCATCGCCGACGAATTCCTGCTGGACAAGCCGTTGTTTGCCGACGTGGTTGACGAGTTTCTGCTCTTCGTCGAAGGCGCCGAGCTGGTTATCCACAACGCCAGTTTTGACATCGGCTTTCTGGATGCCGAACTGGCCGCGCTGGCCGTCTCGCGTGGGTGCATCGCTGACCATTGCACGGTGCTGGATACCCTGGCGATGGCGCGTGCGCAGTATCCGGGACAACGCAACAGCCTGGATGCATTGTGTCGCCGGCTGGGAGTCAACAACGCACGCCGCGAGCTGCACGGCGGCCTGATTGACGCTCAGCTGCTGGCCGATGTGTATCTGGCCATGACCTCGGGCCAGGTGGCGTTTGATCTGGGCTTCGAGGCAGGCCCTGAGCCGCATGTCGCCGCGAGCACGGCAACCTTTGCGTCCGTCGCGCGACCGTTGGTCCGTTGTGCCACGCCTGCCGAACTCGTACTGCATGAGCAGCGACTGGATGCGTTGGAGGCAGCGCTTCACTCCCCCAGCTTGTGGCGGCAAATCGAAGCTGACGAGCCGGCGCCTGCAGCTCAGGCAGCGCGCACGATCAGTACGGTGACGTTGTCGTCGCCGCCGCAATCGAGCGCGCTCAGCAGCAGGTGATCCACGCATTCCTGTGGGGCCAGGTCATGGCGTCCAACGATGCGCGCGATCGATGCATCGCTTACACCCTCGGTCAGCCCGTCACTGCACAGGAGGAAACTCGTGCCGGCTGCCAACTTGCCGCGCGCCATGCCAATGCGCAGCTGCGCGCTCGCCGTGACCCCGAGTGCCTGCGTAAGCACGTTGCGTTGCGGGTGTTGCGCCGCCAGCTCGGGGTTCAGCTTGCCGGCCTCCACCAGCGCCTGCACCAGCGAATGGTCATGGCTGATCTGCTGCAGCGCTTTTTGCCGTAGATAGACGCGACTGTCGCCGACCCAGGCCACCTCGTAATCGCCAGATATCAAGCGCAACGCCGCGATGGTCGTACCCATGGGCAGTACATCGGTACCGTGGCGGGTGCAAGCAAGCAAACGTTCCGCTGCACCCTGCACTGCCTGGACCAGATCGCACCCCTGCGTCACCAGTTCCACCATGGCGTCCCGCACCAGCGCGGCAGCCACTTCGCCATGCTGGTGGCCGCCCATGCCGTCCGCGACGAGGAACAGGCCCAGCGCGGCATCTGCGTAGTAGGTGTCCTCGTTGCGTGTGCGCCGCAGGCCGACGTGAGTGCCGTGTCCGAATTCAATCATGGTGGTCAGCTAAACGAATGCGTGCAGCATGCCGGATGTACAACGTGGGTGCAAAGCAGTTTGGCCTGGTCGGTCAGCGTGGGCCGCAGGTGGTTGCAGTTGCCACCTGCCGATTCACGAACGCGAGTCGAGGGCGAACCGGGGACCGGGGCCAATCGTGCAATGCTTTCGGCCATTTTTACGGTGAGGTGAAGACCGGCAGAAAAAAAAAAGACCTCCCACTGCTGAGAGGCCTTGGTGCTGCTGGCGGAGAGGGAGGGATTCGAACCCTCGGTACGCTTACACGTACGCCTGATTTCGAGTCAGGTACATTCGACCACTCTGCCACCTCTCCGAGTGGGTCGCGAGTCGGCGCGAGCCGGCAAGTTTACGCGGTGGCCGGTGGCGAGACAAGCGTGGCCACCGCGTGTGTCCAGCTGGGCGTGGGTCGTTTCAGCCAGCCTTTTTCCTGGCCAGCCGCAGCCAGGTGTCCACGACGGTGTCCGGATTCAGCGACAGCGACTCGATACCTTGCTCCATCAACCACTCAGCAAGGTCCGGGTGATCGCTTGGACCCTGGCCGCAAATGCCGATGTACTTGCCCTTGGCCCGCGCGGTGTTTATCGCCATCGCCAGCAGCTTTTTCACCGCTGGATTGCGTTCGTCGAACAAGCCGGCGACGATGCTGGAATCACGATCCAACCCGAGCGTGAGCTGGGTGAGGTCGTTGGAGCCGATCGAGAAGCCGTCGAAGATGTCGAGGAATTCATCGGCCAGCAGCGCGTTGGAAGGAATCTCGCACATCATGACGACTTTCAAGCCGTGCTCGCCGCGCTTGAGGCCATTCTTTGCCAATGTTTCGATGACCTTGCGCGCCTCGTCCAGTGTACGCACGAATGGGATCATCACCCATACATTGTCCAGGCCCATCACCTCACGTACGCGTTTTACCGCGCGGCACTCGAGCCCGAACGCCGCAGTGAACGCCGGGTCGACGTAGCGGCTGGCACCGCGGAAGCCGAGCATCGGGTTTTCCTCGTGCGGCTCGTAACGCGCGCCGCCGAGCAGGTTGGCATATTCGTTGGACTTGAAATCGGACAGGCGCACGATCACCGGCTTCGGGTACACCGAGGCGGCGATGGTGGCGATGCCCTCGACCAGACGATCGACATAGAAGCTCACCGGATCGGCATAGCCGGCAATGCGTTCGTCGATTTTCGCCTTGATGTCGGCGTCCTGCCTGTCGTACTGCAGCAGGGCATTGGGATGCACTCCGATGTGACTGGCGATGATCATTTCCAGTCGCGCCAGGCCGATACCGGCATTCGGCAACATGGCGAAATCGAAGGCGCGTTCGGGGTTGCCCACATTCATCATGACTTTCAGCGGCGCTTCGGGCATGGCGCCGAGGTCGGCCGTGATGCGCTCGAATGGTAAAATGCCCTCGTAGATCGTGCCGGTGTCGCCTTCGGCGCAGGACACGGTGACCTCGGCGCCGTCGGGAACGCGACTCATGCCGTCGCCAGTGCC
>Ga0070681_10005394_pt1 | contig 12346 bp, 10 predicted proteins | sample KBSC83BmetaG_FD_65650 | JGI IMG/M metagenome (GOLD analysis project Ga0070681, IMG submission 65650) | Corn rhizosphere microbial communities from Kellogg Biological Station, Michigan, USA - KBS C8-3B metaG | ecosystem: Host-associated > Plants > Roots > Rhizosphere | place: USA: Michigan...
GGCTTATCCCCGGTGTGCAGAAGCGCGAAACATCCGGTGCCATAGGTCGATTTCATCATGCCCGGCTTCACACACGCTTGCCCGACGGTCGCCGCCTGCTGGTCGCCAATCATGGCGCGGATGGGAATCGACGCGCCAAAAAGCGACGCGTCCGTTACGCCGAAATCGGCGGCATTGTCGCGAACTTCCGGCAACAGCGGCGCGGGCACATGCAGGAGCTTTAGCATGTCGAAGTCCCAGCGCGCGGTATCGAGGTTGAGCAAAAGCGTGCGCGAGGCGTTGGTTGCGTCGGTGGCGTGAATTTTTCCGCCGGTGAGCCGCCAGAGCAAAAACGTCTCGATGGTGCCGAAGGCGAGCTTGCCGTTCTCAGCGGCTTTTCGCGCGCCGGCATGATCGAGAATCCACGCGATCTTCGTGCCGGAGAAATACGGATCGCACAGAAGTCCGGTGCGAGCCGCGATTGTTTCTTCCGCGCCCTCGCCTCTCAGTTTCGCGCAAGCATCCGCCGTGCGGCGATCCTGCCAGACGATCGCGCGATGAACGGGTTTCCCCGTCGCGCGATCCCAGATCACGGTCGTCTCGCGCTGATTGGTGATGCCGATGGCGGCGATATCGGATGGTTTCAGCTTCGCCTGTTCGATCGCTGTGCGCGCCGTCTCGACGACGCTGCGCCAGATTTCCTCCGGATCGTGCTCGACCCAGCCGGGCTCGGGATAGAACTGCTCGAATTCCTTCTGCACCGTGGCGACCGGATTGAGCGCAGCATCGAAAACAATGGCGCGACTCGATGTCGTGCCCTGGTCGATGGCAAGCACATAGCTCACGTCAGCTCGCCTCCGACACAGCCACGCCGAACGCCGCTTTCAACGAAGCCATTTCCGCGGGGCCCGTGACGAGGCCGAGCTTCGTCCGCCGCCACAACACGTCGTCCGGCGTGCGCGCCCATTCTTCGTTGCGGAGATAATCGAGCTCGACCTGATGCAAATTACCGGCAAGGCGCAGGCCGAGATCGGATGCCTTGCCGGTCGGCCCAACGATTTTCCACACGCGTGTGCCGTAAGAGTAAGCAAGCCGCCGCGCATGCGGCTCTGCGATGTAGGGGTGCCGCTCCATGATTTCCGCGATCAATCCCGGTACGCCGCGCTCGCCAATATCGCCGCCCGGCAGCGGTTCGTCTGCTGTCCAGCGTTCTCGCATGACGAAGCGCTTGTTGAGTTTCGCGAGCACTGCTTCGGCAAGGCGCCGGTAGGTCGTGAGCTTGCCGCCGAGCACGGAAACAAGCGGCGGCTCGTTTTTTTTGCCTTCCACGTCAATCGTGAAGTCGCGTGTCACATCGTCCGCGCTGCCGGAGCCGTCATCGACGAGCGGGCGCACCCCGGCGTAGTTCCAGACGACCTTCGAAGGTTCGACCGGACTGCGGAAATAGCGTGAGGCAACGCTGCAAAGATAAAGAATTTCGTCGGCGCTTGCGGAAGGAAGATCGGGCTCGTCGCCGACATCGACCTCGGTCGTGCCGATCAGCGTGAACTGATCCTGATAGGGAATTGCGAAGATCAACCGCCCATCGTCGTTCTGGAAAAAATACGCGCGTTCATGCGCATGCAGCCGCGGCACGACGATGTGGCTTCCCTTCACCAGTCGGACGTGATGCACGGAAGACTGCCGCAAAATCACGTCGTTAATGCGCATCACCCAAGGGCCCGCCGCATTCACCAGCGCGCGCGCATAGGCGACTTCGCGCGTACCGCCCGCCTGCAGAATCAGTTTCCAGCGATCGTCCTCGCGCCGCGCGGAAGTGAGCCGCGTATGAATGCGAATATCCGCGCCTTTTTCGCGCGCGCCGATCGCGTTCAGGATCACGAGGCGCGAATCGTCGGTGGTGCAATCGGAATATTCGAAGCCGAGGTGAAATCCGGGCTTGAGCGGAACGCCGGCGGGATCGTCCGCAAGATCGAGAATACGCGTTCCGGGCAGCGAGGAATAAGCAAGACGATCGTAGAGCCAGAAACCCGCCCGCAGCATCCAGGCAGGACGATCGCCTTTCACATACGGCAAGACGAAGCGCATCGGCCGAACGAGATGCGGCGCGAGCTTCATCAGAAGTTCGCGCTCGGCGAGCGACTTTCGCACCAGCGAAAATTCGTAGTGCTCGAGATAACGCAGGCCGCCGTGAATGAGTTTCGTCGAAGCGGAAGACGTCGCGCCCCCGAGATCGCCCTGCTCGACGAGCAGCACTTTCAGCCCGCGCCCGGCCGCGTCGCGCGCGATCCCGCAACCATTGATCCCGCCGCCGGCTATCGCGAGATCGAATTCGGTCATCCCTTCCCCTGTCACGCTGCTACTTTCGTCGTGCGTATGCTGAATGATCCGAGCGCGATTGCCAATCTTTCTCACGGCCGCGTGAGCGAAATGCGACGCGAATTTCCTCGTTTTCGCCGCAAAAACTGCCCTATCTAACTTTTATTCACCTCTTTTCGTTACGCTAAGGAGTCATGAGCACACCCCGCCTTCTCGTCATCGAAGGAAATACCGCCGAGGGGCGAAAGCGTCAGGTTGCGGCCGGCGGCGAGGTCGCAAGCGAGCGTTACGCCAGACTCCTGGGCGAGCTTTGGCCGGAAGCGGCCGTCGATGTCTGCTTTCCCGCCGATCCGGGCGCCAATCTGCCGGACGGCTCGGGACTGGAAAGCTACGACGGCGTCGCGATCACGGGCTCTTCCCTGCATGTCTATGACGGCGGCCCGTCGATCCAGCCGCAAATCGAATTCGTCCGCGAGGTCTATCGCGCGAAGACCCCTATCTTCGGAAGCTGCTGGGGCTTGCAGGTCGCGACCGTTGCGGCCGGCGGCACGGTGCATAAAAATCCGCGCGGGCGTGAAATCGGCTTCGGCCGCCGCATTCGCATTACCGAGGCGGGGCTGAAGCATCCGCTTTTCAAATCGAAGCCGCCGGTGTTCGAGGCGCTCACCGTCCATCTCGACGAAGTGGAATCCTTGCCGCTCAAGGGCACGGTGCTTGCGATGAACGATCACTCGGGCGTGCAAGCCGCCGAAATCCAGTACGAAGGCGGCGTCGCCTGGGGCGTGCAGTATCATCCCGAATATAATTTCAAAGAAATTTCCGCGATCCTGAAGCGCCTGAACGGCGCGCTGGTGACGGAAGGATTCTTCGCGAGCAACGAGGACGCTTCGCTCTACATCAAGGACGTGGACTCGCTCGCCGAAGACCCGACCAACCATCGTCTCGGCTGGCGTCACGGTTTAGACGCGGCGGTCACGCAGCGCGACATCCGGTTGCAGGAATTGAAGAACTGGATCGAGCTGAAGGTAAAGCCGGCGCGCTCCCAGCGTGGACGCGCCTAAACCCGCTCCATCGCCAGCGACACGCCCTGCCCCACGCCGACGCACAACGTCGCAAGCGCAAGTTTCCCCTTTTTCTCTTCCAGCGCATGCATTGCGGTGCCCGCGATACGCGCGCCGGTCATGCCGAGCGGATGACCGAGCGCGATGCCGCCGCCATGCAGGTTCACATGCTCCGCGTCTTCGGAAATGCCGAGCTGGCGCAAAACGGCAATCGCCTGGCTCGCGAAAGCTTCGTTGAGTTCAATCACGTCGAAGTCCAAAACTTTTATTCCGAGCTTCGCCGCGAGCTTTTCCGTCGCCGGCACCGGCCCGATGCCCATGATGCGCGGCGGTACGCCCGCCGCGGCCATGCCCAAAATGCGCGCGCGCGGCTTCAGCCCGTGCGCTTTCACGGCCTGTTCGGACGCAATGATGAGCGCGCATGCGCCGTCATTCACGCCGGAAGCGTTGCCCGCCGTCACCGTGCCGGGATTGCGAAACGGCGTTTTCAGTTTTGCAAGTCCTTCGAGCGTCGTGCCTTCGCGCGGATGCTCGTCCTTCGTGACAAGCGTCGCGCCGTTCTTGCCGGGAATTTCCACCGGCACGATTTCGGCGTCGAAAAATCCGCTCTTCTGCGCGGCGACCGCGCGCTGTTGCGAGCGCAGCGCGAATTTATCCTGATCCTCACGCGAGACCTGAAATTCCTCGGCTACGTTCTCGCCGGTCTCGGGCATGGAATCGATGCCGTATTGTTTTTTCAATACGGGATTGACGAAACGCCAACCGATCGTGGTGTCGTAAATCTCGGCATTGCGGGAAAAGGCTTCCGCCGCCTTTGCCATGACAAAAGGCGCGCGCGACATCGACTCCACCCCGCCCGCGATCACGAAATCCAATTCCCCAGCCTTGATCGCCCGCGCGGCGGCGCCCACCGCTTCCAGTCCCGACGCGCACAGGCGGTTGATGGTCATGCCCGGCGCGCTCAGCGGCAGGCCCGCGAGCAGAAGCGCCATGCGCGCGACGTTTCGGTTGTCCTCGCCCGCCTGATTGGCGCAGCCGAAATACACGTCGTCGAGCTTCGACCAGTCGGCGGCGGCGTTTCTCGCCATCAGCGCGCGCAGGGAAATCGCCGCGAGGTCGTCGGTGCGCACCTTCGCGAGCACGCCGCCATAGCGGCCGATCGGCGTGCGCACAAAATCGCAAATGAAGGCGTCTCGCGTTGCGGCCATCGGTCGAAATCCCGTGTTCTCGCCATTTATGGCGCAACGCCGCGAAATCCGCGAATTCCGTTTTATTCCGTGGCTTGAGCGGTATTTTTTTGCTCTAATACAATCGTTCCTGCTGCGGAAACGACAATACAAGGTAACCGGGAACCGGCCATGAACAAGCTTACCCCTGCGCCCGTCACTGCGACTCCTTTAAACCAGCCCGATTTCGTGACCGCGCTCGCGCGCGGGCTGTCGGTCATTCGCGCGCTCGGCGAAGAAGGCCCGCCGGCCACACTCGCCGAGATTGCGCGGCGCGTAGGGCTCGCGCGCGCGACGGTGCGGCGCTCGCTGATCACGCTGGAAACGCTTGGCTACGTCGAAAGCGACGGGCGGAGCTTCGCGCTGACTTCGAAGATTTTGTCGCTCGGCTATTCCTATTTGAGTTCGATCCCGCTCGCCCGCGCCTCGAAGCCCTGTCTTGAAGATATTTCCGCGGCGCTGAACGAAAGCTCGGGCACCGCGATCCTCGATGGGGACGATGTGGTTCTTTTGGTTCGCGTGCCGGTACAGCGCATGATCAATCCGGGCATTCCGCCGGGAAGCCGCCTGCCGGCCTATTGCACGGCGACCGGCCACGTTTTGCTCGCGGGGCAACCCGACGAAGCGATCGAAGGTTACCTTGCGCGCGTGAAACCGGAGGCGCTGACGCCGCATACCGAAACCGATGTTTCGCGGATCCGCTCGTCGATCTTCGCGGCGCGCGAGAACGGCTACGCCTTCCGGAGCGAGCAGGCGGAAATCGGCGTCCACGCGATCTCGGTGCCGATCGAGAATGCGCATAAGCGCGTGATCGCGGCGATGAATATCGTGGCGCCCGTAGACCGCGTATCCGAGGAGGAGATGATCGGACGCTTTCTCCCCTTGATGCGCAAGAAGGCGGAAGAAATCCGCCGCGCGCTCTAGCCGCGATAGATTTGCTTGGTCCGCCGGGTTACATTCCGGCGCCGGACAACGACTTCGTAGCTCAACTGGATAGAGCACCAGATTTCGAATCTGGGGGTTGCAGGTTCGAATCCTGCCGAGGTCGCCAGTCCTTTTCGGCAAAAAAAACAGGCGGCTCTAAGGCCGCCTGCCGGATTCCAAGAATTGCCGTCCGATTACGGTTGTACGAACGCCATGATGCGTCCGCGCGAAACGCAGCCCTCGCCGACCTTGGCGCGGCCGAAATTCCCCGAAAGGATTTTCACGCCGCCGTTTTCGCATTGACCGGTGACGATGCCGACGTGGTGCGGCATCACCGCGACCGCGCCGACGCGCTCGGTCGTGCGCGGAAGCTTCGCCCAGTTGCTGGCTTTCGCGTAACCTTCCGGCACGCGGCCGCCGGACTGGCGGGCGACGAGCGCCATAAACTCTCCACACCACTGGCGCGAACGGCCAGTCGGGTTGCGGCCGGCATAATTCTGCGCCGTCGCGATCATCGACGTGCCGGCGAAGCCACCGGTCATTCCGGAGAACTGGAACGGATTAGCTACATTCTGTGCCGTTGCTCCACGATGGCGCACGGCGCGATGCCTGCGGTTTTCCGTTCCGGCCGCCGCGACCATCGGGGTGCCAGTGAAGCCTGTCATTCCGGGAAACTGGAAGAACGGATTGACGATTGCCTGTGCCGCCGGCGCATGATGGCGCGCCGCGCGATGCTTCCGGTTTTTCGCTTCGGCCGTCGTAATCAAGAGGGCCGAGAGGATTCCCACCGCCACAGCTGTTTTCATTTCAAGTCCTTCTCCTAACGATTGCAGTAGGCGTTTGGTGCAAGCGCAAGGGGGCGGTGCCATGGCACGAAGGTGACGGCGGATAGGAAAAAGGATTAAGTTCCGCTGCTACCGGAATGGATCTTTCGTGGCGTCAAAAAGGCAAAAAACCACCGCGGCTTTGCGAATCGTAGAAAAATCAACAATTTATCGACCAAATCTTTTCGCACTTATGGAATTTGCGGAAGATCGTTGCGCGCAGACAAATATTTATTCCTACGGCCAAAACCCGACGAAAACTCGGCCATACTTATCAAATAGTCGGAGCGGAACTCACTTCCGGCGAATCACTGCACGCGCGGGAACCCGCGCGAATACACAAAAATTTCCCCACAGCGTCGCGACAAGCCCGATCGCGGCCGCGATCCAGGCAATGAGCGCAATCCAGACCATGACGTAAGAGACGTCGCGCAACAGCGTGAAGTCGGAAGCGAGCGAAAGCCGCGCGCTTGCGAGCGCGAACATACCGAGTGGAAACACCAGGCTCCACAGCATCGGCGAGTAGACGATCGGCTCGCGCCGCACGCCGTGCTTCCAGATATCGAACATGAGAAGGAGAGGAATGAGCCACGCCGCCCAGGCCCACATCAGCAGCGTCACGCCGTCGATGAAGGGGCGGATCGAATCCAGAAACGGCAATCCGCTCTTTTCGAGAATCAGAATCGAGCCGGCATTGGTGCTGATCGCGGCAGCGCCCATGACGATCCATAGAAGCGGTGAAAGGTCGTCGGGCTTCACCTCGAAAAAGAAAATTCGGTGCGCGAAGAGCGCGATGAAGATCGCATAGAGCCCAAGGCCGACCCCCCAGAGCATGTGAATGAGGACGAACATCGCCGGCGCGTGCTCGCCCAAGAGCGGCGCGATCTGCGATCCGAGGATCACGAGCGACTCGGTGCCGACGATCGCGATCAGCCAGCCGCCATGGATGACATCCGCTTCCGCCTTGTTGAGAAAGGTCAGCACGCCAAAGCTGAAATAAAGAAGAAAGAACCAGAACGCGAAGGCGAGAAACCACAGGGGCAGCGCCAGCGCGTTCAGGCCGCGCAGACAGAGGCCGCCACCAAAGACGTCGAGCGCGGCGACGATGGTGAAAAACGAAAAGACGAGGCGTGGATTGACCAGATCTTTCTTGATCGCTTTGCCGAAACGTGCCGCGCGCAAGAATGTCGCAAGGAAAAGCCAAAGCAACGAAAGAAGCGCGACCACGAACAGGGCGTCCGAGATGCCGCGATGCCCGGTGAAGAACATCGCATTCGAGACGATGCCGGTCGCCATCACCAGCGCGAAATAACCCGGCGGCAATTGCGCAATCCCGCGATCGATCCATGCAAAAGCAGTTTTCATTTCAAAACGGGCTCTCAAAATCGCGAAAGCGCGGAAGCGCCAGATCCTTTTCCGACAGGCGGGCCTTTTTCGCATCGACCGGCCAGGAAATCGCAAGGTCCGAATCGTTCCAGACAATCCCGCCTTCGGCGGCCGGCGCATAGGCTGCATCGACCTTATAGAGAACCTCGGTATCGGCATCGAGCGTGCAATAACCGTGCGCGAACCCCGCTGGAATAAAGAGCTGTTCGCCAACTGCCGCGGATAGTTTCGCGCTCACAAATTTTCCGTAGCTCGCGGATTTTTTCCGGAGATCGACGGCAACATCGAAAATCGCGCCGCGGAGCGCGTGCACGAGCTTCGCTTGCGCGGCCGGCGGGCGCTGAAAATGCAGGCCGCGCACGATGCCGGCCTCGCTGGAAAAGGCGTGATTGTCTTGCGCGAATTCGTTCTCGATACCGAATTCCTTGAGCCGCGCGGCGTTATAGGTCTCCGCGAACCAGCCGCGCGAATCCTTTGCGCATCGCTGGGCAGCATAAATAGCCGCATTGGTTCCCGCCCGCCGCCCTAAAGCACGGCGCGCGCATGGTATTTCACGGGTCCGCCCGGCTTCCGTTTCGCCATCCATGCATGGCAAGCTATCACAGCGCTTAAGGCCTCCGAAACCGGCGGAGCGCATGGGCGGCGAACGCCCGGGAGATGGCCATGAACGATGTCGAGACCCTTTGGAAGGATTTTTCCAAGCCGATCGTTACGGCGGAGGATTACATCCAATCGCTGCGCGGCCGGAACCTGAATGTGTTCTTCATGGGCGAGCGCGTTGCCGAGCCGGTCGACAATGCGGTCATCCGTCCCTCGATCAATGCGATGGCCGAGACATTTCGGCTGGCTTCCGAACGTCCCGAACTCGGCGGCGTCAAGACCGAAGCCGGCGGCCGGCCGGTGAACCGCTTTCTGCACGTTCCGGCAAAGTCCGAAGACCTCGTATCGAAGCACGAGATGCAGCGCGAACTCGGCCGGCGCACGGGCACCTGCTTTCAGCGCTGCGTCGGGCTCGACGCGCTAAGCGCTTGCCATTCGATCACCTTCGACATCGATGCGAAACATGGCAGTCGATATCACCAGCGCTTCCTGAAATTCCTGAAGCGCGCGCAGACGGCGAATATCGTGATCGGCGGCGCGATGACGGATCCGAAGGGCGACCGCTCCAAGCCACCGCACCAGCAGCCCGATCTCGACCTGTTTCTCCGTGTGGTCAAACGCGACGACGAAGGAATCTATGTGTCCGGCGCGAAAATGCACCAGACGGGGGCCGTAAACTCCCACTGGCTCATTTTCATGCCGACCATGCGGATGAGCGAAGCCGATCGCGACTGGTCGGTCGTCGGCGCGGTGCGCGTCGACGCGCCCGGCCTCACTTATATCGTCGGCCGGCAAACGAACGACACCCGTATCGTCGACGGCGGCGAGTTGGATGCGGGCAATGCGCGGTTCGCGGGCCAGGAAGCCCTGATCGTGTTCGAAAACGTCTTCGTGCCGCACGAGCATGTCTTCATGGACGGCGAGTGGGAATTCGCTTCCGCGCTCGTGGAGCGGTTCACGACCTATCACCGCTCTTCCTATGTGTGCAAAACCGGCCTTGGCGACGTGCTGATCGGAGCCGCCGCGGCGGCGGCAGAACACAACGGCGTCGAGAGCGCGTCCCACATCAAGGACAAGCTCGTGGAGATGACGCATCTCAACGAGACGATTTATTCGAGCTGCATGGCCGGCGCCTTCAAATCCAAGCGCATGGACTCGGGCGCCCAGATCAACGACGAGATGCTGTCGAACGTCGCCAAGCACAACGTGACGCGCTTTCCTTACGAAATCTCGCGGCTCGCGCAGGACATCGCCGGCGGCCTTGTGGTCACGATGCCTTCGGAAAAAGATTTGCAGAATAACGAGATCGGACCGCTGGTGCGGAAATTCCTCGGGACAAGCGAAAATGTAGACGTGAAGGACCGCATGCGCGTGCTGCGGCTGATCGAAAACATGACGATCGGCCGCAACGCCGTCGGCTATCTCACCGAGAGCCTGCACGGCGCGGGATCGCCGCAGGCGCAGCGCATCCAGATTGCGCGCATTATGAATATTGAGGAAAAGAAGGCACGCGCCTTCAACATCGCCGGCGTGGAAAGCCGGAAGCGCAAAAGCTAGGAATCTCCCCGGCGGCTGCGCGCGATCGCACGCTTATTTGATTGTGCCAGCAATCGGCATCGCCGCTTGGAACCGCTAAGCGGTGCCCGGCGTTATCGACCGATGAGCTGCCTATATTCGCGTGTAATGAAGCCCGTGTCGGAACTACCGGGCATTGTCGGAGTCATTGGCTGGCGAAAATTGGGAAGCGTTTGACCCATGCCGCTTAGCTTGAAACTGGCGTCACGCAATCTCTTTCACGATCGTCTTCGCTTCATCGCAACCTTGGTCGGCATCGTATTTTCCGTCGTCCTGGTGATGGTGCAGATGGGACTCTATGCCGGCTTCGGCCGCATGGTCACACTCATGATCGACCACGCTACGGCGGATCTCTGGATCGTGTCGCGCGGGACGAACTCCATGGAAGATATTTCCCAATTCGACAAGAACGCGCGGGACAAGGTTCTCGCAATCGACGGCGTCGCCGAAGCCATTCCCTTAGTCATCGGCTTTTCCGATTGGCACTTGCCGGCAGGAGGGGAAAGGACGGCGGTCTTCATCGTCGGCTCGAATCCGAAAGATCGCGGATTGCAGCCGTGGAACATCGTGGAAGGCACACTTGACGATCTGAGCTCACCGAATGCCGTCGCGGTCGATCGCTCCTATTACGAACGATTGGGAGTGACGGGAATCGGTTCGAGCGCCGAAATCAATCGGCAGAAAGTTCGCGTAGCTGCGATCACCGACGGCATTCGCTCGTTCACGACGATGCCTTACGTGTTCACGGAGATCGACCGGGCCCGCTCCTATCTGGACCTGCCCCCGACCAAAATCAGCCAGTTACTCGTTCAGATAAAACCGGGAGCCGACATCAACCGCATCCGCCAGGATATTCAATCTAATGTCACCGGCGTCGAGGTTCTCACCTCGAACGAATTTCGCGATCGAAGCCGCTCGTTCTGGCTCTTCCAAACGGGCGCGGGAGCCGCGCTTTGGGCCGGCGCCTTGCTCGGCGTGATCGTCGGCACCGCCATATTGGCGCAGACGCTTTATTCCAACACAAAAGAGCATCTGCCCGAATTCGCCGCGTTGCGCGCGATCGGCTGTTCGAACCGCTACATTTTCCGGGTGATCCGATACCAGGCGCTGTTGAACGCCGTCCTCGGGTTTTGCATCGCCGCCGTCATCGGCGCGGGCGTCGTCCACTTCACGGCGAAGAGCGCATTGCCGATCGTGATTACGCCCGTGCAAGTTCTCGTCCTGTTCGTTCTCATTCTCCTGATGTGCACGGTCTCCGCGATCGTCGCGATCGCCCGCGTAACGCGTATCGATCCCGTGATGGTGTTGACGCGATGACCGAACCGATCCTCGAGGCAAAAAATCTTACAAAAACTTTCGGCCGCGGGCATGTTCAGGTGCGGGCGGTGGACTCCGCCAGCCTGTCGCTCGCCGGCGGCAAGCTGACATTGCTGATGGGGCCGTCCGGGAGCGGCAAGACCACGCTCCTCTCGATCCTCGGATGCATGCTCACACCCAGCAAAGGGACGCTGCGTGTTTGCGGCGTTTCAGCGGAAAAGGCAGGCCGGGAAAAGCTTGCCGAGATCCGGCGAACGCATATCGGATTTATATTCCAATCGTATCATCTCTTTCCGACGCTCACGGCGGCGGAAAACATTCAATTGGCCCTCGACATACGCGGAGAGAATGGCCGCGAAGCAGAGGCAAGATCCCGGAAGCTTCTGGAAAAGGTCGGACTGGCGCGCAGGGCGGGCGCTTTCCCCCGCGAACTCAGCGGCGGCGAGCAGCAGCGGGTTGCGATCGCCCGCGCCATCGTCGCGAACCCATCGGTCATTCTCGCCGATGAGCCGACCGCGGCGCTGGATGCAAACAACGGCCGTGCGGTCATGAGCATCTTGAGCGGGCTCGCCAAGGAGCACGACAGCGCCGTTCTCGTCGTGTCGCACGATTCGCGCGCGGTGCCGTTCGCGGACAGGATTATCTATATCGAAGACGGGACGCTTATGGACGAGGATCCGGCCGAGCGAACTCGGCCGGCGCGCAAAAACCGTCAAAAGAATTGAGAGTACGTAATGCGAGTTTCGGAGTGCATAAATAAACCCCGACTTGATGGGGTATCTAAGCGCGTTAATGGAAGATCGAAATGCTCATTCGTGAGGTCGTCGAAATTTGATCGCGGCATTTTCTATTCGTCGAAACTTCAACGTTACCCATGCCGCCATAGCCATCGTGAGGACCACAATCGCGCGTCCCGTATGGTGCAAGTGTTCGTAGCCTGCGCTGCAACCCAGGCAGATACCTCCCGGTCCCGCTCGCCGCACACCGGAGCCTCTTGCTTCATAATTAGGCGGCCCGGATAGAAATTTCTGCGTGTGTTACCCGGTAAACACACTATCGGAAATTCCCATCTTTCAGGTGTTTATTTCGGCTAAATCCTTAAAATTAAAGGATTTTATATAAACAGCCTGACCCG
>Ga0070681_10005397_pt1 | contig 12345 bp, 11 predicted proteins | sample KBSC83BmetaG_FD_65650 | JGI IMG/M metagenome (GOLD analysis project Ga0070681, IMG submission 65650) | Corn rhizosphere microbial communities from Kellogg Biological Station, Michigan, USA - KBS C8-3B metaG | ecosystem: Host-associated > Plants > Roots > Rhizosphere | place: USA: Michigan...
GTCGGGGAGTTGGTTCTCGCGCGCTTCAAGGAACCAGACGACGGCTTGCCTTTTCCCTGATGAAGAAGCTCGCGAGGTTTGCTTTGACCACCTCGATAATCACTTGTCGGAGTCCGCGATCCATTTAGTTGGTCTGCGGATGAGCGATCTCGGAGTCCGGCCCAATCGGCACCGGACGCTTCCATAAAAGGAGCGCAAGGTATGCAATGCTCGCAAACTGAACGAGTGAAGAGATTTGGGCAAAGGGCCGAAGCGGAGAGAGATCCAGAACTCTCGATACCGCAAAGATCATCGCGCCGGCCAACAGTTGGCCGGCCACTAACAGGGCCAACCAGCGAGTGCTTCGGTTCATTTCTGAGAATTGGTGGGTCCGAATGGCCCAAAGACCAGAAGCAAGGACGAACACGCCTTGGAACAGGACGCCGATGATTTCGTACTCTAAGTATGTTGCAAAGCGCGCATTGCCCAAAAGGTCGGTCACGAGCCGCGCGAGCCATGGAATATGCTGTGCAGTCAAGGCAAGGACAAACGCGACGAGTACGGCGCGCTGATGTGCTCTGTGCACGCGGGTCACGACCCAAGCTGAAACGAAACAAAGCCCGAAGACGGAAGCTCGGCTGAGAAGTAACCCTGAGAAGTGGACAACTGCCACGGCCGTCCAAGCGTGTTGACGGATGCGCCAGAGGTTGTGGAAGACCGGTGGGAAGACGAGGTTGTTGGCGAACTGCCAGGCAATCGTCACCGCGCAGCCGGCCGCTAGGGCGAGGATGAAAGAGAGAGAATGCATCCTCAAGGTTCGAGAGTAGCCAACCGCGAGCGCGCCGACGACTTGCCGCCAGTACCACGCTCGAGATCGGCCATCAGCGTGCTCTTCGTCCAAGTCACCAACTAATGAGCCAAGGCGCAGCGTCCTTCCGAAGCGTTCGAGCAACCATCTGGCAAACCGTGGCGGGCCGCCTGATGTCACAGCCGTACGCCTCCGAGTTGCAGAAGTCCTTCGGACAAAGCGCTGATCCCACGCTGGGTCTCGCGTAGCTCTCGTAGCCCATCCGACGTGAGCTTGAAGTAGGTTTTTGCACGCCCGCCGCGCTTGGCGGTTGCTTCGCCCAGGCGGGATAAGATCAGTCCCTTACGCTCCAATCGCTCGAGCGTGTCGTAAACGCTCCCGAGCAGCATCTCCCGGCCGGTTTTGGCGGAAATCTCGGCGCTGATCGGTACACCATAGGCTTCCCGGCCGAGTCGTAGCACAGCCAGCATGACCAAAAATTCATGCTGCGCCAGAAATTCGCGACCCTTCATTTATTCGAGACTATCGAATAAATAGCCGATGCGCAAGCGAAGGGCAAGCAAGTTGCGCTCGCGCGAGAGTAGCGCTCTCGACGCCGTCAGAGCGGACGTTCGAACGTCTCCGATGGGTCGGAAGCGGGCATTCGCCGAATCGGGTCTGCGGAGGTCGCCGGCAATGCAATGTCGCGAGTTCGGAGGCTGCCAGCGTTGAATGTGCATCGTCAACGCCGGATCACTGAAGTTGCCGATTTCAATGTGCCTCCGCTCGTTCAGGTCTTTTCTTCGAGATCTGCTGTGAATCCGATCGGTCGCCTTTTAGGCTGCGGTGGGTTCATCAGCTGGCGGATCGCGGAGAGGATGGCGGCGATGGCCTGATCGTGCTGTGTGAGCTTCTTGTCCAACCGCGCCTCCAGTTCTGCAAAGCGCCGAGCCAGCTCCCGGTTGGAGCTGAGGAGCTCCCGCAGGTGCACGAATGCGCGCACGACGTAGGCGCTCATCTCCACCGCGCGCGGGCTGTTCAGGACGGTGGCTGCCATGATGGCGCCGTGCTCGGTGAAGGCGTACGGCAGGTATTTGCGGTGCTGGCCGCGGCCACCCTTTAAGGTCGCGATTTGCGACCTTAAAACCGCCAACTCCTCGAGCGTCAGCTGAAACATGAAGTCCGCCGGGAAACGCCCTCGGTTGCGACGTACCTGCTCGTTGAAGCGCTTAGTGCTCACACCGTAGAGGGCGGCGAGCTCGGAATCGAGGATGACCCGATGCCCTCGCAGGATAAGGATCGACTGAGCGATCCGATCGGTCGGCACCGTGGGCGTTCGAGCGGGCGTGGCCATGAGACTGGCGGAGCGGTCCATTTCTCCTTGATGTATATATACGACATGAAATTATTCAAAAGGTGCCACGCTTTGCTGTAGCTCCTTAGGCGTATTCGAGCACGCCCACGCACGGGCAAACTGGTTATTCAACCGTCAAGGCATCGTGTATTGTCGGCAATGGCAGTCGGTCCTATTTCCGAGACTGTGAGTCACTGGAAATAATTCACAGATATTCATGATCTTAGATAGAAGAATTAACGTTGCCCCCATGATGGACTGGACCGACACTCTCTGATTCGCCTGCTGCATCAAGCAGATAGCTCGCCTGAAAAATCGTTGTCGCCTTTACGTCGCCTCCAAGTTCGTCTTTTGGCACCGCCCGTCACTGGCACGTGTATGCGGTTCCGGCACGCGTCCAAGGCTCGCCGGTGTCCCGCTCGACGATTCTTTCCGCCACTGGGCACGCAGCAATGTCAACGTCCAGTCCCAGGCCGGTGACATGCAGGGAATAGAGGTATTGCTTTTCCAGGGGTGCAACCTCCACTTCTGTCGGGCTCGCAGTCGGCGAGGGAATGACTCTGACCCTTGCGGGGACGCTGCAACTGCTCTCGAGATAGAAACCGCCGGAGTCGGCAACGCCTCGTATGCAGTACTCCAAGGCACCATTTGAATCGGCGCCCGAGCCGGGAAGTACCGACGGCGCGGGGCTCGAACCGATCAATGGACGCACATCGACGTCAGCGCCATCCTGAGTAGAGCCGCCGATGAATCTTGTGGGGCCGAACCTGCCGGCAAGGCCCAGGATGAGAATCACCCCCACGTAGTACGCGAAGCGCGGCCAGTTCCGTCTGCAGAATGCAAGCCACCCGGGCCTCCCCGGCGGTACAAGGCGCCCGAAACGCTCACGGGCAAAGACGAGCGTCACGTTCTTCGTCAGTTGCGAGGCGATGTCCGCGTAGCCCGGTGCTTTGCTCCCGGGCAAAGACCAGGCGTCGATGACGACCTCCCTGTCCACCGTAACGACTTCTCCCTCAAGAGACGCCGCATCGGTGAATCGTAGTCCGCGCTCCTGCGAGACTCGGCGCCACCCCTCGCCACGCCAGCGGCGTGGCATATGCAGCTGTGCGCGGTAGGAGGCTACACGTGGTCGGCCGAGATAAATCTCGTCGTGTCGCCGCGTGTCTCTCAGCGTTGCGATCTCCTTGTTCGTAATCACGTCGGCGATACTGAAACTCAACCTTCCCTTGTCTCCTCGCTTCCAGCATTCGCCGATCTCGTAGCTGCAGACGAGCCTCAGCTGATTGGCGCCGAGATCGTCACTCAGCTGCGGGGGCTTCTTTTCGACAATGTGGGGCCAGCTCGCCTGCAACTCACGCAGCAGTTGACTCGAGAGCTTCGAGACCCCTTCGCTTGCGATGCGGTTTCGAAGCGTGTCCGCGGTCCAGAAACCCAAATCAATGCACCGTCGCAGGCTCGCCACTGAGTCGGCCTTCGGACCGAACTGGATCGTGTCCTCGCAACGAATGTGCTGCACGGGTTGAGCCGCCGGCAGAGACTCCAGATTCGTCGTCTCGATCTGACTCAGCCAATGCCGATCTACCCCTTGCTCTCGTTCGCCTGGTTGTTCTGGGCCCGGGCCTCGACACACCGTTGCGTGAGGCTTCCGATTCAGCCGGTTAGACTTGCTTGCTCCACTTCATGGCGAGAGTCTTCCCGGACTCCGCGCATTCGCGCAGATAGAGGTTGATGAGATTTTGATAGGGAATTCCATTCTTCTCCGCCAATCCCTTGAAATAGGTAATCGTGTCCTCATCCAGGCGGATCGTGAGCTGCTTCTTCGCTTTCCGCAGATAGGGATTGCGAACGGATTTGGAAAAGTCGTATCGCTTTTTCATTTCATCCACCAATGATATTGCTCGGTTTCATCGCGGTCCGCCTTGCGCGCCGAGATGATCCGGATAACTTCGTCGCTCTGTCGGTGCAGTGGCACACCACCAGCACTCTCACGGAAATGCTCAATCCAATGAGCACGAATCGCTCCTCGCCAGCAGAGTGTTCCGGGTCGGGTATGACCCGCGCGTTCTCGTCCAGGAACGCCGTTCGCGCTTCCTCGAACGACACGCCGTGCTTGCGTTGGTTGACGGCGTTCTTCCGCTCATCCCATTCGAAGCTCAGCCCGTCCATAATTACAGTGTAACTACATCGTGGTTGCGGCGCACGAGGCGACAAGCGTTTTCTGTTGCCTATATGTCGCCTCCAGCATTGGATTTCGCTGCGTGGGAGCCGTCGGGCGACTCGAGCCGGCTCGACCTGAAATGCCTAGGAAAACAATGGATTGCATTAGCGGCACCCATCCACCGACAATGGCTCCGTCCAGTCGTGGACTGGACCGACAGATTCGAAATTCTTAATTAGAATGAAAGACTTAGACCGCCGCCTATCCGTGGCCCCCATGATGGACTGGACCGACCGCCACTGCCGCTACTTCCTGCGCGGCTTCTCCCCGCACATTCTTCTCTACACGGAAATGATCACCGCGGCGGCGATCCTGCACGGTGACCGCGACCGACTCCTGGAATTCGATCCCGAAGAGCATCCGCTAGCGCTGCAGCTGGGTGGCAACGACCCGGGCAACCTGGCGGCCGCCGCGCGCGCGGGCGAAGAGGCGGGCTACGACGAAATCAACTTGAATTGTGGTTGTCCCAGCGACCGCGTCTCCAGCGGCGCGTTCGGCGCATGTTTGATGCGCGAGCCCCAGTTAGTTGCGGACTGCGTGGCGGAGATGCGTGCCCATGTGCGCGTGCCCGTAACAGTCAAGATGCGAATAGGCGTCGTGAATACGCGCTCGGGCGAGCCACGCGGATCTCTCGCGACGTTCGATGAAGCCGACTTCGAGGCGCTCCGCAGCTTCGTGTACGCAGTCCAGCAGGCCGGTTGCGAAGTCGCCATCGTGCATGCCCGCAAGGCGGTGCTCGGGGGGCTGTCGCCGAAAGGCAATCGCGAGATTCCGCCGCTTCGCTACGACATCGTGCAACGATTGCGAGAGGCCTTCCCAGGCCTGACGATGATCGTCAACGGAGGACTGCGAGACGCCGCGACCGTGCAAAAAGCTCTGGGTTGGTGTGACGGCACAATGCTAGGCCGAGAGGCCTATCACCGTCCGCAGATCCTTTCCCAGTTGCACCAGTTGCTCTACCCGGCAGAGGCGGGGCGCGTACCCACGCGCGAGCAACTCATAGAAAGAATGGCGCGCTACGCGGAGAGAGAGACAGCGCGTGGTACCCGACTGTCGGCCATCACGCGACACATGCTCGGTCTCTATGCAGGGGAGCCAGGGGCACGCGAGTACCGCAGACTGCTGAGCGAAGGCGGTCGGCAAGAGGGCGCCGGACCCGAGCTTCTCCGACAGGCAGGCAGCCGCGCTGGAGCGCCCGCCTGACCCCGCCAGCCACCTGCCGGTGGATCGTAGAACCAGGGGAGGCTCTCGGTCGTTCTAGAATGAGCGAGGTCTCCTTGAGCCCGAAAGGATGTCTCAAGTCGGCGACGCAGCGCGGTTTAAGCTTTTCCCAGCTCAATCAGGGCGGTAGCGGTGAGAGTTCGGTCGCGTATAATCGAAAACGTCGCTTGGGCTTTAGCTGCGGGGGTGTGGGTCCGCGGTAAGCCGTTTGCCTGAAGTGCATGGGCAAGGATATCGAACTCGCAATTCTGTTCGCCGATGTCGTCGGCTCGACCCGGCTCTATGAGCTCATGGGAGATCTCCGCGCGCGCGATATGGTCGCGATCTGTATCGATGTCATGCGAAGCGCCACCGAACAGCGCCATGGTACGGTCATCAAGACGATGGGGGACGAGGTCATGTCCACGTTCCCCAGCGCGGATGACGCCCTGAACGCGGCTGCGCAGATGCAGCAACAGATCTCCACCCATTCCCAGCTGAAGGTCGACGGCCAGCCCGTCTCGATCCGCATCGGCTGCCATTTCGGTCCGGTGATGCTGGAGAACCGGGATGTGTTCGGCGCCACCGTCCACACGGCAAACCGGATGACCAGCCAGGCCAAGGCGGGACAGATCATCACCACCGCGGCGACGGTCGAGCGCCTGTCCCCGGAATGGCGGGCATCCTGCCGGCAGATCGACATTGCCACCATCAAAGGGCAGGGGAACGAGGTCACTTTGTACGAGGTGCTCTGGCAGTCGGAAGACGTGACCAGCATGGTGCCGGCGATCGCGATGAAGTCCCGGCCGGTGCGCCTCGCGCGCCTGCGTCTGCGTTGCCAGGATCGTGAGCTGCAGCTCGATGATCAGAAGGCGAGCATCACCATCGGGCGGGCCGAAGACAACGACTTCGTCATCAAGGGCAACCTGATCTCACGCCTGCACGCGCGTATCGAGCTCAATCGGAACAAGTTCGTGCTCATCGATCAGAGCACCAACGGCACCTTCGTGCAGACCGCCGAGGGAGAGGAGTCCTTCGTCAGGCGCGACAGCCTGCAGCTCAAGGGCGAGGGGATGATTGGCCTGGGCAAGCTACCCGAGTCGGACTCCGTGCAGACCATCCGCTTTGTCTGCGAAGAGACCTGACGCGCGTCCCGGCCCAAGCGCAAGGCTGGCCCGCGGCCGCCGCCCCGGCGATTCCTACCCCGCCAGGTGCTTCTCGGTCTTGTCCAGCTCCTGAATCATCTGCGCGGGCACGCGATTCCCGTATTTTTCGAGATATGCACGGAAATCGGTGACTTCCTTGCGCCACAGCGCCGGATCCACGGCGAGCAGAGCGCGCATGGCCTCGGCGCTGACGTCGAGTCCCTTGGTATTCAGATCCTCGGCCCGCGGCAGATTTCCGATCGCCGACTCCACCGCTCCCGCCTTCCCGGCACAGCGGTCGAGCATCCACTCGAGCACGCGGAGGTTCTCGCCGTAGCCCGGCCACAGGAACTTGTTCTGCGCATCGCGGCGGAACCAGTTCACGTGGTAGATGCGCGGCGCGCGTTTCAGCTTCGACCCTACGTTCAGCCAGTGCTGCCAGTAGTCAGCGAAGTTGTAGCCGCAGAAGGGTTGCATCGCCATCGGATCGCGGCGAACCACGCCGACCTTGCCGACAGCCGCGGCGGTGGTCTCCGAGGCAACCGAGGCGCCGACGAGCACGCCGTGCTGCCAATCCCGGGCCTCGTACACCAGCGGGGCGACTTCGCGCCGCCGTCCACCGAACACGAGCGCTGAGATCGGCACGCCCTGCGGGTCTTCCGAATGCGGTGAATAGCTGGGATTGCGCTTCGCCGAGACGGTGAAGCGGGAATTGGGGTGCGCCGCCGGCCCGTTGGCGGGATCGTAGGGACGGCCCTGCCAGTCGATCACGGGCTTTCCGGAAGCCAACCCTTCCCACCAGGGCTGGTTGTCCGCGGTCACGGCCACGTTCGTGAACAGCGTGTCGCGGCGAATCATCTCGTAGGCGTTGCGGTTCGTCTCCGGGTTGGTTCCGGGCACCACGCCGAAATAGCCGGCCTCGGGATTGATCGCCCACAGTCTGCCGTCCGCACCGGGGTGCAGCCAGGCAATGTCGTCACCGACGGTGAACACCTTCCAGCCGGGCATGGACTGCGGCGGAATGAGCATCGCGAGGTTGGTCTTGCCGCAGGCGGAGGGAAATGCGCACGCCACGTAGTGCGTCTCGCCCTTGGGGTTCTGCAGGCCCACGATGAGCATGTGCTCGGCGAGCCACCCTTCAGTGCGCGCTTGCCAGCTGGCGATGCGCAGCGCATGGCATTTCTTGCCCAGGAGCGCGTTGCCGCCGTAGCCCGAGCCGAAGCTCTCGATGGACAGCTCCTCGGGAAAATGAATGATAAAGCGCCGGTCGGGATTGAGCTCCCCGATCGAATGCAGCCCGCGGACAAAGCTCTTCTCTGCCGCGATCCGCTGCAGCGCCGGCCGCCCGATGCGCGTCATCATGGACATGTTCAGCACGACGTATGGGCTGTCCGTGATCTCCACACCGCAACGCGACAGCGGTGAGTCGATCGGCCCCATGCAATACGGAATCACGTACAGCGTCCGCTCGCGCATGCAGCCACGGAAGAGGTCACGCATCTTGGCGTGAGCCTCTTGAGGGTCCATCCAGTGATTGTTCGGCCCCGCGTCGTCTTTCGAGGGCGTGCAGATATAGGTCAGGTGCTCCACGCGGGCGACGTCGCTGGGGTGAGAGCGGGCCAGGTGGCAGCCGGGGAAGTACTCGGGGTTGAGGGTCTTCAGCTCGCCATCGCGCAGCAGCCGCTGGGTGATCTCGCGAATCTCCGCGTCCGAGCCGTCGCACCAGTGGACGGCACGCGGCTGCGTCAGCTCACGGACGGAATTGACCCAATCGGTCACGGGGCGGCTGAGCTGGTCGAGCGACGTCAACAGGTGTTCGGCGGTGGCCATCCCACGGGTCCTTTTGTACTTTTGCTGACCTGAAAGTATATCCGGGCATCCACCCCGGCTTCAGTAAAGTAAGACAATACCCCCTCGTTTGTTCCATTATCGTACGCAGGAGTATCTGCCGGATTCTCAAGGAAATTACGGCTCGACACCCCCCCTGTGCTTCGGTAGCGTGCGCACGCGAGACCTTTCTTCAGGTGCTGCGCTCGCGTTATGAGAACGGCCGCTCACAAGGCGCTGATGCCGGTGGCCTGGGCGTGCCGGCAGCCCGGAGGCACACCGGCGAGAGCGATCTGCGGGCACACCGGCGCGGGCGGCGGCAGCGCGTTTCCGGTGCCCCCGGCGCCGCCTGAGCCGATTCGACCAGACCATGCTCGACCTCGATGACATATTCGGTTCGGAGGGCCCGCTACGGCGAGCCCTCCCGGACTTCAAGGTGCGGCGCCAGCAGCTGCGCATGGCCGAGCGCGTCGCCGAGGCGCTGGCCGGTCGGGGCTTGCTGGCGGTGGAGGCCGGTACTGGCACAGGCAAAACCTTTGCCTACCTGGTGCCCGCGCTTCTGTCGGGCGCTCGGGTGCTGATCTCGACCGGCACGCGCACCCTGCAGGATCAGTTGTTCTCCAAGGACCTGCCGCTCGTGGCCCGCGCCATCGGGCGTCCTGCGCGGATTGCTCTGCTGAAAGGACGTGCGAACTATCTGTGCCGCTACCGTTTGGGTCGCGCCGGCAACGGCGCCGAGCAGCTCGCCCTGGACGACTCGTTTGCCAGCGAGCCCCCGGCGAATGAAAAGCTGCTGATGAGAATTCGCCGCTGGTCGCAGACGACCCGCAGCGGGGATCTCGCTGAAGTGCGCGGTCTGTCGGATGCCAACCCGATCTGGCCGCACGTCACGTCCTCTCGCGAGAACTGCCTGGGTACCAAGTGTCCCGAGGTCTCCCGATGTCACGTCGTGCAGGCGCGGCGCGCGGCGCTCGATGCGGACATCGTCATCGTCAATCACCACCTGCTGCTGGCGGATCTGGCGCTCAAGGAGGACGGGTTCGGCGACATCCTCGGTACGGCGGATGCGGTCATTCTGGATGAGGCGCATCAGATTGCCGATCTGGCGACGCAGTTCTTCGGCGCCCATGTCGGGAGCCGGCGCATCGAAAGCCTGTTGCAGGACGTGCGCGTGGAGCTCTCCCGCTTCGCGCCTTCCGCTCACGAAGCCGAGGAGGGTGTAGCCGCGGCACTCGCCGGCTCGGTGCACGCCGTAGAGGACTCGTTACAACAACTCAGGGGGTGTATGCCCGCGCGAGTCGGGAGGGTCGCGTGGGCCGAGCTGCACACGCAGCCCGATAATGCCGTGTCCGATCTGGCGGGCGCGCTGGGCATGCTGCAGATCAGACTCGAGAGTCTCGGCGAGGACAGCTCGTTCGCGGCGTTCACAGAGCGACTGGGGGAGCTGTCAGCAGGTCTGGAACGGATCGCCGCCGTCGACGCCATGGAGGGTGCCCGAGCTGTGGAAGTGACGGCGCGGGGGTTCTCACTGAGCCTGATGCCCTACGATATTTCTTCCCGCTTTCATGCTCTCGTGCACTCACGGCACTGCGCCTGGGTTTTCACTTCGGCCACGCTGTCTGTGGGGGAGGACTTCAGTCACTTCACGCACCGCCTTGGACTGCAGGACGCCCCGACGCTCAAGATCGATAGTCCTTTCGACTATGAGCGGCAGAGCTTGTTGTTTCTGCCGGCTGGGATGCCCGACCCGACTTCTCCCGGATACACCGCCGCGGTGATGTCGCGCGCGCTCGAGATGATCGATGCGTCCAGGGGTGGGGCATTCGTGCTGTTCACCAGCCATCGGGCCTTGAGTCAGGGTGCGGCCTGGTTGCGCGAGCGCTGGAAGAGCGCGGTGCCACCGTATTCGCTGTATGTTCAGGGTGAGGCGCCGCGCGAGCGGTTGTTGAAAGAGTTCCGGGAAGACGGCAACGCGGTGCTGCTGGGAACCGCCAGCTTCTGGGAAGGGGTCGATGTGAAGGGCGAGGCCCTGCGGCTCGTCATCATCGACAAGCTCCCCTTTGCCTCTCCCGAGGACCCGCTGGTGCGGGCCCGCATCGAGCACCTGCAGGCGACGGGTGCCAACGCTTTCCGTGACTACCAACTTCCCGAGGCGGCTCTGGCCCTCAAGCAAGGGGTCGGACGACTGATTCGCAGTGAGGAGGACTACGGGGCCGTGGTGATCTGCGACCCGCGAGTGGTCGGCCGTAGCTACGGGCGTGTGTTGTTGTCCGCGCTGCCCCCTATGACGGCAACGCGGGATGTTGACGAGGCGCTTCGATTCCTTCGCCGCCATGCACCCGTGGGCGCGATCACCCCCAACGACGCGGCTCCCACCGCGGCCGCCGACTCATGAAACTCCTCGCGCTCGACACGGCGACGGAGGGGTGTTCGGCGGCCCTCCTTATTAACGGCGCCCTGACAGGGCGCGAACTTGAGCTCGGCCGTGGGCACGCCGAGCACATCCTCCCCATGATCGATGAGCTGCTCGCGGAAGCGGCGATGAGCCTCGGCGCCCTCGATGGGATCGCCTTCGGCCGCGGTCCGGGCGGGTTCACCGGTGTTCGCTTGGCGGCGAGTGTCGCTCAGGGGCTGGCATTCGGTGCGGGGCTGCCCGTCGTACCCGTGTCGGACCTGATGGCCGTGGCCCAGCGAGCGTTCGGGTCCGGGTCGGCCGGCAGCGAGGTCGCGCATGCCGCCGGCAAGGCCGAGCGTGTCGCCCCCGAGCACCCGCCTGCGGGCAGTGGAGTCGCACCGGGCGGCCGCGAGCACCCGCCCCTGGGCACTGAGCCCCCCCGGGTGATCGTCTGCAACGACGCCCGCATGCGCGAGGTCTATTGGGCCTGCTTTGAGCAGATCGACGGCCTGGCCGGACTGGCGGGCGAGGAAAGAGTCAGTCCACCGGAGTCTGTGGTGATCCCGCCCGCGTGGACGTCCCCTGTCATTGCAGCAGGGCGGGGCTTTGCCGCCTATCCGCAATTGCGCTCCCGCCTGGAGCCGCAGCTGTCCGTCATACATGACAGGATGCTGCCGCGTGCGCACGAGATCGCCCTCCTGGCAGCCCCAATGTTGCACAAGGGCGGTGCGGTCCCTGCGGAGCAGGCGGCTCCGGTCTACCTGCGTGACGAGGTGGCGCAACCAGCTGAGCGGTAACGGAATTGAAACATCCATGCGGTGTCATGAATCTGCAACAGACGCCCTCTGTAATACCTGCGCCACAAAAGCCCGTAAACGTCATGCCCGCCAAACTGGTTCTGATCGTCGAGGATGAGAAGCCGATTCGCGAGATGATCGCTTTCGGCCTCAAGCGCAGCGGCTTCGAGGTGCGTGAAGCTGAGGATTGCCGCGCGGCGCGAGCAGCACTCGTGGATCAGCGGCCCGATCTGGTGCTCATCGACTGGATGCTTCCGGACATGAGCGGCCTGGAGCTCACCCGCGCACTGAAACGCGACCGGGAGACCCGTGAGCTGCCGATCATCCTGCTCACTGCGCGCGCCGAGGAGGGAGACAAGGTTGCAGGCCTCGAGGGCGGCGCCGATGACTATGTCACCAAGCCGTTTTCGCCCCGGGAGCTGCTGGCGCGCATCAACGCAGTGTTGCGCCGCGCCTCCGGCAACGGCACCGACGAGCGAGTGGAGTTCGAGGGCCTGGCCTTGGACCAGGCGAGTCATCGCGTGATGGTCGGCGATCGCACGGTTGCATTGGGTCCGACCGAGTACCGCATGCTCGAGTTTTTCATGACTCACCCGGAGCGGGTTTACACTCGCGATCAGCTGCTCGATCGCATCTGGGGCGG
>Ga0070681_10005398_pt1 | contig 12344 bp, 13 predicted proteins | sample KBSC83BmetaG_FD_65650 | JGI IMG/M metagenome (GOLD analysis project Ga0070681, IMG submission 65650) | Corn rhizosphere microbial communities from Kellogg Biological Station, Michigan, USA - KBS C8-3B metaG | ecosystem: Host-associated > Plants > Roots > Rhizosphere | place: USA: Michigan...
CGATTGCCGGATTTCAAGTCCGGTGCATTCAACCGCTCTGCCACCCATCCCCGGGTCTTGATTCCGCCGAAGGGCGGGCGCATCTTAGCACCCGCAGCATCCGGCGCTCGCGGTGGCCGGGTGGATTCAGAATCCCCGCATCGAGCCCCGCGGAGTCTGCTAGTCTAGCGCCGCTTGGTCGCTCATTCCGGGCTTGCGCCCATTTTGGAGGTTTCATGGATCCCAGGTTGCAAACGGTTGTAACGCGCGAAAGCGCGCCAGTCGCCGGCGTCGCCGAGAGCCAGAACCGGGTGCTTCGCAACACGTATTGGCTGCTCGCGCTGTCGATGCTGCCCACGGTCGCCGGCGCTTGGGTCGGCATGCAGTTCAACTTCCTCGCGCTCTTCACCGCGTCGCCGATCATGGCGCCGCTGCTCATGTTCGGCGTGATGATCGGCGCGCTCTTCGGAGTCACGGCGCTTCGCAACAGCGCGTGGGGCGTGCCGGCGCTCTTCGGCTTCACGTTCATCGCCGGGCTGATGCTCGCGCCGATCCTGTCCGTGGCGATAGGCTTTCGCAACGGCGGGCAACTCGTCGGGCTCGCGGGCGGCATGACGGCGGCGATCTTCTTCGCGATGGCGGCGATCGCCACCGTGTCGAAGCGCGACTTTTCGTTCCTCGGGAAATTCCTGTTCGTCGGCCTGATCCTTCTGATCGTCGCATCGCTCGCGAACCTGTTCTTCCAGATCCCGGCGATGTCGGTGACGATCTCAGCGATCGCGGTGCTGGTCTTCTCGCTGTACCTGCTGCACGACGTCTCCAGGATCGTGCGCGGCGGCGAGACGAACTACATCACGGCGACGCTCAACCTGTTCCTCGACGTCTACAACATCTTCATCAGCCTGCTCAACATCCTGCTCGCGTTCTCGGGCCAGCGCGACTGACCCGCGACAGGTTGCAATTCCAAAGGGGCGAGCGCATCTCGCCCCTTTTTTCACCCCCTACGCACGAAGACAGCCGTCGATTCCACGTGCGCCGTGTGCGGGAACATGTTGACGATGCCCGCGGCGGCGAGTCGGTAGCCGCGCTCGTGGACCAGCACCGCCGCGTCGCGCGCGAGCGTCGCCGGATTGCACGAGACGTACGCGATGCGCGTGAGCGCCGCAGCGTCGTCGGCGCAGGGCAGCGACTTGACGAGTTCGGCGGCGCCCTCGCGTGGCGGATCGATCAGCGCGCGATCGAGTGCGCCCAGCGCCGCGACGAACGACGGCGTCGCCGCGAAGAGGTTCGAACAGACGAACGACGTCTTCTCCACGAGATCGTTGCGCTCGGCATTCGCCTTCGCACGCGATACGAGGCCCTTGCTGCCTTCCACTCCAACGACGTGCCCGGAGCGGCGGGCGATCGGCAGCGTGAAGTTGCCGAGGCCGCAGAAGAAGTCGGCGATGCGGTCGGTTGGCTGCGGATCGAGGAGTTGCACCGCGCGCCGCACGAGCACGCGATTGGCCGCGGCGTTCACTTGCGTGAAATCGGTCGGCGCAAACGGGATCGCGACGTCGAACTCCGGCAGCGTGTACGCGAGCGCCGCGTGCGGCGGGTGGAATGGCGCCACCGTCTCGGGACCGCCGGGCTGCAGCCAGATGTCGACGCCGTGCACGTCGGCGAACGCGACGAGCTTTGCTTCGTCGGCCGTCGTGAGCGGCGCGAGAATGCGCATGACCAGCGCATGCACGAGACGCGCATCCGGCGCGCCGGTCGCCTCGGCGACCGATCGCGGCGCGAGGCGCTCCCCGACGGCAAGCTCGATCTGCGGCAGGCGCGTGCGGATCGACAGTGACTCGACGAGCGTGCGCAGCGCCGGCAGCAGCGCGGAAATCTTCGGCGGCAGCACCGGGCACTCGCGCATGTCCGCCACGTAGCTCGACCGGCGCTCGTGGAAGCCGACCAGGACGCCGCCCTTCTTCGTAACGTCGCGCACCGAAAGCCGCGCGCGGTGGCGGTAGCCCCACGAGGGTCCCGCAATCGCGGGAAGGACGACATCAGCCTTTACGCGGCCGATCCGGGCGAGCGCCTCCTCGAGCGTGCGCTGCTTCGCCGCGACCTGCAGCGCAGGATCGGCGTGCTGCAGCGAGCAGCCGCCGCAGACGCCGAAATGCGGACAGCGCGGCGACGTCCGCGCCGCATTCGGGTGTTCGACGCGCACGGCGCGCGCCAGCGCGTAGCTCGGCTTCTGCCGCGTGATCTCGGCGTCGATACGCTCGCCCGGCAACGCGCCTTCGACGAACACGACCTTGCCGTCGGCGTGCGCGACGCCGCGGCCTTCCTGGTCCAGCGATTCGATCGTGAGCTCGGTCATGCGAAGGGCGCGAATTGTACGCGCCGAGCCGGCGTCGACGTCGGTAAAATGCCGGCATGAAAATTCTTGCACTCGACACGTCGACGCAGTGGCTGTCGGTTGCGCTCTTCGATGGAGGCGGTGCCGTGGCGCTGCGCGAGCGCGTCGGCAACGCGGCGTCCGAGCGCATCCTGCCTGCGGTCGGCGAGCTTCTCGCGCGCGCCGAGGTCCCGCTCGAAGCCCTCGACGGCATCGCGTACGGCGCGGGCCCCGGATCGTTCACCGGTGTGCGCGTCGCCTGCGCCGTCGCGCAGGGACTTGGATTCGGCGCGGGTCGTCCGCTCTTCGGCGTTCCGACGCTCGAAGCGATCGCGCAGTCGGCGTGGCGTGCGCACGGCTGCGAACGGATCGTGGCCTGCCTCGATGCGCGGATGCACGAGGTCTATGTGGCGGCGTACGCGCGAAATGACAACGGCTGGACGCGCGTACGCGAGCCTGCCGTCTGCAGGCCCGCCGCGATCGATGCGGTCTCGACTGATCCATGGTTCGGCGCCGGCGACGGATTCGCCGCGTACCCATCGCTCGCCGCTTCGCTGCGCCTCGACGCGTTCGATGCCGAAATCATTCCCGACGCGCAGGCAATCGCCGAATGCGCGTGGCCGCGCGTCGTCGCCGGCGCAGGCGTCGCGGCGGAAAACGCCGAGCCGCTCTACGTACGCCACCGCGTCGCCCTGACGACGACCGAACGCGCGGCGGGCGCGCGTCTCTGATCCCGGCAAGCCATGGCGTCGCTGCCGAAGCCCCCCGTACCTTTGCCCGTGCGCTGGCGGCCGCTCGCCGCGCACGATCTGCCCGTCGTCGCCGCGCTCGAGGCGCGCATTCACGCGGCCCCGTGGAGCGAGCGCAATTTCCGCGACGCGCTCGCCGCCGGCTATTCGGCGCGCGTCGGCGTGCGCGGCGATCGGATCGTCGCGTACGGCGTGCTGATGCTCGGCCCGGGCGAGGCGCAGCTACTCAATCTGTCCGTCGTTCCGGAGGCGCGGCGCGGCGGCCTCGGCCGCGAGTTGCTGACGCAGTTCATGGACGTCGCGCGCCAGCTCGGCGCCGATCAGTTGTTCCTCGAGGTTCGCGTCGGCAATGCGGGGGCGATCGAACTCTACGAGATTGCCGGCTTCAAGGCCGTCGCGCGCCGCGTCGAGTACTACCCGCCCGATCGGCGCGGCGGCGTGCGCGAGGACGCGCTCGTGATGCGCTGCGACCTGCGATTGCCGCGGTGAGCGTCACGCGCGACGACGTGCTGCGCGAGTTGAAGCTCGCACCGGTCTGGCGACTGCGTCGCTCCGCCGCGTCGAGCGCGGACGTGCGCGATATCGGATCGGAGCGCCAACCCGAGCTGCGGCATGCGCGGATCGCGACGCTAGCCTTCGACGCGCTCGTCGCCGACATCGCCGAGTGCCGCGCGTGCGGACTGTCGACGACGCGCAGGCGCACGGTGCCGGGCGTCGGCGCGCGCGACGCCGCCTGGATGTTCGTCGGCGAGGCGCCCGGCGCCGACGAGGATGCGCAGGGCGAGCCGTTCGTCGGCGCCGCCGGCCAGCTCCTCGACAACATGCTCGCGGCGCTCGGGCTCGCGCGCGGCGGCGGCGTATTCATCGCGAACGTCCTCAAGTGCCGCCCGCCCAACAATCGCACGCCGGAGCCGCTCGAGGCCGCCGCCTGCCGCCCCTACCTCGATCGGCAGATCGAGCTCGTCGCGCCGGATCTGATCGTCGCGCTCGGCAAAAGCGCCGCGTGCACGTTGCTCGGCGTCGACGCGTCGGTCGCGAGCCTTCGCAATCGCGTGCACCGCTACCGCGGCACGGCGCTGATCGTCACGTATCACCCGGCGTACCTGTTGCGCACGCCGATCGACAAGGCGAAGGCGTGGGAAGATCTGTTGTTCGCGCGGCGCACGCTGCGCGACGTCGCGTCGGCCCGCGCGTAGGTCGCGGGCAGAAACGCTTGCGCCTCCGGCACAAAGGCCCCATATTCCCGGCGGCCGGCGAGTGCGGGGGTCGCCCCGAGCGCGCATGCCCGGCGTGCAAAGCACGGCTGTCTCGACAACCGACCGTCCACCCTTCCCGGAGGTAGGAACATGTTGCGCAAGCTCTGCATCGTGCTCGCGGCCGTCACGACGATGGCGCTTGGGGGATGCGGTTACAACGACCTGCAGCGGCAGGACGAGGGCGTCAAGGCGGCATGGTCCGAGGTGCTGAACCAGTATCAGCGCCGGGCCGATCTCGTGCCGAACCTCGTCAGCACCGTCAAGGGCTACGCGCAGCAGGAGCAGCAGGTGCTGACCGAAGTGACGAATGCGCGCGCGCAGGTGGGCTCGATCAAGGCCACGCCGGAGCTCATCAACGATCCCGAAGCGTTCCAGAAGTTCGTCCAGGCGCAAAACCAGCTGCAGGGCGCGCTGTCGCGGCTTCTCGCCGTTTCGGAAAACTATCCCGACTTGAAGTCGAGCACGCTCTTCCGCGATCTGCAATCGCAGCTCGAAGGCACCGAGAACCGGATCGCCGTCTCGCGCAATCGCTACATCCGTTCGGTCCAGGAATACAACAGCACGGTGCGCCAATTTCCGACGAACCTGACGGCGATGATCTTTCACATGCCGTTGCGGCCGAACTTCAGCGTAGCGGACGAGAGCACGATCACGACGCCGCCGAAGGTCGATTTCGGCAAGGGTGGCGCGTCGTCGGTGCCGGCTGCTCCACCCGCGGGCGGTGTGATGCCGACGCCCACGCCTGCGCCGGCACCCGCGCCGGCGCCGGCTCCGACATCGCCGAAGTCCTGACGCGTTCGATGCCTGCGCGGCTCCGCTCGAACGCGGGGCCGCGCGCGCGAAAACTCAGGCAATGATCGCCTCGTTCGTACCCCGCAAGGCGCTCGCTTGCGCAGCATGCCGCGGCATGCTCGCGCTCGTGCTGCTGCTCGTCGCGTGCGTCGCGCTCGCGCAGGACGAGTCGTGGAAGGCCGACAGCAGCGGTCTCGCGCCGATTCCGAAGCTCGCCGCGCGCGTCACCGATGAAACGGGGACGCTGTCCGCAGCCGAGCGGCAGTCGCTCGAGAGCAAGCTCGCCGACTGGGAGCAGCGCACCGGCAATCAGCTCGTCGTGCTGATCGTGCCGTCGACGAAGCCGGAACCGATCGAGTCGTACTCGATACGCGTCGCCGAGGCATGGAAGATCGGGCGCAAGGGCCAGGACAACGGCGCGATCTTTTTGATCGCGAAGAACGACCGGCGCATGCGCATCGAGGTCGGATATGGACTCGAGGGCGTGCTGACCGATCTCACGACATATCGGATCATCGACGAGACCGTCGCACCGCTCTTTCGTCAGAACCGCTACGCCGACGGCATCAACGCCGGCGTCGACCGGATCATCTCGGTCGTCGGCGGCGGCGCGCCATTGCCCGCGAAAGCGGCGTCGCAGCCGCAGCGGCGCCAGGGGCATTTCGACTTCGGCACGTTGCTGATCTTCCTGTTCGTCGGCGTACCGATCGTCGGCGGCCTGCTCGCGCGGATCTTCGGGCGTGTGCTCGGCTCGACCGTCGGTGGCGGCGTCGTCGGCGTCGCCGGATGGCTGATCGCGGGATCGATCGCGATCGGCGTGGGCGCCGGCATCCTCGCGTTTCTCGTCATGCTGCTGTTGAGCGCCGGCGGCATCGGCTCCGGCGGCTTCGGCAGGCGCAGCGGCGGCATGTGGATTCCGACGGGTGGCTGGGGCGGCGGTGGCGGCGGTTTCGGCGGCGGCGGATTCTCGGGCGGTGGTGGATTCTCGGGTGGCGGCGGCAGCTTCGGCGGCGGCGGCGCGTCGGGAGGCTGGTAGCACGGCATGCGTGCGTCGCATCGAATCCTTCGTCACGTCGTCACCGATCACCTGTCGGTGCGCCGGACATTTCCGGATGCGGCACTCGAACGCATCGAGCACGCGATTGCCGCAGGCGAGCGTGGCCACCGCGGCCAGATATGCTTCGCCGTCGAAGGCGCGCTGCCGCCGCTTCGCGTGCTGCGCCACCTCACGCCGCGCGCGCGCGCGCTCGAGGTGTTCGGTCTGCTTGGCGTCTGGGACACCGAGGAGAACGCCGGCGTCCTCGTTTACCTCCTGCTTGCCGATCGCGACGTCGAGATCGTCGCCGATCGCGGCATCGACCGTAAGGTGCCGCCCGGTGCGTGGCAGGCGATCTGTGCACGAATGGAAACGGCGTTTCGCGACGGTCGCTTCGTCGACGGCGTCATCGCCGGCATCGGCGAGATCGGCGCGCTTCTCGCCGCGCACTTCCCGCATTCAAGCGACGCGCCGAACGAGCTGCCCGACAAGCCCGTGATTCTCTGACCGGCGCGGGTCAAAGTCCTCGCGTCGGTTTGTCGATTCCGATCAGGTGCATCGAATCGAATTCGCGCTGGTTCGCGCGGTGGCGCAACATGACGAGCAGCATCGTCGCCGTCACGAACAGGCCGAACAGGATGATCGCGGAGCTGATCGAAAGCCCGGCGCGCACCATCAGCGCGTAGAGCCCGACCATCACGAGAATGCCGATGTTCTCGTTGAAGTTCTGCACGGCGATCGAGTGCCCGGCACCCATCAGCACGTGCCCCCGGTGCTGCAGCAGCGCGTTCATCGGCACGACGAAGAAGCCGGCGCACGCGCCGATGGCGATCATCAGCACGACCGCGACGAGCACGTGGTGCACGAACACCATCACCATGACGACGACGCCCATGGCGGCCCCGATCGGCAGCACGCCGACCGATCCGCGCAGCGAGACGATGCGCGCCGCCAGCACGCAGCCGAGCGCGATGCCGAACGCGACGACGCCCTGCAGCATGGACGCCTGAGACAGGCTCAGCGACAGCGCGCGCGCGGCCCAGTCGATGACGATGAACTGCAGCGTGGCGCCGGCGCCCCAGAAGAGCGTCGTCGTCGCGAGCGAGATCTGCCCGAGACGGTCGCGCCAAAGCAGCGCCGCGCAGTGCGAGAACTGGCGGATCAGGAAGAGCGGATTCTTGCTCGGCACGCGGTGATCGACGCCGGTATCGGGAATGAACCAGTTGAAAATCGCGGCGATCGCGTAGACGCCCATGATCACCGCGATGGCCGCGTCGGGAGGCGTGTCGATCGGGAAATCGAACATCGGAAAATCGAAGCCGAGGAGGGTGGTGGAGACACGCGGCGTAATCAGCGCGCCGCCCAGCAGCACGCCGAAGATGATCGATGCGACGGTGGCTCCCTCCATCCATCCGTTCGCGACGACGAGCTGCGCAGGCGGAAGCAGCTCGGTCAGGATTCCGTACTTGGCCGGCGAATAGGCGGCGGCGCCGAAGCCGACGACGGCATAGGAAAGCAGCGGGTGCACGTCGGTGAGCATCATCGCGCAGCCGACGATCTTCAGCGCGTTCGTGACCAGCATCACGCGACCCTTCGCCATCGAGTCGGCGAACGCGCCGACGAGCGGCGCCAGGATCACGTACGAAATGACGAAGCTCTGCTTCAGGACCGGCGTCATCCACGCCGGCTCGTGCAGCTCGCGCAACAGCGCGATCGCCGCGACGAGCAGCGCGTTGTCGGCGAGCGACGAGAAGAACTGCGCCGCAATGATCGTGTAGAAGCCGGCTTTCATCGTTCAATGGAACGGCCGGCTCTGTGCTGCAGACGCTCCCTCGATTGTTATAATGCGAGCAATGCGCGGCCGGCGCTTTATACCATGATCGTACACGTCCCTGCAGCGGCGGCGCATTCGGCCCGCGGCGCGATCGTCTCCTAGGGAACCTCTGCACAACCCACGTGGAGCGCGTTTGCGCGAGATGCGGATGAATGCGAGACGCACGACGAAGGTCGTAGGACATCCTACGAACCGAGGAGGGCGACGAAGCAGGCGCTGCATATCGCGCAAACCCTTCGGGACGGGGCTTGCCGGGGCGCTGGCTTTGTCGCTGTCCTCGCCAATAGCGCCTGCTATTGGCTTCGTCCTGCTTCGCGCCATCATCCCCGGCAAGCTGACCCGTCGCGCCCGCGCGGGTTGTGAAGAGGTTCCCTAGCCGGCGCGCTGCGCCACTCCATTTCGCGCATGGCCCGCCCGCTCGTTGGAGAGATCGATCTCGCCGCGCTCGCCGCGAACGTTGACCGCGCACGCGCGATGGCGGCGGGCGCGCGCGTGCTCGCGGTCGTCAAGGCCGACGCCTACGGGCACGGCTTGATGCGCGTGCTGCCGGCGCTCGCCGCCGCCGACGGACTTGCGCTGATCGAGCTCGACAAGGCCGTGCGCCTGCGCGAGGCCGGCGAGAAGCGGCCGATCCTTCTGCTCGAAGGCTTCTTCGAGGCGGCCGAGCTGCCGGCGCTGGCCGCGCATCGGCTTTCAACGGTCGTGCATTCGATCGAGCAGATCGAGATGCTCGAGGCCGCCCGGCTCTCGCGGCCGCTCGACGTGTGGCTCAAGATCAACACCGGCATGAACCGGCTCGGTATCGCGCCCGACGATGCGCGTGCGCTCGCGTCGCGACTGACGCGCACGCCGGCCGTCGCCTCGCTGCACCTGATGATGCACTTCGCGCGTTCCGAAGAGAGGCAGGGCCTCGCGGATCCGCTCGCGCGCTTCGCGGCTGCGTGCGAAGGACTTTCGTATCCGCGCTCGCTCGCCAACTCGGCTGGCGTGGCGCGATACGGCGAAGTAGGAGGTGATGCGGTGCGGCCCGGGATCATCCTGTACGGCGCGACGCCGTTCGCCGATCGCACCGCCGACGACCTCGGGCTCGCGCCGGTGATGACGCTGCGCTCGAAGCTGATCGGCGTGCAGGCGCTGCGCGCGGGCGAAAGCGTCGGCTACGGGGCGACGTTCACCGCGACGCGACCGACGCGGATCGGCGTCGTCGCGTGCGGGTACGCCGACGGCTATCCGCGGCATGCGCGAAACGGCACGCCGGTGCTGGTCGACGGCCGGCGCGTGCCGATGGCAGGTCGCGCATCGATGGACATGATCACCGTCGACATCTCGTCGCTGCCCGATGCGCGCGTCGGCAGCGACGTCGTCTTGTGGGGAAAGGGCTTGCCGGTCGACGAGGTCGCGCGATCCGCGGGAACCGTAGGCTACGAGCTGTTGTGCGCAGTGGCTCCCCGCGTGCCGTTCGTCGTCGGACACGAGGACGTCTGATCGTGTACGTCGTCGTGACCGGCGCCGCGGGTTTCATCGGATCGAACATCGTGCGCGGCCTGAACGCGCGCGGCGAAACCGACGTGATCGCCGTCGACAACCTGACGCGCGGCGACAAGTTCCGCAATCTCGTCGATTGCCGGATCGCCGACTACATCGACAAGGACGAGTTTCTCGGGCGGCTCGCCGACGGCGACCTCGACGACGACATCGCCGCGATCTTCCACGAGGGCGCATGCTCCGACACGACGGCGGCCGACGGGCGCTACGTGATGCGCAACAACTACCGCTACTCGGTCGCGCTGCTCGAGCACTGCCAGAACAACGACATCCGCTTCCTGTACGCGTCGAGCGCGGCGGTGTACGGCGCTGGCAACGTGTTTCGCGAGGACGGCGCGCACGACGCGCCGCTCAACGTCTACGGCTACTCGAAATCGCTGTTCGACGCCTACGTCCGCCGCGCACTGCCGGATCGCACCGCCCAGATCGCCGGCTTCCGCTATTTCAACGTCTACGGGCCGCGCGAGCGGCACAAGGGCCGGATGGCGTCGGTCGTGTGCCATTTCTTCGACGAGTACCGGCGCGACGGCCGCGTAAGCCTGTTCGCAGGGTCGGGCGGTTATGCGAACGGCGAGCAGCGGCGCGATTTCGTTCACGTCGACGACGTCGTCGCCGTCAACCTCGATTTCTACGACCACGCGGAGCGCTCCGGCATCTTCAACCTCGGCACCGGCGACGCCGCGACGTTCAACGCGGTGGCACAGGCGACGATCAACGCATGCCGCCGCTTCGACGGACAGCCGCGGCGCACGCTCGCGGAGCTCGTCGAGGACGGCACGATCGCGTACGTGCCGATGCCCGAGGTCCTGCGCGGCAAGTACCAGAATTTCACGCAGGCCGACATGACCCGGCTCCGCGAGGCCGGCTATGCGGCGCCGATGCTCGGCGTCGACGATGGTGTCACGCGTTACGTCGAAAGTCTGATTTCGGCTTCCGCTCCCGATTCGTAAGCTCGGTCGTCGATCGCACCGCATCCGCGTACCGCGCGGACGTTTCGCTGCGACGCGACGATCCGTCACTTACTTTTGAAGGAGTGTTCCATGATGCGTTTCCTGCTCGCTCTCGCATTCGCGCTCGCGGCGCCGCTCGCCAGCGCGGCGCTCAATCTCAACACGGCCACGAAGGACGAGCTCGTCGCGCTGTCCGGCATCGGCCCGGCCAAGGCGCAGGCAATCATCGACTATCGAACGCAGCACGGCGGGTTCAAGTCGGTCGACGAGCTCAAGGACGTCAAGGGCATCGGTGCGCGGCGTTTCGAGAAATTGAAGCCCGAGCTCACCGTCGGGCCTGCGCCGGTGAAAACCGCGGCGCGCGAAGCGAAGCCGTCGGCGCCCACAGCAGCAAAGGCCGACGCCAAGCCGCTCAAGTAGCGCGCGGCGCGTTCGCACCGGCCGTGGGCGCGGTCGGTGCGTTTCGACCGATCGCTTGCGACGACGCCCGGCCGGCCTCGGCTGGTCCGGCACGGGCGTCACATCGCGGCCGCGCGCTGCCCGCGCAGCAGTCCGCTACAATCGCCGGATGAAGTATCCGACGCTTGCCGACACCGTCGGCAATACGCCGCTCATCCGCTTGCTGCGGCTGCCGGGCGACACGTCGAACGTGATCCTGGCGAAGCTCGAGGGCAACAACCCGGCCGGATCGGTCAAGGATCGGCCGGCGCTCTCGATGATCGTCGAGGCCGAGAGGCGGGGCACGATCAAGCCGGGCGACACGCTGATCGAGGCCACGTCGGGTAACACCGGCATCGCGCTCGCGATGGTCGCCGCGATGCGCGGTTATCGGATGGTCCTCGTGATGCCGGAGAGCCAGACCGCCGAGCGCGTGTCGACGATGCGCGCGTACGGCGCCGAGCTGATCCTGACGCCGAAGGCCGGCGGCATGGAAGCCGCGCGCGACATCGCGAACCGCATGCGCGACGAGGGCAAGGGCAAGATCCTCGACCAGTTCGCGAATCCCGACAATCCGCTTGCGCACTATCGCGGCACCGGCCCCGAGATCTGGCGTGACACGGACGGGAGCATCACGCACTTCGTGTCGGCGATGGGCACGACCGGCACGATCATGGGTGTGTCGCGATTCCTCAAGGAGCGCAATCCGGAGATCGAGATCGTCGGCGCGCAGCCGGAAGAGGGCGCGTCGATCCCCGGCATTCGCAAATGGCCGCCGGCCTACACACCGAAGATCTTCGATCCGAGCCGCGTCGACCGCACCGAGAACGTGTCGCAGGCCGATGCGGAGGACACGGCGCGCCGGCTCGCACGCGAGGAAGGCATCTTCTGCGGCATCAGCTCGGGCGGCGCCTGCGCGGTCGCGCTGCGCGTGTCGAAGCGCGTCGCGAACGCGACGATCGTCTTCGTCGTCTGCGACCGCGGCGACCGCTACCTGTCGACAGGCGTCTTTCCCGCGTGACGCGTCGCGTGCGCTGGGACCGCGCGAAAGCCGGTCGATGATTCCGCTGCTCGTCTTCGACATCGAGACGATCCCCGACGTCGCCGGCATCCGCCGCGTGCACGACATCGGCGAGCAGGTCGACGACGCCGGCGTCGTCGCCTGGTTTTCGCAGCGCCGCCGTGCCGGCAGCGGCAGCGATTTCGCGCCCCTTCACCTGCAGCAGGTCGTCGCGATCGGCTGCGCGCTGCGCGACGCGGCCGGCGTGCGCGTCTGGTCGGTGGGCGAGGCGTCGGACCCCGAGCCCGAGCTGATTCGCCGCTTCTTCGACGGCATCGAGAAATACACGCCGCAGCTCGTCTCGTGGAACGGCGGCGGCTTCGACCTGCCG
>Ga0070681_10005401_pt1 | contig 12343 bp, 6 predicted proteins | sample KBSC83BmetaG_FD_65650 | JGI IMG/M metagenome (GOLD analysis project Ga0070681, IMG submission 65650) | Corn rhizosphere microbial communities from Kellogg Biological Station, Michigan, USA - KBS C8-3B metaG | ecosystem: Host-associated > Plants > Roots > Rhizosphere | place: USA: Michigan...
CCCCATCGCCACCGCCGTCGTTTCCGCCGTTGTCCCCGCCGTTGCCAGGGCCCCTGTTGCCATCGTCGTCGTTGTCATCTCCGACGTTCACGTCATCGGCGGTAAGGAGGGCCCCATCCCAGGCTCCCCTGACGGTGACGGTCTCTCCGACGGGCCCGTTCTGAAAGAACGCCGCCGCATTCAGTCCATGATTGAAGTTCGTGTGATCCGTCGTCGCGACGCTGGTGGCGAGCACCTTGAAGTTCGGCTGAGATGCCGACCCCACGATACCCATCAACTGCACCTCCGACTGCGGTCGAACGCGGTCGAGCCGCGTAGCTTCGAGGCTGTTTCCGTTGACCGAGGTCGCTTTGCCGCGCACCTCCAGCCAGTCGCCCGTATGAACGTTGGCGAGGTTGAAGATGTTGACTCGGCCGGAACCGTGATCCTCGTAGCGGGTCATCGAGTCGACCGCGATCTGGATGCCGAGGACCACGACCTTGCCATTGGCAGCGTCGACGGAGTCCACCGGCCCGGTCAGTCGTGCGTCGACCAGTCTGCGAATCTCTACTCTCGTGGCCGCAAGGGCTCCCGACGAACCCAGGGTGCCCTCAACTTCCACGCGAACATTCAGTGCCAGGTCTGTGGCAGAGCCGCCATCGAAAACGGTCGAGCTCGAAGTAGCGATCTTGCGCCCGGCGACGTCGAAGTCGGTCGCAGAAGCGAACCTGGAGATGAGGCCCTCCACGTTCACCTGCCCGTCGGCATCGGGCACGACATCCTTCCCTGACCGCAATTCCAGCCGCGTGGCGACCAGAGCGCCGGCCGAGCTCAACGCGGTCCCAGTCGCTTCGACGAGGTCGCCGTCCTTCGGTCCGCTTGCCGGGAAATCGACCAGCGAGGCAGTGGAGAAATCCACGACGAGCGCGTTGATCTTAAGTGTCTTTGCTGTGGCGTCGGTGGAGGCCGCCGCGCCAATCACCTGCAGCGTCGCTCCAGTCGCCTTGCCTTCGATGCGCGTCGCGCGGATCGAGCCATCCATCGATACCATGCCGCTGACTTCGACGAGATCGCCCACGGCGATTCCGGCGAGCGAAGCGCTGTTGATGTTGTCGTCGAACGAGGTGTCTTCCGTGACGTGTACCGTCTGGCCGAGAACGACTAGGGTCTGGGTGGTGTCATCGACCGCGCTGACGGGCCCCACAACATTCCCACTGAAATCGATCTGATCCGCGAAGTCTCGATTCTGCGTCGCGTCGTGATGCCCTTTGACCTCGATGAACTGACCGGGACGCAGGTCGTCCTGCGTAGCAGCGCGGCCGTCGATCGTGATGGCGGCGGTCGTGGTTTCAAACACCAGACCGTTCAGATGCACGGTACCGAAACCCGTGATCGGTCCGACGGCCGCCATGGACGGATTCATCGAGGCGCTCGAGCTGGTTCCAGTGCCGGATGACATTCCAGGCGAGGACGCGCCGGGACCGGGGTTCGAGGAGTTATAACTAGAGTTCCGTCCGTAGCCGCCGCAGGCGGACAGAGCGAGTGTCGACAGAAGCAACAATCCCAACTTGGATGGAAACGTGCGGCAACGCATACGAACACTCCCCCTGACGGCTGGTCGAGATGTGACCGCAGCGTAGGTGGGGCTAAGGTCTGGCGGGGTTCATCGAAATGTGTCGCTGGACGGCGCCAACCGCGTCGAGGGAACACCTGAATACACGGAACGCTGGGGGGAACGCGCGGATGGGGAGTCCGCTTGCCGCTGAAAGGGGCCGCCACGACCGGCTCGTGGCGACCCCGCCAAGCAACGCTCTTAACTCAAGCCCGGAGCTTCAGCCCGCCCAGCGCGGGATCCGAGAGGCTGTCCTCGCCGGTCTCGATGTGACCGGCGAGTCGGGTCTCGAATGCCGGATCCTCCACGACTTTGACGACCAGGTCGTACCAGCCGTAGAAGCGATCGAGTCCTCGGGTTTCGTCCTCGAAGGTCTGGCCGGGCCACAGCAGCCGCAGATCGTTGTCGCCGGTGTAGGCATCGGTCACGACGACCGTGGCCTTGCTCGTACCGACGTTGACGATCCGCAACTTGATGGAGCCATGACCGTCCCGCTCGTGCTCCACGTGAACTTCGAGGATCGCGCTGTATGAGCCGACTGCGCCCTTGAATTGGCGCATGAAGCCGTTCGGTCCATACACCGACAGATCGTACTGCGAGCCCGCATTCCAGGTTCCGCTCAGGCGTTTGCCAGGCTCGACCGTATACGCGCGAACGTTGTCGGCGATGTTGGCGGAACGCACCTGAAAGACGGCGCCTGCGTCGCCGGTGTTGTGGAAGTCCAGCTCGAAGGTCTTGGCGGCAGCGTTCAACTGGCCGTGTGCGTGCAGCTCGTAGGGCAGCGCGCGAGTGGGGCGCACACCTCGCTCCTGCTTCGGAATCCCGAGGGTCAGCTGATTCTGCGTCGGAATGAACGTGTCGACGCCTCCGCCGGCGAGCTCTTCTACCGACGGCAGGAAAGCATCGGTGGAGGGAAGGTGCACGCGACTCTCGTTGGGATTACGGAAATTGAACATGGAGGTCAGGTCACCGCATACCGCCCGGCGCCACGGGGAGATGTTCGGAGAGTGCACGCGGAAACGCTTCTCGATGAACTGGACCACGGAGGTGTGATCGAAGACCTGCGAGTTGACGTACCCGCCCTTGGTCCACGGAGAGATCACGACGAATGGCACGCGCGTGCCGAGGCCGATCGGGTTGGTGGGCGTGTCGGTCGTGACGATCTCGTTGTGGAAGTCGACGGTGGAAGCGCCGAACGCAGGCGACTGGGGCGGGAAGGGCGGGGTCACATGGTCGAAGCTCCCGTCCGCCTCGTCGTAGTTCAGGATGAGCGCTGTCTTGCTGAACACGGCGGGGTTGGACACCAGGATGTCGACGATCTGGGAGATGTACCAGGCGCCGTAGTCGACCGGCCAGTCGGAGTGCTCGGTGTAGCCTGCCGGTGCCACGATCCAGGACACCTGCGGCAAGGTCCCGTGTTGGACATCGTGCCGGAACTGATCGAACTGGCTCTCCTGCCACGCTTTCCAGGTTTGCGCTGACGCGCCGGCGGCCGGGATCGCGTTGAGAATCTGGGTTCCCGTGCACGCGTTGTCGAACAGCGGGTTGCCCGGAGCCGACGTCGAGTACTGATTGAAGTAGAGCAGGCTGTTGTCGCCGAAGTTGCCGACGAAGGCGTTCGAGGTTCCGTCACCGAAGTCGGGCGCGAACGTCGCCCCGGCGAGGTCCTGATAGATCTTCCAGCTCACGCCGGCGGCCTGCAGGACTTCGGGGAAAGTCGAGTACGTCCAGTAGGCGTGGTTCTGACTGAGCCCGTTGAACGTCATGGGGCCGGCACCGTGGCCGTCGGTGCCGCCGGCACCGAGTCCGTCGAGGTTGCCGATGCAGCCGGTCCACATGTAGCTGCGATTGGGATTCGTGGGACCCATGATGGAGCAGTGGTACGCATCGCCTACGGTGAAGGCGTCTGCGAGAGCGTGGTGATACGGAATGTCGTCACGGGTCATGTACGACATGGCGACAGGTCCGTTGACGGTAGCCCAGCTGTCGTATTGACCGTTGTTCCACGCCCGGTGCGTGTTTCCCCAGCTGTGATTGGTCCCCGGCAGGTAGGTGAGCCCGGCACCTTTCTGCTCCGGCGTGGTCTCAGCGTTGATGCGGAACGGCGGAATGACGAACGCACCCGCGGCAGGGCCTCCCAGCGTCCCTGAATCGGGGGGCACGCCATATCCGAGGGCGACGTTGGCCGCACCGGCGGGCTGCAGAAACACGGAGGCGAGCGTGGTTCCAGTGCCGCTCTGCAGCGGCAGGTGGATGTTCACTGCGCGCGGATCGGCAAAGCCGCGCACACCTTGCATCGTGCCGAAGTGGTGGTCGAACGGGCGATTCTCCTGCATGAGGATGATGATGTGCTCGATATCCCGGAGGCTGCGCGTGCGATCATTCGCAGGTATCTCGAGAGCTCTGGCGATGTTGGCCTTGAGCGAGCCGGCCATCGCTCCCATGCCGAGCAACTGCAGAAACTGACGCCGATCGGTATTCTTCACGGTAACTCTTCCCCTTCCCGGTGCGTTCCCAGGTCACTGACAGACGAACGTTGGGTCACAAGCAGCGATTGGCGATGGAACCTAAGAGGCCGCAGTTGCAGGGCGATGACGATTCCGTGAACTTGGCTCGCATCCGCGAGCTGATCGGAAAGCAACGCTACGGCGAGGCACTGGCTGAGATCGCAACGCTGGGCGCACGCCTCGCAGAGAGCCGCGAAGCGCTTTATCTGACGGCGATCGCGCAGCGTTCCCAGAAACTGGGCTCGGCCGCGCTCGTGACGCTGGAACGCCTGCAATTGAAGCATCCTCACTTCAGTCGCTTGTACGAGGAACGCGGCCATTGCCTTGTGGCCATGAACGATATGCCGCGCGCGATCGAAGCTTTCGAGCGCAGCGTCAGCCTCAATGCGGCGCTACTGTCGAGCTGGAGCAGGCTCGAGGGGCTCTACCGCAACGCGGGAGATTCGCGAAAAGCCGCGGCCGCGGCTGAGCAAATCGCCACGCTCCGGCGGTTGCCCGCGGAGATCGTCGAGGCGGGAAGTCTGTTCTGCGACGGCGATCTGGATGGGGCCGAACGCGTCGTGCACAAATATCTGAGCAAGGCGGGCAGGGACGCGGAGGCGCTGCGGCTGCTCGGGCGGATCGAGCACCGGCGCAACGCGCTCGACCGCGCTGAAAGGTTGCTGAAAGAAGCCGTCGAACTTGCACCGACGTACCGCGCCGCACGAGTCGACTACGCGCGCGTGTTGATCGACCGACTGAAGTACGCGCAGGCACGCGAGGAGCTCGCCGGGCTGCTGAAGCTCGATCCCGACAACAAGGACGCCCGGGCGCTGGAGGCCACTGCGCTAGCGGGTATCGGCCAGCACGCGGAGGCCATTGAGATATTCCGGGGTGTGCTGGCAAGCGGACAGAGCTGGCCGCAAGTGCATCTCCTGCTCGGAAATTCCCTCAAAGCCGTGGGGCGCCAGCCCGAAGCCATCGAGGCTTACCGAGCTGCAGCGGCCGTGCCGGCGACTTACTCGGACGGCTGCTGGAGTCTCGCCAATCTCAAGACGTATCGCTTCGCTGCCGAGGAGATCGAGCGGATGCGAGCGATCGAGGCCTCGCCGGCCGCCTCGCTCTCCGATCGCATCCCGCTGTGCTTTTCACTGGGCAAGGCATTCGAGGATCGGGGCGAGTACGAAACCTCGTGGCGCTACTACGAGCGCGGCAACGCCCTCAAGCACGCTCAGAGCGGCTACGACCCGCAGCTGGTGGAACTGCAGACGCAAAAGCAGATTGAGGTCTGCAGCCCTGAATTTTTCGCTGCGCGTTCGGGATCCGGAGTCGCCGATCCGGCACCGATCTTCGTTGTGGGGTTGCCGCGCTCCGGCTCGACCCTCATCGAGCAAATACTGGCGTCGCACTCCAAGGTGGAGGGGACGTTAGAGCTTCACGACATCGAGAGCCTCGTCCGCACGATTGGCGACTATCCGGCGGGGCTGGCCGGCGTCACAGCGGATGAGCTTCGGAAGCTGGGCGAGCGCTATCTGAGCGATACGCGCGCGTATCGCAAGGGCAACGCGTTTTTCATCGACAAGATGCCCAACAATTTCCGTCATGTCGGGCTCATCCACCTCATCCTGCCTCGCGCCAGGATCGTCGACGTGCGGCGGGAGCCCATGGCGTGTTGCTTCAGCAATCTGAAGCAGTTGTTCGCGCGGGGCCAGGAGTTCACCTACAGCATCGAGAGCATCGCACGCTACTATCGCAGCTACCTCCGGCTGATGCGTCACTGGGATGTCGTGCTGCCGGGACGAGTGCTGCACGTCACGTACGAGGACATCGTGGAGGATGTCGAGGCGAACGTTCGGCGTCTGTTGCAGTCCTGTGAACTGCCTTTCGAACCGGAATGCCTCGAGTACTACAAGACGTCACGCAGCGTGAGCACCGCGAGCTCCGAGCAGGTGCGCCAGCCGATCTTTCGCGGCGGCCTTTCGCAGTGGCGTCACTACGAGCCATGGCTAGGCCCGTTGAAGGAATCGCTCGGCGATGCGCTGGTGCGCTACCGCGAGCCGCCGTCTACGCCCCGGTGACCGGCGCCGTAGCGCGGCGCCCGGCTGGCTACATCATTCAGCCGGACGGGCGCGAGGAGATCGCCGCCGCGCTCGCCTCATGTAGCGGTTTCGCCCTATACGTCGAGTCGTAGGGATCCGGGCGTTGCGCGGTTCCACAGCAGGTTATGACCGCGCAGCTCGATGCCGTGGGACTTGGCAAAACCGGCGATCCGATCGCCGGGCTCGAAGTCGTACCGGTCGCGCTCACGGGCGATCGTGTAGCTCTTCAGCTCGTTCTCCGGCACGATCGCCGAGCATTCCCTTTCCAGAATGTCCCGGTACCGCCGGTCGTTGAACGATCCGGCCAGCGTGCCGGGCTTTACGGTAGCGATAACCTTTATGACTGACAACGGGCGGGCCGCGGAAACACAACGGCTGAAGCTGCGCCGGCTGCAGGCGACCGATGCCGACTTTCTGCTGGAGCTGCTCAATCAGCGCAGCTGGATCGAATTCATCGGCGACCGGGGCGTACGTACCTCGGCGCAGGCCTGTATCTACCTGACCGAGCGCGTCGATGCCCAGTTCGAGCGTTACGGCTTCGGGATGTGGGGCGTGGAACTGCGTGACGAGCCGCGGTTGATCGGGCTGGTCGGCCTGGTCAAGCGGGACTTCCTGCCCGACCCCGATCTGGGGTTTGCGTTGCTCGATCGCTACGCGGGACAGGGCTTTGCCTTCGAAGCGTCCGGTGCCGTGTTGTCCGTTGCGCGGGAACGAGGTCTGACGCGATTGCTCGCCATCACGCAGCCGGACAACGAGCGCTCGATCGCACTATTGCTTCGGTTGGGATTCGAGCTGGATGAGTCGCCTCTCGTAACGGGCGACGGCAAGCCGGTGCAGCGCTACTGTTGGGCGGCAAGGTAGGCGGCCACATCGGTCATCTGGCTCGTCGTCAGATGTTCCACAACAGGTCTCATGAGGGCTGACATCGTGCCGCCGCGTGTCCCAGTCTTGAAGTCGTACAGCTGACGCACGATGTAACTCGGCGAGCGGCCCGCGAGCGGGGGCGCGTCGCCCATCCCATGCAGAGTTGCGCCGTGGCAGGTGACGCAGGCCGTTGCATCGGCTGCCGTGGCTTCGCTTGAAGAGGGGCCCGCGCCCGCAATCTTGCGCCCGCGCTCTATACTGCCCACGGGGACGTACGCGATGAAGCCCGACCGCGGATCGTCGACCCTCCCGGATTTCGCGTGATCCTCGGGGACTTCGAGAATCCGTCCGACCAGCGGCTCGGTGCGTTCTTCCGTAGTGGCGACGTAGAGATTTCCGTCCAGCTTCGCGGGTGGTGCATTTTCAGTCTCGATGACCTTGACGTGAGGGCCGCCCGACTGCTCCGACCAGTACTCGGCTGCCGCACGCGCCTCCTCGTCACTGATCGCCTTAGCGAGTCCGATCATCGTCGGCACATTAGGTTTGCGAGTGTCTGAGGACCGGCGGCGTCCGTTGCGAAAGTCATCGAGCTGCCGCAGAAAGTAGGCGACGGGAAGCCCGAACACGGGAGCGTTCTCCGGTCGGCCGCCGCCCAGCACGCGATGACAGTAGCCGCAAGCTCGAGTTTGCGCGCCGAGACTCTCGGGCCCGTGCTCGATGACGTGAGGCACCGGTCCGTGCGTTTGCGGAAACCAGTCAGGCACATGTTGCCCGTCGTTGAGCTCGAACAACGTGTATGACTGCGTGCTGCCCTGGATGTGCAGCGGCTTCAGCTGCTCGTCGTGGGTCATCGCTGGATCGAACCAGGGACCGGGCGTGCGCTGCGGTTTGGCGGTGTCGCCCGGCTTCGGTGGATCCAGGACACCGTACGCCCACAGGGGCATCTCTTCGACACGGTCGGCGCAACGACGGTCTGGATCGAGAGCAGCCGTCCAGGGGGCGCCGACTTTTCCGCGGTGTAACGAGAGGCGTAGGCAATCTCCACTCGCGACCCGTTGATAAAGCGAGAGTCCAACCTCCAGCGTGGGATCGATGCGGGAGTCGGGCCAGTCCTTCACGACCAGATAATTGTGGCGTGAGCGGCTCGTTTCGGTGGTGTAGGCACGATCGATGTGCACCTCGTAGGTGCGACCGGGTTCGGTATCTGCCTGGATGTCGTAGGTAATGAGCGCGCCCCGGGCCGCGAACCATGTGCCAGGCGCGGCCGACAGAACGATCTCTGCAAGCACGAGATGCAGTCGAGCCGTGTCTCTCAGCAGCCGGAAAGAGACGGCCACCAGCGCAATGACAACAACAACGCACACTTGCAACGCGAGGGCTTCGGTCCTGTCGAGGGCGAGCAAGCGAGGCGGATCGCCGGTCGTCCAGTAAACCCCCAGGGAGAAGCCAAGAACACCCGCGACGGACAGGGCCATGGTCACGGCGAACAGCACCCGCTCGCGCCGGACGCCGGGATCCCGGTCCGATGTCCAGGCCTGAGCGGAAGTTGTGCACAGATGATCCCTGATCTCACAGAGCCTCGGAACGAGCGGCTCGGCGATGGCGCTCGCGGCCTCCTGGTTCGAAACTCGCCAGCCGGTTCCTGCTCCCGTGTGCTCGACCCAGAGCTTTCCCGCATTGCACCTGAGGGTGCGGATGGCGGAGTGGGAGAACAACTGGTTGACCAGGGAGCGGAGCTTCGAGTCGCTGGACAGAACTCGCAGCAGGGTCGGATCGTCGGAGAGCAGATAGAAACGTGCGTCGAACTCACTCTCGCCCGTCTGCCATTCCTGCGCGACGTGCAGCCACTTCGCGAAGCGGTCGAAAGCGTTCTCGCGTCGAATCGCGAAGCAGAACAGCGGCTCCATCTCGATGCCCAATTCGATAGCATAGATGGAACCGCGCGAGCGATGCACGGCGCAGAGGCAACTCGTGCCGGAGACGCTCACGGGTTCACCGCCGAGCGTCGAGCGCAGCCTGCCGATCAGCAGTATGACGCGCACCAAAAGCCAATAGAGCAGTCCGATCCGCAGTAGTGCCATGGTGGTGGGTCAGCGAGTGAGCTTCGCGCCACCCGTCGAGCATTCTTTGCTTTGTGGGCTCGGCCTCGGGACGCCCCCGTGTGCGCTAGCGGCAAGAATACCAAGACGACGGGGGATGCGAAATCGCAGGCTTCGGTCAGACCGAGCACCGGGGCTAGGAGGTCCTGGCTTAACTCAGGGTCGGCGACTATCGTGGCGGGATGAGAATCGAGCCGTTAGTAGTCTGCGGGTTTGCGGTGGTCTCGGCGACCGCCGGGACTGCCGAGACCGATCTGTTCCGGGATGTCGAGGGCTATCGGAGCACTCACGAGGTGCCGATCGTCGGCCAGCTCGCCGACCTCACTCACATGCGCAGCATTGCCGCGGATCCTGCAGGGCTCTCCGCGGCGGCCGATCTGCTCGTTGCGCAGCTGAAGCAGCGGGGCTTTGCCGCGAATCGGTGGCAAGTGGAAGGCGCGGCAGCGCCTCTGGTTTTCGCGCAGCTGAACACGGCCGGCGCGCGGCGTACCGTCGTGTTTTACGCCCACTACGACGGGCAGCCGGTAACGCCTTCGCAGTGGAGCTCCGATCCGTTCGTTCCGGTGATGAAAGACGGAGCGTCCGAGCACGACGTGGACTGGAAGAGTGCGCGCGCGAAGCTGGATCCCGAATGGCGGCTGTTCGGACGCGCTGTTGCCGATGACAAGGCTTCGATCGTCGCGTTTCTCGCGGCATTCGATGCGCTGAAGGCTACCGGCCACAAGCCCTCGATCAACATCAAGGTGGTGTGGGAGGGCGAGGAGGAGGCGGGCTCGCCGCACCTCGCACAGATACTTCGCGATCACGAGGGGCTACTCAGCTCGGATCTCTGGCTCGTTGGCGATGCTCCCGTGCATCAGTCGGGCCGGGCCATGCTCTACTTTGGAGCGCGCGGTGTCGTGGGTCTGCGGATCACGATTTATGGACCGGTCAAGGCGCTGCACGACGGTCACTATGGCAACTGGGTTCCCAACCCTGCGGCGATGGCGGCACAGCTGATCGCGCAGATGCGCTCCGGCGACGGCCGAGTGCTCATACCCGGCTTTTCCGATGGGATTCGCCCCCTTACGCCAGACGAACGTGAGCAGATTTCGCGACTGCCTCGCATCGAGCCGACGCTGCAGAAGCAATTTGAGATCGGTGGCGCGGAGAGTGACGAGGATCTCGCGACGAGTCTCATGCGGCCGGCACTCAACGTGCGTGGCCTCCGGTCGGGACAGGTAGGGGACGCCGCTGCGAATGCCATTCCCACCGAAGCCGAAATCTCGATCGACTTTCGCCTGGTGCCCGATCAGACGCCCGAAGGGGTGCGCAAGGCAGTCGAGAGCTTCCTGAAATCCAAGGGCTGGACGCTCCTCAACGAGCCCCCCGACGCGGCGACACGGGCAGCGCATCCGCGACTGATTCTTCTGCAGTGGGAGCCGGGCTATCCGGCGCTGCGCTCCAGTATTTCGACCCCCGCGGCGCAGGCCGTCATCGCTACGGCCAGCCGCGCTGCGCGGACTTCAGTTGCCGTCATGCCGATGATGGGCGCGAGCGTGCCGCTTTATCTGTTTGCCGATATTTTCCACGAGCCTGTGATCGGCCTGCCGATCGTCAACTACGACGACAACCAGCATGCCGCGAACGAGAACCTCCGCCTCGGCAACCTGTGGAGCGGCATCGAGACATATGCCTACATGATGGCCGGGTTGCGCTGGTAGCTACTTGAGGACCTCGAGGCACTCGGCCACCAATCCCGGCCCGCGATAGACCAGGCCGGTATAGATCTGGACCAGGTCGGCGCCGGCTCGACGCAGAGCCAGTGCCTTGGAGGCGGAATCGATTCCGCCGACGCCGACGATGGGGAAGGCCGGGCGCAGCAGCCGCCGCAGCGTTCTGACCGTCTCCACCGACAAGCGATGCAGCGGTGCGCCGCTCAATCCGCCCTGTTGCAGCGAGATCGGCTCGCCGGCGGTTCCGCGCTGCACCGTCGTATTGGTCGCAATGACTCCGTCCAGTGAGACTTTCGTGACGATACGAGCCAGGCTCTCGAGGGAAGCGGGGTCGAGGTCCGGCGAGATTTTCAGGAGCAACGGCAGCCGCCGGCTACCGCCCCGGCGCAGTCCATCGCGTTCCGACAGCAACCCGGAGAGCAGAGGCTCGAGGCGCTCCGGGGCGTGCAGTGTGCGCAGGTCCGCCGTGTTCGGCGAGGAGATGTTGATCACGATGTAATCCGAAACCGTGTGCAGGGCACGCAGACACTGGATGTAGTCATCGAGCGCCCGGTCGATCGGCGTATCGGCGTTCTTGCCGATGTTGACACCGAGCACGCCGCGATAGCGGCGTCGACGCAGCCTTTCCGCCACTACGGAGGCGCCATCGTTGGGGAAGCCGAGGCGATTGATGAGCGCGCCGGCTCGCGGGTAACGGAAGACCCGGGGTCGCGGCTGCCCGGTTTGCGGCAGCGGGGTCACCGTCCCGACCTCGAGAAAGCCGAAGCCCAGCCGGCCGAGCCCGTCCACGGCCTCGGCGCTCTTGTCGAAGCCCGCGGCGAGGCCGACACGGTTGGGAAAGCGAAGGCCCATCAGCGAGACGGGTCGACCGGCGCGGGGACGCGGCGGGATGCGGCTCGACGCGCGCATCGTTTCCAGCACCAGACGGTGGGCCCGCTCGGGCTCCATCGCGAAGAGAAAGGGACGCAGGGTCGAGTACAGCATCGGCGCAATGATAGGCGAGAGCCGCCGCCGGCCGTCAGCCGGCGTTGGCCGAGACGATCCAGGGCTCCAGCCTTCTGCCGAAGGCCACGGCTACGTGGAAACGCGGGCCGCTGTACTTCCGTATGCGGAAGAATCCCGATGAGCTGGCCGGAAACACGCCTCTGAATTGCAGAGGGACGTTGAGCGTGTCGCCGCTGACGTCGGTCACCCAGCCGTAGAGCCTGGCGGAAGAGAGTTCACCGACGACGTGCGGCCGGATCCGACCGCGGACGATCGCGTATCGGCTTCGATCCGGGTACCGCCGCTCGAGGGTCTGTCGGTCCAGACCGGCATCGACCACGAACAGTCGACTGCTCTCGTCCTGCTCCGTCTTCAACGCGTCTCGCGCGTCCTTCAGGCGCGTTACCCTCTCTACCCCACGCGGTTGGTCCGCGGCTCCGCGCGGCGGGTCCGTGGCGCCCCGCGTCGGGTCCTCGGCCCCACGCGGCGGGTCCGCGGCGACGGC
>Ga0070681_10005403_pt1 | contig 12342 bp, 7 predicted proteins | sample KBSC83BmetaG_FD_65650 | JGI IMG/M metagenome (GOLD analysis project Ga0070681, IMG submission 65650) | Corn rhizosphere microbial communities from Kellogg Biological Station, Michigan, USA - KBS C8-3B metaG | ecosystem: Host-associated > Plants > Roots > Rhizosphere | place: USA: Michigan...
CAACAAGACGATCGAGTGGAGTGACTACAAACACTTCGCGGGCGACGTGAAGGATTACAAAATCGATGCCCCAAAACCGTGACGCAGATTAACGTGGATGAAGAAGGATCAGATCAATATTATTGGTGGTGGGTTGGCGGGTGTTGAGGCTGCATGGCAGGCGGCGCGACTCGGCGCGCAGGTCAACCTCTACGAGATGCGTCCGGTGGGACAGACGCCCGCGCATCGCACGGACAAACTAGCTGAGATCGTCTGTTCCAACTCACTGAAATCCGACGAGCCCGGCACTGCGTCCTATTTATTAAAGGAGGAACTGCGCCAGGGCGGCTCGCTCGTGATGGCCGCGGCTGCGGAGACGCGCGTTCCGGCAGGCGCCGCGCTCGCCGTCGATCGAGAGAAGTTTTCGGCATTGATCACGCAGCACATCGAGAACGAACCCCGCATTCGTTTGATCCGCGAGGAAGTCACGACCATTCCCGATGACGAAATCACGATCGTCGCGACCGGTCCGTTGTCTTCAGACGCACTGACCTCCGAAATCATGAAGTTGACGGGCAGCGATCAGATGTATTTTTACGACGCGATCGCGCCCATCGTCGCCGCTGATTCGATCGATACTTCGACTGCGTTTCGCGCAGCTCGTTACGACAAAGGCGGTGACGATTACCTCAACTGCCCTTTCGACGAGGAGCAGTACGCGCGATTCTACGCCGAGTTGATTGAAGCGAAGAGCGTTCCTTTGCAACGTTTTGAAGAGACGCGCTGGTTCGAGGCGTGTCTGCCGATAGAGGAACTCGCGCGTCGCGGCGTCGATACGCTGCGTTTTGGCCCGATGAAGCCCGTCGGATTGCGTGATCCTCGTACCGGCCGCGAACCTTACGCGGCGGTCCAGTTGCGCCAGGAAAATTTAATGGCCGACGCATACAGCCTCGTGGGCTTCCAAAATCATCTACGGTACGGCGAACAAGCGCGAGTGTTGCGACTCATTCCCGGATTGCAGAACGCGGAGTTTCTTCAGTTTGGACAGATTCATCGCAACACCTATATCTGTTCACCGCGCGTGCTCCAAACAACGATGCAGATGCGCGAGCGTCCGAACCTGTTTTTTGCCGGGCAGATCACGGGGGTTGAAGGGTACGTTGAGTCGGTGGCGATGGGCTGGTTGGCAGGGATAAACGCGGCGCGGCTTGCCTCAGGCGCCGAGTTAATCGAAGCTCCAGCACGGAGCGCAACCGGAGCTTTGGCGCATTACGTTTCGCATGCGGAAGCAAAGAATTTTCAACCGGTAAACATCACTTTCGCGCTTTTACCTCCTCTTCCCGAACCGGCGCCGCGCAAAGTGCGTAAAAAGCGTGAACGCCGGGAATTGCAAGTCGAAGTGGCCTTGAAAGAATGGGCAGAGTGGCTCGAGCAAAATCACTCCAGACAAGAAGTGGCGCAGGCCCGTTGAGCCGCGCACTGATTCTCCTCATCGTGGCCGGTTTGTGTGCCTGCACGGCTTTGACTGCCCACGGCCAGTCAGGTCGACACCAGGAACCGGGCAAGACTCCACCGAAACCGGCGCCTCGCACGATGGTCGATCCAAGCCGACCTGGCCCCCGTTCTACTGCAAAGAGTTCGAGCGACGAGATCGATCCGAACGACGTCGTTCGAATAAGTTCGAACCTCGTTCCGATTCCGGCGTCGGTAGTTGATAAGCGCGGCAACGCAGTAGTGAGTTTGAAGTTGGACGATTTTGAACTGCGCGTCGACGGTGAGTTGCGACCACTCAGTGATTTGACGCGTTCGGAAACGAGTGTGCGGCTCGCGATGCTGTTTGATAATAGCGGCAGCCTTGACGCCGCACGCGAGTTTGAAAAGCAGGCAGCCATTCGCTTCTTCCGGAAGGTGATGCGGAAGAACGACGAAGCCGCGATCTATTCGATCGAAACTGATAGTCGCCTGGCCCAACCGCTGACGAATGATGTCGTGCGTCTCGAGCAGACGATCGCGATGTTTGGCAAGCCGGAAGGCGGGACGTCGCTGCTCGATGCGATCTTCGATGCCGCCACTTACCTGCGACCGTATACAGGTCGCAGAGTTCTGGTGATCGTTTCGGACGGCATCGACACTACCAGTCGTCACGACGATTTCGAATTTGTCGTGCAGCACGTGCTGGGTGACGATTGCCAGGTGTACGTAGTCCAAACCGGTTTGTATGAAGGCGCAAACCTCCGCGCACTCGCTGCCGAGCGACGAATGGAGCAGTTATCAGGACAAACCGGCGGCGCCGTGTATCTTCCAAAAAGTACGGATGAGCTCGACGTCGCTTTCGATCAGATCGCTGCGGATCTTTCGCAGCAGTATATTTTGAGTTACTACCCGAGCGCCGAACATCGTGATGGTCGTGTGCACAATCTCGAGTTGCGCGTGAAATCAAGAAATGATGTTCGCGTACGTTCGCGGAAGGGTTATTATGCTCCCAAGCCTGTTACGGCAGCCGGCTGGTAGCAACGAATGGAAAAGCTGATCGAGCAATTCCTCGAACACCTGCGTTACGAACGCAACGTGAGCTCACACACCTTACGCAACTACGCCAGCGACCTCGAACAGTTTCTCGACTTTCTCGCGCCATCGAAAAACGGACAACGTGCGCTTCCGGAGATCTCAGCGATAGACCATCTCACGATACGTGAGTGGCTGGCTTCGCTGCACGCGTCGCAAAAGAAGAAAGCCTCAGTCGCGCGCAAGCTCGCCGCATTGCGCACCTTCTTTCAGTTTCTCGTGCGCGAAGGGATGCTCGACCTCAATCCCGCCAAACTCGTTTCTACGCCTCGACTCGAGAAAAAACTTCCGAAGCATCTCTCGATCGATGAAGCAATCAGGTTTATCGAGTCGCCCGATCAGGAAACAGATTTAGGTAAACGCGATCGCGCGATGCTCGAGTTGATGTATGCGACGGGCGTGCGCGTCGCGGAACTGACGACGCTCAATCTCGCGGACGTCGATTTCGGCAATCAACTCGTGCGGGTGACGGGTAAGCGCAGGAAGCAGCGGATCGTGCCTTTCGGCGAACCCGCGGGCCTGGCCATTCGAGATTACCTCAGCGTGCGCGACAAGTTTCTCTTTAATGCGGCGATTTCGAAACGCGACGAAGAAGCGTTGTTTCTGAACTACCAGGGAACTCGGATCACAACTCGCTCAGTCGGTCGCATGGTCGAAAAATACATACGACTCTGCGCCGGCATGCACAACATCAGCCCACACGCGTTGCGACATTCCTTCGCCACGCACCTGCTCGACAGCGGCGCCGACCTGCGCGACATTCAGGAACTGCTGGGCCATGCGCGGCTTTCGACCACGCAAATCTACACGCACGTTTCGATGGAGAAATTAGTGGAGGTTTACGACAAAGCGCATCCGAAGGCGTGAGCGTCGTTAAAGTGTCGGCAGATCCTCTTCGCCGTTGGCGCTTTCAATCGCGGCCTGACACGCTGCGTCATAGCGCGCCGTCGGCAGGGCTTCGAGTCGTCGCTCATCGATTGGTTGACTGCAACGCGCACAGATCCCGTAGCGTCCTTCTTTGATCCGCAACAGGGCCTGATCGATATCGGCCACGACTTGTGAACTGCGTTCGCCGAGTCGCAGCGCAATCTCTTTGTTCAAGTCCTGCACTGAAAGATCGACGCTGTCTTTTACGCCGTCGTCCTGAAACTCCAATGCCGCCGCTTGATCGGTGCGGATCTGCTCGGTGTACTGGCGCAGTTGATTGAGAAGAAGACCACGAAAGTGTTCGAGTTTTTGAGCGTCCATCGGTGCGCGCAAGTTTACTAGAACCGGGCGATCAGCGCCACACGCGCTCCACGCGGCGCGCCCGGCGAGATGTTGTTGTTGCCATCCGCATTCAGGTAGTACTGAGTGTCGAATAAATTCTGTAGGTTCGCTTGCAGCCGCCATTTTTCCGTGATGGAGAAGAACACGGCTGCGTCCGCGCGTGTGTAGCCCGGCAAAACGACGGAGTTATCGACGGCAGCGAACATGTCGGCGCGATGAATGATTCCGAGCCCGAGCGCGAGCCGCGGAAATACTCTGTAGTTGTTCCACAACGAGAAGGTGTGATGCGGCACGAGTGCGACCTGCGCGCCCTTGACTGCGGAGATAGTGGCGCTGCTAATGAACGCATCCTGATAAGCATAGCCACCCGCGATGCTCCACTTCGACGTCACAAAGCCATTCAATCCCAACTCATAACCATTCGTGCGCTGGCTGCCCGTTTGTAAGATTCGAGTCGGATCGTTTGGATCAGTTGCTCGGGTGTTGGTCCTGTCCTGGCGGTAAAGCGCGGTTGTTAGCGACAGGCTGCGACGGATGTCCCACTTCGCTCCGAACTCGTAGTTGCTGAACTTCTCGGGTTTGACCTGTTGGGTGATGGTCGTCAGTTGCGAGAACTGATCGCCGGAGCTCGGCAGGTAAGCGACGCCGTAATTTGCGTAGATCGAAAGCGCTGTGACCGGTTTGACGATCACACCGGCGCGCGGCGACACGAGACGATCGATGCGTCGCAACTCCTGGCCGTTTCGGTTGTTATGGAACTGTAGATCGAAATAGTCGAAACGCACACCAGTCACAAACTGAAGATAACGATTGATCTCGATTTGATCCTGGACGTAAGTCGCGGCTAGATTTGTTCGGATGTGATTGTCGGCGTCGGTTGCGTTCTGACGATACGTGATTGGAGTGTTGATTACCGGATTCGATAGAGGCGCAAGACTCGTTGTCGCGTTGTTGTTGAAGAAGCCTGTGTTACGGAAGTTGTCAGTCAACTGTCTGCCAAATTCGGTGCCGGCGAGAAAGTTGTGATGCACTCGTCCGGTCGAGGCTGCAAATGTGACGTCGGTCTGGTTGAAAATATTATTTCGTTTGGTGGCGTTGTTGTAGCTCGATATTGAGACGAAGTTCCTGTCAGCAGTGACCGCCCCCGGCACGTAGTTTTGATAGAAACGATCGTAGTCGCCAAACATCGTGCGGTTGTGGATGTTGAAACGACCGGCCTGGTGATCGATGCTGGCGGAAGCGAGATTCACTCCGGCGCGCACGCGACTGTTCTCTGGGTTGCCAAAGAAGGTCTCGATCGGAACGTCAACGGGTAGTCCGTGAAACGAGGGAATGCCACGATCGGCGACGCGTCCATCGTGAAAATATTCGTACGAGAGTTTCACCGCCGTTTTTGGACCAACGATAAACGTCGCCGTGGGATTCACTCCGTAACGTTCGAGATCGACGTGGTCGCGGAAACTATCAGAGTTCTCGTAGACGCCATCGATTCTGAAAGCGACGTTGTTACCCAGCGGTTGATCGAAGTCGCCGCTGAAGCGTTTGTTTCCGAAAGAGCCGCCTTGCAAAGTGATTTCACGCAGGGAAGTGAAGCCCGCTTCTTTCGTCACGCGATTGACGACACCGCCACCGCCGCCGCGACCAAACACCATTGAGTTTGGTCCTTTCAATGCTTCGACGCGCTCGACGTTGTAGAGATCGCGGTAGTATTGAACGTCATCGCGCACACCGTTGAGGAAGAAGTCGGCGCTGGTGCTGTTGCCGCGGATGACGAGTTGATCGCGATTGTTCTCGCCTTGATGCGAGGTTATGCCGGGAACGTACGTGACGACGTCCGACACGCTCGACATCGATTGGTCTCGGATCTGTTCTTTGGTCACAACGGAGATCGATTGCGGAATGTCGCGAAGTGGGGTCAGGGTTTTGGTGGCGCTGTTGATGGTGCTGACGCCGTACGCGTCGGTGATGGTCACGATCGCATTCGATGCCACGACGGGCAGAACGATTTCAACGGGTTGAGAGTCGGCGATGAGATTTATGGTCTCAGTTGTTTCGGAAAAGCCTTCGGCCATTACTCGCACCCGATACTCACCCTGGTCAAGTGTCAGCGAGAACTCGCCATTCCGGTCGGTGACTGCGGACGATGAGGGGAGTCTGTTACCGCTGGCCCAGATGTCCGCTCCTGGAATGCCTGCATGATTCGGGTCAACAACCCTGCCTCGGAGGACGGGTTTGTTTACTGGTGTTTGCGCAAAGGCTGCGTGCGCCACGAGCGCTAAAAACACGAGCAGCAACGACGAGCGAGAAGAGATCCGCATCAGGCAAAACCTTTCCAGAGTTCGCACGAAATTGAAATCCGATTTCAATTTCAGAGAAGGAGAATAGACGAGAAGAGTCGGACGGTCAAGAGGCGATTGTAGGGGCCGCCCGGCATTCGCGTGAAATATTTTCTACGCAAGGGCGGCCACGGAGGGCCGCCCCTACAAATACACCGATGATCCTTAATCTTTGTGAAGGATTAGGGCGGCGAGTAGAGGGATCGTGAGTTCGTGATGGCCGGTGATCGAAAAACCGCGGCCCGCGCCATTCTCGGTTGGGCGGCGCACGACATTAGTTAAAGGCCGGTACGACTGGATGAAGTCAAAGTTGGCCGTGGTGATATCCGACAGCCGGTGGCCCAGGTTGCGCACGAGGGTCACGCATTTCAAAAACACTTCGGGCAGCACGACTGCCGAGCCCACATTGAGATAAACGCCACCGCCATCCATTCGTCTTACCAACTCCGCGAGCAAGCGGAAGTCTGTGTGCGTCGTTGCTCCCAGTGCGGCACCGTCGAAGGTCGGATGGAAGTGTGCGATGTCGCCGCCGATGGTGATGTGTGCGGTAAAGGGAACTCTAGCTTCGTAGGTGGCGCAGAGTAGTGAATAGTCGCGATGCTTCGGATTCTGTGTGAGCAAAGCGCGTCCGACAGCTTCACCCAGACCGATCTGATCTCTCGCGCCGTCACGCCCGGCGCCGTTAAGTAACTGGCCCGTCTCTTCCGCACCACCAAACTCGCCCTCGGAAAGCGTCGCATCAACGTCTTCGGAAGTCGATCCAACCATCGCGATCTCGGAATCATGGACCAGCACTGAGCCATTTGCAGCGATACCCGACACGTAGCCGCGCTTCATGAGATCGATAATCAGCGGTGCGAGCCCCGTCTTGATCACGTGCCCACCAATTCCCCAGATGATCGGTTTCTTCAACTCACGCGCGCGATGCATGCGTTCAACCAGCTCGCGCAGCGACTGCACCGCGAGCACGTTCGGCAAACTCGCGAGAAAATCGTCGAGCGATGCGTCGTCCTCGATCGGCTTCGCAAAATCCTGCAAGTTGACCTTGCTCTTGCGTGAGGCGAGCGGATACGTTTTGACTTTATCAAGTTCGAGCGGCTGCAAATTGTCGTCGTAAATCGATGGCAAGGTGGCCAAAAGTATAGCACGCGCTAATTATGCCCGGTGCCGTTTCGCGTGAGACGGCCGTTCAATAGCGGGCGGAGGACGTGGCCGGTGTGGGAGCGGCGAGAGCGTGCGACTTCTTCGGGAGTGCCCGCGGCGACGACGCGACCGCCGTGTTCGCCGCCCTCTGGTCCAAGATCGATGATGTAATCGGCTGATTTGATCACGTCGAGATTGTGTTCAATGACCAGGACGGTGTTTCCTAGCGAGACGAGACGTTGCAGCACGTCGAGCAGTTTGTGAACGTCTGCGAAGTGCAAGCCGGTGGTTGGCTCGTCGAGAATGTAGATGGTCCGACCGGTTGCACGCTTCGAGAGTTCCTTCGCGAGCTTGATGCGTTGCGCTTCGCCGCCGGAAAGTGTCGTGGCTGATTGGCCGAGTTTGATGTAACCGAGTCCGACGTCGAGCAGGGTCTGCAGTTTCTGATTGATCTGCGGAATGTTTTCGAGCAACGGCAGCGCTTCTTCAACCGTTGTATCCAGTAGATCCGCGATCGACTTGCCCTTGTACTTCACCGCCATCGTCTCGCGGTTGTAGCGCGCGCCGCGACACACATCACAGAGCACGTACACATCGGGCAGAAAGTTCATCTCGATTCGCTTCATGCCGTCACCTTCGCATGCTTCACAACGCCCACCTTTGACGTTGAACGAGAAGCGACCGGGTTTGTAACCACGTTCACGCGACTCAGGCAACATCGCATACAACTCGCGCAACGGCGTGAACAGACCGGTGTAGGTCGCCGGATTCGAACGCGGCGTGCGGCCGATTGGCGACTGGTCGATCTCGATTACTTTGTCGACGTGTTCGAGCCCCTCGATAGTCTTGTATGGCCCAGGCTCAGTCGTCGAACCGTAGAGATGCTGCGCGAGCGCGTAGTAAAGAATGTCTTCAACTAGCGTCGACTTACCCGATCCGGAGACGCCGGTGACCACGGTCAACAATCCCAGCGGAAACGAAACATCGATCTCTTTCAGATTATTCGCGTACGCGCCGGTAACAATCAGATACTTGCCGTTCGGCGCACGTCTCTCTGCCGGGACCTCAATCTTCCTCGCGCCGCGAATGTACAACCCCGTAATCGACTCGGGGTTCTCAGCCACATCCGCCGCCGTACCAACTGCGACAACTTTCCCGCCATGCGCGCCGGCGCCTGGTCCAAGATCGACGACGTAATCAGCGCGCCTTATAGTTTCCTCATCGTGTTCGACCACGAGCACCGTGTTGCCGAGGTCGCGCAACGCCGCCAACGTCTCCAAGAGTTTTTGATTGTCTCGCGGATGAAGCCCGATTGAAGGTTCGTCAAGCACATACAAGACGCCACGTAACTGCGATCCGATTTGCGTCGCGAGTCGAATGCGCTGGCCTTCGCCTCCGGAAAGCGTCGCGGAAGATCGATCGAGCGTCAGATAACCGAGCCCAACCGTCTTCAAAAACCGCAAGCGATTCTTTATCTCTCGAAGTATTGGACCAGCAATCTGTTCTTCACGCGAGTTGAGCTGCACCTGCTCGAACGCTTCGACCGCATCTTCAATCGGCAACGAAGTGTATTCAGCAATCCCACGCCCACCGACCTGCACCGACAGCGAATCGGAACGCAAACGCCGTCCATTACACTCGCTGCAAACCGTCGGCGAAACCAGCTCCTCGAGAGCGACTCGCACCTTTTCGTTTGGAGCTTCGCTCAAGCGCTCCTGCAACCAGGGCAGCGCGCCTTTCCATTCACTCTGATACGAATACAGGCCTTGATTGAAATTTATTTTGCCGGTGACACCATTCAGAAACCCATCGCGCACTTCCTTCGACAAGTCGGCAAACGGCATCTTCGGATCGGCGTTGAAGTGTTTACAAACGGCGAGTAAAGCGCTGCGCAGATACGCCGAACCCTGTTTGTCCTGAGAACCAATGTATCCGAGTCTCTCCGGAGTCTGCCACGGGTCGGGAATCAACTTCAGCGAGTCGATCTCCATCACGGTTCCCAGACCATGACAGCGCTTGCACGCGCCGTAAGCCGAGTTGAACGAGAACGAGCGCGGCTCGAGTGGCGGCACGTTGATGCCGCAGTTCACACATGCCATCCGTTCCGAATAAAGCTTCTCCTCGCCGTCGACAATCGAAATCAGCACGGCGCCGCCAGTCAATTTCAATGCTGTTCGGATCGACTCAGTGAGCCGCTCGCGAATTCCGGTCTTGATTAGTAGTCGATCGACGACGGCTTCGATGGTGTGATTGCGTCGTTTGTCGAGGCGGATCTCTTCGTCAAGTGAAAGCAGTTCACCATCGACTCTCGCACGCAGAAATCCTTCCTTCGCGAGTTTTTCCAGCTCTTTCTTGAACTCACCTTTGCGACCGCGAACAATCGGCGCCAGCACCATTACGCGCTCGCCTTCCGGCAGTCCGAGCACGTTCTGCACGATTTGATCGACGCTCTGGCGCGTGATCGCCGCGCCGCAGATGTGACAGTGCGGAATGCCCACTGACGAAAACAGCAGGCGCATGTAGTCGTAGATCTCCGTCACGGTGCCGACGGTCGATCGTGGACTACGTGAAACGGTCTTCTGTTCGATGGAAATAGCGGGTGAAAGCCCGTCAACGGAATCGACGTCCGGCTTCTCGAGTTGATCGAGAAACTGGCGCGCGTAAGCCGACAGCGACTCAACATATCGCCGCTGTCCTTCGGCGTAAATCGTGTCAAAAGCCAGGGAAGACTTGCCCGAACCGGAGAGGCCGGTGATTACAGTGAAGCGATCGCGCGGGATGTCGACATTGATGTTTTTGAGGTTGTGCTGGCGGGCGCCTCTTACACTGATGCGATCAATGGCCATAGCGAAAATCAGTCATTGTAAAGGACGGATTTTCGTGGAGCAAGCCTGGATTAAAAATTGAAGCGCATCCCGAGTTCCGTGCGACGTGGAAGCTGAGCCGAGGTCGCCTGGCCGAAGAAGGGTGACGTCTCAACGCCTGAAAAAGGTCCCAGATTCGCGTGATTCAGGAGGTTGAAGGCCTGTGCGTAGAACTCGAGGCGATACTTCTTCGTCGCGGCGTTCGGGAACGACGGGGGTGCCGCGCCGTCGCCGCCGCCGATACGAACCATTCTGATCTGCGGTCCTCCGGCGGTCTGTTTTTGTTCCGGTCCGAAGTCTCTGCCCCAGCTCAGGCGCGACCCGATTTCCCAACGCCCCGCGCCGCGGGCGCTGTTGCGTCCAACGCCCACCGGACGATCGTTGATCACGGTGTCGCCGTTGTTATCGAAACCGGTCGTGATGTTGTAAGGCAGCGCAGAGGTCGCCTGAAAGATCGTCGAAATCGATAGGCCCATGGGCAGGCGTTTGCTGATGAAGCCGGAAATCAGATGCCGAAAGTCAGTTGCTGCCGGACCACGATCAGCGCGCAGGTTGAAGTTATCGGCAGGCAGACTAAACGGGCTATCAGCCTCGTTCGTATTTTTCATCAGCAGATAATTGATGTTCCAGAACAGTCCCTGCACAAACTTCGCCGAACCGATTCCCACCATCAGGCGATGACTCGATTGATAAGCTGACGATTCGATGTTTGTGATGTTGCCGACTGCGGGATCAGGACGTCCGAACCCCGGAATCGGCGCGTTCAGGTTGCGTCCATGCAGCAGGTGAACGCCGCGTTGATACTGATAGTTCGTCGTTAGCCGAAACTTTTTGAACGGATTGGTCTCGAGACCGATCGAGCTTTGCATGATGTACGGAATCTGGAGGTCGGGATCAGTCTGAATCCGGCTGGGGGGCAGCACAGTCTGCATACCGCCGCTGAAAGGATTCGGAAAACCGGGATTCGCGATCACGAGATCACGCTGGCGTTGTCCATCGACGCGCAAGGTTTGTTCGTACGTTTGCGCTGTGAACCAATCGTAGAAAATTCCGGCGCCACCGCGAATCGTGATCGAGCCGTTCTTCTTCGGCGACCAGACGAAACCGAGGCGCGGCGCGATGTTGAACTTTCCCGGTACGTGATTCTGAAACTCGTGTCGCGCGCCGTAGCTGAGCGTCAGGTTCTTGCGCACGCGAAAGTCGTCCTGCACGTACCAGCCAAATTGATGCTGGCGATACTCCACGGTCGGATCGCCGATGCGCTGCGTGTATTGGGTGGGCAGTCCGGCTGCAAACGCCGCGAGATCGGCGAACTGAAAAGTGCCGAAAGGATTCGTGCGATCGTTACTGCGATTGCCGCCAGTTTCGAGCTGCGCGCCGAAACGCACGCCGTGTTTTTCGAGTGCGTAATCGACGTTGTCCGCGAGCTCGAAGTCGAGCTGCCTGCGTCCGCCACTGCGTTGCGCACTGCCGTCGTTGAACGAACCCGGCACGAGGATCGTCTGGCCGAGGCTCACCGAACGCGACTCAGTCTGAAGCCAGCGAGCCTGCAAGCGCATTTCGTTGTAGAACTTCTTGCCGAACACGCCGGAGTCGCCGAGTCGCGCGATGTATTCGGTCTGGTCCTGTGAATAACCACGCGACGGCAGATCGAAGTCGCCGACGCCGAGATTGTCGAGCGCGCTGGCATTGCGTTGAAACTGAAACCGCGACGTGTGAGTTTTGGTGAGTGCGTGTTCGAGATGTGCGTCGAGATTCAGCCGTCGCGACGGACGATACGCGAGATCGGAAAGCGTGCCGGCCGTAGTCGTGGCGAAGATCGGACGCGCGTCGAAGAACAACGAGCCGTCGGCGTTGAGAAACAGCGACGTGCGATTCTTCCAGACTGGACCATCCATCGAGAGGCCGAAGCGGCGCTGCTGTTCCGGACCGCGAAACGGCGCAAACACCTGGCGACCATTTAACGACTCGTCGCGAAAGCCGAAGTTGAACGAACCGTGCCACGAGTTCACGCCGGGCTTCGTGGTGATATCGACGAGTCCGAAGCCCGCGTCGTGATTCTCGGGCGCGTACGGATTCATGCGAAAGCGAATCTCGCGAATCTGAGACTTCGGAGGCAGCTTGCCACCGCGAAATCCGTTTACGCGGATCTGCGCGCCGGGTCCGGCGAGTTGGTTGATGGCGTT
>Ga0070681_10005404_pt1 | contig 12338 bp, 15 predicted proteins | sample KBSC83BmetaG_FD_65650 | JGI IMG/M metagenome (GOLD analysis project Ga0070681, IMG submission 65650) | Corn rhizosphere microbial communities from Kellogg Biological Station, Michigan, USA - KBS C8-3B metaG | ecosystem: Host-associated > Plants > Roots > Rhizosphere | place: USA: Michigan...
AGCTTCAGATGCGGAAGCTTGAGGCCGTGCTTTTCCATGTGTTCCAAAAGCGCAAACCATACGGTCGGTACGCCCGCTGTCGCGGTGACTTTATATTTGTCGAGCAGCTCGTAGATTGAAGCGCCGTCGAGTTTCGCGCCGGGCATCACGAGCGAAGCGCCGTTCATCGGCGCGGAAAAAGCGAGCGACCAGCTATTAGCGTGAAAGAGCGGGACGACGGGCAGGATCACGTCGTTCGACGAGATCGAAAACACGTCCGGCATCGCCGTCGCGAAGGCCTGCAGCATGTTCGAGCGATGCGAATAAACCACGCCCTTCGGATTGCCGGTCGTGCCCGAGGTGTAGCACATGCCGGCGGCGGCATTCTCGTCGACCTTCACCCAGAAAAAATCGCCGTCCGCTTCCGCGACCCAGTCCTCATAGGCGACCGCGTTTTTCAATTTCGTTTGCGGCATATGCGCGCGGTCGGTGAGAACGATGTAGCGCTCGATGCTCGGCAGCTTCCCGGCGATCGCTTCCAGCATCGGCAAGAATGTGAGATCGACGAGCATCAGCCGGTCTTCGGCGTGATTGATGATGTAGGTGATCTGCTCCGGAAAAAGCCGCGGATTGACCGTGTGATAGACCGCGCCCGCGCCGAGGATTCCGTACCAGCTCTCGAGGTGCCGCGCGGTGTTCCAGGCGAGCGTGCCGACGCGGTCACCCGGCTTGATGCCGTCTTTCACCAGCCGCTGTGCTACTTGCAGCGCGCGCTTTCTGATGTCGCGATAGGTGGTCTCGACGATCGGCCCCTCGACCGAGCGGGTGATGACCTTGTGATCGCCGAACTGCACGGCCGCATGGTCGATAATGCGGTTGCAAGTGAGCGGCCAATCCTGCATCAGGCCTTGCACAGCAGTCCCTCGTTTCCTGCCCGACTTTGCCGGCAGTTTTTTCCGACTTATTCGATATAAAATGAGCCGGTTTACTCTTTCGCGCAACCCGCCGCGATTCTGCCGTCCTCACGCGAGATGGAGTGCGATGGGCAAATTCCGGATTCTCATGATCGGCGCGTTCCTTTTTACCGCGATGCCGGTGATGGCGGATGTTCCGCTGCCCAAACCCCGGCCGCCGGAAGCCGATCGCAAGGCGCCGCAGCCGATCGCCGCTGACCCGGCGGAAGTGGAGGCTGCAAAAAAGCTGTGCGAGGATTTTTTCAAAGCCGATGTCGCCGAAGCGGAATTCCTCGATCCGATCGCATGGGACAATGGCTGCCTCGCGGCCGCGCCCGTCAGCGTGAGCGCGATCAAGCTCGTCAATGGCAAGCGCGTCGAATTGAAACCCGCCGCTGTTCTTCGCTGCCCGATGGCGCTTGCGGTGGCGAACTGGGTGCGGGATTCGCTTGAGCCTGCCGCGTTGAAGATCGGCGCGAATATCGAGCGCATCGAGGTCGCGGCCTCCTATTCGTGCCGGCCGCGCAACAATGTCTTCGGCGCAATTTTGAGCGAGCATGGAAAAGCGAACGCGCTCGACATCCGCTCGCTGCATCTGTCGAGCGGGGCGAATTTCATCATCGAAAAGGCGCAAGGGCTGCGCGCGTTCTTCGTCGAAATGCGGAAGTCCGCCTGTGCGCGTTTCATGACCGTGCTCGGGCCGGGTTCCGACAAGCCGCACGAAACGCATCTCCATGTCGATCTGCAGGAGCGGCGTAACAATTACAAAATCTGCCAGTGGATTCTGCCCCCGCCGCCAGGCGCCACTTCCGCCCATCACGGAGGTATGAGCGTCGACGTGGAGCGGGCCGGTAAGAAAGCCGCAAAGAATCTGTGATTGCGTCGCGCCATGCTCGTTACCCGCCGCCAGTTTCTGACAGGTACCGCCGCCGTGGGCGGCGCGGTCGTCGCCACCGGCGCTTATGCCGGCATCGTCGAGCCCGGCTTTCGCCTTGTCGTGACCGAATACCGGCTCACGCCGCCCGGCTGGCCGCGCGATTTTACATTGAACATCGCCGTCATTGCCGACCCGCATGCAAGCGAGCCTTATATGGGCGCCGCGCGCATCGAGGAGATTGTCGAAACGACGAACGCGCTTTCGCCGGATCTCGTTGTCTTGCTCGGCGACTACGAAGGCAGTCACCGCTTTGTCACAAGAGCGGTGCCGTCCGATACATGGGCGCCGCTCTGGGCTTCGTGCAAAGCGCCGCTCGGCGTGCATTCCATTCTCGGCAATCACGACTGGTGGTTTCACCAGAAGCGCATCCGCGCCTCGATCGAGCGCGCGGGCATTCCGGTCATGGAAAACGACGCGGTGAAGCTTGCGCATCGCGGCCGGCCGTTCTGGCTCTTGGGCCTTGGCGACCAGCTCGCCCATATCGTCAGCCGCGGGCATTTTCGCGGGGTCGACGATCTGCCGCGGACACTTGCGAAGATTTCAGGCGATGCGCCCGCGATCCTGCTTGCGCATGAGCCGGATATTTTCGTGAAAGTACCTTCGCGCGTTTCGCTGACGCTCGCCGGCCACACGCATGGCGGCCAGGTCCGCATCCTCGGCTATTCGCCGATCGTACCGAGCCGGTACGGCAACCGTTTCGCCTACGGCCACATCGTCGAGAACGGCCGCCACATGATCGTGTCGGGCGGGCTCGGCTGCTCGATCGCCCCGGTGCGGTTCGGCGTGCCGCCGGAAATCGTGATGGTGCGGCTTGGCGATTCGGGCGCCATATAAAGTCCGGCCGCTTGTAGCCGTCCTGAATCGGTACATTCACGATTCGGCAACCATGCGTGACGAAAACCGAAGGTTGTACGAATCCGCCAAAGCCGAATTAAGCATAAGCGCGATAGCCTTCGCCGAACTCTACGGGAAGTTTTGCCATGCGGCAGGCTACATTGTCTGTATTGAACAATCTGCGCGATCTCGTCCGCGACGAGCGCGGCGCGACGGCGATCGAATATGCGATCATTGCCGGCTGCATTTCGATCGCGATTGTCGTGGCCGCCACCGGCATTGGCACAACGCTCAATAATATGTTCACGTCCGTGAAGAACGGCTTTCCTTCCTGAAAAGCAAAAAGGCGCGGGCCACGCCCGCGCCTAGTCGCCCCCAATATTGCCGATCGTCTTAGATGACGACCACGGTCGCGCCGATCGGCACCCTATTGTAGAGGTCGATCACGTCCTCGTTCAGCATGCGAATGCAGCCCGAGGAGATCGCCTGTCCGATATATTCCGGTTGATTGGTTCCGTGGATGCGGAACAGCGTGTCTTTGTTGCCTTGGTAGAGATAGAGAGCGCGCGCGCCCATCGGGTTATGCGGACCCGGGCCGACATGCGTCGGCAATTCCGGCATGCGCGCGAGAATTTCCTTGGTCGGCACCCATTGCGGCCATTCGGTCTTCTTGCCGACCTTGGCAATACCGCGCCAGCTCAAGCCTTCTTCGCCGACAGTTACGCCGTAGCGATAGGCCTTGCCCTTCGGCTGTACCAAATAGAGAAACTTGCGCTCGGTATCGACGACGACGGTACCCGGCGCTTCCTTGCCGGTGTAGTCGACGAGGTGGCGGAGCCAGCCTTCGCTCGGCTTATGATTCAGATACGGCGCGCTGGCCAGAAGCTTCTTGTCGCGCGGCTTCAGCGCCGCGTCCGTCACCGGATCGAGGGTGTCGGAGATGCAGCCCGCGAGCGAGAACGCGGCAATCGCGATAAAAGCGAGTTTCTTTAAAAGCATGACTTCATAATCCCTGTCGTTCCAGCCCCCTGGAGCCAGCGGATGACGCAGATAACCTCGCCCCCTCCCGATTGAAAAGTAACGAAATGGATGTCACGTCGCATTGCCAAAACGTGTTGCATAAATACCGCAGCGCCGAATGCGAAATCGGCCCATGATTGCGCGCGTTAACGAGTGCGTTAGCGGCGGAAATATTCTGCAACATTAAATTTTCGGCGAGGCCACAATTGGCCGTGTTTGCTGCCGAATTCCGCCTTACAGCAAGCCCAGGGAAAACGCGCGTAAAGCCACTCCGTACCCAAGGAATAAGTCATGTCGAACATGAAAGAGGCCCCGAGCAACGAACCTGCGGCGGCGGGCCGCAGCGATCTCGGCAGCCAGTACCGAGCCATTGGTATCTCCGCCGTCGCCGCCGCGCTCCCCTATACCGGCGAGCTAAAGAATCAGCATCACGCGCCGCCGAAGAAAGTCCTCACGATTCGCGATCTCGAATGGCTGGTCGGCTGAACTCCCGATCAAAGCCGGGCGCGCCCGGCCCTCACACACGCCCCCTCTGACCCACGGCATCTCCGTAAGGATGCCGTGGACTTTTTTTGGCAAACCGCTAGGGAGACACTCGTATCGGGGTGTCTTGCATGCTGTTCGCCTACACGCTGAATGCAAACGCGCTGGAGCGCACGACGATCGATAACGGCGCGATTCCCGACGGCGCCGTCTGGGTCGACATGGTGACGCCCACGAGCGACGAGGAAAAAATCGTCGAGAAAAAATTCGGCATCGGCGTGCCGACACGCGAGGAAATGGCGGAGATCGAGCCCTCGAGCCGGCTCTATTCGGAAAACGGCTCCCGCTACATGACGGCGTCCTTGATTTACGACGCCGACACCGATCAACCGAAGCTCACCGTCGTCACTTTCATCCTCTCCAACGCGAAATTGATCACCGTACGCTATGACGAGCCGCGGCCGTTCGCGCGCGTCGCGTCGAAACTCGGCAAGCAATGCCCCGCGACCATCACGGGCGAAGCGGTGCTGATCGAGCTTCTCGACGCGATCATCGACCGCGCCGCCGACGTGCTGGAGCGGGTAGGCGCGGAGGTCGACGCCGTCTCGCGCAGGATTTTCGAAGGCCGCGCCGCGAAAGATTCCCCGAGCCAGCGCTACCAGATCAGCCTGCGCGCGGTGGGACGCAAAGCCGATCTCACCTCGAAAATGCGGGAATGTCTCGGCTCGATCGGGCGGCTCGTGCTGTTCTTCATCAACGACGCGCAGCTCACCAAACTGCCGAAGGAGCAGTATTCGCAGATCCGCGGCATGTCGCGGGACGTAACCTCGCTCACGGACTACGCCGCCTTCCTCATCAACAAGCTGCAATTCCTGCTGGATGCGATCGTCGGCATGGTGAGCCTGGAGCAAAACAACATCATCAAGATCTTCTCGGTTATGGCGGTCGCGTTGATGCCGCCGACGCTGATCGCGTCGATCTACGGCATGAACTTCAAGCACATGCCCGAACTCGACTGGACGCTCGGCTATCCGCTCGCGATCATCATCATGATCGCCGCGGCGGTGGCGCCTTTTCTCTATTTCAAATGGCGGAAATGGCTATAAGAGTTCGCCGCGCGCGAGGTTCGGATCGTTGAGCTGTGCCAGGCGCGAGGCCGCCGCGCGCGAAAACCGCAACAAGACCGACTTTCTCGCCGCCGCCGCGACCGGATGCTTCATCCCCTCGCGCACAATCTCGCCGCCGAATCCGTCGGCGACGATCAAGCCCGCGCTCGCGGGAAGCAACTCCACCGGAAAATCGGGCGCGACCGCAAACAAAAGCCGGTCGCAATGCTCGCGATACTCTTTCCACTTCTGGTCGGCGCGGAAATCCGCGACCGAAGACTTCACTTCGATCACGAGAATTTCGCCGCTCGTATCGATCGCGACGAGATCGGCGCGCCGGCCGGAGGCGAGCGAAAGCTCCGCGATTGCGGCATAGCCATGTGCATGCAAAAGCCGGATCGTCCCGCGGCAGATCGTGCGCGCGCGCTCGTAGTCGCGCGCAACTTCCGACTCAGCGATGCATGCGGGCGCGCTCACGGATAGAGCCGCTCCTTGCTCCAATTTTCACCCGGCTTCGCGCGCGAAAAGACGAGCCGGTCATGCAGCCGGAACGGCTGATCCATCCAGAACTCGAACGAGAGCGGGACGATGCGGTAGCCGCACCAATGCGGCGGACGCGGAACCGTACCGGGATATTCCTTCTCATAGCGGGCTACCGCCGCCTCCAGCGTCGCGCGGCTGTCGAGCGGGCGCGATTGCTGGCTCGCCCAGGCGCCGATCTGTGCGCCGCGCGGGCGCGTAGCGAAATAAGCGTCGCTTTCGGCATCGGAAATGCGCTCCACAGGGCCGCGTATACGAATTTGGCGATTCAGTGATTTCCAGTGGAGAACGATTGCCGCCTTCAAATTGCCCTCTAGCTCCTGTCCCTTGGTGCTCTCGGTGTTGGTGAAGAAAACGAAGCCTCTCTCGTCAAACTTCTTCAACAGCACCATTCGAACGTCAGGGAGCCCGCCGGCATCCACCGTCGCAAGCGCGCAGGCATCGGGATCGCGAGGTTCCTTTTCCGCCGCTTCCTTCATCCAGAGGGCGAAAAGCGCGAAGGGGTCGCTGGCATCGGGAAGGTTACCGAACCTTAACCCGTTAGGGCGTTCCATTGTGTGGGGGTTTTGATTCATGTCGGGGACCGATACGGTGTCGCAGGGGACCTTAGCGAAACATTCGCGCGCGCGCATTCGATTTTACCGCACGCATTCCTTCCATCTTCTGGGCGCAGGCCTTCTGGCCTTTGCCGCCTCCGGCTGCAGCTCCTCCCTTCCCTCTCTCTTCGGCGACAATGATAAGCCGCAGCCCGCCCGCGCCGAAAACGTGAAGTCCGAGCCGGCCGTCACCGGCTCCTTGTCGCTCGCGAACAACGCCAAGACCCCGATGTCGCCGCTCGACTGGAATATCGCCAAGTCGGCGCTGCGCGAGTCGCTCGGCCGCGCCGAAGCCGGCGCCAGCCAGCCTTGGGAAAATCCGACCTCGGGCTCGCGCGGGACCGTGACGCCGGTCGCCGCGATTTACGAGAAGAACGGCTTCCCCTGCCGCAACTTCATCGTCAGCCACGTCCACGACAGCAAGGAAAGCTGGTACGAAGGCACGGCCTGCCGCATCCATCGCGGCCAGTGGGACGTGACCACTACCCGCCCGCTGCAGAAGTCGTAACGGCCCCTTCTCCACCGTCATTGCCTTTGGGCTAGACTCTCCCCACATATAGCGGCCGAGCGGCCGCTCGGTTGGAGGTTGAATTTGGCCCGCGATCCCTACGAGGTGCTCGGCGTCCCGCGCAAGGCGAGCGAAGCCGAGATCAAAAAGGCCTTTCGCCGCCTCGCCAAGAAATATCATCCCGACGCGAACAAGAACGACCCGAAGGCCAAGGAGCGCTTTGCGGAAGCGAACACGGCTTACGAGATCGTCGGCGACGCGAAGAAGCGCGTGCAGTTCGACCGCGGCGAGATCGACGCCGAAGGCAAGCCGAAATTCCAAGGTTTTCCTGGTGGTGGATTTCCCGGCGGCGGGTACGGCGGCGCGCGTCCCGGCGGGGGATTTGGCGGCGGACATGCTGGCGGCCCCGGCGAGACGATTTTCGAAACATACAGCTACGGGCCGGAAGGCTTCGCCCGGAGCGGCGGGCGCTCCGGCGGCGGGCGCTCGCGCGGCGGCTTCGAGGACATCTTGAGCCAGATGTTTGGCGGCGGCGGATTCGGCGGATTCGCCGGCGGCGCGGAGACGGCGGAAGCGCCTCCGCAGCGCGGCTCGGACATCGCACTCTCGACCTATGTCACGCTGTCGGAAGCGGCGCTCGGCGCGAAGAAGCGCGTGCGGCTTCCCACCGGCAAGGAAGTGGAAGTGACGATCCCGGCCGGCATCACCGACGGGCAATCGGTACGATTGCGCGCGCAAGGCCTCTCGGCGGGCGGGCCGCCCGGGGACGCGATCGTGACGGTTCATGTGACGCCGCACCCGGAGCTGAAGGTCGACGGCTCGGATTTGCGCGCGGAGGTTTCGATTTCGCTCGAGGACGCCGTGCTCGGCGGGACAGCGCGCGTACCGACTTTGAACGGCGCGGTCGAATTGAAAATCCCGCCGCAGACTTCGGGCGGGCGCACATTTCGCTTGAAGGGCAAGGGCCTGCCGAAAAAAGACGGCGGGCATGGCGACTTGCTCGCGACCGTGGAGATCAAGCTCGGCGAGCCCGATCCTGAACTCGACGCGCTGATGAAAAAACGGCGGCAGAAGAAGTAAGCGGTCATCATCGTCCTTTCAATTATTGTCATGGCCGGGCTTGTCCCGGCCATCCACGTCTTTTCTTACTGACAGGCTGTTAAGGCGTGGATGCCCGGCACAAGGCCGGGCATGACGAGTTGAGAGTCATTGCTTCATCCAAGCTCCATCGTCCCCGCGCCCGCGTTTTTCACGCGTCCGGGCATTTCTCTTCCATCGCAGACCTCGCTTCGTCTCAAAGAAGCGAGGGGGCCGGAGCGCCGGTTCGGCGCAACAAGCCTTTCGTGTCCTCCCTTGCGGGAGGCGGACGCCTTGCGGCGCTCCAGCTCGGCGATTTCTCGGCATGGGCCGCGCTTTTCGTGAGGCATAAGCCTCTCCGTCAGCGAGCTCCTCGCGCCGGCTCGTAGTGGCCGGAGGCGGGGCCCCATGCCGTCCCGGGAGCGCGGCAGCGAGCCGCGCCCGCGGGCGCCGGTCCCGATCCCCGCCAAGCACGCCTGCAGGACGGCCCCTCGTGGATCGAGACGGGCGCAGGATAAGGCCGCTCCAGGGACTGGGGATAAGTTCTCGCGAAAAATTTTCGCGTTGAAATCATTTAGGAATTTCCGCCTGTCACCCCGGGCGAGCGAAGCGAGACCCGAGGTCTAGATACGCTGGCGTTTATGGATCCCGGATAGCGCGTTACACGCACTTCCCGGATGACAAGAATTGAGGTTTGCGCGTTGCTACTTCCCCGCCGCGTTGTCCGCGATCTCGTAGGCCTCGTAGACGCGCCGCGCGACGCGATCGAGCTTCGCCTGCTCGGCGGGACCGGCGACCACAAAAGCGAGCCCGCGCTCGAACCAGGCGACCGCGCCGATCTTGTCCTCGGCGCGCCACTGGAACGACGTCTCGCCCTCGCCCGGCGAGCGCGCGGTCGTGAGCGTAACGCGCTCGCCGCCCGCGTTCTGATACATGAAGAGCGCGGTCGGCCCGTTCGGCCCCGGCAGGAGCCTGCCGCCCATCAGCTTCAAGCCTTCGGCGCCGAGATCGGGCGCCTTCAGTTGCTGGCCGACGCGCTTCGACAGCCACGGGACGAGATGCGCTTCGTCGGCGCGCACTTCGATGGGATGGCGCACTTCGGCGACATACATGCGATGCGCCTCAATCGCGGCGCTTGCGAGCGCGCGCGCGGCGTCCGTATCGCGGCCGAGTTCAGACACGTCGCGGCCGAACCAGCCCGCGCCCGCGCCGATTGCGAAAGCGACGATGGCGGCGGCGGCGATTTTCTTCCAGGCCGCGTTCGAGCCTGCAACAATCGTATCGACGCAAAAGCGGTCGGTAAGCGGCTCGTGCAAGACGTGATCGTAGCGCTCATGCAGCTTCGTGACTTGCAGCCGCCATGCCGCGACGCGGCTCGCGTCATCGGGATGCGCCGCGAGATATTCCTGCACCTCACAGACGCGGTCATACGGCAGCTGCTCGTCCACATAGGCGTGCAGTTCCTCTTCGGTGATGTCGCGCGGGCCGGGGCGAATCATGGGCGCTTCCCCATGTTGCTCACGTCGCGGAGGGGCGGGAGTTCGCCGTCGAGATATTCGCGCAGCGTCGTGCGCGCGCGGGAAAGGCGCGACATCACGGTGCCGATCGGCACGCCCTGCGCGTCCGCCGCCTCGCGATAGCTCATGCCTTCGAGCGTGACGAGGAGCAGCACTTCGCGCTGCTCGGGCGGCAGCAGCGCGAGCCCGCGCGCGATATCGCGCGCGGAGCCATCGGCGACGGGATCGCCCGGCGGGTCGACGTCCTCGATCACCGCGAGAAAGGGCTTGCGCGCGAGGCCGCGGCGGCGATTACGGTCGAGATTCAGGAGAATCGTGAAGAGCCAGGTGCGAAGATCGCCGCCATGGAAGAGGTGCTCGCCCCGCAGCGCGCGGACGATCGTGTCCTGCACGAGGTCGTCGGCGCCTTCCGAATTGCGCACGAGCGCCCGGGCGAAACGCCGCAGGGCGGGAATCAATGGCTGCAGGCCGCGCCGTACGGCGGTCATGGGAGGCTCCAGAGCGAAGCTCAGTATAGCCATTTCGATCCCTCTCACGAAAGAACGCGGAGAGACGCCCGAATATTCCTTCGGCTTGATGGCCAGATACCCCCATGCCATAGAACCGCGCATAGCGATTTCGCGCATGGAGGCGATTACATGACCCCAAAAACCGGGTTGATGCAAGGCAAGAAGGGCCTCGTCCTCGGGATCGCGAACAACCGCTCGATCGCCTGGGGCATCGCCAAGGCCTGCGCCGTGCAAGGCGCGCAACTCGGCTTCAGCTATCAAGGGGACGCGCTGAAAAAGCGGGTCGAGCCGCTCGCCGCCGAAACCGGCGCGAAAGTCGTCGGCCATTGCGACGTGACGGATCCCGCCAGCATCGATGCGATCTTCGCGGAGTCCGACAAGCAGCTTGGCGATCTCGATTTCGTCGTGCATGCCGTCGCCTTCTCGGACAAGAACGAGCTTGACGGGCGCTATGTCGACACCTCGCTCGGCAACTTCAACATGACGATGGCGATCTCCTGCTATTCCTTCACCGCGATCGCGCAGCGCGCGGAAAAGCGGATGACGAACGGCGGTTCGCTCCTGACGCTCACCTATTACGGCGCGGAAAAATGGATTCCGCATTACAACGTCATGGGCGTCGCGAAAGCCGCGCTGGAAGCGAGCGTGCGGTATCTTGCCGCCGATCTCGGCCCGAAGAATATCCGCGTGAACGCGCTCTCCGCCGGACCGATCAAGACCCTCGCCGCGTCGGGCATCGGCGATTTCCGCTACATTCTGAAATGGAACGAATTGAACTCGCCGCTTCGCCGCAACATCACGCTCGACGAAGTGGGCGATGCGGGCGTCTATTTTCTCTCCGACCTCTCGCGCGGCGTGACCGGCGAAATCCAGCACATCGATGCGGGCTACCACATCGTCGGCATGAAGCATCCGGAAGCCGCCGACATCGCGGTGGCGTCGAAGGAATGACCCTGCGCGCACGGCTTTTTCTCGCGTTCGCTTTTCTCACGGTTGCGGCAAGCGCAAACGCGCAGGAAACCCGGCGCGAATATTACAATGTGAGCGTCTCGCTCGGACGCGAAGGACGCCTCGCCTATTACGCTTCGCCGGACGCAGATTGTGGCACGGGAATCGCGCCGAGGATTTCGGTCGAGGAGCAGCCGAACTACGGCAAGCTCGCGTTTCGTCCCGACCGGCTGAAGGCGATCTCGTCCGCCATTCCGGGCCGCGCCGAGAATTGCCGCGGAAAATTCGTCGACGTGACGGCGGTCTACTACAAGCCGGCCAAGGGCTATCGCGGCAGCGACCGCGCCGTGCTGCGCGTGATCTTCCCGGCTTCGAACGGCGCGGCCTCGACGCTCTACGCCACGATTTACATTTCGGTGCGTTGATCGCTTACCCTCCATGCCATATTCCACCCTCTATTACATTCGCCATGGCGAAACCGAATGGAACGCGTCGGGCCGCTTTCAAGGCTGGCGCGACATTCCGCTCAACGAAAAAGGCCGGGCGCAGGCGGTGCAGGCCGGCGAAATCCTGCGCGATCTCCTCGCGCGCGACGGCCGCGATCACGCCGAGCTTCCCTTCGTGACAAGCCCGCTTTCCCGCGCGCGCGAAACGATGGAGCTTGTCCGCAGCGCGCTCGGCGCGACGCGCGAAGGCTACGCGCTCGAGGAGCGGCTGCGCGAACTCGGCTTCGGGCGCTGGGAAGGCATGACGCTCGATGAGATGGCGGCGGACAATCCGGAAATCTTCGAGGCGCGCAATCTCGACAAGTGGGGCGTGCCCGCGCCCGACGGCGAAAGCTACGCCGGTCTGCAGGAGCGTGTGCAGCTCTGGCTCGGTTCGCTCGCGCAAGACGCCGTGGTCGTCGCCCATGGCGGCACGATGCGGGCGCTGATGGTGGCGCGCGGCGTGAAGGATGCCGCCAGCGCCGCCGAGCAATATATCGAGCAGGGCGTCGTTTACGTTTTCGAAGGCGGCAGGCTCGCGAAATACGGTTAAGACGGCGGTCGTTTGACCCTTGCCCGTCGCGCTCGTACAAGATTTGCGAAAATCGCAAACGGTGTTCGATGTCGTTCAATACGTTCGGCCATATGTTCCGGGTGACGACCTTCGGCGAAAGCCACGGGGTCGCGATCGGCTGCGTCGTCGACGGCTGCCCGCCCGGCATTCCGCTGACCGCCGCCGACATCCAGCACGACCTCGACCGGCGGCGTCCGGGCCAGAGCAAGTTCGTGACGCAGCGGAAAGAGCCGGATGCGGTGAAGATTTTATCCGGCACGTTCAACAAGGAC
>Ga0070681_10005407_pt1 | contig 12334 bp, 11 predicted proteins | sample KBSC83BmetaG_FD_65650 | JGI IMG/M metagenome (GOLD analysis project Ga0070681, IMG submission 65650) | Corn rhizosphere microbial communities from Kellogg Biological Station, Michigan, USA - KBS C8-3B metaG | ecosystem: Host-associated > Plants > Roots > Rhizosphere | place: USA: Michigan...
AGGCCAGCCGCGACCGTCGCTTCGCCGACATTGGCCTTGGACTGGATGAAGAAGTGCAGGATGGCCAGCACGGCGGCGGGATAGATCAGCCAGTGCAGGCGCTTCCAGTTGCGCTTCAACCGCTTTTGCCAGCCGTCGGTCGAGGTGACGGCCAGCATCACCAGCGCCAGCAGCGCCACGAAGCCGATCGTGAGATAGAAGCGCTTGGCGATCTCCAATGCGACGACGATCAGGTTCCATTTCTGGTCGGCGACGTAGATCAGGAAGTGCAGGCCGGCGTAGAGCGCGGCGGCGACGCCGATGCGGCGGCGGATCTGCACCAGCGGCATCCAGTCGAACAGGCTGCGCGCCGGTGTGAGCGCCAGCGACATCAGCAGGAAGACGACCGTCCAGTCGCCGGTGATATGCGTGGCCTCGGTCACCGGCCGGGCGCCCAGATCGTCGGTGTACCAGCGCCACGCAAGGTGCAGCGCGGGCAGGCAAAGCGCGATCAGGGTGACGAGGCGGAGGAGGGAGACGATTCGTTTGGTTGTCACGCGGCCAACTTAACGGAACGGACGCTCAACGGGAGGTCAAACTTCCGTCAGGGGCCGCCGCAACCCAGACCAGCCCGTGCCACATTCTGCCCTCATAGGGCGCGGAGAAATCGCGGGCGGGTGTTCGCTCGAGTCCGAGTCGAGTCATGACGCTCTGCGAGCGGGTGTTGTCTGAAGACGTGTAGGCCAGCACTTCCGTCAGGCCAACGCGGGTGAAGGCGTCGAGCAGGGCCGCCCGCGCCGCCTCGGTCGCATAGCCCTGCCCCCAGGCCGAGCGCACGAGGCGCCAGCCGATCTCGGCATGAGGTCCAAGCACATGGCCCGGCGGGGACGGCATGAGGCCGGCGTAGCCGACGAAGGTCCCGCGCATGTCGTCGATCGTCCAGCGCGTAAAGCCATGGCGCTCGAAGGTGGCGACGTAGCGATCGAACTTGGCATCGCTTCGCCCCCGGTCGAGCGGCCCGCCCAGATCCCATGTCACCTCGGGATCGGCGTTCAGCATCGCGAAGGCCTCCCTGTCGCTTTCCCGCCATGGGCGGAGCGTCAGGCGCGGCGTCGCCAAGATCACCGCTCGTTGCCGAACAGAAGCCTGTATGTGCCGACAGTCGGCGCTGTCGTGACGCCAAAGCGCTTCAGCGTCGCCAGCCTGAAGGCCTCGCGCGCAGCGGCGGCGGTCGCTGCGGGATCGGCGCCCTCCAGCACCACGACCCATTCGGCGTCGAGCGCCTTGGGATGGTCCATGCTCTTCTGCTGCACGGGCGCGTTGGCGGCGTCGAGGTCGTTCTCGGCGGCGAAGGCGCCGACCATGCCGTTGCGTGCGATCGCCTTGGGCAGCGCCGTGTCCTGCAGCCAGGCGACCAATGCCTTGCGCTTGCGCGGGTCGGGTACGAAACGCACCGTGGTGACCGTGCCGCCGGTGCCGTGCGCGAGATCGACCTGGATGCGCAGGGTGAGGCGGTGGAAGCGGGTGAAGCGCGCCATCACCGACTGGGTCCACGGCGTCTGGTTGGCGAGCAACTGCAGGTAGCCCGGCGTGGCGAGGTCGGCGACGGTGTCGCATTCGTAGGTGGCGCAATATTTGGGGGCGCCCTTGACCGCGACGTATCGGCGCGCGCGGTGGAAGCCCGGCAGGTTGACCCGCTCGTCTATATGCTCGCGGTTGTACCATTCGTTGAAATCGGCTTCGTCGCGCGATTTCACTTCGGTGAAGACGACCAGCATTCCCTTGCCGCGCAGAGGCATGGCTTTAGTCTATGCTGCCCCGGCGGGAGGAAACACCATGAAGATCGTCAAAATCGAGGATTTGCACTGCGACGCCGGCTGGCGGGACTTCTCGTTCCTCAAGATCACCACGGATGACGGCATCGTCGGCTGGTCCGAATACAACGAGGGCTACGGCAGCGCCGGCCTTACGGCCGTGATCCGCCGCATGGCCGCCGGCCTGATCGGCGAGAACCCGCGGGCGGTCGAGCGCATCATGTCGATGCAGTACGCCATCACCCGCCAGGCGCCGGGCGGCATCAACCAGCAGGCCATGGCCGCGATCGAGAATGCCCTGCTCGACGTCAAGGCCAAGTCGCTGGGCGTGCCGGTCTACGAGCTGTTCGGCGGCATGGTGCGCGACCGCCTGCCGCTCTACTGGTCGCACTGCGGCAGCTATCGCTTCCGCAACGCCGAGGTGATGGGCGTCGAGCCGGTGCGCTCGCTCGACGACGTGGTGAAGCTCGGCAAGCACGTGAAGGAGCGCGGCTTCAAGGCGCTCAAGACCAACATCTTCCGCTTCGATCTCGACCCGGCCAACATGCACCAGCCGGGCTTCGGCCGGACGGCGGGCGGGCCGGAGCTCAACGCCGACGGCGCCACCCTGGCCGCCATCTCCGACGGACTGGCCGCGTTCCGCCAGGGCGCGGGCCACGAGATGGGCATCCTTCTCGACAGCAACTTCAACTTCAAGACCGAGGGCTACATCAAGGTCGCGCGCACCTGCGAGCCCTACAACCTGTTCTGGCTCGAGATCGATTCCTACGATCCCGAGGGCCTGCGCCTGATCCGCGACCGCGCGTCGATGCCGATCGCCTCGTGCGAGTCGCTGTTCGGCCGGCGCCAGTTCCGGCCGTTCTTCGAGAACCGCTCGATGGACGTGTCGATCATCGACGTGCCGTGGAACGGGCTGGCGGAGTCGATGAAGATCGCGGCCATGGCCGAGGCCTATGAGATCAACTGCGCGCCGCACAATTTCTACGGCCACATGTCGACCCTGATGAGCGCCAACCTGTGCGCTGCCATGCCAAACTTCCGCATCATGGAAATCGATATCGACGACGTGCCGTGGAAGGACGATCTGGTGACTCACCCGCCGGTCATCCAGAATGGCGAGCTGATCGTGCCCACCCGCCCGGGCTGGGGCGCCGACATCAACGAGGAGGCGGTCAAGGCGCATCCGCCGAAACACCCGCATCCCTAGAGGGGAAACGACATGGTCTACGAATTTCGCTGCTACACGCTCATTCCCGGCAAGATGCCGGAGTATCTCAAGGCCGCCGAGACGATCGGCCGGCCGGCCCGCGGCAACAACTACGGCGTGAACCACGGCTACTGGACGGCCGAGTTCGGCGCGCTCAACCAGGTGTGGCACCTGTGGAAGTACGACAGCTACGACGAGCGCACGCGCCTGCGCACCGAACTGCAGAAGAACAAGGACTGGACCGAGAAGTACATCCCGGTCGTGCGCGGCTGTGTGGCGCGCCAGGACCTGCGCCTGATGAACGCCGTCGTCGACATCCGGCCGGACGACGGCACCAAGGGCAACGTCTACGAGCTGCGCATCTATCGCTGCGGGCTGGGCGGCGCGGTCCAGTACGGCAAGGACTTCAAGGAGGTGCAGGCCGCCCGCGAGAAGTACTCGCCGATCTGGGGCGCCTGGACCGGCGAATTCCCGCAGCCCAACGAGTGGATCCACCTGTGGCGCTACAAGAACCTCGAGGAGCGGTTCAAGGCGCGCTCGGATGCGATGAAGGACCCGGCGTGGCAGGCCTATCTCGCCAAGGGTCCGGCGAAACTGCAGGAGATGCACTCGACCCTGCTGATGCCGACGAACTACTCGCCGCTCAAATAGACCGGCGTCGATAGCGGAGCGCGCCACCTCGTGTGGCGCGCTTTCCATTGAAGAGGGTGTGTACATGGACGCGTTGAGTGACAACGACCTTGCGTTGATGAAGTTCGGCGTCGGCCAGCCGGTGACGCGCATGGAGGACCCCACTCTCCTGCGCGGCCAGGGCCGGTATACCGACGACCAGAACCTGCCCGGCCAGGCCCACGCGGTGATGGTGCGCAGCAAGCTCGCGCACGGCCGCCTCAAGGGCATCGACAGCAGGGCGGCGGCGGCGATGCCGGGCGTCATCGCGATCCTCACCCATGCCGACCTGGAAGCGGCCGGGTTCGGGCCGATGAGATGCGGCATGAACATCCCGCAGCGCGACGGCTCGCCGATGAAGACACCGCCGCGCCATTCGCTTGCCAGGGACCGTGTGCGCTATGTCGGCGAGGCGGTCGCCTGCGTGGTCGCCGAGACGGCAGTGCAGGCCAAGGATGCCGCCGAGGCCGTCGAGCTCGACATCGAGGAGCTGCCGGCGGTCACCACGCCCGCCCAGGCGCTGGCTCCGGGCGCGCCGCAGATCCACGACGAGGCGCCGGGCAACCTGGTGCTCGACTTCCACTACGGCGATGGCGAGGCGGTGAAGAAGGCCTTTGCCGCGGCCGCGCACGTGACGCGACTCGAGATCGTCTCCAACCGGATCATCGTCAATCCGATGGAGCCGCGCTCGGCGATCGGCTCCTACGAGAAGGATCGCTGGGTGCTGCGGGTCGGCTGCCAGGGCGTGATGGGCCTGCGCGGCGGCCTGGCCAAGGACGTGCTGAACACCACGCCCGACAAGGTGCGCGTGCTGACCGGCAACGTCGGCGGCTCCTTCGGCATGAAGTCGCAGGTCTATCCCGAGTATGGTCCGCTGCTGCTCGCGGCCCGGACGCTCGGCCGGCCGGTGAAGTGGACGGACGAGCGCTCGGAAAGCTTCCTGAGCGATCATCATGGCCGCGATCACCAGCGGGTCGCCGAGCTGGCGCTCGACAAGGACGGCCACTTCCTGGCCATTCGCCTGAGCGGCACGGGCAACGCCGGCGCCTACATCTATCCGCCGATGCCGGCGACCACCAACGCCGTGAAGAACGTCATCGACGTCTATCGCACGCCGGTGATGGAAGTGAACTCCAAGGTCGTCTTCACCAACACCACGCCGCTCGGGGCCTATCGTGGCGCCGGCCGTCCCGAGGGCAACTACTACATGGAGCGGCTGATCGAGACCGCGGCGCGCGAGATGGGCATCGACGCGATCGACCTGCGCCGGCGCAATCACATCGCGCCGCAGCAGATGCCCTACAAGGCGCCGTCCGGCATGAACTACGACTCCGGCGAGTTCACCGCGGTGCTCGACAAGGCGGTGGAGGTCTCGGACTGGCAGGGCTTCGCCCGGCGCAAGCAGGAGAGTGCGGCGCGCAACAAGCTGCGCGGCCGCGGCGTCGGCCAGTATCTCGAGGTCACCGGCCCGCCCAGCAAGGAGTACGGCGGCATCCGCTTCGAGGCGGACGGGACCATCACCATGCTGAGCGGCACGCTCGACTACGGCCAGGGGCACGCCACGCCGTTCGCCCAGGTGCTGGGCGGCAAGCTCGGCATCCCCGTCGATCGTTTCCGCCTGCTGCAGGGCGATTCGGACCAGCTCAAGGTCGGCGGCGGCACCGGCGGCTCGAAGTCGGCGCTGGTGGCGAGCCAGGCCTTTCTCGAGGCCGGCGACATACTGATCGAGCAGGGCAAGCAGATCGCCGCCCACGTGCTCGAGGCCTCGGCGGTCGACATCGAGTTTGCACGCGGACGGTTCACGATCGCCGGCACCGACCGCGGGGTGAGCATCCTCGAGCTTGCCGACAGGCTGCGCGGCGGCCTCAAGCTTCCGCCCGAGGTGCCGCAGTCGCTCGACGTCAGCCACATCTCGGACAATCCGCCGTTCTCGTTCCCCAACGGCTGCCATGTCGCCGAGGTCGAGATCGACCGCGACACCGGCGTGATCGAGGTGGTGCGCTACTTCATGGTCAACGACTTCGGCACGGTCATCAATCCGATGCTGGTTGCGGGCCAGGCGCATGGCGGCGTGGTCCAGGGCATCGGCCAGGCGCTGATGGAGAACGCGCTCTACGACGAACAGGGCCAGCCGATCACCGGCTCCTATATGGACTATGCGATGCCACGCGCCTCGGACGCGCCGGCCTTCTCCATCGAGAACCATTCGGTGCCGTGCAAGACCAACCTGCTGGGCGTGAAGGGCTGCGGCGAGGCCGGCTGCGCCGGGGCGCTGCCGTCGGTGATGAACGCCGTCGTCGACGCGCTGTCGGAGGTGGGCGTGACCCACATCGACATGCCGGTGACGCCCGAGAAAGTATGGCGCGTCCTGAACGGGACGCACTGACCGTGCGGGCGGGGGTCTGGCGCCGGATCCTCGCTGCGGTCTTCCTGCTGGCGGCGGCACCCGCGTTCGCCGACGAAGTGCAGGTCCTGCAGGGCACGCACGACGACGCGCCCTACCGGATCGACATGCCGGCCCACTGGAACGGCGGGCTGGTCATGTTCGTCCATGGCTATGGCGGCGAGGGCACGGCCCGCGGCGGCGTGGAATATCCCCGGATCGGCGACGTGGCCCTCAAGGGCAACTATGCCTGGGCCGGATCGGGCTATCGCTCGCAAGGCTATCACCCCGACCTGTTCCTGGCCGACACGATCGCGTTGCGCGAGATGTTCATCCGTAAATTCGGCACGCCGCGCTGGACGATCCTGTACGGCGAGTCGATGGGCGGTCACATGGTGGTGGCCGGCCTCGAGCGCCATCCCGATCTGTTCCAGGCAGGGCTCGCCGAATGCGGCGTGGTCGACGGCGTCGGCCTGATCGACTGGTATTACGCCTATACCGCGGCCGCGCAGTATTTCTCCGGCGTGCCCCTGCTCGACGCGACGGCCGCCGACTACGACAGGCGCGTGGCCGAGTTCGTCGCGCGCATCGGCAAGCCTGGCGCCTACACCGAGCGCGGCCGGCGCTTCGACAGCGCCGTGCGCGCGCTGGCCGGCGGCGACATGCCGGCGTGGGGCGACGGCATGGCCAAGCACTATCTCGAGGATCTGTGGCCCCGGGTGCCGCTGCCCAGGCAGTCGGCCGAGTTCGCCCGCCACGCCGACACGCGCGGCATCGTCTACGGCATCGCGCCCGATCTCGGTGTCGATGCGGCCACGCTCAACCGCGACATCCCGCGCATCGTGCCCGCCGCCGGCGCGCGCACGGGCATCTTCGCGCCGTTCACCGGCCGCCTGCGCGGGCCGTTGATGACCCTGCACGACACCGCCGATCTCGATGTGCCGGTGCGCATGGCGCAGAACTACCGCCGCCGCACCCAGGCCGCCGGCACCTCGGCCCTGCTGGTCCAGCGCACCCAGACGCGCTCCGATCATTGTGACTTCAGCCAGCCGCTGCGCGACGAGACGTTCACCGACCTGGTGGCGTGGCTCGAGCGCGGCATCGTGCCGAAGGGCGAGGACCTGCTGGGCGACGTCACGAAGCTCGGCTTCAGGTAACGCGGGGCCACGCGCGCTATTTCTTCCCGTCGGCCGAGTCGAAGGGCGCCTGAACGATGCGGCCGGACCCCGTGACGTGGCTGCGCAGCTGGGCGGGACGGCTCAGGAGCCGCACGATGCCCGAGCCGCTCAGGTCGATGTCGGCGCTCTCGGTGGGCGCGGCCTCGATGCGGCCGCTGCCCGAAACCTTCACCGTGAGCTGCTGCGTGGCGAGGTCGGTCAGCCGGGCGCGGCCCGCGCCGGAGATCGTCACCGTGACATGGTCGGCCTTGCCCCGGGCGCTGATGTTGCCACTGCCGCTCAGGCGCACGGCGAGATCGGGCTGGTTCACGTTCTCCATGACCAGCTTGCCCGAGCCCGACAGGCCGATGTGGCGGAACGGCCGGCCCGGCAGGACGATCTCGATGTCGCGCAGCCTGGCAAAGGAACGGCAGTCGAGCGCGATGTGGCCGCCGTCGATGCGCACGCGGGCAATGACGTCGGACGGTCCGCGCACGATCACCTCGTCGCCGTCGCCGCCGCGATAGCGCACGGTGCCGGGCAGGGCGACGTCGACCGTGTCGCCGCCGCTCCACGCCAGGCGGCGTTCGCCCAGGGTCGCCGAGGCCGCACCGCCGCACGACGCACCGAAGTAGCTCCCGACATCGACCAGGCGATGCACGGCGTTGTCGCCCAGCGCATAGGCGAGAGTCAGGGAGACGACGCCGACGCTCAATCCGCCGATCGCGATCCAGCCCAGGGGCCTAACCATGTGCGCCTCCCGTCTCCGCCCGGTTCAGCAGCGCGTAGTGCAGGCGGGCGAACTTGCCGAGCAGGCGCACCACATAGTCGATCATCAGCAGCAACAGCGCGCCGCCGCCGATGCCGAAGCCCAGCAGGCCCAGTCCACCGAAGGTCCGGCTGAGGAAGTGACCGGCGAAGCCGCCGTGATCCCAGCTGACGAGCCTTATCAGGGTCACCGTGCCGGCGATCGACAAGCCCAGCAGCACGAAGCCGGCGACCAGGGTGAACAGGGCGAGGCCGCCCAGCAGCGGCAGCAGGAACACGAAGTCGACGGCCATCAGGGCGAGGAAGCCGAACAGCACGGCAAAGAAATTGGCCGGCGTGCGCGCGGTCTCCCAGCGGCGGAAGCCGGCCTCGGCGCGCAGCTCGCGCGCCAGCCGCATCGGATCGCCCAGCGCCGCGGCAATCTCGGCCTCGCTGCGACCGGCGGCCATGCCGTCGGCGAAGTGGGCGGCATAGTCGCGGATCAGCTCGTCGATCTCCGATGGCGGCAGGCCGGCGAGACGGCGGCGCAACGTGTCGAGAAACTCAAGCCTGGTCATGTCACTCCTCCGACGGCTCTGGCGGGCTTTGCGTCGGCCAGGACCTTGGCGACCGACGCGGTGAATTCGGTCCAATCGGCCTTCTGCTCGACCAGGGCGGCACGGCCGGCCTTGGTGAGCGTGTAGTATTTGCGCGGCGGCCCGCTGCTCGATTCCTCGAGATAGGTCGTGACCAGCCCGTCGGACTGCATGCGCCGCATCAGCGGATAGATCGTGCCTTCGCCCATGCCGATCGCCTCGGCCAGGCGGCTGGCGATGTCGTAGGCGTAGCCATCCTGGCGCGCGAGCAGGGCGAGAACGCACATGTCGAGCACGCCTTTCCGGAGTTGAACCTGCAAGGAGTCGGTCACGCGCTTTTGCCTGGTATGGTGTACTGCATGGTATCTTGTTACGCAAGATACTGAAACTCGGGACGGCCGTCCAGCGATTTTCGCGCCGTCAACGCCGGCGCAATGCCACCGAGAGGGCGATCGTGGCCGCGAGGCCCAGCGTGGCCATGATCAGCACCGCGTCGCGCGGACCGACATGGTCCGACAGCAGGCCGATCATCAGGATGCCCAGCGGGCCCGTGCCGATGCACACCGTCACCACGCCCATCAGGCGCGAGCGCATCTCGGCCGGCGCCTCGGTCAGCATCAGCGTCGACTGCATGTTGCCGAAGCCCGCCGTGCCGAAGCCGCCGGCGATCAGCACGGCGAGCGCCAGCCAATAGGACGACGACAGCGCCATCACCATCAGCGCCACCATGAACAGTCCGGCGCCGCCGGCGAAGGCCACCCGGCGGTCCATGCGCAGGAAGCCGGCGGCGATCAAGGTGCCGCCGATCAGCGCGCCCAGCGGCTCGCCCGCGGCCAGCAGGCCGACCATGCCCGGCGAGACATGGAAGGCACCCAGCCCGAGCGGCGCCACCAGGCCGGAGTAGGAGAAGGCAAAGGCGTTGGTGACGATGGTGATGGCGAACACCAGCAGGATCACCGGCTTGGTGCGGGCGTAGGCCAGGCCTTCGACGATGTCGGCCGGGATGCGCGCCAGCGCCAGCCGGCGCGTGACCTGGGCATGGACGAGGCCCGCCATGGCGAAGGCGCCGGCAAACTGCACGAACGCCGTCAGCGTGTAGACGCCCTTCATGCCCAGCCATTCGAAGGCGAAGCCGCCGAGCAGCGGACCGATCATGCGGGTGGCGGCCGAGGTCGTCGAATCGAGCGCGATCGCCGGGACGATGCGATGGACGCCGGCCACTTCGCCCACCATGCGCCGGCGCGTCGACATCTCGGTCGTCCACATCGTGCCCGATACGAAGTTGCCGACCGCGACATGCCACAGCTCGAGATGACCCGTGGCCGCCAGCGTGGCCAGCACGGTCGAGACCAGCGCCGGTCCGACCAGCGCCACCATCACCACGAGCTTGCGGTTGACCGCCTCGGACACCGCACCGGCGAAGGCGCCGAGAAAGAGCTGCGGCAGCTGGCGCACCGCGACGACGGCGGTGACGGCGAGCGCCGAGCCGGTGATCTCGTAGGCGAACAGGCCCGAGGCCAGCAGCTCGAGCCAGCGCATGGCGTTGGCGAAGGCCCCGACGAGCCACAGGCGCAGGAAGTCCGGCAGCGCCAGAAGCTCGCGCACGGGATGGTCGCGCTCTGCGGTTTCCTCCGGAGAATTCATTGGGAGTCACGCTAGCGTTGTCGATATCCTCGGGGAACAAGAAACGTGGGAGGAAGGCGATGAAGCGCCGTCAATTGATGCTCGGCACCCTTGCAACCGCTGCGCCCCTTGGCGCTGCACCGCTCAGTGTGGCGATGGCCCAGCCGGCCTGGCCTGCCAAGCCCGTGCGCTTCATCGTGCCGTTCGCGCCGGGCGGCGGCACCGACTCGGTGAGCCGGCTGATCTGCGATCAGCTCGGCAAGACCTTCAACCAGTCGTTCGTCGTCGACAACAAGGGCGGCGCCGGCGGCAACATCGGCACCGTCGAGCTCGCGCGCGCGGCACCCGACGGCTACACGCTCGGCCTGATCTCGGTGGCCAGCCACACGCTCAATCCCATGCTCTACGGCAAGCTGCCCTACGATCCCGACAAGGACCTGATCGCGATCTCGCGCCTGGCGCTGCTCGCCAACCTGCTGGGCGTGACCAAAAGCCTGCCGGTGCAGAATGTCGCCGAGCTCATCGCGCTCTGCAGGAAGGAGCCGGGCAAGTATTCCTTCGCCTCGTCGGGCCCCGGCACCTCGCTGCACCTGAGTGGCGAGCTGTTCAAGGCGATGGCCGGCGTCGACATCATCCACGTGCCCTACAAGGGTGCGGGTGCCGTCTACAGCGACCTGATCGCGGGCACGGTCCACATGATGTTCGCCAACATGCCGTCGATGATCGGCCAGGTGCGCGGTGGCAAGCTGAAGGGGCTGGGCGTCACCTCGGCCGAGCGCTCGAAGGCGGCGCCGGAGATCCCCGCCATCGCCGAGACCGTGCCGGGCTATGTCGCGACCTCGTGGTACGGCATCGCCGCGCCCGCCGGCACACCCGAGCCGATCGTCGCCAGGATCGAGGCCGCGGTCGGCCAGGCGCTGGCCAATCCGGAAATCCAGAAGCGCTGGGTCGACGATCTCGGCCTCGACATCCCGCCTGCCGGTCGCGCCGGCTTCGCGGAGTTCCTGGCCAACGACCGCAAGCAGTGGGAACCCGCAGTCAGGATATCGGGCGTGAAGCTGGATTAGAGGACCAGTCGAAGTCCCATCAAGGCGACCATCGCCGCGAGCGCGACGGCGGCGCTGCCGACGGTGATCAGCCTGAGCGCACGCGCCGGCGAGAGCTTGGCCATGTCGGCGGCGATCCAGAACAGCGGATCGTTCATATGCACGACCGCGATCGCGCCCACGCCGGTCGCGGCGGCGGCGAGCGCGCGGCCGGTGGCGCTGTCGAGGCCGAGCGCCGGCAGCATCGGCTCGATCATGCCCGAGGCGGTCAACACCGCCGACAGCGAATTGCCCTGCAGGGTCTTGACGATGGCGGCGGCGAGGAAGGGCGCGAGCAGCCCCAGCCCTGGATCCATCGCGCGCTCGGCCCACAGCTCGGCCATGCCGGTCTCGTCGAGCACGCGCGCGAAACCGCCCGCCGCGCCGACGGTGAGCAGCAGCATGGCCCAGCGCGTGTCGGCCAGCGCCTCCGGCTGCCAGCGCCGCGACAGCGCCATCGCCAGTCCGATCGCCAGCACCGCCAGGAACAGCGACCGGCTGATGCCAGTGTAGAGTTCGCGCGCGCCGCCCTTGCCGAGCGGCTCGGTGGGCATCTGGGCCACCGCCTGCACCACCAGCAGCGCCAGCGGCACGACGATCGCCAGCCATCGCCACGACGGCGCGTCGCCGGCGCGATCGCGCCAGGCGCTCCACAGCCAGATCGCGAGCCCCAGCAGGAGGGCGAGCGGCGCGCCGATCGACAGCAATGGGCTCAGGGTCGCGTGCAGGACGGACATCGACGCCACCGCCAGCGGCGAGGGCACGACCAGCGCCTGCACGACCAGCACCGTGAGGACGAGGGCGACGGCGCGGCCGGCGGGCTGCAGCAGGGCGAGCGCGCCGGCGGCCGAACCACCAAGGCCCGCCAGCACGCCCATCACGGCGCCGGCGGCGGCGTTGAGGGGGCGCTTGAGCAGCAGCGCGCCCGCGAGGCTGCCGGCCACGACCAGCAGCCCCACCTGTTCGAGGGCCGACACGAAGCCCAGCCCGAAGGCCTTGCCGATCGACTGCCAGGTCATTTGGGCCGCGATGCCGTAGGCCACGACCACGCCCATGAGGGCCATGAAGGGGGGG
>Ga0070681_10005410_pt1 | contig 12332 bp, 9 predicted proteins | sample KBSC83BmetaG_FD_65650 | JGI IMG/M metagenome (GOLD analysis project Ga0070681, IMG submission 65650) | Corn rhizosphere microbial communities from Kellogg Biological Station, Michigan, USA - KBS C8-3B metaG | ecosystem: Host-associated > Plants > Roots > Rhizosphere | place: USA: Michigan...
GCGAGCGCGTCGTCGTACGTCGTGAATGAGACATCGCCCTCGGCCGAAAGGCGTACGGACGTCAGCGTTGGATAGGCGAGCTTGGTGCCACCCTCGAAGACGTCCATGTAATCCGCAATCCACTGGGTGCTGGCATCGCGAAGAAACGGCTCGACCCTCGCAAGGTCGAGGTAGCCCGTCGGCCGGCGCAGCGGCCAGTCGATGTCATTGATGGACGCCATCTGCACCCGTACGAGCACGTGCAGCCGCTGCCCCTCGGGCTTCACGAACATCCGCACGGTGGAATCGGCGGGGATGTCGTGGGCTGCCACCGGGCGTCCCAGGGCAAGCAGGCCGATGGCCGCCAAGAGGGCCAGGCATCGGCGATTCTTCAAGGAAAAAAGGGCCAAGAGTTCGTAGACGTTTTCAATAATAACCCTTCGTCTGTCGAGGTTCTTGGTTCCTGGTTCGTGATTCTACGTTCTGGTTCTTGGTTCCGGCCAGGAACGCGGCACCGGAGTGCGCAAGATGCATCGCCCTCGGACCTGCAACTATGTATACTTGCCGCCTCTACGTGGGGAGGAGAGGAGCGGCTATGAAGCGGAAGCCTGTGATGTATCTGGGCGCGACCTCGCTCGCGCTGCTGATCGCGGGTGGGGTCGGCTTGATCGTAAGTGAACACGTCGTGAGCGCGCAGGCGCCGGCGGGTGGTGCCACACCGGCACGTGGCGCGGCGCAAGGCGGTGCGACGACTCCGGCGCGCGGCGCCACAGGCGGTGGCGGCGCGCCCGCCTATCGCGTCAACCCGCTCTGGCCGCAGTTGCTTCCGAACCACTGGGTGCTCGGCGCGGTCAGCGGCGTCGCCGTCGACAAACAGGATCATGTGTGGATCGTGCATCGCGGCGCGGATTCGCTCGAGTCCGCTGAGAAGGCGATGATTCTGAATCCACCCACGTCGTTCGTCTGCTGCGTGCCGGCTCCGTCGGTGATGGAGTTCGACAGCGCGGGACGCGTGCTCGCGAGCTGGGGCGGACCAGGACTTGGATTCGTGTGGCCGCAGTCAACCGGCGGCATCGCCGTTGACGGCGACGGCAATGTCTGGGTTGCGGCATTCGGTCTCGAGCCGGCGCCAGCCGGCCGCGGACGCGGCGCGGCGGCGGCAGATCCCGATGCGGTCGGTCCAGCGGCGGCACGCGGACGAGGCGATGCGCCCGCAGCGGCGCAAGCGCCCGCGCGAGGTCGCGGTGCGGCGCCGGCGGCGCCAGCCGCCGTTGCTGATGCACACATCACGAAGTACTCGCCCGCCGGACAGCAGATCCTTCGGATCGGCACGCCGGGTCAGCCGGGTACTCCGGACAGCCAGACCGGACTGAATCGTCCTGCTGGCATGACGATCGATGATGCGGCGCACGAAGTGTACGTCGCCGACAGCGGCAATCATCGCGTCGCCGTGTTCGACTCGAACACCGGTGCGTTCAAGCGATCCTGGGGAGGCTCTGGAGATCGTCCGACCGCCGCTGGTGCCGGTCCGTACGATCCGAACGGCGCTCCGGCACGGCAGTTCCGCGATGTGACCTGCGTGAAGATCTCCAAGGACGGCCAGGTCTACGTGTGCGATCGCTCGAGCAACCGCATCCAGGTCTTCCAGAAGAACGGTCAGTTCGTCAGAGAAATGGTCATCGCGAAGAACACGAAAGGCGCGGTCACCACGATCGGGCAGGCGCCCGGCGTCGTGCTCAATGCGTCCGGTTCAGTGTGGGACATCGCGTTCTCGAACGATGCGAATCAGCGGTTCCTCTATGTCGCGGACGGTTCGAACGATGTGGTGCGAATCCTGCGGCGCGACTCGCTGACGGAAGTCGGGCACATCGGTGACGGCGGACGCCAGCCGGGGCGGTTCCTGGCGGTCGCGGCGGTCGCCGTGGATTCGCGGGGCAACCTGTACACGGGCGAAGTGCATCACGCGAAGCGCGTGCAGAAATTCACGCCCGCGGCCGCCGCTGCGGCGCCGGCGACGGGGAATAACTGAGGAGCACAGGTAGGGGACGCCCTTCGGGGCGTCCCGTGATGCGAAGAGCTGCATTAGGAATTCGGAATTGAGAATTCAGAAGCACGGGAGAGAAAACGATATGACGTCTAAACGCAATATCGTGATCGGCGCAACGTTGGCAGCGCTGCTGGTCGTGCTCGGCACGGGACAGAGCCTGCTGACCAAGGTGGCCGCGCAGTCTGCGAGCACCGTCATGGCGCCGAAGTTCGAAGTGGATCCGAACTGGCCGAAGCCGCTGCCGAATCAATATCAGCTCGGCCAGACGATTGGCGTCGCCATCGACGCCAACGATCACGTGTGGATTGTGCACCGCGCGAATCCCGACGAAGTCGAAGCGGGCGCGGACAACGGAACGGCCGGATGCTGCCACGTCGCGGATCCGATCATGGAATTCGATCAGGCCGGCAACCTGCTCCGTCACTGGGGCGGCAAGGACGGCCCGGGCTATCAGTGGCCTGCGAGCAACCACGGGATCTGGATCGACTACAAAGGCAACGTCTGGATCGGCGGCAACGGCAACGGCAACGACGGCATGGTGCTGAAGTTCACGCAGGACGGAAAGTTCCTCAACATGTTCGGCGTCAAGAAGCAGGGACTCGGACCTGACAGCCTCGCGACCGACCGCTTCTACCTGGTGGCGAAGATCCACGTGTATCCGAAGACGAACGAAGCGTTCCTCGCCGATGGATACGGCAACAAGCGTGTTGCGGTGATCGATGCCGACACCGGCAAGATGAAACGCTTCTGGGGCGCTTACGGCAACCAGCCGGATGACAAACTCGATCTCGGCGCGTACACGCCGGGCGCGCCGCTCGCGAAAGGCTTCCGCGGTCCGGTGCACTGCGCCGAACCGACCAACGACGGCATCGTCTACGTGTGCGATCGCACCAACGATCGTCTGCAGTGGTTCACGCTGGAAGGCAAGTTCATCGGCGAAATCCAGGTGCAGCCGGAGTCGAAGGGTGATGGATCAACGTGGGACGTGGACTTCTCGAAGGATGCGGCGCAGAAGTACTTGTACGTCGCTGACGGTCGCAATCAGCGGATCCACATCTACGATCGCAAGACGATGACCGAACTGACCAACTTCGGATCGGGCGGCCACTATCCCGGTCAGTGGTACTCGCTGCACAGCATCGCGGTCGATTCGAAGGGCAACCTCTACACGACGGAAACCTACCAGGGCCGTCGCGTTCAGAAATTCACCTACAAGGGCCTCGCTCCGGTGACAAGAAGAGACCAGGGAGTCCCCTGGCCGACCGGCACGGGACAGTAGCGCGTTTTAGGCGGCAGAGGCTGGAAGGGCCCTCCTTCGCGCCGAAGGCGCTTCGGAGGGTCTCGCCGCAGCTCGCAAAACTCGCGAGCGAGCGGAGGCGGACAGGAGGGCAGGAGGTAAAACTCTTGCCCCTCTTTTTTTCCGCCGATCCCGTCAATAGAATTCCTTCCCGCCTTTCCAGTCCCGCCCGCCCAACGTTTTTCTCGCCAAGTTCCTGCTCCAACTCCTTTTCTCGAACGCTGACAAGAACGTATACTCTCCCGGCGAGTCGTCCCGCCGGAGGCGGGGCAAAACGAGAGTAGTTCTGGCGAGGCGAGCCCGCTGATTTCGAGGCGGATCCTCGCCGGCTTGGAGGAGACGTATGAACGGGAGGCGTTTCGTGAATCTAGGTGCGGCCGCACTCGCACTGACGATTGCAGCAGGCGGCGGGGCCGCGCTGTTGTCGCAAAGCGTGGCCGCGCAAGGACGGGGAGGACAGGCGCCTCGACTCGACGTCGATCCGCTGTGGCCGAAGCCGTTTCCAGTGGAGAAACACTGGGCGTTGGGGTCGGTGACCGGCGTCGCTGTTGATGCGCAGGATCACATCTGGGTCAGCAATCGCGGCGTGAATTCCTTACAGAACAATGAAAAAGGGCCGACGCTGCAGCCGTGGGCCAGCGAGTGCTGCTTCGGCGCGCCGGAAGTCCTCGAGTTTGATGCGGCCGGCACGTTGCTGACGAGCTGGGGCGGCCCGGGCCAGGGGTATCAGTGGCCGCAGAATCCTGCCGGCATCACCGTCGATGGCAAGGGCAATGTCTGGATTGCTGCGGGCGGATTCGCACCTCCGCCAGCTGGTCGCGGACGCGGCCCGGCTCCAGCAGCGGCACCGGCGGCGGGCGGCGCGGCAGCGGGCGCAGCGCGTGGCGCGGGCCGAGGTGCACCGGCGGCGGGCGGAGCCGCAGCTCCGGCGGCGGCAGCGGCGCCTGCGGGACGTGGCGCTCCAGCAGCTCCTGCTGGTCCGGCTGACGCCCACGTGCTCAAATTCGACAAGACTGGAAAGTTCCTCCTGCAAATCGGGACACCAGGCAAGATGGACGGTCCCGAGAGCAAAGACACGTTGAACCGGCCCCAGGCCGTCGCCGTCGATGACGCGGCCAACGAGGTGTATGTTGCCGACAGCGGCAACAAGCGCATCGTCGTGTTCGACGCGAATACCGGCGCGTACAAGCGTCATTGGACCGCCGCGGGTTCGAAGCCGTTCGCCGACGTCAGCTGTGTGCGGTTGGCGAAGGACGGCAACGTGTACGCCTGCGACAGCGCCAACAACCGCATCGTCGCCTTCGACAAGACCGGCAAGTTCGTGAAGGAAGGCATGGTGAAGGACGGCACCGGCGGATTCGTGCTTGGTGGCGCCGGCGGCGCGCAGGGCACCGTGTATTCGTTCGGCTCAGTCTGGGACATCGCGTTTTCGAACGATGCGCAGCAGCGGTATCTCTACGTCGCTGACGGCATGAACAAGACGGTGTGGATCGTACAGCGCGACAACCTGACGCCGGTTTCGCGATTCGGCGACGGCGGCCGTTTGCCCGGACGTTTCTATGCCGTCGGGAGCGTTGCTGTAGATTCGAAAGGCAACGTCTACACCGGCGAAGAGAGCGACGGAAAGCGCGTCCAGAAGTGGGTGAACAAGGGCATGGGCCCGGCTCAGCTGAATTAACAAATTCAGAATTCAGAATTCGGAATTCAGAAAGCGAATCCAAAAGGTAGGGGGCGCCTTTCAAGGGCGTCCCGGAGGAACGGTATGAACCGAAAACGTAACTTTTTGATTGGCGCCACCTTCGTCGCCACCTTCATCGCTCTGGGCGTCAGCCAGGGTCTGATGCAGAAGGCGGCGTCGGCTCAGGCCAAGGCGGGCAGCGTGCAGGTGCCGCGCTTCGAGGTCGATCCGACGTTCCCGAAACCGCTGCCGAATCACTGGTATCAGGGGCAGACCATCGGTGTGTCGGCCGACGCACAGGATCACATCTGGATCATTCACCGCGCCGACTCGCTGTCGCCGAACGAACAGGCGCTCGACGATAAGGCCGCCATGTGCTGCGCGAAAGCGCCGCCGATCCTCGAATTCGATCAGCAGGGCAACCTTCTGCATCACTGGGGCGGCATCGAGTGGGTCAAGAACGACGACTACAAGTGGCCCTCTTCGAACCATGGCATCACGGTCGACCACAAGGGCAACGTGTGGATCGGCGGCAACGGCGGCGACGATGGAATGGTGTTGAAGTTCACGAAGGATGGAAAGTTCCTCCTTCGCGTCGGCGCCAACTATCCGGCAGCCGACAGCAACGCCACCGATCGATTCTGGAAAGTCGCGAAGCTGTTCGACGATGCGAAGGCCGACGAGATGTACATCGCTGACGGTTACGGCAATAAGCGCGTCGCTGTGATCGACAACACGACCGGCAAGATGAAGCGGTTCTGGGGCGCGTACGGGAACAAGCCGGACGATGCGAACACCGGCCGCTACAATCCGACCGAGCCGCTCATCAAGCAGTTCCGCACGCCGGTGCACTGCGCCGTCGTGTCGAATGACCGCATCGTGTACGTCTGCGACCGCGTGAACGATCGTCTCCAGTCGTTCACGACCGACGGCAAGTTCCTCAAGGAAGTCCGGATCTCGCCGAACACGCTTGGCGATGGATCGACCTGGGATATCGCCTTCTCGAAAGATCCGCAGCAGAAGTTCATGTATCTGGCTGACGGCCACGACGAGAAGGTGTGGATCCTCGATCGCGAGTCGATGGAAGTGCTCACCAGCTTCGGCACGGGCGGCAAGCAGCCCGGTCAGTTCTACGCGGTCCACAGCATCGACACCGACTCGAAGGGCAACATCTACACGACCGAGACCTACGACGGTCGCCGCCTGCAGCGCTTCCTCTACAAAGGCATGCAGACGATCGCGAAGGGCACGGATCAGGGAACGGTCTGGCCGAGGACGAGCACGAACTAGTCCTTAGACCTTAGTCCTTAGGTACGCCGAGGGGCTGGTGGCGACAGACGCCACCAGCCTCTTTTTTTTGGGATGTGACGATTCAGAACGTCAGCTGCATGCCGAACTGCGCATACCGCGGTTCGACGACGCCGGTCGGCGTCAGCCACAGGTTGGTTCCCGACGTGGCGTACGTCTGGTTGACGCTGGTCACCGTTCCGGCGTTGAGCACGTTGAAGATGTCCATGAAGGCCTGAATCCTCGTCTGACCGGACCTGAACGTCCTGCCGATCCGCATATCAACCCGGTTCTGCGTGTCGAGGAACATCGTGTTCGGCTGGACCAGATTGACGATCGTCGAGGAGGTGCCGGCCGGCGAACCGATGATCGAACGTCCGGCGGTGGCCGACGTGATTGTGTAGTTGGCGCTGATGCTCCCCGCCGGAATCGACGCGAATGACCCGCTGATCTGGATGTCGTAGGGAAGCGTATAGGCGGCTGATGCTTTCACCGTCGTCCGGAAGGGCGGAATCGCGTCGCAGAAGCGGAGTGAATTGGGATTGTCACGAGGTGAATTGCCATTGGTCTGCGTGTCGCCATCGCAACTGGTGGCCGCGCGCCGGTCCGTGGTGATTCCGCCGAACAGCAGATACTTCTCGCCGCGAGCATTCGCCGTGAATTCCACGCCGTTGTAGGTGGTCTTGTTCAGTGTCGAATACGTCCAGACATTGTGGACGGTGTTGTTGTATTGACCAGCCGTCAGGGTGTACATCGGAATTGGCTGACCGCTCAGGGCAAGACGGGGATCCGCAGGCGTCGAAACGGCGTACGGCGTCCAGTCGCTGAGCGAGATGTTCGAATTGTCCACCACCTGCAGGTTGTAGAAGTCGCGGTGATAGTAGCCCGCTGATACCGACACGAGCGGTACCAGTTCGCGCTGCAGTAACGCGCTGTACTCCCAGTTGTACCCACGCTTCAGATTGGGGTCCGGAAAACTCGTAATCTGACCGAAGTTCGACGTGCCACCGATGACCTCGTTGGCTTGAATCGTCCCATCCGCGTTGAGAATTGTGTTGTCGTGACTGGCGTCATTCCACGTCCGCGTCTGGGTGGCGCCATTCATGCCGTTGAAGTTCTGGGCAAACCCTGCCGCCTGCGCTGCGACATACTTGCCCGCGTTTCCCTTCACCGCTGTTCTACCGTCGCCGAAGAGGTCGTACGAAGCCGCCAGCCGGACTGCCCAATCGTTCCAGTTCGGGACATTTGCGATCTTTGGAAAATTCCGTGCATCGATCCACGTGGAGGCGGGCGACGACTCAGGAGGAACCGACGCGTTGAAGTGCTCGAAACGACCGCCGTAATTGATCGTCAGACGGTTCATCGTCCACGCGTCCTGTGCGTACGCGCCGAAATCGCTGTTGACGTCCTGAATGCCTGTGGTGGGTGTGTTGTAGACGACCGCCTGGAACGGGACATTGGTGACGCCCGCCGCGTTGACCGTGATCAGCGTATTGATATCGGCGTGTGGTGCGAACGTGCGCGTGTTTTCGCCCCAGAGATCAGTGAACCCGAACTTGACCGCGTGCGTGCCGGTCACGTAGCTCGCCGAACCCAGCACGTTGTAGTCCTTCGTGGTGCTCGAATATTCGGGGATCAGATAGCCGCAGCGGCCCGTCAAGAGGTTCGTCGATATATTCAAGCGCGGCAACGTCGTGCCGCCAGGCGCGATGCGGGAGCAGTCCTGCTCGTACGGTTGATTGTAATAGGCAAGTCCCGCCTCGATGAGCAGCCGGCTCGAATGAGTTCGCGTCCACCGCACCTGCGGGATCCAGCCACTACCCTTCGCGTCGGTCGATGCTTCTGGCGTCGTGGTCGCCAGGGTGTTGAAGCCATTGAAGAATTCGCCATTGAACTGCTTTTCGATGTAGGCGCGAATGCGGTCCTCGCTGGTGGCCTGCCAGGTGATGCGTCCGATGTAGCTGTAATTGCCCATCGAATTGCGATACGCCTGGCTGCCGTCGAAGAACTTCGCGCTTGGTACGTAGACCTTGTTGTTCTGATATTTGTATGTCGTATAGAACCACAGCTTGTCCTGCAGGATCGGTCCGCCAAACGAGGGATTCACCTCGTAATCGTAGGCGGTGCCGGCGATCAGCACGCCAGCCTGCTTCACCGCGTCGGATCGGTTGTCTGCCTGAAGCCCGTTGCCGCGACCTTCGGCAAAGAACGTTCCAGAGAAGCGATTGCCGCCATCTTTCGGCACCTGGTTCACGCGAATGCCGCTGCTCTGAACTTCCGCTGACTCCGACCCCGTTAGATAGGTCAATTCCCGCATGGCGGCGTCGTTCATGTAGAAACCGCTGTATTGGCCGCTGCCGCACAGGTTGTTCACACGCAGACCGTCGATGGCCATCGTGAAATCAGAGGTCGAAGACCCGTGACTGGTGAGGTTGTATTGCCCCAGGACGAACGGAGTCACGGTTGTACCGGGGATCAAGAGCGCACGCATCGGCGTGTTGCGAATCGTCGTCGGGATGGAGTCGAGCGCTTCCCGATCCAGAACGAACGACGTTTGCGTGTTGATCGTGTCCACCGTCGACGAAGACGCGGTCACGATGATGGTCTCTTCGACAGCGCCGATCTCCAGCTCGGCATTTATTTGGGCGATGAAATTTCCTTCGAGAAGGATGCCGGAGCGACGCACAACCTTGAAGCCCGGCAGTGTAAACGTGACGACGTACTCGCCTGGTCGCAGGTCGACGATTTGGTATTGGCCGTTTGCGTCAGTGAGAACGCTGCGCGCCCTCTCAATAAGCACGGGACTGGACGCTTCAACCCTGACGCCGGGCATCGCGGCGCCCGTCGTGTCCTTCACCGATCCAGCGATCGCAACCTGGGCTTGGCCGGTTCTTGCAACCAGCAGTAACACGGCAAACAAAAACATCACACGGAGTCCAAGTCGCCCAGGCATGTATTTCCTTCCTTTCCGGTTGTTGGTGTGAGGACGAGTCGGGAGGCGCCGCTAGCCGGGGAAGTTAAAACGGTGAGGGCTTCGTGTCAACGTGAATGATCAAAATTCGACGCGCGCCCGAGAGGTCCCGGGAGAGCTTCAGCGAATTGCATTCGCGTTGATCAAAATGGTCGTCGAGTCGTCTAAAACCTGAAAAGGGGTCTTCCGTTGCGTAGCCCCGGCCAGGGAATGGACAAGAGCATCCCCATCGTCGCGATCGCGAAACAGACGAACCGACGATTGCGCGCCGCGGCCGGCGTTTTCGCATTGGCCGCCAGCACACGGCCCATCCTGACGAGAAGAACCGACAGAAACATTCCGCCCGCGTGTTCGACCGCCCAGAACCTGAGTGCCGGGGTGGCTATTGCCAGGCTGACGTTCTGCATCGCTTCCTTCGTGAACGGACTCAGGCCGAAATACAGCACGAGCCCGAAGAACACCTGAAGATCGACGGCAAGCATGAGGAAGGTGTCCCACCAGCGCCCCGGCAGTGCTTTCGCGCCTTCGGCCGGCGGTCGGCTGGCGTTGAATGTCGCGGCAGCGGCCAGCGCGAGGGTCAGCCATCGCATCCAGGAATGAATGGTCAGAACGACTGAGTACATTCCAACCATCATATGTGAAGGAGGACGGAGGTTAGACTTACACTAGAGCGGATCAAAGGCATGCCGTTCGTCATTCGACTGCTCGTCAATGCCGCGGCGCTCTGGGTAGCCACTCGAATCGTGCCCGGCGTGACGTATGACGGCGGCGTCCTACCGTTTCTCGGCGTCGCGCTCGTCTTCGGCATCATCAATGCGACGCTGCGTCCGCTGACGAAGATCCTGACCTTCCCGTTGATTCTCGTGACGCTCGGCGTGTTCGCGCTTGTGGTCAACGGGCTCATGCTCTGGCTCACCAGTTCGCTGTCCCGTTCACTCGGTCTCGGATTTCACGTCAGCGGTTTCTGGTCGGCATTTTTCGGCGCGCTGGTCGTGAGCATCGTGAGCGCGCTGTTGTCGCTTTCGATTCGTCCACCGCGCGTCGAGTATCGCCAAACCATTCGACGGGTCTGAGGGTGCATCCCATGCGATCCACACGATCACTCCATCGATTGCTGCTTGCCTTTTTGTTGAGTGGCGGCCTTGCCGCGTGCTCCAAGCCTGCGGAGAAGACGCCGGTGGGGATGTGGGACGCCACCATCAAGACGGCGGGCGGCCTTGAAGTTCCATTCCGGTTTGAGATCACCGGCACTCCGCCGGCACTCTCGGGATCGTTCTTCGACGGCGATCTGAAGCGAACGTCCAGTCCGGGCACGCTGACAAACGGTCAGCTGGTGCTGCCATTCGACGAGTACGGGACGAAAGTCGACGTTACCTACAAGAACGACCGTCTCGAGGGCAAATACGAGCGCGGCACGCGCGGCGCACCGTACACATTCACCGCCGTTCGCGCGACACCGTCCTCGGTCGCATCCGGCGACGTGCCGTCGATCGCGGGTGAGTGGCGCATTCCGCTCGACAAGCCCTCGAGCAAAGGTGAATCCGCCTGGCGGATGGTCGTGCGTCAGACTGGCGCCGATGCCTCGGCCGCCATCATGAGAGTGGATGGCGATACCGGCACGCTGCAGGGTTCGTACAAGAATGGAACGTTCACCCTGAGTCATTTTTCGGGCGCGCGGCCCACGGTGCTCGAGGTGACGCCAGTCGAGGACGGGTCGCTGAAGCTCGTGGAAGATCGACGGACCACGCGGGTGGCGTACCGGGAAGACGACGAACGCGCAAAGGCGGCGCCACAGCCGACCGATCCGACCCACCACATGGGCGTGGTCGATCCCAGCGCCAAGTTCAAATTCAGCTTCCCCGATCTCGAAGGGAACATCGTCTCGGATACGGATCCGCGGTTTCAGGGAAAGGTCGTGATCGTCAGCCTCACGGGCACGTGGTGTCCGAACTGCCATGATGAGGCGCCGTTCCTGTCCAAGCTTTATAAGGACTACCGCGCGAAGGGGCTGGAGATCGTCGCCCTCTCCTTCGAGGAGCCCGCTCAGTTGAAGGATCTCTCACGTGTTCGCGCGTTCATCAAGAACTACGACATCACGTATCCGTTCCTGATTGCGGGCGACACCGACCACGAAGCGGCGGCGTTGCCGCAGGCTGTGAATCTCAACACGTTCCCGGCGACGTTCATCCTGGGAAAGGATGGCCGCGTGCGCGCGACGCATGCCGGCTACGCCAGCAAGGCCACCGGACCGCACTACATGGAGGAGCAGAAAGAGTTTCTGGCGGAGCTTGATCGGCTGCTGGCGGAAAAGTAGCGTCTTAAGCGTGGAACTACCGAGGGTAGAGGTGCCCTACGCATGAGGCAGCCGATCAACATCACGTTCCCGCGCAAAAAACCCGACCCGATCATCGAAACAGAAATTCGCAAACGCGCGGTCAAGCTGGATGCGCACTGCCCTGGAATCATTTCCTGCCACGTAGTTGCCGACATTCCGCATCGCCAAGACCAGCGGGGCAATAATTTCCGCGTGCGAATCGACATCAAAGTGCGCCGGGACGAGATTGCCGTCGCGCGTGACGGTCCGCAGAAGGACATTCGGCTCGTCCTGAGACAGGCATTTGACGTCGCCCGGCGGCGGCTCCAGGAGCATGCGAGCCAGCGGCGGGACGTAAAGCGCAGGATCGCCACGGTCCGCCGGCCGGTTTCGCGGGGACGGACGGCGGCGTGAGCCGATTTATCGCCGAAACGCGACAAATTGGCGGGCGATCCCCGGCGAAAATCGTTGAAAACAAACGAAAAGAAGCGTATTTTCCTCCGAGCGACGGGTGTGAGCATTCGCGCCCTACATCAGCGTCGGACATTCGACAGCGCGAAAGGTGGGTCGGGCATGGACGAGATGAAGACCATTGAAGAACCGGGCGGCAATTTCACGCGCCGGAATTTCATCAAAGGCGTGATTGCGGCCGGCGCCGCCGTTTCGTCGGCGAGTTATCTGTTCCGGACCAACGCGCTGGGACAGGCGCAGGCGCCGGGCGCGCCGGGCAGCGTCGAACGGCTGGTGACGCTGACGGTG
>Ga0070681_10005411_pt1 | contig 12331 bp, 13 predicted proteins | sample KBSC83BmetaG_FD_65650 | JGI IMG/M metagenome (GOLD analysis project Ga0070681, IMG submission 65650) | Corn rhizosphere microbial communities from Kellogg Biological Station, Michigan, USA - KBS C8-3B metaG | ecosystem: Host-associated > Plants > Roots > Rhizosphere | place: USA: Michigan...
GTGCGAGACGGTGATGCGCATGTGAGGTCCTGGACGAAGGCTTCGTGGCTACAGCAGCACGAAGATCGGCCGGCGCGCGCCGATTGGCCAGAGCACCTCACGTCGCTTCAGGCCTTGCCTTCGTAGGCGCGCTGCAACGCGTCCATGTCGAGCTTCTTCATTTTCAGCATCGCGTTCATCGTCCGGGCCGCGGCGGGCGAGTCCCCGTCTTTGTACCACTCGTCAAAATTCGCCGGCACGACCTGCCAGGATAGGCCATACCGGTCCTTGAGCCATCCGCACATCTGCGCCTTGGGATCGCCGCCCGCCGACAACGTGTCCCAGTAATAGTCGATCTCGTCCTGTGACTTGCAGTTGATCATGAGCGAGACGGCTTCGTTGAATGTGAACGCCGGGCCGCCGTTGAGCGCCATGAAGGTCTGGCCATCCAGCTCGAAGAGCACGGTCATCACCGACCCCGCGGGGCGTCCATGTGCTTCCTTGCCCGCCTCGCCGTAATGCGTGATCGCCGTGATCTTGGAGTTCTTGAAGATGCCCACGTAGAACCGCGCGGCCTGTTCGGCCTGGTCCGCGAACCACAGGCAGGGGCTTATTCTTTGACTGATGGCCATGGGGCCTCCGCCGAGTATTCGGCTGCAGAAGTGAATCCCGATTCTCGAGATGTCTTCGCAAGCTAGCCGCTCAGGGGTGACGACCAACATGGGGACATTCTCGCGGGTGCGTCGCATCGGGGACACGGTGCTCACGGCACGGGCGTGGCGTCCGGCGACACTGGCCGCGCTGGGCAGCGGCGTGATGCACCGCTCCCGCAACGAGGAGCTCGGCCTAACGGACCGGGAGCACCTCGAGGCGGCGGCGGGATGGCTGGCGCGCGCGCAGGACGCGCAACGCGACGGCGGCGTGTCGGGACGCTACCACCTGGGGCGGGGATGGTCGTCGTCGTACCCCGAGACCACGGGCTACATCGTGCCCACCATGCTCGCGCTCGAATCCCAGGCCCGGCTCGCGGGGTTCCACGAGCGCGCGGGGCGCTGCATCGAGTTTCTGTTAGGCACGCAGCTCGAGTGCGGCGGCTTCCCCGGAATGGAGATCGCTCAGAATCGCGACGTGCCATCCATCTTCAATTCCGCGCAGATCCTGAACGGCCTCACGGCGTGGCACCGCGCGACGGGCGACGACACGGTCTTGCTGGCGGCGACGCGCGCGGCCGACTGGTTGACGGCAGAGCAGGACGCGGACGGCGCATGGCGCCGGCACCTGTATGGGTCGGGGCGCACCTACACTTACATGGCGCACGCTGGATGCTGGGTGGCGGAGTTCGGTGCGCACACCGGCGAGCGGCATTATCTGGATGCGGCGCGGCGGCATCTGCAGTGGGTGCTGTCGCACGTGGACGATTCCACGGGCTGGATCGACGACTGCGGATTCGACGATGGCTCGGGCGAGCGCGCCGCCGTGACGCACACCATCGCGTACACGATCTGGGGCGTGCTGATGATGTCGCACATCCTGGGCGACCAACGCGGGATGGCGGTGGCGCGCCGGGCCGCACGCGCGGTCGCGCGGCGGCTTGGACTCTCCAAGTGGCTGCCCGGCCGGCTCGATGCGCGGTGGCGGCCGGCGGCATCGTACGCGTGCCTAACGGGAAACGCGCAGATGGCGCTCATCTGGCTCGAGCTGCACCGCATCGAGGGCGACCCGGCGCTCGTCAACGCGGCGCTGCGCGCGATCGACCTCGTGAAGCGCGCGCAGGTGATGCGCTCGAGCGATCCGGGACTCTTGGGCGGCGTCGCGGGCTCCGATCCGATGTGGGGGAAGTATATCGAGCTCGCGGTGCCGAATTGGGCAGCGAAGTTTTTCATCGACGCGCTGCTGGCCAAGGCGCGCACCATGGCCGCGATGGCGCCGCTTCCGTGTCGCGCGGCGGGCGCGCCGCGCGAGGTACCGGCGGGCGTGCCGCGCGAGGTGCCGGTCGCGGTGCCGGCCGCGTCGTCTGTCAGGCGGCCGCGCGTGGTGCTCCTGGCCGAAGAAGGGAGCCGCAAGGTCGCCCAGTTCGCGGAGTCGTGGGCGTCGTGGGGATTCGTGCCCGACGCGGTGATCATCCGGAAAGCACCCGAACAGCCACGGGGCGAGCGCATCGCGGCGTACGTGCGCGAGCACGGGTTAGGCGGGCTGCTGCGTCGCGCCACGGGCGGTCACGCGCGTCCGCGCGGCGCGCCCGCACCTGCGACACCCGCCACGCAGCGTGCGGCCCCGCCTGCGATGCCGCCCGAAGAGGTTGCGGCCTACTGCGCGAAGCGCGGCATTCCGATGGTGCGATTCACGTCGCTCGACGACGCCGCGGAGCTGGCGGCGCTGCGCGCGCTCGACGCCGACGTGTTCGTCTGCGCGGGCTTCGGCATCGTGCGGCCCGTCATGCTCGCGCTGCCGCGCCTCGGCACGCTCAACGTGCACATGGGACTGTTGCCACCCATGCGTGGTATGAACGTGGCCGAATGGAGCGCATTCACCGGCGTGCCGGTCGGCTGCACGGTGCACGTGGTGGATCGCGGCGTCGACACCGGCGACATCATTGTGTTTCGCGAGGTCGGCCCGGCGGGCGCGAGCGACATCCAGGCGTTGCGCGACCGCGTGGACCACGCGCAGATCGCTGCGTTAGGCGGCGTCGTGCGGTGGGTGCTCGAGCACGGTGCGCTGCCGCCGGCATGTCCGCAAGCCCACGACGACGGCCGCCAGTATTTCGCGATGCACGACGAGCTGCGCGCCCTGCTCGATGAGTATCTGCCCACGCTCACGCCCGCCACCGCTCCAGCGCCGTGAGACCGCTCAGGGCGTCACGCCGCACGTAGCACTCGAGTCCGAGCGGCACGAGGCCGGCCTCGCGAAAGCGCGCGCGATGCCACGCCGGCGAGCGGCGCAACAATCGGTGCACGTCGCCATCCACGTCGTCGGCCGATGTCACCACCGGCAGGTACGCCACGCCGCCTAACCGGGCGGCGACGCCGGCGAGCCCGGCGCCCAGCTCGCGCGCGTTCACATAGTGCAGCATGTCGGCGCAGATGATGAGGTCGTACGCGTCCTGGAGCGGCAGGTCGGCGAGCTCGCCGAACGACCCCTGCTGAATGCCGCGGCGACGGCCGAAGCGGCGCACGACGTATGGACTCGAGTCCACCCCCTGATACGAGAGGCGGGGCCTGAGTGCCACCAGCGGTGCGCGCCATAGTGCCTCGCCGCACCCCACATCGAGCACGTGGCGCACCGCGCGTCCCAATATCCATTCCGCCACGCCGAGCGTGAGCACGGCGCGTCGCCGGATTTCGGCCGGCGTCGCGATGCGATGACGCGGGTGGCGATACCAGCGATCGTAATACGCGCGGTCGAACCGTCGTCGAGCGCTCAGAGTTCCTCCTGGCAGCAGGTGGCAATCAATATTGCGACGCGCGCGCCGCGCGGCAGGACGTCCGCGGCGCGGCCATTGTGTGGCACCGCGCGGCACCACATGCTTATCGCGCGCCGAAACGATCTCAACGAGGAGGAGCGATGACGCAGCACGACGATCCCGCAATGCCCGCGGGAGGGATGAGCCGGCGACACTTCGTCGGCGCGAGCCTGGCCGGCGGGGCTCTCGCGCTCGCCCGCGCCTCGCTGCCGCACCTGGACCACGCCCATGCGGCATCGCCTAACGCAACGCGGCCGGAGCGCTACGTCGCGGCTCCGTTCGAGCTCGAGGAAACCACGATCGCCGAGCTCCAGGCCGGCATGTCGTCGGGCAAGTATACGGCGCGGCGCATCGCCGAGCTGTACCTCGCCCGCATCGACGAGCTCGACCACCGCGGTCCCGCGCTCAACGAAGTAATCGAGCTCAACCCAGATGCGCTCGACATCGCCGACTCGCTCGACCAGGAGCGCAAGAGCAAAGGTCCGCGCGGGCCACTGCACGGCATCCCGGTGTTGATCAAGGACAACATCGCGACCGACGACAAGATGATGACTACTGCCGGGTCGCTCGCGCTCGTTGGTGCAAAAGTTCCGCGCGACTCGTTCATCGCGGCGCGGCTGCGTGCGGCCGGCGCGATCATCCTCGGCAAAACCAACCTGTCCGAGTGGGCGAACTTCCGCGCGTCGCACTCCACAAGTGGGTGGAGCGGACGCGGCGGACAAAGTCACAATCCGTACGCGCTCGATCGCACGCCGTCGGGATCGAGCTCGGGTTCGGGCGGCGCGTCGTCGGCGAGCTACACCGCGGCGGCCATCGGCACCGAGACCGACGGGTCGATCGTCAGCCCGAGCGCCGCGTGCTCGCTCGTGGGCATCAAGCCGACCATTGGGCTGCTGAGCCGCTCGGGCATCGTGCCGATTTCGCATTCGCAGGATACGCCGGGCCCGATGTGCCGCACGGTCGCCGACGCCGCGGCGCTGCTCGGCGTCCTAACGGGAGTCGATCCGCTCGACAAGGCGACGCGCGCGAGCGCAGGCAAGGCGCACACGGACTACACGAAGTACCTCGACGCCGACGGGCTCAAGGGCGCGCGCATTGGCGTGCTGCGCGAGCATTATATGGGATACAGCCGCGCCGCCGATGCGCTCATCGAAGACGCGCTGCACGCGATGCGCGACCGTGGCGCCGTGCTCGTGGATCCAGTCGCATTCCCCACGGCGGGCAAGTTCGGCGACGCCGAGTTCGAGGTGCTGCTGTACGAATTCAAGGCCGACCTGAATGCGTATCTCGGCGCGCTCACGACGTCGCCGGTGAAGTCGCTCGCCGATGTGATCGCGTTCAATGAACAGCATGCGTCCACCGAGCTCGCCTACTTCGCGCAGGAGACCATGATCCAGGCGCAGAAGAAAGGGCCGCTCACTTCGCCGGCGTACACGAAAGCCTTGGCGAAGTGTCACGAATTGGCGCGCGTGCGCGGTTTGGACGCGGTGCTCGCGAAGCACAAACTCGACGCGTTGGTCGCGCCGACGCAGGGGCCGCCGACGCCCATCGACCTGGTGAACGGCGACGCGGGCGGCGGTGGCGGCAGCTCGGAGCTCGCGGCTGTCGCGGGCTACGCGAGCATCACGGTGCCGGCAGGATACGCGTTCGGGCTGCCGGTGGGCATGTCGTTCATCGGCGGCGCGTGGTCGGAGCCTACGCTCCTCACGCTCGCCTACGCGTACGAGCAAGCGACCAAGATGCGCCGCCCGCCGTCGTTCGCGTCGGTGGCCGACATCCCGATGGACGGACGGCCGCGCGCGACGTGATAAGACGGACAGACCCGGACAAGGCCGGAAAAAGCCGGACACGTCTTTCGTTAGGCAGTCGATCATCCGCTACAATGGACAACGCACGCCGATCGTGGACGCACGCGGTGGCGCTGGTACTGCTCGCCGCCGGCTCGGTCGCGGTCGCCCTGGCTTCCCTGCCGTACAAGACGTTCGACCTCGACCGCTTTTTCGTTCCGAAGGAGCTGGTGCTGCACGCAACCGCGGCGCTCACCGCGCTCGCGCTGGTGTGGCGCGCGCCTCGTCTCGAGCTCACGCGTGTCGACACGCTGCTCGCGGCATTCCTCGGGCTGTCCGTGATCTCGTCGGTGCTCAGCACCAACTGGTGGCTGGCGTGGCGCGCGCTCGCGGTGTCGCTGTCGGGCGTGGCCGCGTTCTGGTGCGCGCGCGCGGTGGCGCGCGCGGGATGGCGCGACGCGCTGGTGTCCTGCCTCGTGCTCGGCGTGGTGGCGGCCGGCGTGACCGCGCTGCTCCAGGCCTACGGGCTGCCGAGCGACTACGTGAGCCTCAACCGGGCGCCGGGCGGAACGTTAGGCAACCGCAATTTCGTGGCGCACCTGGCGGCCATCGGCACACCGGCGCTGCTCTGGCGTACGCTCGGCGCGCGGACGACGTGGGGGGCGCGCGCCGGTGCCGCGGCCACGGTGGTGCTCGCGGCGGTCCTGACGCTGTCGCGAACCCGCGCGGCGTGGCTCGCGCTCGCGGTGTGCGTGCCCATTGCTGTGATCGGCGTCCTGGCCGGGCACCGCACGTGGCGACGGAGCAGGGCCGCCGCCCGCTCGGGCCGCCTCCTGGCCGCCGTGGCCGCCGCGGTGCTGGTGGCGATGTTTGTGCCTAACAAACTCAACTGGAAGAGCGACTCGCCGTATCTGGACTCGGTGCGCGGCGTCGTCGACTACCGCGCGGGCAGCGGCCGCGGCCGCCTCGTGCAGTACCGCAACTCGCTGCGGCTGGCCTCATCGCATCCGGTGTTGGGCGTTGGGCCGGGAAACTGGAGCGTGCGGTATCCGTCCGTGGCCACGCCTAACGATCCGTCGATCGATCTCGACGACGGCATGACGTCCAACCCGTGGCCGAGCAGCGACTGGATGGCCGACCTGGCCGAGCGCGGCGCGCCCGCCGCGGCGTGTCTCGCGGTGGTGTTCATCGGGTTGTGCGTCACCGGGTTGATGGCGATGTCGCCGCGCGCCGGCTCCGACGAATTCGCGCAGGGACTGGTGCTCGTGGCGACGACGGTAATCGTCGTGGTGGCCGGTTCCTTCGATGCCCTGCTGCTCCTGCCGGCGCCGGCGCTGATCGTGTGGGGCCTGCTCGGCGCACTCGCCGTACCAGCGCGCACGCGAGCGACGATCGATCTTACGGCCGGTCGACGTGCGGCCGCCATGGCGCTCGTGCTCATCGCGGGCGCCGCGGCCGCGGGACGCAGCGCGGCGCAGGCAGCTGCGATGCAGCTCGTGGAGCGCGACGGACGCGCGTCGGCAATGGAACGCGCGGCGTCGCTGGATCCGGGGAGCTATCCGATTCAGATGCGGCTCGCGACGCTCGATGCGCGGCGCGGCCGCTGCGATGCGGTGCGCGAGCGTGCCGGCGCGGCACATGAGCTCTTTCCGTCGGCACCGGCGCCGCGGCGCCTGCTGGCCGCGTGCGGCGTGCGCACGCGGGGGCGTTGATCGTCGGTTAGCCCGCTGTCTGCTGCGACGGAAGCGCGGCTGACGCTCCGCGATCGGATTGCAGGCGGACCATGTACCGCTGCGATTCCGAGATCCGTTCGATCTCGATGGCCATCGAGTCCACCGAATTCTCGATGCGCTTGAGCTGTTCGGTGAGCCCCTGGTCTAACGGAGAGGCCACCGGCTTCTTGTCGATGCGTCGCGCGAAGGCGCGGGCGATGGGCACGACGAAGAAGATCGCGACGATCATCACGAAGAACTCGATCGCGATGTGTTCCACGCGGGCGCCCAAGAAGGGACCAAACTCGAAGGGCGGCTGAGTGCCCGGAATCTGCGGGATAGGCGGTGCGTCCGGCACGCCTGGAATCGGGCCCGGAGGTGCGGGCGGCGCCGTCTGTCCATGTTGCGCCTGCTCGGCCTCACGCACCGCTTGACGTGCTTGTTCTTGCGCCGCGCGGGCCTGTGCCTGGGCCGCCTGCACTTGCTGTCGGACTTGCTCCCGGATCTGCGCGCGCACGGCGGCCGGGTCGGGCGTCTGCGATTGTGTGGCTTGCTGCATGGCCTCTCCTAACGCGATCATCGCTACCACCCGCTCCGCTCTCGGAGAGATGTAATGTGCGCCACGTGATGCCGGCCGTGCCAGGCATACGAGGCCAGCGCCTCCGACAACGGCACAACGCGCCGGTACTCCGGGTGCTCGTAGCCGCGCTCGAAATCCGATGGCCGCATGGCGCGGAGCAGCGTGACCCAACGGGCATGCAGCGCGTCGAGTAGCGCCAGGGATACGTCCACCGGAGTCGCGGGCGTGTCGGGCAGCGTAACCCACACGTCCTGATCGTACGGCTTGATCGTAGGCGTGGCCTCGCTCAGCGCCTGCTTGAAGCGCAAATAGGCGTTGATATGGCTGTCCGGTACGTGGTGAACCACTTGCCGAACGGTCCAGCCGCCGGGGCGGTACGGCGTGTCGAGCTGGGTTGGCGTGAGCCCGGCCACCGAGGCGCGCAACGCAGCCGGCGCACGCGCGACGTCGTCGATCAACGCAGCACGTTGTGAGTCCGACGTGCTCGTGGGAGGCGTGAACTTACCGACTGGATAGCGCAGATCGGTCACTGCAACCTCGAGCAATGTCAAAGTTTGTGCAGCATCGTGTTCTCGTGTTGTACCATAGAGAAAACAGTTACGCGATGCAACGCGTGAACACGAAACCTTCGCTGCAATATTCCGTACGGAGTGGCGCAGAGAGAAGATTCCCCGCGCTCGCACAGGCGAGCGCCGACGCCTAGATACAGAGGTCTGTATGAAGCTCGCCTGGAACCCCGGCGATTATGCCGCGAATGAATGCAAGCGTTGTCACAAAGTCGTCCGTACGCGATTCGAGTATCGCACCGTCCGTCTGGCGCGCTCGCGCCTGTGCGTGCCCGACGTGCTGGTCGATGTGTGCACCGAGTGCGATCACATGGTATCGATTCCGCCGCAGTCCGTCCCACAGCTGCGCGAAGCGGGCGTCGGCAAGTAAGGCACGCGCGGGGCGCTCCACTGGGGCGCCCCGCGTGCATCCGGGCCCTGCGCGCTCGCCTCGTTAGGCGGAGCCTCGTGAGTCCAGCGGTTGTCCGGCCGTGTCCTCGCTTTGTCCGTCCTACCGGGCCCGGGCGGTAATGGCGCGTCCCGCGCGCCGCGGCTTCCATGCCTGACGCGCCAACGACACCCGGCCGGCCGCGTCGAACCGCACACCCTCGGCCTCCAATAACACACGCTGCCGCTGGCCGCCCGCTCCGTCGCCGGAGCGCGGGCTCACGCGACCCTGCGCATTGATCACGCGGTGCCACGGTACATCGGTTCCGTTAGGCAGCGCGTGCATCGCGTAGCCTACCAGACGGGGCTGGCGCGGAAGTCCCGCGAGGACCGCCACCTGGCCGTACGTCGCGACGCGTCCGCGCGGAATGCGGCGCACCACCGCGTAAATGCGGCCGTACGAGTCCGACCGTTCGCGCGCGGGACGCGCCACGAGTTACTCGGACTCGGAATACGGAGGACCAGCTTTGAGCGGCGCCCAGCTCGGCGGATCGCTCGCCGGGAAACTCTCCCGCGATGATTCGTCGACCGGATCTCTCTCGCTCGTGTGCGGTGCCGCCTGCTGCTCGGGCGGACGCGCATTGTTTGGTTGCTTCTTCTCCATACCGCAATCTCACTGGCGGAGGGCCCGAATACGACCCGCCCGCCAATCTCAGACCACTTTCGGCTTCCATAGGGCCGCATCCAGGATGGCCCACAGATGGATCACCCATCCCAGAAGGAAAATCCAGAGTACGGCCGCCAGCACGAACATCAAGATCGCCATCCCCAGCCGGCCCTGGAGCAACTGGCCGAGTCCAGGAATGAAGAAGCTCGCCGCGGCCGCTAAAACATTTCCTGCCGATCCCTGTCCGGCCATCGCGTCCTCCGGTGGTTTCCTCAGCGCGCGCCCGCAGCGGCGCCGGTGTGCAGCGCAGCGAGATATCGCTCGGTCAGAATCTGCTGGTGATGCAGCTCGTGTCCGGCAATGTTGTAGGCCATCGCGCGCACAGAGTACTCTCCACTGGGTGTCCGGCCGCGGCGCATGAGCTCGTCTTCGCTGAGCCCGCCAAATAACGCCACGGTCGCCGCGCGCACCAGACCGAACTCGGCGAGAAGGGCGGAAAGTTCGCGCTCGTCGAACCGAGCCGCCTTGACGTAGTCGTTTTCTTCGAACGACGGGAGCACCGTTTTCTCGCCGCGTGCGAAGCAGAGCGCACGATACGCCATGATCCGCTCGGTGTCGGTCACGTGGCCGACGACCTCTTTGATGCTCCACTTGTCGGGCCCGTAGCGGAAACGCGCGTCTGAATCCGAGAGCGAGCCCAGCATGGCGCGCGTCGCAGCCACCTGCTCCTCGAGGAGCTCAATCAGGTCGCCGTCGGGAACCCGGGATATGTATCGGTGGAAGTACGGCGCGTACTCGTTTTCGTCGGGACGCGCGATGCGAGGCTGGGGCATCGGAGCTCCTCTGCGAAAGGGAGTGGCGTCCGGGTCGTCCCGGATCGCTTGTCCGATGCATGATGGTTGGCGCCGCCCGCAGGCGCCAGTCGAGCAGGGTCAGGGAATGACGGAATCCGCGATGCGTCGCGAATAGTAGAGGCCGACGCCGCTGCCGACCGCGCTCACCATGACCGCCGTCGTAATGCCGATCTTGGCGCCGATCCACCAGCCAATGGCTCCGCCGATCGTGGTGCCGAGGAATGCGAGTGTGCCGCGCATCGTGTCACTCCGGAAGTGCGTCTCCGGAGTGACGAACGACGAGCGCCCAACGCCACCCAGGCTACGTCTCCTGAGACTCGTACTGGTCCTTGAGCTTGGCCACGACGGCCGGATCGGCGAGGGTCGTGGTGTCGCCCAACGCGCGGCCTTCGGCGATGTCGCGGAGGAGGCGGCGCATGATCTTGCCCGAGCGGGTCTTCGGCAGGTCGGCGCTGAAGAGGATGTCATCCGGCTTGGCGAGCGCGCCGATCTTGTCGGCGACGTGGTCGCGCAGCTCATCGCGCAGCTCCGGCGACGATTTGAATCCTTCGCGCAGCGTCACGAAGGCGGCGAGCGCTTGTCCCTTCAAATCGTGCTGACGCCCAACGACGGCCGATTCGGCGACTGCCGGATGCGAGACGAGCGCAGACTCGACTTCCATCGTGCCGATGCGGTGGCCGGCGACATTGAGCACATCATCGACGCGACCAAGAATCCAGTAGTAGCCATCGTCGTCGCGTTTGGCGCCGTCGCCGGGGAAATACAGATCGGGGCGGTCGGGCCACTTGGAGAAGTACGTCTGCACGTAGCGATCTGGATCGCCCCAGATGGTGCGCAGCATGGATGGCCACGGCCGCGTGAGGGCCAACAATCCGCCGCCTAACGGAATCGCCTTGCCCTGCGCGTCGAGCAGGTCGGCCGACACGCCGGGGAAGGGCACGGTGGCGCTGCCCGGCTTGGTGGCGGTGACGCCGGGCAGCGGCGTGATCATGATCGCGCCCGTCTCCGTCTGCCACCACGTGTCGACGATGGGACACCGCTCGTGCCCGATGTTGACGTGATACCAGATCCACGCTTCGGGGTTGATCGGTTCGCCCACCGAGCCTAACAGACGCAGCTGCGACAGGTCGTGCTTCGCCGGCAATTGCTCGCCCCACTTCATGAACGCGCGGATGGCCGTGGGCGCCGTGTAGAAAATCGTGACGCCGTATTTCTCGCACAGCTCCCAGAAGCGATCCTTCGCCGGCCAATCGGGCGCGCCCTCGTACATCACGCACGTGGCGCCGCATGCGAGCGGCCCGTACACGATGTACGAGTGGCCGGTCACCCAGCCGACGTCGGCGGTGCACCAGTACACGTCGTCTTCCTTGAGATCGAACACCCACTTCGTGGTGGCCACGCATCCGGTGAGATAGCCGCCCGTGGTGTGCACGATGCCCTTCGGTTTGCCGGTGGTGCCCGACGTGTAGAGGATGTAGAGCACATCTTCGGCGTCCATCTCTTCGGGCGCGCAGGCCGCATCCACATCGCGCATGAGCTCGTGCCACCAGTGATCGCGCTTTGCGTGCATCGATGCCGCCGACTCATCACCTTGCCCGCCTGGCCGTCGTTGGACGACAACCACGTGCTCGATGCTCGGCGTCTCCTCGAGTGCTTTGTCCGCGTTGCGCTTGAGCGGGACGATCTGTCCGCGGCGGTATCCGCCGTCGGCGGTGATGAGCACTTTTGCCTGCGCGTCATTGATGCGATCGCGCAGCGACTCGGCGGAGAATCCGCCGAACACCACGGAGTGCGGCGCACCGATGCGCGCGCAGGCGAGCATCGCGATTGCCGCTTCAGGAATCATCGGCAAATAGATCGCGACGCGATCGCCGCGCTTCACGCCCAACCCGCGCAGCACGTTGCCGAATTTGCAGACCTCGCGATGCAGGTCCCAATAGGTATACGTGCGCGTGTCACCCGGCTCGCCTTCCCAGATGAGTGCCGCTTTGTTGCGACGGGGCCCGTGCAGGTGCCGGTCCAGGCAATTGACTGATGCATTGAGTTTGCCGCCCAAGAACCACTTGGCCCACGGCGGATTCCACTCGAGCACTTTGGTGAATGGTTGGGACCATTCGAGCTCGCGCGCCATTTCGGCCCAGAAGGCCTCTGGGTCGCGAGCAGCGCGGTCGTAGACATCGCGTGTGGGGACGTTGGCGGCGCGCGAGAACTCTGCCGCCGGCGTGAACTTGCGCGTTTCGTGGAGCAGCACGTCGATGTCGGTCATGGCACGAGCAGAGTTGAGGGTGAGTCCGAGGTACCTTATCGGCCGCCCAGGCGGGCGTCCAGAGCGGAACCATCCTTCATAACGCGTTCCGCGC
>Ga0070681_10005413_pt1 | contig 12329 bp, 10 predicted proteins | sample KBSC83BmetaG_FD_65650 | JGI IMG/M metagenome (GOLD analysis project Ga0070681, IMG submission 65650) | Corn rhizosphere microbial communities from Kellogg Biological Station, Michigan, USA - KBS C8-3B metaG | ecosystem: Host-associated > Plants > Roots > Rhizosphere | place: USA: Michigan...
TCGTCCATGACCCGGTACATGCCGGCGATGCGGATGCGCCGTGACACCAGGCGAGCGCACAGCTCGAGGTGCGAGAAGTGCGCGCCGACGAGCAGTACGCCGCGTTTCGCGGCGTGCGCGGCTTCGAGATGCTCGAGGCCCTCGATCGTGACCGGAATCTCCGCGATCGCGCGCGGCGAGCCCATCCACGCGAGCGCGAACTCGATCAGCATGATGCCGCTGTCGCGCAGGTTCGCTTCGAGCAGGCATGCGCGCGCGGCGTCGTCGAGCTCGGGGAAGCAGATCGCGATGTTCCTGCGCGCGGTGCCGCGGCGGTCGGGGCCGATCAGCCGCGCGGCGAGCCAGCCCATGATGCGGCCGATCGCGAGCAGGACGCGATACGGCAGGCGCGCGACGAGCCAGATCAGCCCGAGCCCGACCCAGGCGGGCCAGTGCTGCGGAGCGAGGAGGGCGGGTCGCAACGGCGGCGCGTGCTGCGTCATCCACGCCGATTGTAAGGCGTGCGCGCGCGCGGGAGGCGGGCGGCCGTCCGCGGCGTCGCTATACTCGGCCGCTCTCCGCATCGAAGCCGGCCGTGCTGCAGCGCCTTTTCTATACCGCACTCCTGTACTTGCTGACGCCGTTCGTGCTCTACCGGCTCGCCGCGCGCGGCTTCAAGTACCACGGTTATTTCGCGCGCTGGCGCGAGCGGTTCGGCTTCTTCCCGAATCCCGGCATCGAGAACAGCATCTGGATCCACGCGGTCTCGCTCGGCGAGGTCAACGCGGCCGTGCCGCTGATCGAGGCGCTGATGCGCCGTTACGGCGATTCGCCGTTCGTGATCACGACGGTGACGCCGACGGGTTCGGCGCGCGTGCTGCAGCTCTTCGGCGATCGGGTGTTCCATGTCTACCTGCCGTACGACCTGACGACCGCCGTGCGGCGCTTTCTCGACCGGATCAGGCCGCGCCTCGCGGTGATCATGGAGACCGAGATCTGGCCGAACCTCTTCATGACCTGCGCCGATCGCGACATCGCGATCGTGATCGCGAACGCACGCCTCTCGGAGAAATCGTTGCGCGGCTATTGGCCGATCCAGCCGCTCGCGCGGCGCGCGATCCGCTGTGCGAGCTTCATCGCGGCGCAGTCGGCGTCGGACAACGAGCGCCTGCATTCGCTCGGCGCGCCGACCGAGCGGCTCGCGATCGTCGGCAATCTCAAGTTCGACATGAGCGTGCCGGCCGACGTCGTCGATCTCGGCCGCGAGTTCCGCGCAGGCGCGGGCGCCGATCGTCCGGTCTGGATCGCGGCGAGCACGCACGAAGGCGAGGAGATGGTCGTGCTGAAGGCGCACGCCGAGGTGCTGCGCCGGTTTCCCGATGCGCTGCTGCTCGTCGCGCCGCGCCATCCGGAGCGCTTCAAGGCGCTCGCGACCGCGTGCAAGGCGTACGGATTCCGCACCGCGACGCGCAGCGAGGACGGCAACGCCGATCGGACGAAGCAATGCTTCGTCATCGATACGATGGGCGAGCTGTTGCGCTTCTACGCGGCGGCCGACGTCGCGTTCGTCGGCGGCAGCCTCGTGCCGGTCGGCGGGCACAACCTGCTGGAGCCGGCGGCGCTGGCGCGGCCCGTCATCGTCGGGCCGCAGACGTTCAATTTCGCCGAAGTGACCGAGGACCTGATCAAGGCCGGCGCCGTGATGCGCATTCCGGATGGCGAAGCCCTGGGGCCGGCCGTGGTGCGTCTGCTGTCGCGCGAGATCGAGCGCCGCACGATGGGCGAGGCCGCGCATCGCGTCATGGAACGCGAGCGCGGCGCGGTCGCGCGCACGATGGCGATCGTCGAGCGCGTGCTTGCCGGCGAGTTCCGCGACGGCGCTGGTGCGCCGCCGCGTGCGCGGGTCAATCCAGCAGCGCGTTGATCAGCTGCAGGTCCTTCACTTCGATCACGCCGGCGGCCTGCTTGAGCAGGAGGCCGTCGATGACGAACGCGTGGCGGGCCTGCGAGTAGTTCGACTGCGCCTGCAAGAGCGTCTGCTGGCTGATCAGCACGTCGACGATCGTGCGCGTGCCGACTTCGTAGCCGGCCTGCGTCGCCTCGACCGAGCTTTGCGCGGAAACGACCGCGGCCTTGGTCGCCTCGACTTCGCTCGCGCCGGCGATGACCGAGCGGAAGTTGTTGCGCGTCGCGGCTTCGATCTGGCGGCGGTTCAATTCGTACTGGTCCTGCGCGAAGTCGCGCTGGTAGATCGCCTGGCGCACGCGCGACTGGGTGAGTCCGCCGGAGAAGATCGGCACGCTCAGCGTGACGCCGATCGAGCTGCCCCAGCGCGGGTCGCTCGAGTCGTGGAACGAGGGCAGGGGATTGCCTTGGGCGTCGGTACCGCTCAGGTGGGTGTCGGCCCAGGTCGGCGCACGCGAGTATCCGAGATTCGCGTTCAGTACGGGCAGGTGGCCCGCGCGTGCGGAATTGACGTTCGCGTTCGCGGCATCGACGTTCAGCGCGGACGAGCTCAGTATCGGATTCTGCTTCAGCGCGAGATCGACCCACTGCTTGGGATCGTCCGGTGTGGGATGGTCGAGCGGCAGGTCCTCGCGGAGCTTCTTGAACTCGCCGGGCTCCTTGTTCGTGAGCTGGCGCACCGATTCGCGCGCGGTGTCGACATTGTTCTGCGCGCTGATGACGTTCGCGACGGCGGCGTCGTGCTGCGCCTTCGCGTCGTTGACGTCGGTGATCGCGGCGAGGCCGACCTCGAAGCGCTGCTGCGCCTGTTCGAGCTGGCGGTTCAGCGCCTTCTCGTTCGCATCGGCGAACTTGAGCGCGTCGAGCGCCGTCAGCACGTTGAAATAAGCCTGCGCGGTGTTGACGAGGAGCTGCTGCTGCGCGGCATCGTACGTCGCCGCGCCCGACTCGGCCGAGAACTTGCTCGACTTCAGCGCCGTCCATTTGCTGACGTCGATCAGGCTCTGGTCCAGCGACGCGCCGAGCGAGCGCGTGTACGCCGTATTCGACGACGACAGCACGAGCTCGTTCTGGCCCGTGGTGGGATCGGTGACGAAGGACGAAGAATTGCTGCCGCCGGTCGTCTTCGTGAACGACAGCGCCGCCGCGATCTGCGGCAGCAGCGCCGAGCGCGCCTGATCGACGTTCTCGTCGGTCGCGAGCTTGGTCGCCTCGGCGCCGGCCAGCGTCGGATCGGACGCGCGCGCCTCCTGGTAGATCTGGATCAGGTCGTCGGCGTGCGCCATGGGAGCGCCGAGGGCCAGGATCAGGGCCAGCGGCAGGCAGCGGGTGCGCATCATCGGTTTCATCCTTATGAGATTCGATAGGGTCCGGTCGTCGCGCTCAGAGCGCGAAGCGGCGCGGCGGTTCGGCATGCGTCAGATAACGCAGGTCCGTTTCAAAGAGACTTTCCTCGCGCCAGTGCGTCTCGTCGGCGCGCGTGTAGAGCATCGCCTGCATCGCCGGCGACTCGCCGACGATCGCGAACAGGCGGCCGTTCGGCGCGACCCACGCGCGGAACGCGTCAGGCAGCGCGTAGACGGCGCCAGTGACGACGACCGCGTCGAAGCGCTCGCCGGTCCTGAACGTCTTCATCGCATCGGCGACTTCGATGCGCACGTTGCGCGCGCCGGCGGCGGCGATGCGCGCGCGCGCCGCGTCGGCGAGGTCGGCATGGATCTCGACGGTCGTGACCGAAGCTGCGAGGCGCGCGAGGCACGCCGTGACGAAGCCCGAGCCGGTGCCGATCTCGAGCACGCGATCGTCGGCGCCGAGGCCGAGCGCCTGCAACAGGCGACCCTCGACGGTCGGCTTCATCATCGTCTCGCCGTTGCCGATCGGCAGCGCCATGTCGGCGAACGCGAGCGCGCGATGGCGCGCCGGCACGAAATCCTCGCGGCGCACGGCGGCGAGCACGTCGAGCACGCGCGGATCGAGCACTTCCCAGGGACGGACCTGGTTCTCGATCATGTTCTGCCTGGCGACTTCGGCGTTGGTCAGCATCGACTCGGTCCCGCGAGAAAAAGGGGCAAAAGCATAGGCACTCGCACCGCGCCCCGCAAATCTACATTCGCCGCCGGGGCCGGTCGTCCGAAGTGCCGGAAGTCACCGCGACTTGAGACACCCTGCGAAGCGACCTAGGCGGCAACGATCCGTCCCGCACCGGCGCGCGCCGCGAGCGCCTCGACGCGTCGCGGCAGCTCGCGCCTGACGCGCGCGACGAGCGCCGCGTCGATGCGCGAAAGCGAGCCGATCGATGCGTCGACGGCACGCGAATCGCCCGTCGCAAGCAACAGCGAAACCCACGCCGCAAGCCGCGCCCGGTCGTCCGCGGACAGCGCGGACAGCGTCCGCCGCGCGACGCCGCGCTGCTGCGCCCAGCGGAACTCGCCCGCTTTGCGGCCGCCTTCGAGCGATGCCGCGAACGCGCGCTGCGCCGCGCGAAGCGCGAGGCTTGCAGGTTGAAACCCGGCCGAATCGCCCGTTCCGGGCGCGCACTGGTTCATGTGTTCACTCCGCGCGCAGCCCGCATTTCGGAATCGGATGCGCGCACACGGCAAAAAGTTGCATGGCCTCGCCCTTAGCAAGGGGTGCGCCAGCGCGTCGCGGCGAGAAGGTGTCGACGCACCGTATCGCGAAACCGCCGGCATCGCGAATGACGGAAAAGCGTGCGAAATGCTCTCGCCCACGCCGTCCGAGTGCGGGGAGGGAGTGTCCCGGACGGCGCGGGGAGAGACTTGAACCGAAATCGCGGCGACGCCACCTCGGATCCGGCGGCATTCCCGCCACCGGCGTGGAACCCGGCTCCTTCCCCAAGCCGGCAGGACAGCGCCTCGCATGCACCGTTACAATCCTTTGAACTTCGCGTCCGTTGTCAGGCGCGCGGCGCTGATACACTATTCATATACCGGTCGGTATAGTATATAAAACCCGAGGCGGCGTCCAGCGCCAGAAGTGCTCCAATGACGTTAGCGGTTGCAAAGACCTGCGGTCCCGGTCGTCCCAAGGACCTCGAAAAGCGCGCGGCGATCCTTGCCGCGGCGAAGCGGCTGTTTCCGCTGTCGGGCTTCGAAGGCACCAGCATGGACGCGATCGCGGCCGAGGCCGGCGTCTCGAAGCTGACCGTCTACAGCCACTTCACGGACAAGGAAACCCTGTTCGTGGCGGCGATCCGCGCCCGTTGCGCCGACCAGGTGCCGGATGCGCTGTTCGATGTCGACGCGAAGGGTCCCGTGCGCGGCCAGCTGCTCGCGATCGCGCACGCGTTCCTCGACCTCATCATGAGTCCCGACGCGATCTCGCTGCATCGCCTGTTGACGTCGAGCGGCAACGCATCGCCCAAGCTCGGGCAGCTTTTCTGGGAAGCGGGGCCGCTTCGCATGCGCGAGAGCTTCGAGGAGTTCCTGCGCGACGAAGTCGCGGCGGGGCAGCTCGACGTTCCGAACATCACGCGTGCGGCGTCGCAGTTCTTCGCGCTCCTGAAGGGCGAGCTGCACACGCGCCTGCTCTGCGGCTGCGGGCAGGCGCTCAGCGTCGACGATATCGACGAGCACGTCGCTGCGACGGTCGATTTCTTCCTGCGCGCCTACACGCCGCGCGCGAACGCCTGACGCTCAGTCGAGCCGGTCCGATCCGCTCAGCCAGTCGCGCAGCACCGTGCCGTCGGTCGGCGCCATGTCGATGATGCGGAAGCCGACCCAGTGCTGGCCGGGCACGTTGGCCGCCTCGCTCCACTGCTCGTGCACGCCGACCTCGATCGGATGCAGCCGGCCGTGCTCGTCGGGCAGGTTGAACTGAAGCTGGTACAGCGCGTCCTCGACGACCGGACGGCTCGCGACGAGCATCATGCCTTCGGCCGAGATGTTGCCCAGACGGCCAATGACGTCGCCGGTCAGCGTGTTCGTGACCTGGATGATGACGCCCGGCGGCTTACGCGGTGAGCGGCGGTGCTCGATCATGCCGGCGCTCCCTGCGTCGTTGCGACTTCGTTGCCGGTGAACTGCTTGAGCGAGCTCACGATCGCCTTCCACGCGCGATCGATCATCGAATCGGATTGCTCGGCCCAGATCTTGGCCTGCTTGCGCGCGATGTCGCGCGCGAGCTGCTCGAGCGTTTTCTCGTCGGTGCGCGCGCCGCGCTGGTTGACGAAGAGGCAGCGGCCGGTCAGCGTCGAGAACCAGGCGAGCTTGCGCCGCACGGTCGCGCCCTGCTGGTTCGTGGTGAACTCGAACCACGTGCCGAACGGCAGCGTGCGGATGCGTTCCAGGACCTGCGCTTCCTCCGGCGTCAGCGTCGGCGGCGCCTTGACGACGGGCTTGATCGGCTCGGGTTGATCGCCGCCGAAGCGCGTGCGCGACTTCAGCCGCATCGCGAGCGCCGTCGAGCTTTCGAGCTCGTCGTCGTTCGCGGCCGCCGGCTTCGCCTCGCTGGCGGCGGCCGCGGCAGGTTCGCCCGGCCCCGCGGCAGACGTCTTGTCGGCAGGCCCCTCCACGGCATCGTTCGCCGCCGGCTTGCCGCCCGGGAACAGGCGGGCGAGCACGGCTTTCACGTCGTCGCCGTGGAGGCCGACCTGGCTCAGGCCGACATCGAGCTCCTGCTTGAGCATGCGGTCGGCCGGCGTATCGGCATGCGGCGCGCGGCGCAGCAACTGGTCGGCGACCGCGAGGCGCCGATGGAACGCGCTCGAATCCTCGCCCTGGCGCAGGATCGTCAGCGCGAGCGCATCGGTCCACGCCTGCTCGAGCAGCGTGCGCACGAGCGGCGAGGGATTGCCGCGCTTCAACAGACGTTCGATCGCCGTGCGTGCGGTGTCGCGCGCGAGGTCGAGCTTCTCGCGGCCCTTCGCCGCGTCGACGTGACGGCGCTCGGCGACTTCCGCGCGCCGCGCGAGCAGTTGCATGTGCGAGCCGAGGTCGCTGAGCAGCGAGCGGAACAGCGTGACGTCGCCGTTGTACTCGTTGCTGACCTTGTCGACGACGACCTGCATCTTCTCGGCGAGGCTCGGGTCGGCGTCCTCGTCGTCCATCCAGCGCGAGCTGGTTTCGGCGATCGTGTTGAGCAGCGCGCGCGCCGGATGCTCGCGCTGCGTGAAGAACGTCTTGTCGCTGAGCGCGACGCGCAGCACCGGCACCTGCAGCCGGCCGAGCAGCGGGAGCGCGCTCGATTCGGCCTTCATGCCCTTGTTGATGTAGTCGAACAGCATGCCGACGAGGTCGACCGTGTCCGAGTCTTCCTCGGCGAGGACGGCGGGCCGGCCCTGCGGGCTGACCTGCTTCAGCGCCATCAGCATGTCCGAGCGCAGCGCCGCGGCGTCGCGCGGCTTGCTGCCGCGCGCCTGCGCGATGTCCGGCTTCTGCTGCAGCGAGCCGAGCACGCTCTGCAGGTCGTCGCGGCTGACCATGTAGCCGTTGTCGACGTGCGGGACGGGTGTGCCCTGCATGTGGCGCCGGCCGGACAGCAGCATGCGCAGCGTCGAGAAAAGCTCGGCGTCGCCCTGATCGGATGTTTGCGCGGCGGCGGAATCCGGCGCGGCTTCGGCGGCCGCCTTGGCAGCCGACATCGCATCGTCGCCGGACGATGCGCCGGCATCCGCCGCCGCGCCGGCCGTGCCGGCACGCACGGCCGGCGACTGCAGGTGCGCGAGGATGCGCTGCTTGGCGAGATAGCCGTTGATGACTTCGTAGAACTCGCCGATCGGCAGCATCGCGACGCGATCGAAGAGGCGATACGCGAGCACGCGGTATTCGATGTTGAGATCGAGGCAGCTCGTCGCGTGGCGGAGCGCGCGCGTCAGCTGCGCGGGGCCGAGCGGCAGCACGCTGGTTTCCCAGGCGGGGCTGCCGGCGAGCACGCCGAAGCGATGCGAGAGCGCGTACAGCGCCTGGCTGTGGCGGATTTCGGATTTGGAAATGATCTCCTGCAGCGCGAGATCTTCCTCGAGCACGTCCGAATCGACGAGCTCGAGCGTCACGTTCGCGGACGCGCGCTTGCCGGCGTCCGGCGCCTTGCCGGCGGTGCTCGACAGATGCGCAAGCGAGGATTCGACGTGGAGCAGGAATCGCGGCGCGATGTCGGCGCGTCCGCGCCGGATCTCGCGCAGCGCTTCGAAGCGCGTGTGCTGATGCTCGTTGCTGCGCGCGCGGTCGGCCAGCTTGAAGAGCTCCTGCTCGAGCTCGTCGAGCGTGCGCGCGACCGCCTGCTCGAACTGGTTCGCGGACCGCTCGAGGAGACCCTCGAGCAGCGAGCGCACGCGCGCGGGAAGGTCCGGCCGCTGCTTGAGCGACTTCATGACCTCCTCACCGTTGCGAGCCCCTGCCACCGCGGACCGCTGACTCATGCGACTTTGCCGGCCTCCCCCAACTCACACGATCCGCATCGGCGCACGCCGGACGCGCGCTCGAGGTGTCGGCTTTCCCCGGAAAACCCCGCGCGCGGCCAGCCGCAGCGCAGTGCGGAGCCATTCTGGCACGTCCATCGGATGGCGAACAGCAGCCGTCCGGGCGCACCGCGGCCCTACCTAGCGATTTTCGTGCCGACGCCGAGATCGCCGGAAAAAGCGCCCGGCGACGGCGCGGACCGCGGCGCGCAGCGCCGGGTCGGCGCGGCGCGGCCGCCGGTGTCGAAATGCGACGCTATTCAGCGTGACGCGGGCTGCCAGACGATCTCGAGGAAGCCCGAAAGGCCCGGCGTGTTGTAGCCGCGAACGAGCGCGTAGTCGCGGTCGAAAAGGTTCTCGACGCGGCCGGTGAGGCGCCAGTCCGCATCGATCGCGTAGCTCGCGCGAAGGTTCAGGATCGCGTAGCCCGCAAGCGTCGTGCCGGCGATGTCGTCGGCCTTGTCCGCCGCGAGGACTTCGGCGCCGGCCGTGAAGCGCGCGCCGAAGCGGCGCTCGACGACGGTGTCGAGCTTGTTCTTCGGGCGGCGCACCAGCGGCGAGTCGGTGGACGCGTCGCGCGCGTCGTCGTAGGTGTAGGCGACGTGCGTGCGCCACGCGTCGACGTCGGCGTCGTACGTGAGCTCGGCGCCGTCGATGCTGGCGCGCGCGATGTTCTCGGCCTGGAAGTTCGCGCCGGTGAAGCTGATCAGGTCGCGCACGCGGGTCGAGTAGAGATTCGCGCCGAAGCGCTGGCCCTGCCACGGCGTCAGCTCGATGCCGAGCTCCGTCGCGTGCGAGCGCTCCGGATCGAGATCCGGATTGCCGGCGAACGCGCCGCCGTAGCCCGGCGAGAACTGCTCGTTGAGCGTCGGGCTCCGGAAGCCTTCGCCGTAGCTCGCGTAGATGCGGAACATGTCGCCATAGCGCCAGCCGAGCGCCGCCGAGCCGGTCGTCGCGCCGCCGAACTCGCTGTTGTCGTCGCGGCGCAGCGAAATCTCGCTGTCGAACGCGCCGAAGCCGGCCTGCCAGCCGCCGAACACGGCGCTGTCGTTGCGGCTGTCGTCGTAGAGCGCGGTGCCGCCGAGCGTATCGCGCGTTTCGCCGTGCTCGTGCAGGAAATCGACGCCGGCGATCAGGCGCTGCGTGTCGCTCACCTTGAAATCGTTCTGCCAGAGCAGGCTGTCGCGGCGCGTGTAGTACGTCGTATAGAACGTCGGCGTGCTGAGATCCTCGCGGTCGTTGCCGATCGAAAGGCGGTGGCTCCATCCGTCGGCGAGGTCGCCTTCGAGATTGATGCCCGCGCTCTGCTCGATGACGTTCGAGTTGCCCTGATCGAACTCGACTTCGCCCTGGCTTCGATAGAGCGACGCGGACAGCTGCTGGCTGCCGATCGCGTGCGCGCCGCGTGCGACGAGGTTCGTGTTGCGGAAGCCGTCATCGTCCGGGTTGTACGAGCAGTACGGATCGTCGGGTCCGTTGCAGATCGACGGATTCGTCGCCGAGAAGCCGCCGACGTGGCGCGCGCCGACCTGCACGGTGTAGCCGTTCTGTCCGTCCCAATGACCGATGCCGGCGGCGCCGGCCGCGTCGTCGTAGCTGCCGTAGCCGGCGGCGACGCGCGGCCCGTCGAGCTGGCGCGTGAAGATCTGGATCACGCCCCCGATCGCGTCGGAGCCCCAGTAGCTCGCGCGCGGTCCGCGCACGATCTCGATGCGCTCGACCGCGTCGAGCGGCAGCCACTCGAACGCGAACGCGCCGGTATTCGCCGACGCGGCGCGCACGCCGTCGATCAGCACGAGCACGTGGTTCGCGTTGGTGCCGCGCAGGAACAGCGAGGTCTGCTGGCCCGCGCCGCCCGTGCGGTAGAGATCGACGCCGGCCTCGAGCCGCAGGAGATCGAGCACGTCGCGCGAGCCGCTCGCGTCGATCTCGTCGCGCGTGATCACGGTGACGTCGGCGAGCGTCGAATCGACGGTCTCTGGCACGCGCGAGGCGGTGACCTGCACGGTCGGCGTGGTTTGCACTTCGTCGTCGGCGCGCGCGCCGGCGGCCGCCGCGAGCAGAAGGACTGAAACGGAAAGATGACGCAACATGGACAACTCCTCGATCGCACACCCGCGTAAGCCAGGCTTTGCATCGAGAGTCGGGACGGCAGAGGAGCGGCAGGCGCCTCGTGCCCGCCCGCTGCCCGCCGCAGCGCCTGGAGCCATTGCGCCGGCATCGCATCGATCGCGTTCGTCGCGATGCGTCATGCGAATGTCGGCGAAACCACAGGCCGGTCTCCGGGCTTGCAGGTTGCGTGCGGATGCACGTCGGCCGGATCGCCTTCCCGCGTGATGCAGTGGCGTAGAGATCCGGTTTGGCCTGCTTACCGTTGCGGGGGCAGCGCCGGCATTGAGTCGAAGACTCGCACCGGCTTCCCGTTTCACCCGTTCCGCCGGCTGGCGGGCAGGGCACCTGTGGCGGCGCGGAGTTTAGGCGCGGCGCGCGGCTGCGGCAACTCAGTCGCGATCGGTCGTCGTCCGGACGGCGACGAGCGCGTCGTCGTCGCCGATCTCGACCGCGATCTCGATCGGTCGGCAGCAGACCGCGCAATCCTCGACGTATTGCTGCGAGCCGGCCGAAAGATCGACTTGCGTCGCGAAGCTTTCGCCGCAGTAGGGACAATCGATCGTGATGAGCTCGAGCATCGGGTTCAGTCTGGCAGGAACAGCGCGATCAGGTCATTGAGGAAGCGGCGGCCCGATTCGGTCGGGCGCAACGCGCTCGCGTCCGCTTCGAGCCAGCCGCGCTCGCGCGCTTGGGCGAGCGGTTTTGCGATGTCGCTTCGCGAGAGGTTCGTGCCGCGTTCGAAGGCATCCATCGAAACGCCGTCGTTGAGGCGCAATGCATTCAGCATGAACTCGAACGGCAGCTGTTCCGTCGCAACCGGATCGAACGTGCCGAACGCATCGCGACGTGCTGCGCGCTCGAGATAGCTGCGCGGCAGCTTGACCTTCGTGCTGCGCACGACGCGCCCGTCCGCGTCGGTGAGCTTGCCGTGCGCGCCGGCGCCGATGCCGAAATAGTCGCCGAACGCCCAGTAGTTGAGATTGTGCGCGCAGCGGCGGCCGTCGCGCGCATACGCCGACACTTCGTATTGCGCGAAACCGCCTTCGGCGAGCTTCTGCTGACACGCTTCCTGCATGTCCCACGCGGCATCGACGTCGGGCAGTGGCGGCGGCTTCGCGGCGAACAGCGTGTTCGGCTCGAGCGTCAGCTGATAGTGCGACACGTGCGCGGGCGCGAACGCGATCGCGCGCTCGACGTCGGCGAGCGCGCCTTCGAGCGACTGCCCGGGCAGCGCGTACATCAGGTCGAGGTTGATGTTGTCGAAGCCGGCATCCTGCGCCGTCTTGATCGCGCGATCGGCTTCATTCGCCGAATGGATGCGGCCGAGCCGGCGCAGCTTGTCGTCGTCGAAGCTCTGCACGCCGAAGCTGATGCGCGTGACGCCGGCGCGAAGGTATTCGTCGAAGCGGCCGTGCTCGACGGTGCCGGGGTTCGTTTCCATCGTGATCTCGACGCCGTCGCGGAACGCGAGCCGCTGCGCGGCGCCGTCGACAAGCCGCGCGATTTCGTCGGGCGCGAAGAGGCTCGGCGTGCCGCCACCGAAGAAGACGCTGACGATCTCGCGTGCGCCGATCGCTTCGCCGAAGCGTTCGACGTCGCGGTCGAGATCGGCGATCACCGCGTCGACGTAGGCATCGACCGGCATGACGCCTTCGCGTGCGTGCGAGTTGAAGTCGCAGTACGGGCATTTCTTCACGCACCACGGGATGTGGACGTAGAGGGACAGGGGCGGAGTAATCGTCGGCACGGAGGAAATTGTAGTCGATTTTGTTAGTACGTGTGTTATAACGACGATGTCTGACCCAGAGAAAACCCGATGAACGTCAAGCTGAAGATCACCACGGTGGGCAATTCTGCG
>Ga0070681_10005414_pt1 | contig 12326 bp, 7 predicted proteins | sample KBSC83BmetaG_FD_65650 | JGI IMG/M metagenome (GOLD analysis project Ga0070681, IMG submission 65650) | Corn rhizosphere microbial communities from Kellogg Biological Station, Michigan, USA - KBS C8-3B metaG | ecosystem: Host-associated > Plants > Roots > Rhizosphere | place: USA: Michigan...
TACCGTCGCAGTCACGTGTTGGTATTGCCTTCACTTTGTGACGGCTTCGGGCTTGTATTGCTCGATGCCATGGCCAGCGGTATACCGGTCATCGCGTCCGATCGCACTGCAGGCCCCGATATTATTAGGCACGGAGCCGAAGGTTATCTCGTGCGCGCCGGCGATACCGAAGATTTGCAACGTGCGCTCGAACGATGCCTGCATGATCCCGTATCTTTGGCCGAGATGGGTACTCGCGCACGCATTCAGGCGGCGCAGTTCACCTGGCGGGTGTATCGTGAGCGACTAATTGGCGCACTATATGGCCCGTCACAAAGAGGTACTTGGGATGCCACCGCAAGCTGACATCTTGTTACTCGGGCCATACGCTGGGAATGCCAGCTACAGCATAGGCAATTACTTTAATTTTTGCCGCCGTGATGTCAGAGACAAAATGACCGGCTGGAATGTTGAAGCCTTGGCGCCCGGGAGCCTGCAGGCATTCGATAATCCAATCATTGCTCCCACGATCCGCCGCGAGGCCTGGTGGGCCAACTACATTGAGTGGCCGCTTCGACTCCGTCACCGGCACGGACATCTCTGCCACATCGTGGATCAAGGTCTGGCGTGGTACGCAAGGTTTCTGCCTGGCTGCCGCTGCATTGCAACGGTGCATGACCTGATAGCCCATCTGACCTGTCATGGGAAGCTTGCGTTCGGTCACGTTCCAATTCGACGAAAGCCGCTAGTGTGGGAGAGCGTGCGCCAACTTCTCCGCATGGAACATCTGATCAGCGCGTCCCGGCACACGGCTGACTCTCTCATGCGCGAGTTCAAAATTCCATCCGCGCGCATCACAGTCGTGCACAACCACCTCGATGAATCGTTTAGGCCATTGGAAAGCGTGGATCGTGCGAGCGCCCGGCAGCGCTGGTTTGGAGACGCCGAGTACGCGGTGCTGCATGTCGGCGGCCCCGCTGCCTACAAGAACCGCATCGGCGCGCTGCGAGCGTTTGCTAAGCTGCATGCGGATCTGTCCGCGGCGCGGATGTTCGTCGTGCACGGGCCGCTGGTTCCCGAAGAATCAGGTTTCTTGAAACAATCCGGCGTCGCGAGCACGGTCAGTGTTCTGCCGCGGCTGTCTCATGCCGAGCTGATCGAAGTGTATGGAGCCGCCGACGTATTCGTTTTCCCGTCTCTTTATGAAGGCTTCGGGTGGCCCCCGCTAGAGGCTATGGCCTGCGGTTGCCCCGTCGTTAGCTCCACGCGGGCTTCCCTCCCAGAAGTGGTCGGCGATGCCGCGCTCACAGTTAATAATCCGCACGACGATCGCGCCCTGGCATTCCAGATGCGAGAAATTCTGAAAAATCCAGTCACCGCCCGGGATCTGCGTGCCCGGGGTTATAACCGCGCGCAGCGCTTCAAGCCGGCCATTGCCGCCGAGCGCATCTCGGAAATTTATCGACGCTTACTCTAGCTCATGAACATCCTGGGCCTCAACGCATACCACGGGGACGCTTCAGCCGCGCTGCTCACGGGCGGCGGACTGGTTGCGGCCATCGAGGAGGAGCGCCTCAACCGCATCAAACACTGGGCTGGTCTACCGGTTCTGGCGGCGCAAACGTGCCTGCAATATAGCGATCCCCGCGAGTTGCAGCACGTCGCTATCTCACGTGATCCCCAAGCACACGTGTGGCGGAAGCTCGTCAGGGCTGCGGCGCATCCACGAAGCTGGGGGCGGGCGGTGTCGCGTGCGCAGAACGCCGTTCGTGCCACCTGCATTGGTTCCGCTCTCGAACAAGCCCGAATCATCTGCCCAGGGCAGGTCTCCATTCACCATGTGGAACACCATCGCGCTCATCTCGCGAGCGCATTTTTCGCTTCACCGTTCGAAGAGGCGGCTGTCGTCTCCATCGATGGCTTCGGCGATTACACCAGCGCAATGTGGGCAATTGGGCGCGGCGCCCGGCTGGAAGTCCTCGGTTCCGTGCCCTTTCCGCATTCTCTCGGTCTGTTCTACACGGCCTTTACACAGTTCCTCGGCTTTCCAAAATACGGCGACGAGTACAAGATGATGGGCTTGGCGGCTTACGGCCAACCGCGTTTCCGCCGCCAAATGACAGATATCATCCGCTGCCATGATGGCCATGTCCGTCTGAATCTCGAATACTTTACGCACCACAATCGCGGCGTCGAGATGACATGGAATAACGGCGCGCCCGTCGTGAGCCCCGTGTACTCTTCCAAATTTGCGGCAGCTTTCGGTCCCCCGCGTGACCGGCGCGACGAGATTGACCAACGCCATGCCGATCTCGCTGCGTCCGCGCAAGCAACGCTCGAGGATTGTTATTTCGACCTGTTGAACCACATTTATCGCCAGACGCACGTTGAAAAAATTTGCCTGGCCGGAGGAGTCGCGTTGAATTGCGCCGCCAATGGCCGGATCTTCGAAAAGACGCCGTTCCGCGACATTTATATTCAGCCCGCTGCCAATGACGCGGGCACATCTCTCGGTGCGGCACTTTATGTGCAGCACCAGATCCTGCGCCAGCCGCGCTCTTTCGTGATGCGCCACGCGTATTACGGCCCGGAATGGAGCGACAACCATCTCCGTGGTGAACTCGCCAGAAGCGGAGTCACATACCAGCAGTTCGATGACGATACGCTGGTTAACGAAACAGCGCGAGCTCTCGCCTCGGGTAAAATCGTTGGCTGGTTTCAAGGGCGAATGGAATTCGGTCCTAGAGCGCTTGGCAACCGGAGCATTCTGGCAGACCCGCGCCTGGCGGGGATGAAAGATATTCTCAACCGGCGAATCAAGCACCGCGAGCCGTTCCGGCCCTTCTGCCCGTCGGTTCTCGCTGAAGCCGCCGGCGAGTACTTTGAAAATTCCGCTGTGTCGCCATTCATGGTGCAGGCATACCGCGTGAAACCAGATCAGCGGAGCCGGATCCCCGCCGCGGTGCATGCCGACGGAACCGCGCGCCTGCAAACTGTCGAGCGCGAGTCCAATCCTCGCTTCTGGAAATTGCTGAAAGTTTTCGGCGAGATCACGGGAGTACCCGTTCTCATCAACACGTCATTCAATGAAAACGAGCCCATCGTGGCCGCGCCTCGCGAGGCGATCGACTGCTTCGCTCGGACCTACATGGATGTGCTCGTCATGGGCCCTTTTGTCGCGGACAAGCGCTCTTTAGTCCCGCTTCAGGTTCCCCAAATGTCCGCTGCCGCAATTTGCCGATGAAAATCCTCCTGCTGAATCAGGCGTTCTATCCGGACGTCGCGGCGACCGCCCAGCATGCCGCCGATCTCGCTTCTGAACTCTCCCGGCGAGGGCACGAGGTGACCGTTATAGCGGCTCGCCGGGCGTACGATGATCCCAGCCGCACTTTTCCGGCGCGCGAATTGTGGCGCGGGATCGTCATCCGGCGCGTCCTTCACTTCACCTTCGGCAAGACATCGCGATGGCGGCGCGCCGCGGATGCCGCCAGCCTGTTGATGGGTTTCGCTTGCCGCCTGCTGATGCTGGCGCGGTGTGATGTGGTCATTGGTCTTACATCGCCACCTTTGATCTCTGTCCTGGCAGCACTCATCGCCAGGGTAAGACGTAGCCGCCTGATTTATTGGGTCATGGATTTGAATCCGGATGAAGCTATCGCGGCCGGATGGCTCAGGCCTGATTCCGCTGCCGCCATCTGTCTTGAGGCACTCTCACGCCGTAGTCTTCACGCTGCCGACGTCGTTATTGCGCTCGATCGCTTCATGAAACAGCGAATCGTCGCGAAGGGAATTCCGGATCACAAGGTACACATTGTCGCGCCATGGTCCCATGACCGCGTCGTCGGCTACGACGCCGGCCGCCGGCTCGCCTTTCGCAAAAGGCATGGACTGTCAGATAAGTTCGTAGTGATGTACTCCGGAAATCACAGCCCGTGCCATCCGCTCGACACCGTCCTCGCCGCCGCCCGCACGCTGGCTATCCGCCCCCAATTTGCGTTTTGCTTTATTGGTGGCGGTAGTAAGTTCCGGGATGTTCAGCAGTACGCCAGCCAACATAGGTTGTCTAACATTCTCTGCCTGCCATATCAATCACTCGACGACTTATCGGCCTCACTATCTGCTGCCGATTTACAGCTCGTAGTCATGGGAGATCCATTCTTAGGAATCGTACATCCGTGCAAGCCTTATAACATTCTTAGCTTGGGGATGCCTTTCCTCTATCTTGGACCGGTCCCGAGTTGTGTGGCCGATCTCGCGCCGGCCGAGGCGGATGGCCGGTGGTTCTTTCACGCACAACACGGCGATCCAGAAGCGCTGGTGGATTGCATATTCAAAGCGCATAAGTCCTGTGTGAGGCGCTCGCGAGACGAGCTGCGCGTTGCGGCAGCGTTCTCTCAGGACGCGCTCGCCCCTGCGCTGGCGCGGATTATTGAACGTACCGCCATGCCGGATCTTTCCGAACACTCTGAGACAGCATTCATTTACTCCAAGGCGATCCCGACGAGATAGCGCATGTATTCGTTGCTGTTTCTTGCTTGCTCATCATTCTTGCTCTCGCTGGTACTGACTCCGGTCTGCCGAAATATGTTCCGCGCCATGGGACTGGTCGACGCTCCCGACGCATATCGCAAAGCACACTCGACTCCCATTCCACGCCTGGGCGGAATCCCTATCGCGCTTTCGTACGTCACTGCTTGCATTCTCCTGATGCTCAGTCCTCTCAGAGGCGGAGTCCTTGTCACACATCACCTCGACCTCGCATGGAAATTACTCCCGGCCGCCGGCGCGATGTTCATAACCGGATTGCTGGATGATGTTATCGGCCTGAAACCCTGGTATAAAATTGCGGGACAATTAATCGCCGCCTTGCTAGCCTGCTGGGCCGGCGTGCGCATTACAGGCATTTCAGGATTTTCCGCCGCGAGTTGGATCAGCGTGCCGCTGACAGTGCTTTGGCTGATCGGAGCCAGCAATGCCTTCAACCTGATCGATGGAGTTGACGGCCTCGCGACCGGAGTGGGTCTCTTCGCTAGCGTCACCATGGTATTGGCGGCGGTTCTGCTGCAGAACAATGTACCGCTCGCGCTCGCTACCATTCCGCTAGCCGGCAGCCTCCTTGGCTTCCTTCGTTATAATTTCAATCCGGCGTCCATCTTTCTAGGTGACTCGGGAAGCCTGCTCATTGGTTTCCTGCTTGGATGCTACGGAGTCATATGGACGCAAAAATCAGCCACGCTGCTAGCTATGACTGCCCCGCTGATGGCACTAGCAGTGCCGCTTCTCGACGCCGGATTATCGGTGTTGCGCCGATTTCTCCGCGGTCAACCGATCTTTCGTGCCGATCGCGGCCACATCCATCACCGGCTGCTCGACCGTGGTTTCACTCCGCGCACCGTCGCCCTGATTCTGTATGGTTTTTGCGGACTCACAGCCGCATTCTCGCTGATTCAAAGCGCCGCGCACAGTCGCACGGCGGGCGTAACTATCGTTCTCTTTTGCGGCGTGACTTGGGTCGGCGTTCAATACTTGGGCTATGCGGAATTTGATCTCGCAAGCCGTATGTTGATTCGCGGCCGGTTCCGCAGCACCCTCAACGCGCAACTAGCGATACAAAGTCTCGAGCAGCGACTCGTCTCGGCTGCCACGCTGGAACAATGCTGGGATGCTATCCGTGAAATTTGCGAAACATTCGATTGCTCTGAAGCTCGTTTGAGTGCCGCCGGAACCATCTATTTCGAACACTGGAAAACCCTCCCGCCCGAAAGCTCATGGACATTGCGACTGCCTCTCTCCGCGGTTGACTATATCAGCATCAGCTGGCCTTCTGCCGCGCCGGCAACGCCTGCGATGAGTCCGTTCATCGACGTGCTGAACGCCAGCCTGCCGCCCAGAATCGCCGAGTTAAAGCGCTCATCCGCCGGCTTGCTGGTTGTTGCCTCGGCCGGCAGGTAACGTCCTCCTGGTATTCATGCCTGCAGTAGGGTGGAGGATCGCGGCCGCTTTCAGAAGAGCCGTGAGGTGGGCTGTAACCGGTCTGGAAATCGCGCGAAGAAGTACAATAGGTAGTTGCTATCACGTCTGCTCGGTACTGCTGTTCTCGTTGTCTGTCCGACTCTTTTATTGGCCGCCATACCTCCGTTGGTCTGCCCGGCAGGTGGACCGATCGGAAGCGTTGAACTACGTGTTGCTTCTCCGCACACTGGAAACGAACCGCTGCCTCTGCGCACCATCAATCGCCTGGAAGAGGGCGACACTCTGCTCTACCGGCCCCTGCTCCGCTCCGGCGAAGAGCGCAAAGGCGAAGTCGCCATCGTGCTGGTGCCCGCGAACAAGACCGCTCCTTTGGGAAAACTCGCCATTCTCGATCCGAAACCCGCTGACCGGCCTCAGCAATGGAAGGTGCCTTGGCGCGTAGCCGTCGTAGCTTATGTCTACGGGCCCTCGGGTCTGAACGCAAAGAAGGTCAAAGATTTTCTATCGCGCGATGATGATCTGGTTGCGCAGCTAGCGGATTACGCGGAGAAGACAGCACAAACCGAGGCATTGATCGCCGCGCTCTCGGCGCCCGCCGGTTCTGCCCTGAATGTGCAATCCGCATTGCAGGCCTTCTCGTCGCAATACGGCGTGAACACCCAACTCGACAGGAATGCACCCACGAATCAGCAGGCGCTTTCGATATTTCGAGCTGTGAACCCGAGCATTGCAAGTTATGATCCGCTCTCGCCGCAAGCCTCTCAGCCGTTAGGACAAGCCGCCGGTCTCGCCACTACCGTTGCAACACTGTTCTTTGGAAGTCCTGTTGGATTGGCCGCCGGCGGCACGGCGATGTTGCTCGAGCTTCGCTCAATCGCTTTTCCGGGAGCGCAGTTCCGCTCCTCTTTCTCGCAAACGATGCCGGATGACGGGCTGGGATTGTGCGGCAAGCGTGATGCCATTCCGCGTCACACGAGAGTCGCCTATATATGGGCGTCGCGCGTGCCCAATGTGGGTCCTCCGCAGCTCTCCGTGGGAAAAGCGCACTCGCTTCCCCCAGGCATGAAATCCACGGTTTCACTCAGTGGCGCGGAGGCGGATTGGAAGTATATAGATCGCGCGCGCAATTGGGTATTGCAGCCTGAAAACGGCAAAGCCGTTCCCATCAAGGTCCAGAGGCTCGATGCCAAAACGCTCGAGCTTAATCTCGGACCCACGGTGACGGCCGGCAAATATACCCTTATGGCGAACTGGGATTGGGACCGCTTTCCGGTCGCGGGCCATATCGAAGTCAAGCCCCTGAGCGATTTCGCTTCGGCGAAGCTGATGGCGGCGTCGCAGGATCTCTTGGTAGCGAAAACCGGTAAAGTGCCGCTCATACTCGAAGGCAGCGATTTCGAATTCGTAACGAAAGTGGAAATCGAAAAAGTGAACGACAAGTTCAGCGCGCCCGACCGCGTTCCCTTTGTGCTGTCGCAAGGACTGCGGGAGGGACCTCAGGAACATCTGGACATCCAGGTGAATACGGTCGATCTGGACGCGGGACAATACAAATTACTCATCTACCAGGTTGACGGCAAGGAACATCCCGTCAGTCTCAAAATCCTGCCGTCGCCGCCACACATTGAAAACCTGCCGGTGGTGTTAAATCAAGGCATGTCGGCGGTCGCATTCAATCTGAAGGGAGAGCGGCTGGATCTGTTGAAACGGCTCGAAGTGGCCAATGGATCGGCCGAACTAGGCGCGGAAACACCCAACCAGACCGAACGCAAATTACTTCTGCATATGGCCCCGGAAATCGACGCCGGAACCAGCCTCGCAATGAAAGCATACATTAAGGATCGCAGCGAGCCTCTGACCCTCGCTGATGCCGTGCGGATCGTTGGGCCGCGGCCGAAGATCACAGAGCTGAAGATATACCAGCCTCCAAAGCAGGATGTGCAGCTCGAAGATGGCGAGTTGCCGGGCGGCCTGTACCTGAGCGCCCTGATCCGCGTGCAGCACCTGCAATCCAATAGCGTTGTGAAATTGGGTTGCGAACGCGCAGGCGGCGTTGAGCTATCGCTGCACTTAGGCGAACGCGCCGGTCCCGTCAGCTTGCAGCAATTGGCTCCGGACCAGGTATTCTTGTCGTTCGATAGCGGCGTGTGGCTGAACGGTTGTTTTCTCGAGGCGCGCGTCGCCAACGGTAGCGAAGGCGAGTCCGAGGCATTCAAGTTGGGGCGCATCGTGCGTGTACCGGAGATCGAACAACTCAAAGTCGGTACAGACTCCGTCAGCGGCAGCCTGATCGGACAGAATCTGGAGACCATCGAGAAGACTGGCTGGAGCGCCGATCAGGAAGAAGCCGTCGACGGGCTGCCGTTGCCGGCGCCGGGTGAAGGACAGAAGCAGACACTGCAAATTCGTGTACCTTCCCCACCCGATCGACATGCCCAACTCTACGTTTGGCTGCGCGGTGAATCCAAACCTCGCCCCACCAAAATTCATCCGTAACTCAGGGACCGCGGTAACGATTGCAGATCAAAAGGTTTGTTACCGAGCCGCGCGCGTGAGCAAGCGGTTTGCCGGTCGGCCATTTTCAGAAGAGGGACACAGGTTTAGCGCACTACCCGGCAGCGCTGGCAATCTCAATCGTGTATGATAACGAGACAGCACCAAGCCACTTCGTTCGAAGTTCAAATTTCGCCGCTTCCTGAGAGCTGCTTCGCGCTCAGCTCTGATTCCGGTAGTACCCAGTAGGTCAGAATCGCGAGTCCACCGTTTCGGCTTTGCCACAGAAGAAGTGTCGCCCTATGCAGATTACTCACATTGGCCGGCTCGCCGGCGCCGCATTTATATTATGGGCAGCGCAAATACCTGCGCTGGCTCAACTTTCGTTGAATATCGGATCGCTTTTAGTCACGCCGGGTAGCCCCACATCGGTCAATATTTCGGTGAATTCCACTTCGGGGACGTTGCCTGCGGTTGTGCAGTGGACACTCCACTATTCCAGCACCAATGTGTCGGGCATGTCCCTGCAACCCGGCTCGGCCGCGGTTTCAGCGGGCAAGACGCTTTCCTGCACAAGCCTTACTGGTTCTGTAAGCTGCGTCGTCTGGGGGATGAACAAGAATACCGTCCCCAACGGCGTCCTCGCCACCGCAAACTTCAACGTGTCTTCCACTGCAAGTTCGTCGACGCTTCAGGTCACCAATGCGGCGGCCGCATCTGCTGCGTCATCCCTCATAACAGCCACTGGGAGCACGGCAACTCTCACAGTTTCATCCAGCCGGCTTAGCAATTTGCAGTGCAGCCCGGCGGCGATTGTTCCTCCGGCCACCGCAACCTGCACCGTGACCCTGTCAAAAGCGGTCGCCGTTGCCACCACTGTGTCACTGGGGGTCGCCAGCAATTCATCTACCGTTACCATCCCGTCCGCAGTCACCGTTCCAGCCGGAGCGGCGAGCGCTTCTTTCCCTGTTCAGACAGGACCAGTGAAAGCGCCGGCCTCTGCCGTCCTGACGGCGAGTCTTAACGGCGCTTCCGCCACGTTTTCTTTGAGTCTGTTGCCTCCGGTTTTGGTGAAAACACTTTCTTGTTCGCTCACAAAGGTGGTCACACCTGGCTCGTCAACTTGTACTATCGCATTGTCCGCAGCCGCGCCCACCGGCGGCGTTACTGTGGCATTGAAGCTGGGAACGGCCACTACAGCGCTGACGATACCGGCATCTGTGTTTGTTGCTGCCGGGGGCACCAGCGCGAGCTTTACTGTCACGGCGAAGGCGGTCTCGCTCGCCGTCACAACATCCGTTGTCGCCACTCTCAACGGATCATCGCAGACCTTTACCCTGACCCTAACTTCACCGTTTGGCGGCGGCTGGGCATTGCCTCGCGCGGCGCCCGATCGCCGGGCGTCTAGCACAGCGTGGACCAACTCTGGGCCCGGAGTTTCGAAAAAATTGGTCTTATAGAGCACTTTGCGTATTCCAATTCCCTGGACAAAAGGAGGCATGCCGAATATGCTGATTAGACTCATGACACTGAGGCCGGCGCCGCGCATAAATGCACCTTTATTGTTGCTGTTGGCGATCGGAAGCGGTCTGCCCTGTATGGCGGACCATCTGACCGGGGGCGCAACGGGGCTCACCAGTCCGTCGGCCGTGGTCACCTTCGATGAACTGGGGAATTTGCAAGACCAGCTGATCACCACCCAATTTGCGCCGTTTGGCGTAACATTTCAGAATTTCGGTTGGGACGGCGCAACATTCGGACAAGCGGGCTCGATCGGATTTTCAGGCGGCGATTTGCTAAACGGCTTCCCCCCATTTCCCACCGCGGAACCGATGATCATTAACTTCACAACAACCGTTACAGCGGCCGCATTCGCGGCGGTGGATCAGGGCGGCGCATTTGCGTTGAGCGCTTTCCTCGGAGGGCTCGGTGGAACTCTTGTGGACTCGTTCAACGTCGTCATTCCATCGAATCCGGGCACGGGGTTCATCGGCTTCGCAAATGAGATATTCGATACGATTGTGATCAGTCCGTCGACCACGGCGGCTATCTCGATTGACACTCTACAGCTACACGCCACCGCCGTGCCAGAACCGGCATCAGCCGTGTTATTCGTCGCGGCACTCCTGATTCTCACCGTGGTACGGAGAACTGCTCTGCACAACCGCTGAAAACGCGGGCACGCCGCCATCACTTGACAGGCGAGCGCTTGTCAACGGCGGCGCTGAGCATTTCGAGCGCGCGTTTTTGATAAGGTTCGGCATCGGCTCGCGAGAATACAGGCGCTGCGGACTGCACATATTTCCGCCCGGCCACGTAATCGCCTTGCCGGTAGGCGATCTCCCCCTGGGCCAGCGCAACATTGGCGAACCAGTCGGGAAAACCAGCGAGTTGAGAAACCGCTTTACTATCGATTTCCTGAAGCAACACCGAAGCCTCATCGAGCTTACCCAAACCGATACGGCAGCTTGCCAGCGTATACGCCGCTCCGCCCGTCAATCCGGCGCGCGGTCCGAATGCTTTGACAGATGCCTCATAAGCCTTGCGAGCATTGGGCTCGCCATCCTGATAACGACCGCTCCGGCACTGCGCCAGGGCGGCGTCGGCAAGGGTTGCCACCGCAAAGAAAGACGACGGGCCCTGCTTGCGGATTGCCAGGTTGTGGATCGCCAGATCGTCCCGGATCGCATCTCCCCAAAGTTCCAGCGTGCCTTCGCATTGCGCTCGCGTCGTCAGCAATTGCATGGTCAGCTCATGGTCGCCGCCAAAGGTCGCGACATATGCCGGGTAAAGGCTGGTGGTCTCTTCAATTGCTTCTCTGTTCTTTCCCTGAATCATGAAAGCCTGCGCCAGATTGAGATGGACGCGGAGCACACCCGGGCTCTCCCGACCGCTTGTGCGGGATAACGCGGCAATCAGTTCCCGAAACAGCCGCTCCGCTTTAGCACCATCGCCCAGACGAATGGAGGCGAATGCCAGCTTCTGTTTCAACGTAAAGCGCGCGTACTCATCGAAACCCGGCAGCTTTTCCGCACGCTCGGAAGCAGTCTGAAACTGTTCGGCGGCCAGTTTCGCGTTGTTCTCGATCAAGGCGATCATGCCGCGCGCCGACGCTAGCCACACCGGTAAATCTTCGCGTGGCTGCAAGATCCTGGCAATCCGCGCTTCCTGTTCGGCCAGAATCGAGCGGGCGAGCGGCGCCGACCCACTTTGATACGCTCGTGCTTCCATCGTCGCGTGCTGCAACTGTACGATGACGGAGTCCTGCGATAACGGCCCTCCTGACTGCTGGAAAAGAGCGGCCGCACGTTCATACTCGCGGCGCGCATCGGGAAAATTGCTCCGGTTATCCAGAGCCTTCGCGATCGTCTGGTGGAGGTGCGCGGCGATTTCCGGCGCATCATGGAATTGCCGGTCGATGTTCGGTGATGCCTGCTTGACGGCACTCAGCAATGTTTCTTCCGCTTTGCCACTCTGAAACGGATCGCTGCGCCCAAGCAGATCGTCTGCGAGGAAGTGGTTCACAGCCGCGGCGATGGCCGTCTGCCGATTGGCGCGGTCACGTTCGTGCGAAGCCCTTTGATAGAGGACCAGGCTCACGGCCAAGCCCGCAATCAAAGCTAAGACGGCGGCCGCCACCCAGGGCCGACGTGCCCTGGCTTCGGCCAAACGCCGCTCCGCCATCTGCGCGCGTAGCCGTGTCTGCTCCAATTCATTACGATCGCGACGCCGCCGGTCCAACGTCTCCAGCCGCTCGATGAGGGCCCCGGCACTGATGAGCCGCTTGACGGGATCGCCGCAGGCGGCAGCAGCGATATCCTCACGGATCAATGGGTCGTCAATATCCGATTCCCATCCCGGCGAGAGCGGCTTTCGAAAAT
>Ga0070681_10005415_pt1 | contig 12325 bp, 9 predicted proteins | sample KBSC83BmetaG_FD_65650 | JGI IMG/M metagenome (GOLD analysis project Ga0070681, IMG submission 65650) | Corn rhizosphere microbial communities from Kellogg Biological Station, Michigan, USA - KBS C8-3B metaG | ecosystem: Host-associated > Plants > Roots > Rhizosphere | place: USA: Michigan...
GGGCGAGGCCGGAACGAAAGACGCGTTCGGCCACGCGCAACTCGGCGGCGTCGGCCCCCAGATCGCCGCGCTCGTGCGCGACCGCTTGCGCTACAAGTTTCACTGGGCCGTCGCCGATTACCTGCAGCGCGCGGCGCGGCATCTCGCGTCGAAGACCGATCTCGATCAGTCGTACGCGGTCGGCAAGGCCGCCGTCGAGCTCGCGCTGCGTGGCCAGAATGCCGTGATGCCGGCAATCGTGCGCGTGTCCGATCGCCCGTACCGCTGGAAGATCGGCGTTGCGCCGCTTGCCGAGATCGCGAACAGGGAGAAGATGCTGCCGCGTGACTTCATCACGCGCGACGGCTTCGGCATCACCGACAAGGCGCGCGCGTACCTGGCGCCGCTGATCAGGGGCGAGGCGCCGCCGCCGTATCGTGACGGGCTCCCGCAATATATCCGCTTGAAGAACGTCGACGTGCCGAAGAAGCTGGCGGCGTCGTTCGCGGTCTGAGCCGATGAATCCATGAGCGCCGAAGGGCCGTCCCGAGACGCGAACTGCGTCCCCGCACGGGGGGGCAGCGCAGCGGCGAAGCCGCGAGCGTGGGGGGAACAATGAAGTCCGTTGACTATTACTTCACGCCGGTATCGCCGTGGACCTACCTCGGCCACGCGCGCTTCGTCGAGATCGCACGCCGTCATCGCGCCGCGGTCGCCGTGAAGCCGATCGATCTCGGACGCGTGTTTCCGGTGTCGGGCGGTCTTGCGCTCAAGGATCGCGCGCCGCAGCGGCGGTCCTACCGGCTCGTCGAGCTCGCGCGCTGGTCGAAATACCTGGGCATTGCGCTCAACCTGCATCCTGCGCACTTCCCGGTGCGCGCGGAACTCGCTTCGCGCTGGATCCTCGCCGCGGTCGAGCAGGGCACCGACGCGGCGCTCGATCTCGCGCTTGCGTTCGGCCGCGCCGTATGGGCCGAGGAGCGCAACATCGCCGAGCGCGATACGCTCGCCGCGATCGCGACCGCGCATGGCCTGGACGTCGCGGCGCTCGACGAGCGCGCGAACGCGCCCGACATCGCCACCCGTTACGCGATGCTGACGCAGGAAGCGATCGACCGCGGCATCTTCGGCGCGCCCACGTACGTCGCGGGCGGCGAGATGTTCTGGGGACAGGACCGGCTCGACTTCCTCGACCGCGAACTGGCAAAATAGCGCGTTTTCGCGGCCCGGGCCCTCCGGAGGGCCCAACCGCACAGAGGAACGGCATGGCCGCGCCACCGGGGCGGCCGGGGCCGAGAGGCCGCGCGCAAGCGCCCGCGAGAACGGCGCGACGAAAGCCGTTTCGAACATCACGAACGCTCAAGGGAGTCGTCAATGTCCAACTCGCTCATCTTCGCGCTCGTCTGCGCGATAGCGGCGATCGTCTACGGCGTGGTATCGATTCGCTGGATCCTCGCCAAGCCCGCGGGCAATCCGCGGATGCAGGAAATCGCAGCGGCGATACAAGCCGGCGCGAAGGCGTACCTCAACCGCCAGTACACGACGATCGCGATCGTCGGCGTGATCCTGTTCGTGCTGATCGGCATCTTTCTTTCGTGGCGCACCGCGGGCGGCTTCGCGGTCGGCGCAATCCTGTCCGGCCTCGCCGGCTACATCGGCATGAACGTGTCGGTGCGCTCGAACGTGCGCACGGCCGAGGCGGCGCGCACGGGGCTGAACGAGGCGCTCGGCGTCGCGTTCCGCGGCGGCGCGATCACCGGCATGCTCGTCGTCGGCCTGGGCCTTCTCGGCGTCGCCGGCTTCTACTGGTTCCTCGTCTCGTCGGCGCACTACGCGCCGAACCTCGAGAACGAAGGGTTGCACGGCGCGATCGAGCCGCTCGTCGGCCTCGCGTTCGGCGGCTCGCTGATCTCGATCTTCGCGCGTCTCGGCGGCGGCATCTTCACCAAGGGCGCCGACGTCGGCGCCGATCTCGTCGGCAAGGTCGAGGCGGGCATCCCCGAGGACGATCCACGCAATCCCGCGGTCATCGCCGACAACGTCGGCGACAACGTCGGCGACTGCGCGGGCATGGCGGCGGACCTCTTCGAAACCTACGCGGTGACGATCGTCGCGACGATGCTGCTCGGCGCGCTGCTGCTGCCGACGATGGCGACGGCGGCCGTCACGTATCCGCTCGTGCTCGGCGGCTTCTCGATCCTCGCGTCGATCGTCGGCTGCTACTTCGTGAAGGCGAGGACGGGCGGCAAGATCATGAACGCGCTCTATCGCGGCCTGATCGTCGCCGGCGTCATCTCAGCGATCGGCTTCTACTTCATCACGCAGCACATGATGGCCGCGATCGGCAGCGTGAACCCGACGCTGTCGCCGCTGCGCATCTGGGGCGCGTCGCTGGTCGGCCTCGTGCTGACGGCGGCGATGGTCGTCATCACCGAGTACTACACCGGCACCGAGTTCAAGCCGGTCAGACACGTCGCGGCCGCGTCGACGACCGGTCATGCGACGAACATCATTGCCGGCCTCGGCGTGTCGATGAAGGCGACCGCGTGGCCGGTGATTGCGGTCTGCGTCGCGATCCTCGTCTCGTACCTGTGCGCCGAACTCTACGGCATCGCGATCGCGGCGACTGCGATGCTGTCGATGGCCGGCATCATCGTCGCGCTCGACGCGTACGGCCCGATCACCGACAACGCGGGCGGCATCGCGGAGATGTCGGATCTGCCCGCTTCGGTCCGCGCGATCACCGATCCGCTCGACGCGGTCGGCAACACGACGAAGGCCGTGACGAAGGGCTACGCGATCGGCTCGGCGGGACTCGCGGCGCTCGTGCTCTTCGCCGACTACACGCACGCGCTCGAAACCGCAGGGCTGTCGACGTCGTTCGACCTGTCGAACCACATGGTGATCATCGGCCTCTTCCTGGGCGGCCTCATTCCGTACCTGTTCGGCGCGATGGCGATGGAGGCCGTGGGGCGCGCCGCGGGCGCCGTCGTCGTCGAGGTGCGCCGGCAGTTCCGCGAGATCAAGGGCATCATGCAGGGCACGGCGAAGCCCGAGTACGGCGTCGCCGTCGACATGCTGACGCGCGCGGCGATCCGCGAAATGATCGTGCCGTCGCTCTTGCCGGTGCTGGTGCCGGTGATCGTCGGGCTCGTGCTCGGGCCGACGGCGCTCGGCGGCCTTCTGATGGGCACGATCGTCACCGGCCTCTTCGTCGCGATCTCGATGACGACCGGCGGCGGCGCCTGGGACAACGCCAAGAAGTACATCGAGGACGGCAACTTCGGCGGCAAGGGGTCCGACGCGCACAAGGCGGCGGTCACCGGCGACACCGTGGGCGATCCGTACAAGGACACTGCGGGACCCGCAGTGAATCCGCTGATCAAGATCATCAACATCGTCGCGCTGATGATCGTGCCGCTGCTCGCGCTGCACGCACCGGCGCGTGCAGACAGCGCGCCCGCGGCAAGCGTCGCGACGGCGCCTGCGCCGGGTGCGAGCCCCGTGACGGCGCCGGCGACAACGGTGACGGGCAAGTAGCCTGAACCGGAGCGCCTGCTGTCTCGCGCTGGCCGCGACGCTTTCGGTCGCGTCCTGGGCGCAACCGCTTCCGCCCGAGCATCCATCGGGCTGGATCGACAAGGCGCCCGTCGAAAGCCGACGCTTCATGGTGGCGGCCGCGAATCCGCTCGCCACGCGCGCCGGCTACGAGATCCTGCGCGCGGGCGGCAATGCCGTCGACGCAGCGATCGCCGTGCAACTGGTGCTGGGTCTCGTCGAGCCGCAATCGTCGGGACTCGGCGGCGGCGCATTCGCGCTCTTCCACGACGCCCGGACGAACACGCTCACCGCGTACGACGGTCGCGAAACGGCGCCGGCGGCCGCGAAGCCGGACCGGTTTCTCGGCAGCGACGGCAAGCCGCTGGGATTTTTCGACGCGGTGGCCGGGGGCCTTGCAGTCGGCGTGCCGGGGACCGTCCGGCTTCTCGAGACGATGCATCGCGCGCACGGTCGCCTGCCCTGGCAGCACCTCTTCGCGTCCGCGATCGCACTCGCCGAGCGCGGGTTCCCCGTGTCGCGCCGTCTTCACAACGAGATCGCGTCGCAGCCGGTCTGGCCGCAAACGCGCGCGCACGACTATTTTCACGCGGCCGACGGTGCACCGATTCCAGAAGGCGCGCTGCTGCGCAACCCGGCGTATGTTCAAACGCTGCGCCGGCTCGCGAGCGAGGGCGCGAAGGCGTTCTACGACGGACCGATCGCCGACGACATCGTGCGCACCGTCGCGAGCGCGCCGCGGCAACCGGGAGACCTGACGCGCGCCGATCTGTCGCATTACGCGGTGAAGGTGCGCGCGCCGGTGTGCGGCGGCTATCGCGGATATCGCGTCTGCGGGATGCCGCTGCCCTCGTCGGGCGGGATTTGCGTGCTGCAAACGCTGGCGATGCTCGCGCCGTACGACATCGCATCGATGGGCGCGGCCTCGTTCTGGAGCGTTCACTTTACGAGCGAGGCCGAACGACTGGCCTTCGCCGATCGCAGCGTCTACATGGCGGACCCTGCGTTCTCCGTGCCGCCACCGGGACTCCTCGACGCGAAGTACCTGCACGAGCGCTCGCTGATGATCACGACGACGCGAAGCCTCGGCATCGCCGAACCCGGCGATCCCGCTCACGCACGCGCAGTGGCGACGGCCGTTGGGTGGGGCCGCGATCACGCAACCGATCTGCCGTCGACGTCGCAGATCTCGATCGTCGATGCGGACGGCAACGCGCTGTCGATGACGACGACGATCGAGTACGCGTTCGGCAGCCGGCTGATGACGGAGGGCGGATTCCTTTTGAACAACGAGCTCACGGACTTCTCGTTCGTGCCGGAGGAACGCGGCAAGCCGGTCGCGAATCGCGTCGAGCCGGGCAAGCGCCCGCGTTCGTCGATGGCGCCGACGATCGCCTACGACCGGGCGGGCCGCGTCGCGATCGTGACGGGCTCCCCCGGCAGCAGCGCGATCATCGACTACGTCGTCAAGACGCTGCTTGCATCGATCGACTGGAAGCTCGACCCGCAGGCTGCCGCGGCGCTACCGAATTTCGGGAGCCGCAACGGACCGACCGAGCTCGAGAAGGATACGGCGGTCGCCGCGCTCGCGCCGAAGCTGACCGCGCTCGGCCATCGCGTGAGCGTCGTCGAGGAGACGAGCGGCGTGCAGACGATCGTCCGGACGCCGCGCGGCTTCATCGGTGGCGCCGATCCGCGACGCGAAGGCGTCGTGCTCGGCGATTAGAACTCATGACGAGGCGTTAGCGCGATGGACTGGATGCCGGCCGCCGAAATCTTTTCCGCTGCCGTGCTGCTGCTCCTCGTCATCGATCCGTTCGGCAACGTGCCGATCGTCGTGTCGGCCCTCGCGAACGTGCCGCCGTCGCGCCGGGCGCGCGTCGTGTTGCGCGAATGCTTCGCCGCCTATGTGATCCTCGTCGCGTTCATGTTCGGCGGCCAGGCGTTCCTGCAATGGCTGCAGCTATCCGAGGTGTCGCTCGCGATCGCCGGCGGCATCATCCTGTTCCTGATCGCGCTGCGCATGGTGTTCCGCCATCCGGAAGGCGTGTTCGGCGACCCTCCCGGCGACGAGCCGTTTCTCGTCCCGCTCGCGATACCGTCGATCGCCGGGCCGTCGGCGCTCGCGACCGTGATGCTGATGGTCTCGCGCGACCCGCCGCACCGCCTGGCATGGCTCCTTGCGCTGACAGCCGCGATGGCCGTTGCCACGCTCGTCCTGCTCGCCGCGTACCGGCTGCAGCGCGTTCTCGGCGAACGCGGCATGATCGCCGTCGAGCGGCTGATGGGGCTCGTCCTCACCGCGCTCGCCGTGCAAATGCTGCTCGACGGGCTGCGCAACTTCGTCGAGACCGTCGCGCACGGCGGCTGACGGGCCGCTGGAATAGGCTGGCGCAGGCGCCTGTTACCTTTGAATCCGTTTCCCGCAAAAATCGATTGACCGAAACGTACAATCGCGGCGCGATCGCGCTGCACTGGATCACGGCGGCGCTGATCGTCGCCAACCTGGTGCTCGGCGTGTCGATGGTCGGGCTGCCGATCTCGCCGCGCAAGCTGTCGTGGTACGTCGTGCACAAGTCGATCGGCTTCACGATCTTCCTGCTCACGTCGCTGCGCCTCGCGTGGCGTGCGCTGCGGCCGCACCCGGCTCCGGTCGCGATGCCGGCCTGGCAGCGTCGCGCCGCCGTGGCCTCGCACGCACTGCTGTACGCGCTGCTCTTCGCGATACCCGTGAGCGGCTGGCTCTACAGCTCGGCAACGGGGGTGCAGGTGCTTTATCTCGGTCTCGTCCCGCTGCCGGATCTCGTTGCGAGGAACCGCGCGCTCGGCGACGCGCTGCGCCTCGTGCACGTCGGATTGAACACGCTGCTCGTCGCCGTCGTCTTACTGCACGTCGCGGCCGCGGTGCGCCATCACGTCGTCGACCGCGATCGCGTGCTCGCACGCATGCTCCCGTTCGTCAAGCCGAACCCGCCGCTTCGCTCATGATCCGAAAACGCCTCCTGATCGTGTCGTTCGCGCTCGTCGCGGCTGTTCCCGTTCACGCCGAAGGCGTCGTCGCAGCGAAAAGCGACATCGGTTTCACGATCAAGCAGATGGGCGTCAAGTTCGACGGCCGCTTCCGCAAGTGGACGGCTGACGTCGTCTTCACGCCGAAATCGCTCGCGTCGTCGAAGGCGGTCCTCGACATCGACCTCGGCAGCGTCGATCTCGCGAGCGACGATTCGGAAGCGGAGGCGAAGGGACCGCTTTGGTTCGACACGGCGAAGTTTCCGACCGCGCACTTCGCGTCGACGTCGATCCGTGATGCCGGCAACGACCGCTACGAAGTCGCCGGCAAGCTGACGATCAAGGGCATCACGCGCGATTGCGTCGTGCCGATCAGCGTGGCGACCGACGCATCGGGCAATCGCATCGCGCAGGGATCGTTCTCGATCCACCGTCTCGACTACAGGATCGGCGAGGGCGAGTGGGCCGACACGGGAACGGTCGACAACGACATCGTCGTCAACGTCCGGATGGCGCTCGCGCCGTCGTCCTGAGACCCCGTGCACCGGCAACCCATCCGTTCATTTCCGGCATGCGCGCTTTCGCAGCGCACGCTCACCAAGGAGGCATCATCGTGAAGAGTCGTCTCGTCGTCGCAATCGCGGCCGCGCTGCCCGCGCTGGCCTTCGCCGCTCCCGAAAGCTACACGATCGATCCGGTGCATTCGCAGCCGCAATGGGAGGCGACGCACATCGGCTTCTCGAAGCAGCACGGCAATTTCGGCAAGGCCACCGGCAAGGTGACGCTCGACCGCGACGCGAAGAAGGGAACGATCGACGTCACGATCGACGCCGCGTCGATCAGGACCTACGATCCGCGGCTCGACGCGATCGTGAAGAGCGATCGGTACTTCGACGTCGAAAAATACCCGACGATCACGTTCAAGTCGACCGACGTCCGCTTCGACGGCGATCAGGTGGTCGGCGCGAATGGCGAGCTCACGATGCACGGCGTGACGAAGCCGGTCGTGCTCACGGTCACCGGCTTCAAGTGCGGCCAGCAGACGTTCAACAAGAAGCCGATGTGCGGCGCGGAAGCGACGGCGACGATCAAGCGGTCCGACTTCGACATGACGAACGCACTCAACATCGGCAATCCGGGAGACGAGATCAAGCTGACGCTTCCCGTCGAGGCGTACCTCGATCAACCGCAGAGTTAGCGCGGGAGGAGGTAGCCCTCCTCGCGGCGCACGGCCCCGGCGCGCTCGAGCTCGCCGACGAGCTCCTCCGCGAGCGTCGCGGGCGGCAGCCTGTAGTAGCGCGCGTTGAACTCGCGGAACATCTCGACGCGCTCGACGTAGTCCGGCATGCCGGCGAGCGGGAGCCGCTCGCGGTCGAGCAGCGCGAACACGAGCACGACCTTGAGCGCGTGGCGCGCAAGCCGCAGCGGATCGGCTTCGAAGGCTTCGGTGCGCCGGTACGCACGCGCGAGCGCGTCGTCCAACCCTGTGAACGGCTCGCCATGGCCGGGAATCACGTGACGGACGTCGAGCCCCGCGATCAGATCGAGCGTCGCGCGCGTCGCCGGCAGCGCGTCCGGGTCGATATCGGGCGGCATCACGAAGCCGTAGCCGTTCTGCCACAGCGCATCGCCCGAGATCAGGATCCGGTGCTCGTCGTTGAAGAATACGAGCGCCGCCATGTCGTGGCCCGGCGCCGCGAGGAGCCGCCACTCGAGATCGCCCCACACGTGCGTCGATCCGGGTTCGAGGATTTCGGTGGCAACGAAGCGCTCGGCATGCTGGCCCGCGTAGTCGAGCAACAGTCGCCGCTGATCCCACGCGGCGATCAGCGGCGCTTCGCCGGCCGGCACCGCGATCGCGCACCCATAGGCGCGTTGCAGCGCGGCGTTGCCGCCCATGTGGTCCGAATGGCAATGCGTATTGACGAGCTTCGCGAGCGGCGCGCCGTCGAGGCCCATCCGCGATGCGACGAGCGCGAGCGTGAGCGGAACGTGCTTGCCGTAGCCGGAATCGACGACGACGCCGCCGTCGCCGCTTCGCAGTACGATGAAGTTCGCCGACAGCCAGTCGCGGACGAACACGTGCATCTGCGGCGGCAGGCGCGTCACTGCAGCTTCGACAGGAATTCGCGGACGAGCGCGACGCGATCGTTCAACGTCGGCGCGGCGCGATCGATCCGCACGCGATCGGGGCCGGCAAAACGGACGCGCCCGTCCCTTTGCATGAGCAGGATCAGCTTGCCCGGATCGAACGGCGGCGTCTTGATGAACGACAGCGTCGTCCGCTCCGGTCCTGCATCGATCTTCGTGACACCGAGCGGCCGTGCGGCGAGCCGCAGCCGATGGCAGGCGATCAGCGCCTGCGCGGGCTCCGGCGTCGGACCGAAGCGGTCGACGAGCTCTTCCCGCAACAGCTCGAGCTCGTCGATCGACTCGCAGCTCGCGAAGCGTTTGTAGAGAACGAGCCGCTCGTGGATGTCGCTGCAGTAGAGCTCGGGCAGCCGCGCAGGCGTGTGCAAATTGATCTCGGTCGTGACGCCGAGCGGCTGTGTCAGGTCGGGCTCGCGACCGGCCTTCAGCGCCGACACCGCCGATTTCAGCATGTCGGCGTAGAGCTGAAAGCCGACCTGCTGCATTTCGCCCGACTGTTCCTCACCGAGCACTTCGCCGGCGCCGCGGATCTCGAGATCGTGCATCGCGAGGAAGAAGCCGCTGCCGAGGTCCTCCATCATCTGGATCGCCTCGAGCCGCTTTTTCGCCTGCGCGGACAGCGCTTCCCATGGCGGCGTCAGCAGGTATGCGTACGCCTGGTGGTGCGAGCGGCCGACGCGGCCGCGAAGCTGGTGAAGCTGCGCGAGGCCGAAGCGGTCGGCGCGATCGATGATGATCGTGTTCGCGGTCGGCACGTCGATTCCCGTCTCGATGATCGTCGAGCACACGAGCAGGTTGACGCGCTGCGCGTAGAAATCGCGCATCACGTGCTCGAGCTCGCGCTCGCCCATCTGCCCGTGCGCCACCGCGATCCGCGCCTCGGGCAAAAGCTGCACGAGGCGCTCCGCCGTCGTGCGGATCGTGTCGATGTCGTTGTGCAGGAGGTAGATCTGCCCGCCGCGCTTCAGCTCGCGCAGCGCGGCCTCGCGCACGATACCCACCGCGTACGGCGACACGAACGTCTTGATGGCGAGCCGTCGCTGCGGCGCCGTCGCGATCACCGAGAAATCGCGAATGCCTTCGAGCGACATCGCGAGCGTGCGCGGAATCGGCGTCGCCGTGAGCGTCAGCACGTCGACCTCGGCGCGCAGGCGCTTCAGCTGCTCCTTCTGCCGCACGCCGAAGCGGTGCTCCTCGTCGATGATGACGAGGCCGAGGTTCTTGAACTCGACGTCCGACTGGATCAGCCTGTGCGTGCCGATCACGAGATCGACGCGGCCGCTCGCAAGGTCTTCGATGACGCCCTTCACCTCCTTCGTCGAGCGAAAGCGCGAAAGCTCGGCGATCCTGACCGGCCAGTCGGCGAAGCGGTCGCCGAACACCTGGAAGTGCTGCTCGGCGAGCAGCGTCGTCGGCACGAGCAGCGCCACCTGCTTGCCGTCCGCGAGCGCGACGAACGCGGCGCGCAGCGCGACCTCCGTCTTGCCGAAGCCGACGTCGCCGCAAACGAGCCGATCCATCGGGCGGCCGGCCGCGAGATCGGCGATCACCGCATCGATGGCTGCCTGCTGGTCCGGCGTTTCCTCGAAGCCGAAACCCTCGGCGAATGCCTCGAGATCGTGCGGCTTGTACGAGAACGCGTAGCCGTTGCGCGCCGCGCGCTGCGCGTACAGGTTGAGCAGTTCCGCCGCGGTGTCGTGCGCCTGCTGCGCGGCCTTGCGCTTCGCCTTGTCCCATTGTCCGCTGCCGAGCTCGTGCAGCGGCGCAGCTTCCGGCGACGCGCCGCTGTAGCGGCCGATCACGTGCAGGTTCGATACCGGCACGTAGAGCTTCGCATCGTTCGCGTAGAGAAGCTCGAGGAACTCCGTCGCGCCGTCCCCGACGTCGAGCGTGACGAGGCCGAGGTAGCGGCCGATGCCGTGCTGCTCGTGCACGACCGGATCGCCGATGCGCACCTCGGAGAGGTCGCGCACCATCGCGTCGACGTTCGAGCGCTTGCCTTCGCGCCTTCCGCGCCGCACGACGTTGGCGTAGAGCTCCGCCTCGGTGACGAATGCGACGCGCGCGCCGGGCCATGCGAACCCGGCGTGAAGCGGCGCCGCGACGAGCGCGATCTTCGCGTCGCCGCGGACGAAGTCCGCGAACGATTCGACGATGGCGGGCCGCAGGCCGTATTCGGCGAAGTACTGCTGCATCGTCTCGCGGCGCCCCGCGCCCTCGGCGACGACGAGCATGCGGCCGTCGAGCATCGACAGCACGTGCTTCAGCGCGGTTAGTGGATCCTCGGCGCGACGGTCGACCGTCACCGGCGGCAATCGTCGCGTCGGTGCGTCAGGCGGCAGCGCCGCATCGGCGGCCGCGACGGCGATCTCGATTCGCGGCAGCGCCTTGATCGCGCCGCGGAACTCGTCGTGCGGCAGGAACAGCGAAGGCGGCGCCAGCAGCGGCCGCGCCTTGTCGCCGCGCATCAGCCGATAGCGCGACTCGGTGTCTTCCCAGAAGCGCGCGATCGCCGCGTCGACGTCCCCGTGCAGCGCGACGACCGCGTGGGAAGGCAGGTATTCGACGAACGTCGACGTGCTATCGAAGAACAGCGGCAGGTAATACTCGATGCCGCCGGGCACGGCACCGTTCGAGACGTCCTTGTAGAGCGTCGAGCGCGACGGGTCGCCTTCGAAGGCTTCGCGAAAGCGTCCGCGGAAGCGCGTGCGTCCGGCTTCGTCGAGCGGAAACTCGCGCGCGGGCAGAAGCCGCACGTCGCGTACGGGATAGAGCGTGCGCTGCGAATCGGCGTCGAATGTGCGGATGGTCTCGATCTCGTCGCTGAAGAGATCGAGCCGGTACGGCAGGGGCGCGCCCATCGGATACAGGTCGATCAAGCCGCCGCGGACGCTGAATTCGCCCGGCGACACAACCTGCGTCACGTGCGCGTAACCGGCAAGCGCGAGCTGCGAGCGCAACGCGTCGACGTCGAGCCGCTGCCCTTGCGAAAGGAAGAACGTGTGCGCCGCGAGGAACGACTGCGGCGCGAGGCGATAGAGGGCGGTCTGCGCGGCGACGAGCGTGACGTCGCATTCGCCTCGCGAGATACGGTAGAGCATCGCCAGCCGTTCGGAAACGAGATCCTGATGCGGCGAGAAATGGTCGTAAGGCAGCGTCTCCCAATCGGGGAAGACGCCGATCGCGAGCGCCGGCGCGAACCATGCGATCTCGGCCGCGAGGCGTGTCGCCGCGAGCGCGTCGGAACAGACGACGACGAGCATTCGCCGCTGCGCGCGCGCTTCGACGCCGATCTGTGCCAGCGCGAGCGCATCGGCCGATCCCGCGAGCGGCGGCAATGCGATTCGCTTGCCGTTTGCGGGCAGTTCGCGGACGAGCGGCGGCAGCGCCGCAAACGGATTTACCGGCGAAGCGGCTTCGGCGACGGGTTCGCGAAGGACCGGAAAAGGCGCGGAGGCGGCCGTCGCAGCATCGGTGGAGGCCGTCGGCATGCGAGAAGCGCGGTTACGAGAGCGCGCAACCGCTGATTATACCGCCGGGATCCTGGCCTTCGCTCGCGATCGCGGTCGCGGCGTCACGCCGGCGTGCGTCCGTACCTGTCCTCGAAGCGCACGATGTCGTCCTCGCC
>Ga0070681_10005419_pt1 | contig 12324 bp, 9 predicted proteins | sample KBSC83BmetaG_FD_65650 | JGI IMG/M metagenome (GOLD analysis project Ga0070681, IMG submission 65650) | Corn rhizosphere microbial communities from Kellogg Biological Station, Michigan, USA - KBS C8-3B metaG | ecosystem: Host-associated > Plants > Roots > Rhizosphere | place: USA: Michigan...
TATTGCAGGACGATCCGAAGCGCTTCTCCTATCTCGATTCGGTTTTCATTCAGGAGCAGCAAAAAGCCGCTTACGGCGCCAATCCCTATCAGCACGGGCTGAAAGCCAATCGCAAGATCGTCGAGACCTTCGTGCGCTATGCGCATGACCAGGGCTATATCTCGCGGCGTATCCCGGTCGAAGAGCTGTTCGTGCCTGGGACGCTGGACCTCTAAGCTTTAAGCTCGCAACCCTTAGCTCTCGGCAACGGCCGCAGCGAAAGCTGCGGCCGTTGTCGGTTTCCGGCACGCGGGTTTATCCTGGCGCGAGCAACAACAATCACCTTGGAGGGCCGTCATGGATCGCCGGGCATTCCTGCACTCCGCCACGCTTGCCGCCGCCGCGGGCGCCGCCGCCGGCACGGCCCGCGATGCGACGGCCGAGACGCCGCGCGCAACCCATGCCGCCGCGGCGCGGCGCGACTGGTCGCATCGCAATCCTAAGGGCGAGCCGGTGATGAGGCGCTTTAACGAGCAGCGCTGGATTCTTGACAACGTCATTCAGGCGAATGGCGTCGATTGGGATCAGAGCCATACCGGCGTGGTGATCGGCTCGGGCGGCCCGAGCACGATTCCCGAAATGGCCGAGCTGAAAAAGCGCGTCGTGCGGCTATGCGACATCGCGCCGGCCTTCGAAGCCCTCGCCGCGGCGCGCGAGGCCAAGGCAAAGGACGCCGAAGCCGCCGGCAACACGGAAGCGGCGCGCGAGCATTATTATCTCGCCGCGAATTATTGGGCCTCGGCGATGTGGACGATCGACGAGGTCAATACGCAGATCAAGATGCAGAACGCCAAGAAGCTCGAGACCTATAAGAAATTCATGGCGGTTGCGGACCACAAGATCGAATGGATCGAGCTGCCTTATCGCGGCAAGACGCTGCCGGCGATCTTCCATCTGCCGCCCAATTACCAGGCGGGCAGCAAGGTGCCGGTCATCGTCGTGGTCTCGGGCATGGACGGGTTCAAGGAGCGCTCGGTCGCGCTGAAGGACGACCGATTCTTGAAGCGCGGCTATGCCGTGCTCGCTTTCGAAGGGCCGGGCTATTGGGAGCCGCCTCTGCGCGGGATCTATGTCGACGTGCCGGGCTGGGCCGAATGCGGCAAGCTGGTTTGCGATTGGATCGCCAAGCGCCCCGAGCTCGATGCCGGCAAGATCGGCATGACCGGCGTCAGCTTCGGCTCGTTCTTTTCGGCGATCATGATGGCGGGCGACACCCGCTTCAAAGCCTGCGCCATCACCGGCACCTGCTACGAGCCGGGCGGCGAGACCATCTTCAACCAGGCGTCGCCGACCTTCAAAAAGCGCTTCATGTTCATGTCGGGCTTCACCAAGGAGCATGAATTCGACCAATTCGCCAAGACGATCGACTGGAACGGCTACGCGCAGAAGATCAAGGGCGCCTATTTCGTCGCCTGCGGCGAATACGATCAGCTCTGTCCGCTCGAGCACACCGAGGCCTTCGTCAAGGCGCTCGGCGGGCCGAAGCAGCTCGTCGTCTACAAAGGCGGCAATCACAGCATCGCCTTCACCACCGCCTCGACCAAGGGCCCCAATCCGCGCGAGGTGCAGGCGGAATGGCTGGCGGCGCGGCTCGACGGCAAACCCTTCGCGAGCGAATACTGGACGGTCGATTACGACGGCAGCGTCAGCAAGGCGAAGCTGGCGTAAGCCCGGGGCGTCGCCGGGATTTGCTAGACGCAGCGCCCGCCATCGACCTCGAGCGCAACGCCGGTGATGAACTCGGCCTCGTCCGAGGCGAGATAGAGCGCGGCGTTGGCGACGTCTTGCGGCATCGAGAGCCGGCCCAGCGGTACGGTCGCAATGAAGCGCTGGCGATGCGCCTCGGTATTGCCGCCCAAAAAGCTCGGCAGCAAGGGCGTGTCGCCCGCCACCGGACAGAGCGCGTTGACGCGGATTTTCTCGGGCCCGAGTTCCGCTGCCATGCCCTTGGTCAGATTGATCACCGCGCCCTTGGTGCCGTTATACCAGACAAGGCCGGGCCGCGGCCGGATGCCGGCGGTCGAGGCCGTGTTGATGACGACGCCGCCTTGGCCTTGCCGCCGCAGCACCGGCACGAGGTGGCGGGCGCTCAAATAAATCGACTTCACGTTGACGGCGAAGATGCGGTCGAACTCCTCCTCGCCGACCTCGAGCATCGGCCGGTTGACATGGGTGATCCCGGCATTGTTCACCATGATGTCGATGCGGCCGTAGCGATCGAGACTCGCCTTGATCAGCTTCGCCATGTCGTCGCTCTGCGCGACATCGGCATGGACATAGATCGCGCTGCCCTGGCCTTGCGCCGCCTCGATGGTGCGCGCGACGCCCGTGCCGCCGGCATCGTTCACATCGTTGACGACGAGCTTTGCGCCTTCCTCGGCGAAGCGCTTGGCGATCGCTTCACCAAAGCCCGAGCCGCCGCCGGTGACGATCGCGACCTTGTCCTTCAACCGCATGGCTTCCCTCCCTGCCGAGCCGCCGGCCGGAAGTATACGCCTTTGCGCAGCCTAGTCTGCGGCGGATCGCCAATAGCCGTAGGTGAGATCGATCGGCCCGTGCCCCTGAAGGTCGCGCCAGCTGTGGTTCGGCTCGAACATCGCGCCGATGCTCGCATGCAGCGCCGCGGGATCGACGGTGCCGCGCGGCTTCGCCGGGACCGTCACGCAATAGCCATTGGCGGGCAAGGTCGCCGCCTCGGTCGTCACCACGGATAAAACGGCGCGCTGCGGGCCCGGCGACACGCCGCTTGCGTCCTCCGGCGCCGGGTGGCTCTCGCCATATTCGGTGCCGGCAGGCACCTCGATGGGCTGAGAATTGCCCGCGGTCTCGAGGCCGGGTGTGCGGCAAACGCGGAATTCGAGCGGGCGCTGCGCGCTCGGACGGGGCGGCGCCGCAAACGCGGTCGGCGCGGCGAACACCGCGACCAAGGCAAAGGCGAGAAGGGGCTTCAAGACTGTCATTCTTTACCGACGCGCGCCTTGCGGCGCGGTGTCCGCTTCTTCATGCCGAAAGGGTCTCCACCGCGGCAAGTTACAACGCCGTAATTCGCGCACGCATCTCACACGACGATGTTGACGATCTGGCCGCGGCCGCGCGGCGCGGGCGCCGCCGGCGAATCCGCCGCCCTTCCGCTGCTCGGCGTCCCCGCCTGCTCCGGCGCGATGGAGCGCGCGAGCGCGGCACGGGCCTGCTGGAGGACCGCGATTTGCGTCGGGGACAGCACGCCGGAAAGCGGGGTCGTCGCCATGTCCCGCACTCTCGCAGATCATGGTAAAGCGGGCGTAAACCCTGGCGCTTGTTGGCCGCGCCGCCGGGGTTTATTTTATTGGCCAAAGCCAATGGGAGGCATGCCATGCCGGATACGAGCGTAATCCCCGTTCCCGCCGCCACCGCCGACGGCGCCTGGATCGATGAGGTCGGTTACGAGAAGCTCTATGACCAATCGATCGCCGATCCGGCGAAATTCTGGGGTGAGCAGGGCAAGCGGCTGCATTGGTCGAAGCCCTATACCAAGGTCAAGAACACCTCCTTCAAGGATGGCGTCTCGATCAAATGGTACGAGGACGGCAAGCTCAACGCCTCCTACAATTGCATCGACCGGCATTTGGCGACGCGTGCCGACCAGACCGCGATCATCTGGGAGGGCGACAGTCCCCACGAGCACAAGCACATCTCCTTCTCGGAACTGCACGAGAATGTCTGCCGCCTCGCCAATGTGATGAAGGCGCAGGGCGTCAAGAAGGGCGACCGGGTCACGATCTATCTGCCGATGATCCCCGAAGCCGCCTATGCGATCCTTGCCTGCGCACGCATCGGCGCCATTCACAGCGTCGTCTTCGGCGGCTTCTCGCCCGACAGCCTCGCCGGGCGCATTCTCGACTGCCGCTCGAACTACCTCATCACCGCCGATGAAGGGCTGCGCGGCGGCCGGAAAGTGCCGCTCAAAGCCAATGCCGACGAGGCGCTCAAATCCTGCCCCGGGGTCAAGACCGTGCTCGTGGTGCGCCGCACCGGCGGCAGCATCGGCTGGGTCGAGGGACGCGACATCTGGTATCACGAGGCGCTCGGCAAGGCCTCGAAGGATTGCCCGCCCGAAGAGATGAGCGCGGAGGACCCGCTCTTCATCCTTTACACCTCGGGCTCGACCGGCAAGCCCAAGGGCGTGCTGCACACCACGGGCGGCTATCTCGTCTATGTCGCGATGACCCATCAATACGTGTTCGACTATCACGACGGCGACATCTATTGGTGCACCGCCGATGTCGGCTGGGTGACGGGCCACAGCTATATCATCTACGGGCCCTTGGCGAACGGCGCCACCACCCTGATGTTCGAGGGCGTGCCGAACTATCCCGACGCCTCGCGCTTCTGGCAGGTGATCGACAAGCACAAGGTCTCCATCTTCTACACCGCGCCGACCGCGATCCGCGCGCTGATGCGCGAAGGCGATCAGTTCGTCAGCAAGACCTCGCGCGCCTCGCTGAAGCTGTTGGGAACGGTCGGCGAGCCGATCAATCCCGAGGCGTGGTTGTGGTATCACCGCGTCGTCGGCGATCAGCGCGTGCCGATCGTCGACACCTGGTGGCAGACCGAGACCGGAGGAATCCTCATCACACCGCTGCCCGGCGCGACGCCCCTGAAGCCGGGCTCGGCGACGCGGCCCTTCTTCGGCATCAAGCCGCAGATCGTCGATGGCGAAGGCAAGGTGTTGGAAGGCGCGGCCGAAGGCAATCTCTGCATCACCGATAGCTGGCCGGGGCAGATGCGCACCGTCTTCGGCGATCACCAGCGCTTCATCGAGACCTATTTCTCGACCTTCCCCGGAAAGTATTTTACCGGCGACGGAGCGCGGCGCGACGAGGACGGGTATTACTGGATCACCGGCCGCGTCGATGACGTGATCAACGTCGCGGGCCACCGCCTCGGCACCGCCGAGGTCGAGAGCGCGCTCGTCGCCAACCAGAAAGTCGCCGAGGCCGCGGTTGTCGGCTATCCGCACGACATCAAGGGCCAAGGCATCTACGCCTATGTGACCTTGAAGCTCGGCATCGAGCCAAGCGAGCAGCTGCGCCAGGAGCTGAACCAGTGGGTGAGGAAGGAGATTGGGCCGATCGCCACGCCCGATCTCATCCAATGGGCGCCGGCTTTGCCCAAGACGCGCTCGGGCAAGATCATGCGCCGCATCCTCCGGAAGATCGCCGCCGACGAGCATGATCAACTCGGCGATGTCTCGACCTTGGCCGATCCTTCGGTCGTGCGCGACCTGGTCGACAACCGGATGAACCGGGCGTAACCCGTAGCACAGCTCACGCGCGAATCCAGCGCGTGAGCGTCGTGCGAAGCAAAACCAGAGAGAGGAACCGCCGATGCCGCATTCCCGCCGCTTCATCAAGCGCGACGTTCCGCAAACGCGCGCCTATTCGCCGGCCGTCATCACCCAAGGCGGGACGATCGTCTTCCTGGCCGGCCAGACCGTCTCGGTCGATGCGGCGGGCAAGTCCTTGACCGGCGATTTCGACGGCCAGGTGCGGGCCATTTTCGCCGCGCTCGGCAAGACGCTCGAGGAAGCCGGCGGCAAGCTTGCCGATATGGCGACGATGACGGTCTTCATCACCGATGCGCGCTATGGCGACCGCTTCACCCAGCTGCGGCGCGAAATTTTCGGCGACAATTTCCCGGCGAGCGCGCTCATCACCGTCGCCGGATTGGCACGGCCCGAGCTCCTCGTCGAGGTTCAGGGCATCGCCGTCATCGGTTGAGGCCGCAGCCCGCCGTCGCGGGCGCAGGCTTCATTCCATCGGGAATTCCCGCAACGCGCGGGTCGCGACCGTCAGCATTGCGAGATCGGGCTGAACGGCCGCTTCGATTTCGCGCACCAAGCTTTCGAGCCGCGCGAGATCGGCGGCATGGCCGCGGATCCAGCTCTCGAAATCTTGCGCGCCGGCGAGGGCCCGCCCGGTGAGCGCGGCCTGATGAGCGTAAAGATCCTCAATCAGCGCCGCGGTTGCGAGCTTCTGCCATTCGGTTTCGGCCGCGAGCTTGCGCGCGGCGACGCGCAGCGCATCAAGCCGGAAGCGCGAGCCGATGGCGAAAAAGCGCTTACCGGCTTCGACCGGGTCTTGGCCGGCAGCGCTCGCAAGCCGCACGATATCGACCGCCGAGAGCAGGAAATCGAGCCGCGCTACGCGCTGCGCCAGCTCCTGCGGCACGGCTTCCTCGGTAAAGACCGCGGCGCGGCGCTGCAATTCGGCTTCGTGCGTTTCCGGCAGGATCTCGCCGAGATGCTCGGCGAGGCGGATGATGCCGGGGCGGAAGGCGGCGGTCTGCGCCAGGATATCGAACTTCGCGCCGGTCAAGAACCACGAGGTGGCGCGCTCGACAAGGCGCAGCGCGGCGCAGAACAGCTCGATCTGGGTTTTCGCCGCGACCGTGTTGTCGAGCGCGTCGATCTCGCCCCAGAGCGTATCGAGATCGAAAATCTTGCGCACGATCATATAAGCACGCGCGACGTCGCTGGGGCCGCGCCCGGAGCGTGCGCCGATTTCGCGCATGAAGGTGATGCCGGTGCGGTTGACGAGATCATTGGCCGCGACCGTGGCGATGAGCTCGCGCCGCAAGCGATGCGCTTCGATCGCAGAGCGGAACCGCTCGACCAGCTTGGGCGGGAAATAGTCGAACAGATCCTCTTCGAGCTGCGGATCGTCCGGGAAATCGCTGGCGATCAGATCGTCCGTGAGGCTGTGCTTCACATAGGCAAGGAGCACCGAGAGCTCCGGCCGAGTGAGAGCCTGGCGCGCCTGCGCGCGCGCGGCGAGCGCATCCTCGCTCGGCAGGAACTCGATCGCGCGATCGAGCCGACCGGCCTGCTCGAGGTCGCGGATGAGGCGCGCCTCGGCGTCGAGGCGCTCATGCCCCTGCGCCTCGGCAATCGAGAGCGCGAGGCCCTGGAGATAATTGTCGCGGAGCACCAGCCTTGCAATGTCGTCGGTGAGATCGTGCAGCAGCGCATCGCGCTCGCCGAGGCTGAGTCTTCCGGCGGCGACCACGGAATTCAGCAGGATTTTGAGATTGACCTCGTGATCCGAGGTATCGACGCCCGCGGAGTTGTCGATCGCGTCGGTGTCGATGCGGCCGCCCCTCGCGGCATATTCGATGCGCGCCCGCTGCGTCACACCCAGATTGGCACCTTCGCCCACGACCTTGGCGCGCAGCGCAGCGGCATCGACGCGCAGCGCGTCATTGCTCTTGTCGCCGACCTCGGCCTGGCTTTCGCTCGAGGCTTTGACGAAAGTGCCGATGCCGCCGAAGAACAGGAGATCGACCGGCGCCGTCAGGATCGCCTGGATCAGCTCCGCCGGCGTCAAATGCTCCGCCGCGATGTCGAGCGCGCGGCGCCCCTCGGGCGAGAGCGCGATCGATTTGGCGCTGCGCTCGAACACGCCGCCCCCCGCCGAAATCAGCGACTTGTCGTAATCGGACCAGCTCGAGTGCGGCAGCTTGAAGAGCCGCTGACGCTCGGCGAAAGCGGCCGCGGCTTGCGGCTCGGGATCGATGAAGACGTGCCGGTGATTGAAGGCGGCGATGAGCTTGGTATGCGGCGATTGCAGCATGCCGTTGCCGAAGACGTCGCCCGACATGTCGCCGACGCCGACGCAGGTGAAATCAGCGCGCTGGATGTCGCGGCCGAGCTCGCGGAAATGCCGCTTGATCAGCTCCCAGGCGCCGCGCGCTGTAATCCCCATCGCCTTGTGGTCATAACCCGCCGATCCGCCCGAGGCATAGGCATCGCCGAGCCAGAACCCGTATTCCGCAGCGACCGCGTTGGCGATGTCGGAGAAGGTCGCGGTGCCCTTATCGGCCGCGACGACCAGATACGGATCATCGCCGTCATGACGCACCATATCGGGTGGCGAAACGACGGCGCCGCCGACGATATTGTCGGTCAAGTCGAGCATGCCGCGCATCAGCGTCTTGTAGCATTCGATGGCTTCGGCCTGCTGCTGATCGCGCTCAACCGGCATGCGCTTGACGATGAAGCCGCCCTTCGAGCCCGTCGGCACGATGACCGCGTTCTTGACGATCTGCGCCTTCATCAGGCCCAGAATCTCGGTGCGGAAATCCTCTTTGCGGTCCGACCAGCGGATGCCGCCGCGGGCGATCTTGCCGCCGCGCAGATGAACGCCTTCCATGCGCGGGCTGTAGACGAAGATCTCGCACAAGGGGCGCGGCCGCGGCAGCAGCTCGATATCGCGGCTCGCGAGTTTCACCGAGAGATAGGGCTTGGGCGCGCCGCCCGCGCCGTGCTGGAAATAATTGGTGCGCAGCGAGCATTCGATGAGACGCAGGAAGCCACGCAGGATGCGGTCCTCGTCGAGGCTCTCGACATCATCGAGCGCGCGGCCAATCGCCGCGACGCGGCTTTTGGTTTCCTCGGCGGCGTGCGCAGCGCGGCGTGGATCGAAGCGCGCCTCGAAAAGCGCGACGAGTTGGGCCGCGATGCCGCTATGGCGGGCGAGCGCATCTTCCATATAGGCTTGGCTGAAGGTCGAGCCGGCTTGGCGCAGCGCCTTGGCGTAAAGCCGCAGCACCGTCACCTGCCGCCAATCGAGCCCTGCCGCGAGCACCAGGCGGTTGAGCCCGTCATTCTCCATCGCCCCCGCCCAGACCTGGGCGAAGGCTTCTTCGAACCGGCCATGCTCCTTGGCGATGTCGAAATCGCCGAGCGCAGAGACGAGGCCGAAATCCTGAATCCAGGTCGCGCGCGCATCGCCCGCGACCGCGATCTCGAAGGGGACCTCGGTGATCGCCTTCAGCCCCATATTCTCGAGCACCGGCAGAACATCGGCGAGGGGGCATGGCGTTGCGGCGCGGAACGCGCGGAGCCGCAGCTCACCCGGCGCGGCATCGGCCGGGCGATAGAGGCTCAAGACGAGCGGCGCGCCTTGCCGCACCGCCTCGACCGAGGCGATGTCGGCAACCGCCGCGGAAGCGGCATAGCGCTCGCGATAGCCCGCCGGAAACGCGCCGCCATAGCGCGCGGCAAGCGCCAAGCCCGCGTCCTCGCCTCTTTCCGCGACCAGCGCCTCGGCGAGCTTCTCCGCCCAGCGCCGTGCGGCTTCGACGAGCCGCGCTTCGAGCGCCTCGAGATCGACATCGCGCAGCATTCCGACGGCGCGCAGCACGAAGTGAACCTGCGCCAGCGCCGCATCGTCGAGCAGGGTGTTGAAGCTCTCGATCCGCGCCGCGAAGCCGCTTTCGAGGATCGCGGCGAAGCTCTCGCGCAAGGCCGTGTCGTAGCGGTCGCGCGGCACGAAGACGAAGCAGGAGACGAACCGGCCGAAGGGATCGCGGCGCGCGAAGAGCGCCACGCGGTGGCGCTCCTGAAGGCGCAGAATGCCGGTGGCGAGATCGAAGAGATCGCTATCGGCGGCCTGGAACAGCTCGTCGCGCGGCAGGGTTTCGAGAATATGCGCGAGCGCCTTGCCGTCATGGCTCGCCGGTTCGAGGCCGCTGCGGGCCAGCACGGCCGCGACCTTGCCGCGCAGCAGCGGAATGGAGCGTGCCGAGCGGCGATAGGCCTGCGAGGTGAAGAGGCCGAGGAAGAGCCGCATGCCGACGGCCTCGCCATGCTCGCCCAGGACCTTGACGCCGATCGCGTCCATATGGACGGGACGGTGGATGACGGCGCGGCCGCTCGACTTGCTGACCAGCAGCAGCCGAGGCGTGCGCAGAAAGGCCTGGAGATCGGGCGGCAGGGCGGCGAAATCGCGCAGCCCGTCGAAGACACGGTAGGCGGTGTCGCGGAGAATGCCGAGGCCCGGCGCGATGCCGATCTCGGCGGTGGGCGCGAAGTGATAATCGCGGCAGCCGAGATAGGTGAAGTTGTCGTCATCGAGCCAGGCGAGGAAATCGAGCGCCTCGGCGAGCTCGGCGCCGGCGACCGGCGGCTTGCCGGCTTCGAGCTCGCGGCGCGACGCGGCGAGCGCCTCGCGCATTTTGCGCCAATCCTCGACCGCCGCGCGGGTTTCGCGCAGCACGACATCGAGCCGAGCGGCGATCCTTTTCAGCCGCTCGGGCTCGTGCAGCAGGCCGATCTCGACATGAATGACGGATTCGGCTTGCCCCCCGCTCTCGCCGCGCTCCAAAAGCCGCGTGACGGAACCGGCAGCATCGCGCTCAAGTTGGAGGATCGGATGGATGATGAGATCGATCGTTCCGCCCTCGGCATTGAGCGCCATGCTCACGGAATCGACCAGGAACGGCATGTCGTCATTGACGATCTCGATGATCGTGCGGCGGCGCTGGCCCTCGCCCGCCGCTTGCGGGTTGAACACCCGGACGATCGGGACGCCGGCGGGACGCCGGCGCGCGAATTCCCAGAGCGAGGCGGCTGCGCTATAGAGTTGCTCGGCCGTGCGGTCCGCCAGGTCGGCGGGGGCGACGCGGGCGTAGAACTGTGCGACGAACCGGCGCACGGCATCGGCGCGCGCCGTGTCCAGTCGGCCAGCCGCGAGGTCCGACGCGGATTCGATCACCGTCTGCTTCTGCTGCTCGGCGCGACGTGCCATGGAAATCTACCCGCATGCATATGTGATACGGCGAATTAGCGCTTCCGGGGTCGGCCGCGGCACTGATAACGGGAGAGTGGGCGGGGCTAATTGCCGTGGGCCGGAGCGAATCTAAGACCCAGATCATGAAGAAAATGCGAGCAAATCTCAACAAACTGCGGCTACCCGCCGAGGGGCTGTTCTTCGCACGCTGGCTTGCCGCACCGCACAAGGTCGGTGCCCTGATCCCGGCCAGCCGGCATCTCGCCCGGGCCATGGCCGAACAGATCGTGCCCGAGAGCGGCTTGGTGGTCGAGCTGGGCGCCGGCACGGGCAGCGTCACCCGCGCCCTCATCGCCGCCGGGCTCTCCTGCGAGAATCTGGTGGTGGTCGAGCGCGATCCGGCATTTTGCCGGCTGCTGACCAAGACCTTCCCAGGGGTGTCGGTTCTCTGCGGCGACGCGCTGCGCCTGCGCGCGCTGCTGGCGCCCCTGGGCATCGCCCGCGTCGGCGCCATCGTCTCGAGCCTGCCCCTTCTCAGCATGCCCGGCCCAACGCGTCAGCGCATCGTCGAGGAGTGCTTTGCCCTCCTGCCGGCGAACGGCATGCTGGTCCAATATACTTACGGTGCGTTCTCGCCGCTGCGGCGGCGCAAATCGGGACTGAAGGGCGAGATCGCCGAACGCGTCTGGCGCAATTTCCCGCCCGCCGCGGTGTGGCGCTTTCGCCGCCGCAAGCCGCTGCCGGCGGCCTAGCGAACTCTCAGCCGCGCTCAGGCGCGGCGGTCGGTCCGCGGCATCCGGGACGAGAGGCCCAAAGCCGGCCGCAGCTGGTCGGTTTCGAGCTCGGCAACTTGCCGCAGCGGCAAATCCAGCTTTTCCTGAATCTTCTGATAGACGGCCGCGACGGATTTCGCTGTGCGCCCGCCCCGGCCGTAAAACAACGCCGGATTGTGCCGGGCGGCGGCCGGCACGACCTTGGCCGCGGCTTGCCGCTCGTCATCCTCATGCGCCTTCAGGAAGCGGACCGCGCCATTGGGGCCGAGGAGATGGGCGAGATGGAGCTCGGCCGCCGTCGCACGGTGGCCGGTGGCATTTTCGAGCCGCGCCGCGTTGGATTTGGCGTATTCCGCGGCAAAGAGCGCCGAGAGGCGATCGTCCTGGCGCAAAGCAAGGATGCGCTGCTGCGTCGCCTTGTCGGCGACGCCGACCGTGCCGTTCGCCGTCGGCTTCACCGCCGCCGCGAGATCGGCATAGCCGTATTTCGCGCCATGCTCGCGCATCATTTGCAGCCAGGTGGGTCCGGTGAATTGGAAAATCCCCGCCGCGCTGCTGCGCGCCGCATGCGCCTTGCTGCGAAATCCGCTTTCGACGCTCGCCTGGGCGACGAGAAAGTCGAAATCGACACCGGTCTTGGTGGCCGCGTCACGCAGAGTCTGCATGAGCTCGGGCGTCAAATGCCGGCCGGCGATGGTTGCGCCGGGCTCAAAACCGGTCGTCACCGCGAAATCGTCTCCTGCTGTGCTGCATTCCCCGCGACGCTCCCCGAGTATCCTGCTGCCTTCGGCGCGACGCAAGCGCAGCATCGGGCGGGGCGACCCGGGTGAGGCCTAAGAGTAGCGCCGGGCAACTTGTTTTACGCCAGCGGCGCCGTTGAATCCCGGGCGCGCCATCCATAGACTACTCGATGCGCCGATGGCGTGGCGGCTGAGCGGAGAATCGGCCTTGGACGCAAGCTT
>Ga0070681_10005421_pt1 | contig 12324 bp, 7 predicted proteins | sample KBSC83BmetaG_FD_65650 | JGI IMG/M metagenome (GOLD analysis project Ga0070681, IMG submission 65650) | Corn rhizosphere microbial communities from Kellogg Biological Station, Michigan, USA - KBS C8-3B metaG | ecosystem: Host-associated > Plants > Roots > Rhizosphere | place: USA: Michigan...
ACACATGGGCCGACTCCGTTCGCCGCGCGCATAACATCCCTGCCCTTGCCGCGATCGTCTTTCGCGCCGACACGGTGCTTGCGCGTGGAGTTGCGGGCGTGCGTCGCTCGAACGAGGCGACGCCGGTCGAGTTGAGCGATCGCTTTCAACTCGGATCGAACAGCAAGGCAATCACCGCGACGCTACTCGCGACCCTCGTCGAGGAGGGCAAGCTCTCATGGACGTCGACGATGGCCGAGGTCTTTCCCGAGTGGAAAGATTCCATCTCACCGGAGTTTCGCGGCGTCACCGTCGAGCTCCTGCTGTCGCACCACGCAGGCATCTCTCCCTTCACCGACACCGACGACAAGGACTTCAAGAGCATTCCCCATCTCACCGGGACGGCGGTCCAGCAGCGTGCGCAGTTCACTGCCTGGGTGTTGCGCGGCAAACCAGCAAGTCCGATCGGCGGAAAGGGCGTGTACTCCAATGGCGGATACACGATCGCCGGCGCGGTTGCCGAGCGTATCGGCGGTGACAGCTGGGAATCGCTCGTGCGAGCGCGAGTTCTCAATCCCCTCGGGATGAAGGCATCATTCGCCTGGTCCAGCTCTCCCGACGTAAACCAGCCGTGGGGCCATCACGAGACGCGGCGCGGCACGAAGCCCGTAGACCCGCGCGACGAGGACGAGCGTCTGCCGTCGATCATCGGACCGGCCGGCGCCCTGGAGCTGTCACTCGATGATTACGCGCGCTTCTTACAGATGAATCTGCGCGGCCTCGAGGGTCGCGACACACCGCTCCTGAAAGCAGCGACCATCAAGCATCTGCACACGTCCCCTGTGACACCGCCTGACAAGTACGGACTCGGCTGGGGGCTGCAGGACTTCGATGGCGCCGCGGCGAGCGTGCACACCGGTAGCGCGGGAACGTTCTTCGCCGTCACCATCATCCAGCCGACGCGCGATCTTGGCGTCGCGGTTTTCGCGAACTCCGGCGGCGAGCGAGGCGCGAAAGCGTCGGCGGACGCGGTGAAGGCGCTCATTCGCCGGTTCGCGGCGTCTCCTCAACTTCCCGCTGGGCCTCAGCCAGACGATCCACATCCTCACCGATCTGTCGCGCCGCATCGATGAGCGTGGTGAGCGGTGCGAGATCGCTCGCACCGGCGTGCAGACGGAGAAGGTCGAGACGAATCCCCTCGAGCGCCGCGACGCTCTCCGCGAGCTGTGCTGCCGCCACGTTCTTCCGCTCAGCGAGCACCTCTTCATTGGCGGAGCCTGACGGCGCCATCGCGCCGACGACCTCCAGCTCGGCGCGCGCGTCGGTGGCGCGCGCCTCGAGCGCCGCGACGATGGCGGGCAGCTCAGCGAGGTCCTCGCGGTAAGCTTGTGGCAATGCGTCGAACAGCTCCGACGCGGCGACGCCTAACGCAACTTCCGTCGCGCGGAATGCCGACGCGCCCGCGAGCTGCGAGCGCTCCGGCGCGCCGAGTCGGCGGGCGAGCCACGCGCCGACGCGGCTGTTCCAGAGGCGGTCGCGAATCCCGGTCTGCCACCACCGGCGAATCTTCGACGGAACGAATTGGACGTCGAGGGCGTTGCTCACGGCTCCCAGCAGCATTGTGCTGAGAACCGGCAGCAGGAACCACTGCAGACCGGTTCGGTTCTCGTGGATCACGCCCTCGAGCAATAATCCGAGCGTCGCGGCGAGCCAGGTTGCGGCGCCCACCGTCGCATATCGCAGGAGCCGGTGAGCGCGCGGTTCGTTTTGCTGCGTCAGCGCCTCGTTCTCCGCCCGCTCGTCCCGCGCGACGTCGAGTGCGGCCCGAAGGTCAGCGAGGGTGTGTCCCGCGCGGAATTGCCGGTACGCCTGATTGAGATGGAAGCCGACGATCGGCAGGAGCGGCAACGAGGTGATTGCGGCGAGTAGCACGATATCCGCCGGACCGTCCGGCCTGTTGCCGGTGATCCATGCGAGGAAGTTGCCTAACGTGAGGACGCCAAATCCGGCCGACCACGCCATGTACGGCACGAGGAGCGGGTTCCGCGCGGCCAGCCAGGCTCGCAGCGTGGGCGGCAGCGCGAGCTTGGCCGACGGAGCCGGCGCGAGCGCTTCCGCGAGGGCCTCGCCATCCGCGAAGCGGGCGGCGGGGTCGCGCGCCAAACACCGGTCGATCGCGGCGCCGAGGGAGGAAGGCAAACCCGGTGCGGCGCGCATCACGCTCGTGGGTGCTTCCGTCGCCTGGCGCAGAAGGAGCGCGGGAAGGTTGGATGATTCGAACGGCAGACGACCACTCACGGCGAGATAGCCGACGACGCCTAACGCGTAGAGGTCGGCGCGGCCGTCGAGGGTCTCGCCGGCTGCCTGCTCGGGGCTCATGAAGTGCGCCGTGCCCATGATCTTCCCCGGATCCGTCGTGGTGCCCGCGTCGGCGCCGCCGTGGGCGATGCCGAAGTCGGTCACGAGCGCGCGCCCGGTTCCCGCCTCGAGCAGGATGTTGTCGGGCTTCACGTCGCGATGCACGATGCCGCGTCCGTGTGCGTACGCGAGGGCCCACGCGACCTCGCGCAACACGCGCGCCGCCTCGGCAGGTGGCAGCGGCCCGCGTGCGCGAAGCCGCTCGCCTAACGTCTCTCCCTCGACGTACGCCATCACGAAGAAGACGAACCCGCCCGCCTCGGCGACGCGATGGATCGGGACGATGTTCGGGTGCGAGAGCCTGGCCGCCATGCGCGCCTCCCGCACGAACTGCTCGCGTGCCGAGGGCGTGCTCGCGAGATGTGCGGGAAGAACCTTGATCGCAACGTCGCGGTCGAGCTGCACGTCGCGCGCGAGGTAGACGACGCCCATGCCCCCGCGCCCGAGCTCACGCTGAAGTGAGTACTCGCCGGCGAGGGCGGCCTGGAGGTCGAGGAATTCGGGTGAGGGCTGCACTGGTGACTGGTAGCTAGTGATTCCTAACACCTAACACCTAATACCCTAACTTTAAACCGCAGAGGACGCGGAGGACTGCCACAGCAACAATGATTGCTGTGGCAGTCCTCCGCGTCCTCTGCGGTTAATTCAATATCAGCGCCGCTACTTGGCCGACGCCGGGAAGGCGGGCAGCTTGCCGATATCGCGCGAATCGTGCTGAATGATCACCGTCGCCTTGAGATTGCTGGCGATCTTCTTGAAGCGGTCGAGCGAGGCGAGCGTCGCCGCGCGATCGGTGTTGAAGGGCGGGACGCCGTTCGAGTCGTAGTTCTCGTGGAAGTGGGCGAGATCGCCGGTGATCAGCACGGGCCCCATCCCGGCGAGCCTAACGAGCAGGCTGTGATGTCCAGGGGTGTGCCCCGGCGTGTTGAGCACGACGACCGAACCGTCGCCGAAGACGTCCTTGTCGCCAGGCAACGGCTCGACCTTGCCACCGCCGGTGATCCAGTTGGCAAATGGCGTCGCGTTGATAGCCGGCGGCTTCGGGTCCTTGAGCGCGTCCCAATCTCCCTTGCCGATCAACAGCGTCGCCTGCGGGAACGAGCTCACCTGGCCGGTGTGATCACCGTGGTAGTGGCTGATGCCGACGTACTTGATCTGATCGGGCGTCACCTTCAGCTGCGCGAGCAAGTCGACGAGACTCGTCTTGGGCGCATTCGCTCCGGCAGTCATGGGATTGCCCGTATCCCAGATCATGTAGTCGTCGCCGTGCCGGACGAGATAGCAGCTGTACGTCAGCTGCACCTTCAGGCCACTGAACGCATACGTGTCGGACATCCGCGCGCCGACATCAGTGGGCGTATTGTTCGTGCCGCAGTCGAGACGCGTGAGCGTCACTTGCGCCCACGCTGTGGATTGGCAACAGGCAATGACGAGTGCGCTGAGCAACGAGGTCTTCGCGGTGTGGTTCATATCGTTGTGTGAGCTGTGAGGGGTCAAATTCTGCTGCCGCTCGGAACATTCATGCGCAAGTCAACAGCGTTGGCGCGGACTGACGCGGCACTGGCGGACTCTCGCGGTCCTCGAGCGTGGAGATCTCTGTAGCCGGCAGGCCTTCATGACCGAGAGGCCCTGGGGATCACGGATTACACGGATTTTCACCGATTGCACGGATGGCTCCTCGTGCGGTGACAGACTGCGATCGCACGAGCCCGGACGATGACTTTTTGTGAACGACCTCGGTCGGCTTTTGGCGCCAGTGCTCGGCTGGTGTGTCGTTCACAAAGAATCCCCGCTCGTAGCGAGCGGCGCTCCGACCTGAGAGCAGTATCTGTGAAATCGTTCAATCGGTGTCATCCGTGATCCCCAGGCTGTCCCTGCCTGGACGCCAGCCGGAGCAAATGATCTCGACGCCACGGTCTGCGGAAGCCCGCCAATGACCGCCTGTGTCCGCGCCAACGCTGTTGTGGTTGGACGGACGCCCACTACTCCGGTACCGGAAGAACCTCAGAATCTGTTATTCGTAACGCAAGGCCTGCATCGGCGAGACGCGCGACGCCCTCAACGCCGGCACGTAGCCAGCCGCAAGAGCGATGAGCGAAAGAAACGCTACGGACAGCGTCATCACCACCGGATCGGCGCCGCTCATCTTGTACAACATCGACTGCGCTGCCCTGCTCAGCGCGAGCGCGCCGGCGAGGCCGAGCACCCCTCCGATCGCAGTCATCAACGCGACCTGCCGCAGCACGAGCATGCGCACGTCGCCGGCGGCTGCGCCCAATGCCATGCGCACGCCGATCTCGCGCGTACGCTGCGCGGTCGAGTACGCGAGGACGCCGTACAGCCCGATCGATGCCAAGAGCGAAGCCAGGAGCGCGAATGAGGCGGCGAGCGTCGTGATCATCCGATCGGTGAACGTGTTGATCCGAATCTCCTCGGGCATCGTCCGCAGATTCTCAACTGGCAGCATCGGATCCAGCCGCTGGATCACCGATCGCATGGCGCGCAGCATCGTCGACGGAGACGACGGCGTACGGACATAGAAGTACAGCGAGCTTACGTCACTCTCCTGCCGGTGCGGCATGAAATAGACCGGTGGGATCTCTCCTTTGACGCTCGAGTACTTCATGTCCCGCACGAGGCCGACGATCTCGATGTTGAGCGGCAGCGTGTCCGACGAGCCGATGGCCATACGCTTGCCAACCGGGTTCGCTCCGAGACCGAAACGTCGCGCGAAGGTCTCGTTCACGATGGCGACCTTCGGCGCACCGGCATTATCCGCGTCGGTGAACTCGCGTCCGGCGAGCAGCGGCACGCCGATCGCCCGGAAATGGCCCGAGCCGATGGCATTGAAGCTGGCGTTCGCCCTCGGCTCGTGCGCGTCCGGGTGGAAGCCCTGCACCGTGATCGAGTTGTTCCAGTTGCTGCCTGCGATGAGCGGCACCATCGACGAGGTCACCGCCGTCGCACCCGGCAACGCCGCCAGCTCTTCCTCGATGCGCGTGTAGAGAGCGCGGGCACGCGTCGAGTCGTAGCCGCTCTGCGATGGCGTTACCGAGAAGGTGACGAGGTTCTCGACGCGGACGCCGAGGTCCACGCGCTCGACTTTCCAGAGACTCTTCAAGAACAGACCCGCGCTCATGAGCAACGCCATCGCGAGCGCAATCTGCGCTGTCGCCAGCGTCGTGCGGAATCGTCGCGCGGTGCGACCGCCGGCGAGCTTACCGGAGTTGTTTCGCAACGCGGTGACCAGGTCAGGACGCGTGCTGTGGAGCGCGGGGAAGAGGCCGAACGCGAATCCGGTGAGGAGCGATAACAGAGCCGCGAATCCGACCGCCGCCCAGTTCATGCCGAGCGCAAGCTCCTCGGTGATCTGCTGCGGCAAGAGCGCCGAGACGCCCTGCAGCGTCCACGACGCGAACGCGAGGCTCAACGCCCCGCCGATGACGGCAAGAGTCATCGTCTCGGTCAATAGCTGCGCCAACAGCTGGCGTCGCGTCGCACCTAACGAGAGACGGATCGCCATCTCGAGCTCGCGGCTCGTCGCCCGCGCCATGAGCAGATTGGCGATGTTGGCGCAGGCGATGAGGAGCACGAGCCCCGTGATCGCGAAGAGCATGAACAGCGCGGGACTGGCGTCCTTGGCCATGTCGCTCTGGCCTCGCGCTCCCGGCTCGAGCACGACCTGCTTGGCGAGAAACCGCTTCATCACCGAGTCGCGCATCCTGCGTTGGAGCGGCGCTTCGACCTGGCGGATGATCGGCTGATACACGGCGTTGACCTGGGTGCGCGCCTGCTCGATCGTCGCACCGGGCGCGAGGCGCGCGAAGGAGTAGATCCAGTACGCTCGGCGGTCGTCGAGGCGGCGCTCGATGCCAGTGCCGATGGCCGGTCCCATCGCGAGCGTCGAATAAAACGCGGGGCGCGATCCGTAGGTCGTGCCGTTGAAGTCTTTCGGCGCGACGCCGACGATCGTCGTCGGATTGCCGTTCACCGTCAGCGTCTTGCCGATCACTGCCGGATCCGCGGCGAGGTTTGTTTCCCAGAACCAGTACGCGAGGACGACGGCCGGTGCGTTGCCGACGGCGTCATCGGGCGGTGAAAGCAAGCGGCCGAGCGCGGGCCGGACTTGGAGGATGGGAAAGTAGCTGCCGGAAACGAGGTAGCCGCGTCTCGCGAATGCGTTGCGGCCGAAGCTGACATTCGCGCTGAAATCGCGGTGGCCGGCGATCGCGGTGAACGCCTTCAGCTTCGCGTTCTGGAGATCGCGAAACATCGGATAGCTGAAAACGTCGTCGCACGAGCCGGCCTGACCGCATGACGAGCTTCCATTCTTCGGTCCGGGCGCGCTGAAGTTCACCAATCGGTCGGCATCCTGCACGGGCAGCTCCTGCCGAACCATGCGATAGAAGATCGAGTAGATCGCCGAGTTGGCGCCGATGCCCAGACCGAGCGAGAGCGCCGCGACGGTGGTGACGAATGGCGTGCGCCCGAGGGTGCGAAAGGCGAGCTTGAGGTTTCTCATGTGTGCTCCCGGCAGGATGTCATCCTGAGGGAGCGAAGCGACCGAAGGATCTAGGTAGGTCGAGTAGATCCTTCGCTACGCTCAGGATGCCGAACGAGTATTGTTTCTGCATTACCATGCAGAGTCTCCGTCAGTTTCGACAACGCGTCAACAGCCGCCGTTCGATGATCGTTCTGGTGCCGTACGATGCCGCATGGCCAGACGCCTTCGCCGCGGAGGCAGCGCGCCTCCGTCGTATGGTGCCGGAGCTCGTCATCGATCTTCACCACATGGGAAGCACCGCTGTCCCAGGCCTGCTCGCGAAGCCCGTCATCGACATCCTGGCCGTGGTCGACAACGTGGAGGCGCTGGACCCACACCGAGGGTCGTTCGAGGGGCTGGGCTACGAAGCGATGGGCGAATTTGGCATTCCGGGGCGCCGGTACTTTCGCAAGGACGACGCGGCTGGCCGTCGCACCCATCACGTGCATGCTTTCGCCCGGGGCTCGGGCGAGATCGCGCGCCACCTCGATTTCCGCGACTACATGCGCGCGCACGCTGGCGAGGCTGAAGCGTACGCAACGCTCAAACAGAAACTCGTCGCCGAGTGTGGCGACGACACGCGGCGCTACACCCAGGGGAAAGAAGCATTCGTTCGGGAGATTGACGTGCGCGCGTCACGGTGGAAAGCCCGCGGAGTCAGCGAATGATTCGATGCATCGGTGTCGTCGCTCTGCTCTCGTGTGCCCTCGCGGTGCCTGCGGTGGGCCAGCGGACGATTCTCGCCGTTGGCGCGCACGCGGGCGACGTCGAGCTGACGAGCGGCGCGCTGCTCGCGAAGCAACACCGCCTCGGCGATCGCGTGGTCATTCTCCATCTCACGCTCGGCGAAGGCGGGAATCCACGCCTCTCGTCGGCGCAGTATGCGGATCAAAAGCGACGCGAGGCAATGGAGGCGGCGGCCGCGCTCGGCGCCGACGTGCTGTTCGGGCCGTATCGGGATGGCGAGCTGCCTGACGACGATGCCGCGCGGCGCTACGTCGCGGACGTCATCCGCTCGGTGAAGCCGAGCTTCGTGATCACGCATTGGCGGGCGAGCATTCACAAGGATCACGCCGCGGCGAGTCGCATCGTGACGGACGCCGTGCTGCTGGCATCGCTCGAGGGTGTGCGCACGGAGCACGCGCCATTCCGCGGCGTGCGTGCCGTGTGGTACGCCGAGAACTGGGAGGATGCCGCGGGATTTCAGCCGTACGTCTCCGTCGACGTGACGTCGGCGATGGATGCATGGCGGAACGCGGTGACGAAGTACGAGTTCGTTCGAGGCGGCGTCTCGGACTTCCGCTATCTGGAGTACTATGATGCGCTGTCCGTCGTGCGCGGCGCGCTGGCGCGAAAGGGGCGCGCCGAATCGTTCGACATCGACCCGTCCGGCAAGCGGCGCATCCTCGATTCACTGCCCTGACAGCTACAATGGCGCCCGCTGGCAGCTTTCCTGTTGACAGCTACAGGAGGACTCGCCATCTTGCTCCTGTGGACAGCTACAGGAACTCCCGCCCTCTCCGGTCGTGACCATTCGCGCCCAGACCGACGCCCTGCGCGGCTCTCTCGACTTGCTCGTGCTCAAGACGCTGTCCCTCGCACCGATGCACGGCTGGGGCATCAGCCAGCGCATCCAGCAGACGTCCAAAGGCGTCCTCGAGGTCAATCAGGGATCGCTTTATCCCGCGCTGCAGCGGCTGGAGAAGGATGGGTTGATCACGAGCGAATGGGGCACGACTGACAACAATCGCGAGGCGCGGTATTACCGGCTCACGGCCACCGGGCGGAAAGCGCTGGGCGTCGAGCTCGAGAGCTGGAAACGATTCGCCGCCGGCCTCGAGGCCGTGTTGCGCAGCACCTGATTTCTGGAGTCGTCATGAGTTGGATCGATGGTGCGCGTGCGCGCCTGCATCTCCTCTTTCGCCGTGGCGCCGCGGAGTCGCGCTTTGCGCGGGAGCTCGAGTTCCACATCGCGATGGAGACGGACCGCCTCGTTCGCGAAGAGCAGCTGACGCCTGACGAGGCGCGCCGCCGTGCGCTGGTCGCGTTCGGCGGCGTCACGCGACACACGGAAACGCTGCGCGAAGGCCGAGGACTCGCCTGGCTCGGTGGCATGTCGCTGGATTTCAAGCTGGCGACGCGGATGCTGGTCAAGAATCCCGGCCTGACGCTCGTTGCCGTGGTGGGCATCGCCGTCGCCGTCACGATCGCGACGGTCTCGTTTAGCGTCATCTATACTCTGGTCGAGGGGAAGCTGCCGCTCAGCGAGGGCGATCGGATCGTCTCGATCCGTAACATCGACCGGCGCGGCGGCTACGACGCCCGTGCGACGCATTTGCACGATCTCGCCACCTGGCGTGAGGGGCTCCGGGCCGTTGGCGAGCTGGGTGCATACCGCTTGGTCGAGCGCAATCTGATCACGACCGATGGCCGCTCCGAATCCGTGCGCATCGCCGAGATGAGCGCGTCGGGGTTTCGCATCGCCCGTGTTCCGCCGCTGATCGGGCGGTACTTCAACAACGAAGACGAGCGCGCGGGCGCGGCGCCTGTCGTGATCATCGGCTACGACCTGTGGCAGACGCGGCTCGCCGCGCGCCCCGACGTGGTTGGACAGACGCTCCGACTTGGCGACACGCCGCACACCATCGTCGGTGTCATGCCGAAGGGCTTTGCGTTTCCCGTCAACAATCGCGTGTGGACGCCGCTGCGATTGAACGCCGCCGACTACGACCGCGGTCGCGCGCCGGGCATCGAGATCTTTGGGCGTCTCGCCGACGGCGCGACGATCGACGACGCACGCCGACAGCTGCTGACCATCGGTCAGCGACTCGCCATAACAGACCCGGATCTCCACGCGTTCATCCGCTCTCGCGTGATTCCGTATACGAGAGCGTTCATCGACAATCCCGAAGCGACGTGGGTGTATTCGCTCGTCCAACTACTCGTGACGATGCTGCTCGTCGTGATCGGGACGAACGTCGCCGTGCTCGTGTACGCGCGCACGGCCAGCCGCATGGGCGAGATCGCCATCCGCACCGCCCTCGGCGCGACGAGAGGCCGCGTCGTCGCACAACTGTTCGCCGAGGCGCTCGCGATGTCGGGCGTCGCGGCGCTGATCGGGTTGCTCGGAGCGCAGCTCGCACTCGAGCAGATCGGTGCCGCGGTCGAGCGATTGCGGGGCGAGCAGTTTCCCTTCTGGCTGCGATTTCACATCACGCCCATCGTGGTGCTCTACGCGGTGGGATTGGCAGTGGCGGCGGCGGTGATCGTCGGCGTCGCGCCCGCACTCAAGGCGACTCGGCACAAGGTGCGCTCCCAGCTGCAGCAGCTGAGCGCGGGCGGCTCACGTCTGCGGTTGGGCAAGACGTGGACGTTTCTGATCGTCACGCAGGTGGCGCTGGCGGTCGCCGTTCTCCCGCTGGCGATGGCCGGTGTATCCGCCTGGAAGCGCATCGAGTCGGCGAAGTCGGCGTTGGCCAATAAGCAAATACTCACGGCAACACTCTTGTTCGATCGGCCGGAGGTGAGCGAAGCACGTGACGTCGCGGCTCGCTGGGTGAATCTTCGCGCGGAGCTGGTCGGGCGGCTGCAGGGAGAGTCGGGCGTCGTCGACGTCGCGTTCGCCTCGAGTGCTCCCAGCGAAGAGCCGAACACGCGGGTCGAAGTGTTCGGCGCGGCGGCGTCGAAGGTCGAAGGGGATACGAACACCGTGTCCGGCTCCGAGGGCTACGCGGTCGGCGAGTCGCGCATCGATCTGCATTTCTTCGACGCGCTGGAGATTCCAATCCTGGCGGGACGCGGATTCGACGCCGGCGATTTGTCCAACCCGAGCACTGGCGTGATCGTAAACCGTTCGTTCGTGCGACGTGTGCTCGGTGGCGGCAATCCGCTCGGCCGGCGCATTCGCGACGTGTCTGCGCGCCGTGATCCGCGGAGCGAATCGGCGCCGGTCATGCCTTGGGAGGAGATCGTCGGCGTCGTGCCGGATTTCCCCGTCGACTCGAGCACGCCGTCGCCGAAGATTTATCGGCCGTTGATGCCGACGGACGTCTCACCGGCGATGATTGCGGTGCGCGTGAAGGGAATGCCTGCCCTGACGTTCACGAAGCGGCTAAGGGAGCTCACCATCGTGACGAGCCCGATGCTGCGTCTGGACGGCATCAAGACACTCGAACAGGCGCTCGAGGACGACAGCGCGCCGACGCGGCTCGCCGTGCTGGCGATGGAGCTCATCACGCTCAGCACGGTCCTATTGTCCGCCGCGGGGATCTACGCGCTGATGTCGTTCACCATCACCCGCCGCCGCCGTGAGATCGGCATTCGCTCCGCCCTCGGCGCCGGCTCCAGCCGCGTGTTGATGAGTGTCTTCTCACGTGCGTTCGCGCAGGTGGTCGTCGGGATCGCGGTCGGAGTGACCTTGGCGGGGGTTCTCGATGGGTTGCTTCAGGGTGGGTGGACGGGAAGGCGCGGCGCGTTCGTGCTGCCGGCCGTTGCCATTCTGATGGCGCTGGTCGCGCTCATCGCCGCCATCGGTCCGGCGAATCGCGCCTTGCGGATATCGCCGCTCGAGGCTTTGAAGTCGGAGTGACCTCGCGCGCGCCTCGTCGGGCCTTCATGAATGGAGAGTCTGGGGATCACGGATGACACGGATTTAACGGATTTCACCGCTGCTCCTCTGCAGTTGGAGCACGGCTCGCCACGAGCCCTGATTTTTTGCGAACGGCACACCAGTTGAGCACTGGCGCCCGAAGCCGATCGAGGCCGTTCACAAAATGATCGTCCGGGCTCGTGCGACTGGGACGTGTCGCAGCGCGTCGAGCCATCCGTGGAATCGGTGAAATCCGTGTAATCCGTGATCCCCAGGCTCTAATGGTCATGAAGGCCTGCCCCTTTCGCGTCCATAAACTCTGCGGCTTGCGGTGCGACTATCCCCCCACGCGAAGCTTGAGGACGCGCCGTGCTGCCGTCGCAAATCCATAGGAAAGCATGAGCGGACCGATCGGAGTGTCCGCGGCCAGCCCGGCGTCGGCACCGCTCACCCAGCCGCCAGTCAGCACGGGCGACGGCGTGATCCAGCGCGTGAATCCGCGCCCGCCCTCCACGCGCCAGTGAACGGGGCCGAGCAGGGCGTGCGAGAGCGCGAGCGTCGCGAAGGCCGCGCGGTCGCCGCGGCGCTCGTCGGGCATCAGGCCTGGAAAGCCTAACGAGCCGCCGAGCCGGAGCTGCGCTGCGAGCGGGAGGTAGCGGCCCGCGCCGAACGACGCCCGGGACCGCAGCTGAAAGCCGAAGTGCTCGGTGGCCAGATCCGCGGACACGAGGCCGCGGCGATAGTGGTCGGTCCACAGAGCCTCGCCCGCGATTCCCGGCGGCGTGCTCTGATCGGG
>Ga0070681_10005422_pt1 | contig 12322 bp, 9 predicted proteins | sample KBSC83BmetaG_FD_65650 | JGI IMG/M metagenome (GOLD analysis project Ga0070681, IMG submission 65650) | Corn rhizosphere microbial communities from Kellogg Biological Station, Michigan, USA - KBS C8-3B metaG | ecosystem: Host-associated > Plants > Roots > Rhizosphere | place: USA: Michigan...
CGTCAGACAGAGACTTCGAGACAGCGGAGTCCAGCCAGGCCCGTAGAAACCGGCGAGAAGGCCCGTACGAGCGTGCTGTGCAAGTGCCGCTGCGCCCTTCTGCGCGCTGTCGAAGGCTTCCCGGTGTCCGAGCAGCCGAGCTGACTCCAGGAGTCCTTCGAGCGCGTAAGCGAGCGTGTGCAGTGACGCAGTCGTATAGAACGACGGCACGTTGCGGTCGCGGAGGATCGTAGTGATGCTTCTGCGAAACCCATAGGTCCCGTCGGGATCGAACGCCGACCGGTCGACAAACCCGTCCGGGTGTGTGTGTTCGAGCACCCAGCTCACGTGCCTCGCAGCAGCTGCGGTAAACAGACCCTCCCCGGAAACGTCGCCCAAGAGCAGAAGAGGCCAGGCTACTCGTGCGTTGTACGCATGCCGCCTCCCCATGAAGTCGTAACGGCCGGGCCAGCTTCCGTCGCCATCCTGAGCGGCAACGAGCCACTTCCCGGCAGAGATCGCCGCATCGAGGTAAACGCTGCTTGCCGTCGCGCGATGGGTCTCGAGAAGGCCGAAGAGGATCTGACCGGTATCGAAGACACTGGCCCAAGCTTTGCCGCCGACCACGCCCCCGCCGAACGATCCGTCCGGCGATTGGACGGAGAGGAGCCAATCGGCCATCCGGATGCCCCGCTCGACGAACTCCTCTCGCTCCGAGTAACGAGCGTAGGCGAGGAAGGTCGGAATGATGTAGCCGGTCGTCTCCGGATAGGACTTCGTCCAGCCCTTCAGCAGCGTGTAGCTGCCCGCCACTCCGGCATCGGCGTCGCGGTCCTGCGCGACACAGAGCCAAGCCATCGCAGCCTCAAGCTGGATGTCAAGCCGTTCCTGAGAGCGCTGGTCGAGTGCTCCGATCCGTGCTATATCGCCCTCGGGACCGTCTGAGATCGCTTTTCTCACCGTTCTCGACTCTGCTGTTGAGCGGCGACCGCCCCTTCGAGCGCGCCGACCAACCGATCGGCGATCGACTCCCACGAGTAGTTGCTCACGAATCTGCGACGCGCCTCGCCGCGTTCTGGGGTATCCGCCTCGTGGGCCGCTCGTATCGCCGCAGGAAAATCGTCGGGTCGCGCGACTTCAACGACATCTGCGAACTCCGACATGTCGAGCGACGTAGTCGAGACGACAGGTTTTCCGACAGCCAGGTACTCGTAGAGCTTGAGGGGATTCACGCTCGCACTGACGTCGTTGTCGACGAAGGGGAGTAGGCCGACGGAAAAGCGTTTGATGTAGTGCGGAATGTCTTCGTGCGGCTTCGGGCCTAGGAACACGAGGTTCGAGAAGCCTGCATATCGTTCGAGGTCGACGTTCGTCGGGCCGACGATGACGAACGACCAGCCAGGCATCTCCTGAGCGCACCGGCAGACGAGGTCGAGATCGATCCAGTCGCCGATGCGGCCGACGAAGCCGGCAATCGGGTTTGCGAGCCCATCCAGGTCAGGAAGCACAACGTCGCTCTCGAGAAATCCCTCGAACCATTCGAGGTCGACACCGTGGGGGATATAGACGATGCTGCGAGCGCCTTCCTTCCGAAGTTCGAGGAGGCGCGGAGACGAGACCACCGTCAGATCGGCCAGCCGCACGAGCCTGTCCTCCATACTGCGATATGCCGCTCGCGGGGCGCCCGTGAACTCGCGGTAGTCGTCGACGCAGTGGTAGACGAGAGCCGTACGCGGAAGCTGCGTCACGGCGTCGAGGGCGCTCGGAAGCGCCACGTACACGATCGGACTGCGCATGCCCAAACGCTGCATGACCCGTCGGGTCAGGAACCCGAGGAGCCCTGCGTTCAGCCGTCGCGCTGTTCCCGAACCGTGCAAGGGAATCACGATCGGCGACCACACGTAGAGGTTCCGATCGACTCGCCGAGCGCCGCTCAATGCGCGGCGCAGTTTGTCCAGGGCTCGCCGAGCATCGCGTCCAGTTAGGCGGGGGGTGCGAATCCCGATCGTGTCGATGTAGAGAACGGTCCGTGAGCGAGCGAGTTGCCTCATCAGATGCGAGGTGCTCGACGGAATGTCAGACCAATCGTTGGAAGAGAATGCCACGACCGGTACGCCCGAGAAGTCGTGACTCGGCCGGGGTAAAGGGGAGCGCGTCACGGAATATGTAGGGACCGACCTTCGGCAAGGGCGCCCGCGCGCTCAGGCGCCGCGCTCCTCGCGGCGAAGAGTCGGCCGATGAGGAGGTCGACGATCCGCCTGGCTGCGTTCCCGTCCCCGTAAGGGTTCTCCATTCGACTCGGGTCGGGATCGACAGGATCGCGGAGGATACGACTGACCGACGCGACGATGGCCTCGCGGTCCGGCCCCACAACACGGGAGAGCCCGGCATCCAGGCTTTCCAGGCGTTCAGTCTCGGCCCGAGTTACGAGCACCGGTACTCCGAACGAAGGAGCCTCTTCCTGAATACCTCCGCTGTCGGTGACGATTACGGCGGCGCGGGCAAGCAGGCGGACGAAGTCGCCGTAGTCGACGGGATCGACGAGGACGGCCCGGGGATGGCCTTGAAGCTCCGCCTCCACATCGGCGCGAACGGATGGATTGGGGTGGGCAGCATGGATCACCCGAAGGTCGGGGAACGCCTCGAGCAAGTCCCGACATGCCGCCGCCACACTTCTGATCCCCGTTCCCCAGTTCTCGCGCCGATGCGCGGTGACCACGAGAATCGGCCCTGCTTCCACCGTCGCCGCGCTCAGGAAGGGGTCCTTGAATTCCTGCCGAGCGCGGAGTGCCGCAAACAGCGCGTCGATGCCGGTATTCCCTGTGACCGCAATCGCTTCATCGGCCAAACCTTCGCGAAGCAAGTTCTGTCGCGCCCTTTCCGTCGGGGCGAGATGAAACGACGAGATCCGCGCGAGGAGTCGCCGGTTCATTTCCTCAGGGAAGGGCATGTCGGCGGTGCTGGTCCGGAGCCCTGCCTCCACATGCCAGACCGGTATGCGTGCGTAGAAGGCAGCGAGACCCGCCATTGCGGCGGAGGTTGTATCGCCCTGTACCAAGACGACATCGGGTTCGCTCTCGAGCAGCGCCTGTTCGAGTTGAACCAGGCAGCGGGCAGAAAGACGTGCGAGGCTCTGCCCGTGGTCCATGACGTCGACTCTGATGTCGGGTGTCAGGCCAAAGAGTTCGAGCACCTGGTCGTGGACTTCTCGGTGCTGCCCCGTGGAGATCAGACACGTATCGAGAATCGACTCCTCCCGAGCAGCGAGGAGTACCGGCGCGAGCTTGATCGCCTCCGGGCGCGTCCCCACAACCGCAGCAACGCGAGCAGAGTTTGGCGGTCTACACATCTGCGTCGGCTATCGCCGCGGCAGATGTTCGTCGGGCCGCCTCCAGGACCATGGTCTCGAATCGAATCATCGCTCCATCACCATCGAGAACACCGTGGGATTCCAGGCCCCGCAGGGACTCATCTTCGCTCTCGCCTACCGTGTGCCGACGAATATCGGTAAAACCTGCAGAACGAAGTGCGTGAGCGAGCGTTGGCTCGTCGTAGAGAAAGCGATGACCCCAATTGCGGAAGGCATTGTTGATCGTAAAAGCAGGGAGATCTCGGGGAGCCTCAGGTACGAACGTCTCGATCGTCCAGCGAACGTAACGCCGCTGATCGTCACTTAGTTCATGTGCTGCAAGACCTGCGATCGTGGCGAGGTCCGGGGTTGCGATGCGGACGCGGCCGCCTGGCCGAAGCACTCGCAAGCACTCGCGCAGCATGAACAGGCCGTTCCTGTACGAGAGGTGCTCGATCTGGTGTTCGCTCAGGATGTAATCGAAGGACGCGTTGGGAAGCGGGAATCGGCGAGTCACGTCCAGGTAGACAGCTTGTCGTGTTCCCGGGTCGCGGTCGGTGTTCAGCCAGCCCGGGAGTTCGGTCGGGCCCGCACCGAGCTGCAGCTTCCGAACCCCGTGCGTGTCGAGATACGCTCGGACGCTCCTAGGGGGGCCGAGGAGCGACCGAGTTCGGCGGAGCTCTCGCCCGGCGCGGCGAAGCACCAGGCGCGGCAGCTCACGGTCGAGCTCCCTCACCGACAGCTCCTCACGGCAGCTCCCTGCACGAAGGCGAGGCGGCGCGGGAGACGGTCTCTGCGAGCGCCTCGACGTATCGTTCAAGCGTGTGGCCCTCGCACACAAGCCGGCGGCCGGCTCGTCCCATGAGCTGACACGCGGCCTGATCAGCCAAGAGGCGCTCGAGTGCTGCGCGCATGGCAGCGGGGTCCCCGGGCGGCACGAGCGTTCCGTTCTCACCGTCCCGCACAATGTCGACCTGTCCGTGCGATTGCGTGACGACTACCGGTTTGGCCATCGCCAAGGCTTCCGTGATCACCGTCACGCCGGCGTCTTGGTCGACATCTTTGAGCGGGACGACAACGATGCGTGACCGTGCGTAAAGATCTCTCAGAGCGCTGTGAGGTAGCTGGCGGTGAACCGCTACTCGACCGTCGTCGACAGCGCCGAGGTCCCCGACGCGGCCACGTGCACCGGCGAGGACAGAGCTTCCGACCGCGACCTCCAGACGTACCGGAAGCCCACGAATTGCGGCGAGAAGCGTGTCGTAGTCACGCGCCTCATACCCGACGGCGCACACCATGTTCGGGTCGCCTTCGCCATCGGGCTGCCAAAACTCTTCATCGACTGGCTGAAGGAGAAGGTGGAGCTTCTCGGGTGGTACGCCGAATTCAATGCCGATATCCCGCTGGACGGAGCTGTAGTTGACGATTGCATCGATATGGGTGTGCAATGCGAGAGGCCCCAGAAGAAAGCGCTTCTTCGGGGTCGCGAGGCGGCCCGAGACGACGACTAGCTTCATGCGCCGCCGCAGGAGCTTGGACGCGGCCGCAAGCCTGAAGCCGAGATGATCCGCCCACGCAAGCACCCAACGGCATCGAGGTCCGCGCACGAGTGCCTCGATGACCTGTCCGTGAGCTAGCCCGCCGATCCGGGCTGCGATCCGTGCGGGCTGGGACGACCTGTGTCTCATATAGTCCGCATCGACGACCGCGGCATCGAGCCGGTGTGCGAGCTCCACGTAGTCGGTGCGCGGCCTGAGACCTTCTCGCGCCTCTCGCTCGAGTTGTGCCACCGACGGCTGGCCGGGCCAGCTCGTGACCAAGATCAGGCCGTCAGGCACGAACGTGCTGCCTTTCTTTCGACGAGTTCGTCGTACAGGTTCGACAAGAGCTCCCCGGCGCGCTCCCAGCTGTAGGAGCGCTCGACTAGCGCACGCCCTGCTCCGCCGAGACGCAAGCGGAGCCCCTCGTCACGGCAGAGACGGACGACGCTCTCGGCGAAGTCGTTCGCGTCCCGTGCCACCAGCAGGTGTTCGTCGGCGATTGTGTCGAGGCCCTCTTGCCCGACCGGAGTCGTGACGACTGCACTCCCGGCCGCGAGGGCTTCCAGGATCTTCAGCCTCGTCCCGCTTCCGGCGCGCAGCGGTGCCAGCACGATCCACGCTTCCTGGAGGTATGGAAGGACATCGTCGACTCGTCCGACGAATCGGACTCCGGGGCTCCGGAGCACGGATGCGACCCGGCGTGAGTCGCCGCTCCCGGCGACGACGAGCTCGAACTCAGGAATCTTCCCGAGGATCAGTGGAAGGATCGAACCTACGAACCAGCGGAGGCCGTCCACGTTGGGGCGATAGTCGAGCTTTCCGACAAAGAGCCCGCTGGGGCGACTGGCCTTACGGCCCTCGTTCGGAATCAGGCGTTCAAGATCGACGCCATTGGGGACAACGACGGGATCGAGCCCCGGGACGACGTTCGCGAGCGCCGAGGCGTCGGGTCTCGAGACGGTGACAACTGCATCCATCGACGAGCAAATCGTGACCTCCTCCCGGAGCCGCGCTGCAGTCTCCCGTCGCGCATAGAGGCGGTACAAGGGCCGGTTCCGGGGCTCAGCGACGCGCTCGAGCTGCCGGCTCAGGGCGTGCTCGACGTTGTGTGCGTCGAGCACCCAGGCCGCCTCCGTGCGCGGAGCGCTCGTGATCAACTGTCCCGTGTACGGGTACTCGCACTGGACGATGTCGTAGAGCGAGCTCTCGAGGCGCGAAGCGAGGGTGGCGGCAAAGGCCGTCGAGGAGTACTTCGCTAGGTACAGGGAGCTCCCGTGCGCGATCTCGCGGCCGATCGAGACCGCCGAGGGCCGGTCCTCGAAGACGGGTTGCACGGTGTGACCCCGCCGACGGAGCGCTCCGACTGCCTCGTGGTCTCCCTCCTCGCGGGCGAGTGATAGGAGGTGGACGTCGCAGCGCGCGGCCAGCGCGTCGAGTAGCCCGAGAATGCGAACCCGCCCACCGTCGACCGGCGGATAGGGAACGAACGGCGTGAGCACTAGACACCTCACGCGGATCGGCTCCGCGGGAGTCGGGTGCCGGCGCGATCGACTCGCCAGCGTTCGGCGCTCTGCTCGTGGATCTCCTCGAGGATCCCCCGCAGGTCGTATCGCGGCGACCAGTCGGGATAATCGGTCCGGAACGCGCTGATGTCACTGATCCACCACAGGTGATCGCCGATCCTGTTCTCGTCCACGTACTCCCAGACGAGCTCGCGATGTGCGATCTCCTCGCAGATGGAGATCGCCTCGAGGACGGAACAGTTCACGTCTCGGCCGCCGCCGATGTTGTAGACCGCAGCAGTGCGCGGCGAACGGGCCACGCATTCGAAGGCACTCACCAGGTCCGAGCTGTGGATGTTGTCGCGAACCTGCTTGCCCTTGTAGCCGAGGACCCGATACGGGTTTCCCGTGACCGTGCACTTCATCAGGTAGGCCAGAAAGCCGTGGAGCTCGGTGCCGGCGTGCCCGGGCCCGGTGAGGCAGCCCCCGCGCAACGTGATCGTTCTCAGGCCAAAGTACCTCCCGTACTCCTGCACGAGCAGGTCTGCGGACGCTTTCGAGACCCCGAAGAGGCTGTGGAGGCTCTGGTCGATCGACAGAGATTCGGGAATCCCCTGCCACCAGTCGTGCTCTTCGGGAAGCTCGTAACGAGTCTCGAGCTCGACCAGCGGCAAGCGGTTCGGCGCATCGCCGTAGACCTTGTTCGTGGAGGTGAAGATGAACACCGCCTCGGGAGCGTGTCTTCGGACGGCTTCCAGCAGCATGAGCGTCGCCTGCGCATTCACGGCAAAGTCCGCAAGGGGATCACGGGCGGCCCAGTCGTGGGACGGCTGAGCCGCCGCGTGGATGACGAGAGCGAGATCGGGCGAGATCGAGCGGACGAGGGCGAACATCCTCTCTCCGTCCCGGATGTCGATCGATTCGTGCCGATAGTCCTCGAGGGTCTGTTGAAGTCTCTCTGCCATCCATGCGGTCGAGGCTTGCGAACCGAATAGGCGGCCACGCATGTCGTTGTCCACTCCGACGACATTCCATCCGAGCGAATGAAAGCGCCGGACGGCCTCTGAGCCGACGAGGCCGGCGGCCCCGGTGACGAGGACGGTGCTCATCGTCCCGCCTCCACCAGCGCGGTCGCCGGCTCGACGTCGAAACGAAAGGGTGCACGCAGCGCGGCTGCGAATCGATCATGGCTATATCGAGCTGCGAAATTTCGCAAGGCCGGCCGGTACCGGTCCGTCGTGCCGTCGCGGCATAGCGCGTGAATGGCTTTCCGGAACGCGTCTGCGTCGTCACAGTCGGCCGCTATCCCTATGCCATGCCGCTTGACGAGTGCCGCGATGAGCCCGTGGTCGTGTACCAGGACCGGAGTACCGACCGCGGCCGCCTCTACGAGCACCCGCGACATGCCGGAGTGGCGGTGGTAGGGAAGAACTGCGCACCGAGCTCGCGCAAGGAGTTGGAGGCCCTCGATCTCGTGATGCGTCCACCCGTGAACTACGACGGTGGCGCCGCCTGCTCGCATCAGGTCGACGAGGCGGTCGAGTTCGTTGACGTAGCCGGGCTCGACCGAGCCTGCAAGCACGGCGTGCAGACCCCCGGAATCATGGGCAAGCGCCACCGCGAGCCGATCGACGCCCTTTCTCGGGGCAAGGGCGCCGTAGAGCACGCAGCCCTTTCGCTCAGCAGTCTCCACGTGGCTGATCTGGGGGACCGGCGGCTCGGGAAACCAGAAAGCCGGCGCCCCGGAGCCTCTGTTCCAGCGCGTGACAGCTGCCTCGTCGAGCGAAAAGACGGCAAGTGAATCACTTCTCGAACGCCATTTTGAGAGCGCCCGCTCGAGCAGAAGAGCCTTGGTGGCATCACGTGGGACCAGAAAGGTGCGATAGGTCCACGGGTAATGCCAGCGAGGGTAGAAGAGGGTGATCGCGGTCGGGATTCCAAGCGTCGGCGCCTCGGGTAGGTGGCCGATGAGCGGGTCCGAGTACAAGTGGAGTACACGATCGGCCCTGCTGGTTGTGACTGCGCGCTCAAGGAGCGACCACTCCCGAGCAATCAACTCATCCTCGTGAGAACGTCCTTCCGGCGCTGGTCGAGCATCGCCGAGCGGGAAGACGTCGACGTTGAGTCCACTCAACCGGTCAAGGACGTCGTCCGGGCCTGCCAGCACTACATCCCAGCATGGGGCCAGCGCCTCCGAGACCCGTTCCATGTAGACGCCGTGGTGACCGTCTCCCTGCCAGTCGAAAAGCAGGAGCTTCATGCCGGCCAGAGCTCCCAGTCAGGGTCGAGGCGCGTTGGGGTGCCGCCGCGCTCCTCGGGAAGGAGCGGCACAAGCTCGATCAGCGCGATCACCGCTGCGAGGTACGGCGTCGAGGAGTCCCCGTTGAGGTGCGGGCCGGCCAGGGACACGACGAGAAGCGCGACGAGAGTGGCAAAAGCGCCGAGGAGCAATCGCTGACGCCGAGGACCCGATCCTTCCCTCAGTGCAGTCCAGGCGCGCTTCGCCTGGAGCAGGAAGAGCGCCACGAATGCGAACGCACCGACGAGCCCCACTTTCAGCGCGAACCAGATGTAACTGTTGTGGATGTACGAAGTCGTCGTGATCCCGCCGTTCAAGTGCGTGGTCGGCGAGTACATCGGGCTCCAGAAGGTGATCGTGTTTCCGAGCCCAATCCCGGTCAGAGGATGGCGCTCGATCGCTGCGCCGGCTGCTTTCCACTCGGCGATGCGGTAGCGACCTGAGACGTCCTTGTTGAAGTCCGCGACCGACGTTAGCCGTGTCAGGGCAGAGTGCAGTGGATCTCGGGCGGATTTGCTCGCGCCGGCATTTACCGCGAGCACAGCGACCATCGCTACGACGAGCGCCGGAAGCGCTCTCACCGCAAGGCGGAGACGCAGACCGGGAGCAATGCGGTGGAGAAGCAGGGCGAGCGCCGCTAGGAACGCCAACCACGCAGTCCTCTGGAAGGTGAAGAACAGCGCCGCGAGCGAGAGAATCAAGAGCGCCGATAACAGAGTGACCGTCACGGGCTTTCTGGTCGTGGGCACGAGCACGACAGCCCAGATGCCTGCCAGCATCGCTGAAATCAAGAGCACGCTGTCGATAACCCGGATCGCGCCACTGGTGTACGAAGCAGCACTGCCCTCGCCGTGGGCGTAGCGCCAGACAGTGATCAGGCATGCAACGGTGGTGGCCACGAGATACAGAGCGACGCCGAGCTCGGCCTGTCGAAGAGAGCGGACGCCGCTGACAATCGGGAAGATCAATAAGAACGAGAGCAACGGGCGGAGCTCGAAGAGCGAGAGATGGGTAGGCGTTCCATGCCCGTTCGCAGTCGCGATGCTCAGGATGGCGATTGCAATCCCGAACACCACCAGAAAGGTGGTGGCTCGGGAAGGCATCCGTACGGTGCCGCGCAAGAGCGCGGCATGCGCGAGCCACGATGCGAGCGTTGCGAGCAACAGCATGTCGGTGACCTTGAGCGCTCCGCCAAAGGCGGGAACACCGCGATCGAAGAGGACATGGTGCGGCACGGCGGTGGCAGCGCAGACAAAGAACAATGCTCCAAGTTCTGGCCGGTAAGCGACAGCGACCAATATGACGACGCCCACCACGGCGGCCAGGACGTCACCAGACATTCCGGAGGCGACCATTGCTCCGGTCAAGGCAGTCAGAGCTACGACGGAAGCTTGTGCCGTCGTGTGGATGACGAATCCGCCCCTGGCCGGCGCGAGGACGCGCCGGCGGCGCAGAGTACCTCCGCGGGCTTGGAGTCGATTCATCGAACCGTTCGCTGGTACGCCCAACGCTGGGCGGTCGTCTCTCGTTTCATGGACGGCGCTCAGTAGGCACCGGAACTGGTGACTAGACTCCGCAGCGTTTTCGCAATGATCAGGAGATCGAGGCCGAGCGACCAGTTGGCCGCGTAGAGTTTGTCGAGCCGAACGCGTTCCTCGTATGAGATCGCCGACCGGCCGTTGATCTGCCAGAGCCCGGTCAGTCCGGGTCGGAGGCCGGGAATCTGCCAGTAGCCGCGCGGCCCCGACCATGGCCCTCCGGCACGCTCGACCTGCTGGCCGAACCCGGATTCGCGGGTCGTGATTGGGCGTGGGCCTACAAGGCTCAACTCGCCGCGCATGACGTTGAGCACCTGCGGGACCTCGTCGAGCGAGGTCCGTCGGAGGAATCGTCCCACGCGCGTGATGCGCGGGTCGTTGCGGAGCTTGTGGGTGCGCGCGTACTCCTCCCTGAGTTCGTCGTCGCACATCAGATGGTCGAGCTCTCCCTCGGCCTCGTGGCACATCGTGCGGAACTTCAACAGCTTGAAGGTTGTTCCGTCTGCACCGACTCTGAGGCTTCGGTAGAAGACAGGCCCGCGGGAGTCGAGCTTGACGAGAGCGGCAATCAGGGCGATGAGAGGTGCGAGCAGCACCAGGCCGGCCGCAGCGAGGGCCGGGTCGAGGACCCGCTTGACCCGCATGTGCCGGCTCGAGGAGACGGGCGGCAGTCCGACGAGCGGCAGCCCCTCGATCGTATGGACGTCGACCTCCGGGCTCAGCATCTCGAATAGCCTGGGGACTACGTCCACCTGGACGGACATCCGCCGCAGCCTTAGCGCCAGGTCGAGCAGACGTTCGTCGCGTTCGTACGAGAACGCAAAGATAGCCCGATCGACATGGCGAGAGCGGACGATCTCCTCGAGATCGCTCAACGCGCCGAGGATGGGCGATCTGTCGCGAGTTGGCGGTTCGCGAAAGTCCCCGTCGTCGACGAAACCGACGATGTCGATCGCATACTCGGAGTGGTTCCGGAGCTTGGTCGCCACCAGCGTGCCTGCGGTCCCGGCTCCGACGATCACGACACGCTGCCGGTAAGCGGGCCGGCGCCGGCAGAGCGCCCGGGCGGCGGCCCTTCCGAGTGTGGTGAAAGCGAGGGCGAACGACCAGAAGAGAACCGCGTCGACGAGGCTCGGACCGAGCCCGCACGCCCAGGCTCCCAGCCAGAAGAGCCAGGTCCCGATCGTTGCCACGTGCAGCAGACGACCGAATTCGTCGGGCGTCGTATGGTCGACCCACCCGACGTCTCGCCTGTACATCCCGTGGACGTACTCGAGGATCAGCCAGGCCGGCACCAGGCCGAGGAGAAGCAACGCCTCGGTCCACCCTGCGGCACGGTCGGAGGCGATATGTGAAAGGAGGAATGCAGCGACGACTGCGCACACATCTGCGCAGACAAGGCTTCGCAAAACCAGGTGCGCACGGCGGCTGTTGTTGGCAGATGGGGCAGGGTGAGAGCTGTCGCCGTCCGCTTCGAGAATCGCGAGCAACGAGTCCGGGGAGTGATCCTTCTGCGCGGTGCTCACGTGAGGTGCCTGCCGGTGCGGGCGGACGTTTCGGGCTTCTCTCCGCCCATCGGAGGCAGCTCGTAGCCGTAGGCATATCCGTAAGCCGAGGAGGTGGTGGCGCCGGTCACCACGACGCCGAGCGGCGTCGCCTGGCAGTTCGTCAGCGCCCGCTCGAGCTCGCGCAGCATCGGCCGGCGCACGATGTTCAGCCGCGTGACCAGAAGGAGTGCGTCGACCTTCGAGGCGAGCGTGAGGGCGTCTCCGATCCCCAGCATCGGAGCCGAGTCGATCAAGACAATGTCCGAGCGGGCTGAGAGATCGGCCAAGATCTGTTCGACCGATTCACTGTTGATGAACTCGCCGGGATTCGGTGGCGGTGTCCCTCCGGGTAGTACACGCAGCCTTGCGTGGTGCCCTGATCCGTTGGAGCTCGACGTGTGCGTGTCGGTCCGGTCGCTGTGCGGTCCCGGCTCCAGGAAGATGGGGCTCAGAGCCTCACCTATGGTGATCCGTCCGGCAGCGACGTCGGTCAGTCCATACGGTCCTGCCTCCGGGAAAAGCGTGCTGACATACGGATGGCGGAGGTCAAGGTCGACCAGAATGACG
>Ga0070681_10005424_pt1 | contig 12318 bp, 5 predicted proteins | sample KBSC83BmetaG_FD_65650 | JGI IMG/M metagenome (GOLD analysis project Ga0070681, IMG submission 65650) | Corn rhizosphere microbial communities from Kellogg Biological Station, Michigan, USA - KBS C8-3B metaG | ecosystem: Host-associated > Plants > Roots > Rhizosphere | place: USA: Michigan...
GGCTGCGCTTCGAACCGTGTTCAAAATTCTTCGCCGAAGAGAATTGGAAGACCCGGTCTCGCCAATGTGCCAAATTTGCATCATGAAGCACGAATGCCCTGCTGGCATCATTGCCTTGGCGACCGCAAGTCGCGATCGAGGTCTTTTCGGAGACTCCCGCATTTAAGCCGTCTAATGTTTACTCACCCCCAGTCTTTTTCCTCGGTTGTCGCAGCATCAGGCCGGGAGCGTCGCGGTTTTACCTTGATCGAACTGCTCGTCGTCATCGCCATCATCGCCATTTTGGCCGCCATGTTATTGCCTGCCTTGGCCAAGGCAAAATTGAAAGCGCAGTCGGCCACGTGTTTAAGCAATGAAAAGCAACTGGCCCTGGCCTGGGTGATGTACGCCAGCGACAGTCAGGACCGGATCGTTAATTTTGACACTGTCAAAAATGCCGCCGGTGATCTCCCGTGGCGATTCCAGACGCCGAATCCGATTCCGGTTTTTCCGCCCGGCACATCGGCGGAGGACAAGGACAGGTTGTTGCTTCAGGAAGGATATAAACAGGGCGCACTTTACCAATACGCGCCCAATGTCGATGTCATGCATTGCCCGGGAGACGCGAGAAGCCGGGTGCCGTTCGTTGCCAGCCCGCCCGGACCTCCGGGGTGTTATGCATACGGCAGTTATTCGGGCGCGGGCGGCCTCAATGGTGTCGTCTACGCTCCCGATACTGCGATAACCAAGCAAAACATGGTGAAGCATCCGAGCGAACGTTACCTCTGGGTGGAAGAAAACGATCCGCGCGGCGAAAATCAAAGCTCGTGGGTGATGAAACCGGGGACTCCGCCCGGTTTTTCCGACTCGTCCTTTGTCGACTCAGTGGCTTCCTGGCATGGCGGCACCAGCACCTTCAGCTGGGCCGATGGCCACTCGGAAAGCCATAAATGGCTGGACGCACCCACCGTCAAGTATGCTCTTAGCAGCGATCCCGCGAAGTATTTCAACGGTTCGTTGGTTCCCACTTTTACCCAGAGCCCACGCGATCTGAATTTCCTCGCGAACGGCTTCGCGACGCAATTGAACCCATAGTCTCGCCCGCAACCTCAAAAACATCCCATGAAAAAACTAACATTGAATTGTCCCTTCAATCGCAGGGTTCTCGCTTTGCTTGTCGCAGCCTTGGCGGGAGTGGCCACTGCCCGAGCGGACTATCAAAGCACGGTATTGGGCGATTCGCCGCTGGCTTACTACCCGCTCGGAGTGGGTTTCGATACGGGAACCGTGGCCACCGATTTGTCGGGCAACAACAATAACGGAAACTACATCAACACCTATCCGGGCTTCAACGATGTGCCCGGCCCTTCGGCCTACATTACCAACGGCATCAGCTTTGATGGCCTGTCAAGCTATGTGGATCTGGGAGGCGGCAGTAATCCCTCGCTCTTAAATTTCAGCGGCCCCGTCACCATGGAGGCGTGGGTCAATCCCAACAATCCCAGCCAAAATCTCGGTGATATTCTCGCCAAGGGCTATGATTCCGGGAATAATTACGATGAAAATGCCCTGCGCCTGAGCAGCGGTCGGTATGAATCAGTCACTTACAATGGCACGGCCCAAACCCAGGGCGCGGTCGGCGGCACTCCCACCACGAGTTGGACGCATGTCGTTGGCACCTTCAACGGCACGGTGTGGAAAATTTATGTCAATGGTCAGTTGGTCGGACAAAATGGTGATACCGTCGGAATCTTGAACTTCTCCGCTCCCTGGCGGATCGGTTCGGGCTCCGCGGATGGCGCCAACCGATTCTTTTCCGGCAGCATCAGTCAGGTGGCGTTGTATAACTACGCCTTGTCTGCGAGCCAGGTTTTTGCCCATTACTTTGCCGGTCAATACGGCGTGACGCCGGACAGCGCGAAGCCGATCATCACCTCGCAACCTGCGGCGCAATCCGTCTATGCCGGCGGCACGGTGCGCTTCAGCGTCGGCGTTCTCAGTTCGTTGTCGACGACTAATCAATGGTTCAAAGATGCGACGCCGCTGCTTGGGCAAACCAATGCGACGCTCACGTTGTTCAACGTACAGGCTTCCGACGTCGCCAATTACAGCGTCGTGATTGGCAACAGCAATGGCGCCACCAATAGCGCCCCGGCGGCCCTCGCGCTGCTCACGCCCCCGACTCCCACGGTGGGAAATCCGCTCGTTTGGAGCACGGGCAGCGGCGTGTGGGACAACGGGGCTTCGGCCAATTGGAAAAATCTCACCACCCAATCAGCAACTGTTTTTAATGCCAACGACTCCGTGCTCTTCGACGATACGGCGGGCGTTCCCACGGCAGTCACCTTGAACGACGTCGTTTCGCCCAGTTACATCACAAACAATTCCAGCGCGAATAATTTCGTCATCAGTGGCAGCGGCGACATCACCGGCGCGGCGAGCCTCGTCAAACTCGGCAACAGCACCTTGGAAATTTCCACGGCCAACGATTTCTCCGGCAGCGTCACGATCCGCGGCGGCACCGTGCAGATGGATTCGCCGCTGTCAGGCAGTGCGACTTCGCTGGGCGCGGAAAGCGCCGCACCCATCGTCGTGACAAACGGCGCAACATTGGCCATCAAAGCGTCGGGTAATTATCCGCAGGGCAACAGCGGTCTGAGCACCCGGCAGATTGTTGTTTCCGGCGCGGGCGTGGGTGGTAACGGAGCGCTTCGCAGCATCGGCAATGATATCTATCATGACGGCGCTCCGCGCGGCGGATTGTTCCGTTCGCTGCAACTCACGGGTGACGCCACCATTGGTAATCCCAACGGCCGGTGGGATCTCGGCGATGATGGCCTCTTCACGGTTATCAGCAGCCGCGGTAGCAATTATAATCTCACCTGCCTGCAAGGCGGCTACAGCGAATGGCATGAGGTAACGATTGATCCTAATCTTGGGAATATCGATTACGTTTTGAGCTCAGGGGGCGATTGGGCGATAAGGGGTATGGGCAGCAGCCTGGGAAATCCCACCAACGTGCTGACGCTTCATTCCGGCGTGAACATGAATATTTATCACGGAAACAATAACGATGACAACGGCTACGCCAAAATCATTCACGTTCAAACCAACGCGCAATTTATTTACCGGCCGGGAGGCGGAGCAGGGGACTATCACCTGGCCACTTCGTTGCAACTTGATGCCGGCGCCAGCATGAACTTTTACAACGGAGACGGCGGTAACAACACCGGAGTAATCGTGGGCGGAAAAGTGGTGTTCAACGGTCTCACCCACCTCTCCATCGGCGATAGTCCCATCACCTTCACCAACCTCATCAGCGGTTCGGGCGGTTTCTATTGGGACACTTACAACAACGTCGTCACTTTTACCGCCGACAACACCTATGCCGGACCCACCGTGCTCGGCGATGGGCGGACGCTCGCGTTGACGGGAACTGGCGCCATTTCCCACAGTGCGCTGATCTTTTTCGGCGGCACCTCCAGTGCGGCCACGCGAATCGATGTGAGCAGTCGCACAGATGGCACCTTGACTCTTGCCAATGGCCAGACTCTAGCCGGCATCGGTGGCATCAACGGCAATCTGACGGTGAGTTCGGGCGCTGTGCTTTCCCCGGCAGGCACCAACTCAACCTTGAACACCACGAATGCCGTGGGCCAGATCGTCGCGAGTGGAGACATTGTTCTCCAAGGCACGACGGTGATCAAATTGAATGGTTCGAGCGTCAACGACAGCGTGCAGTCCCTGACCGGGGGCATCACCTGCGGCGGCACCTTGAATCTTATTAATATCAGTGGATCCCCTCTCGCGGTGGGTGACAGTTTTCAAATTCTTTTTGCGAACAACGGCATCTCCGGCGCATTCACATTATCTCCCACAACACCCGGCCCTGGTCTGGCCTGGGATATTTCGCAATTGAACAATGGCATCATCAGTGTGGTGGCGTCGACCACCCCGACTGCCCCCACCGTGACGGGTTCCACCATCTCAGGTGGAAACTTCATCTTCAGCGGCAGCAATGGCACTGCGGGTAATAAATATGTGGTGCTCACCGCCACGAACATCGCCACGCCGCTGGCCAACTGGACCCCGCTGACCACCAACACCTTTGAGGCAGGCGGCGCGTTCCACGTCACGAACGCGGTGGATGCAACGGCGCATCAACGCTTTTACTCGATTCAACTTCAATAGAGACGCGGTGATAAAAGTTCTTGCGTGAACCTCAACCGCCGTGCCGCAGCTGTGGTTCGGCGGTTGATTTGTTAAAACTCATGAAAAAACTATTGGCGGCATTGATTCTGGCCCTTTCCTTCAACTGGCTCACGCTGGCGTCGCCGCCGGAAATTTCACCTTCCGCGCGAGAATCGATCGAGTGGTGCGATATCTGGATTTCGCACGCGAATGAAACGAATCTTCCGCGCGTTCTGCTCATCGGCGATTCCATCACGCGCGATTATTACCACGGCGTGGAAAAACTTCTGGAAGGCAAAGCTTACGTCGCGCGGTTGGCCACGTCGCGCTTTGCGTCCGATCCCGTGCTCTTGCAAGAAATCGCCCTCGTGCTGGACAACACCAAATTCGAAGTCATTCACTTCAACAACGGTATGCACGGCTGGCAACACAGCGAAGCCGAGTATCAGAGCGCATTTCCGGATTTATTAAAAACCATTCGCGCGCACGCGCCCGGGGCGAAATTGGTTTTTGCCACCACCACCTCCTTGAAGGAATCCAAACCCGCCGATAACCTCGCTCCGTCAGACGAACGCATCGCGAAACGCAATCGCATCGCATTAGCCTGCCTCCACGGCCAGGAGGTGGTCGTGGATGATTTAAATACTCTCGTGCGCGGCCACCCCGAATACCATACGGACAACGTCCATTTCAACAGCCAGGGACAGCAAATTCAAGCCGCGCAAGTGGCCGCCCTCATCGCGCCTCTTTTAAAGCATTGATGGTCAGTTGTCTGTAGAGGCTGGTTGCAGTTTTCGAGTCCCGTGAATTACGGACGCGCGTCAACTGCATTTCCATTGTTCGTTTTGGGAATCTGTGCTAAAAATCTGCACCGCCAGTTCGCCGTTGTGGTCCGGCCCGACCGCGCCGGTTTTGGAGGACAACCCATTGAAAAGCGTGATCCCCAATCGACAGATTCTAATCGCGTTCTTCGCCCTTTTTGTTGCCGTACTCTACCCGGGAGCAAATTTGACAGCTGCGACGCCTGTCATCACCACGCAACCGAAGAGCACGAATGTTATCGCCGGGGCGAACGCTGTATTTAAGGTGACCGCCATCGGATCACCCACGCCAACTTATCGCTGGACGTTCAATGGCGTCAACCTCACCAACGGCTTGCACATTTCTGGAGCAACCAGCGCAAGTTTGACGGTGAGCAATGTCACGATTGACGACAACGGAACTTACAATGTCATAGCCAGCAACTCTCACGGCGCTATTTTAAGTTCCAATGCCGTGCTGACGGTGGTGTTTCGGCCGGCCATTACAATGCAGCCTTCGGATCAGGCGGTGGCGTGGGGCAATCAGGTGATTTTTTCCGCCACGGCATCGGGGACTCCATCACTTTATTTTCAGTGGCAAAAAGATGGAGTGAAATTGATCGACGGAAATGGAATCGCCGGATCCACAACAGCGACGCTCACGCTAGGAGCCACGCAGTTGACCAACGCCGGCCAGTATCGTCTGACCGTGACAAATGCATATGGAACCGTACAAACCACAAACGTTAATTTGTCAGTGACTCCAGTGGTTGCCTGGGGAAATGGAGACGGCGACACGAATTCCCCGGCCGCGGCTACCAACTTGGTGTCGTTTGACACTTCCTGGCAACACACCCTGGCGTTGCGCCAGGATGGGCAAGTGCTCGCTTGGGGCCCGGATGTTTACGGCGAAACATCGGTGCCGCCTGCGGCCACCAACGCGGTGGCAGTGGCGGCGGGCAATTATTTCAGCGTTGCCTTGCGCGAAGATGGCAGCTTATTGGTCTGGGGACATACTGCTTTTGGCGAGGCCAATGTGCCGGCGGACTCCACGAACTTTATTGCAATCACCGCCGGTGGATTCAGCGCCGTCGGGTTGCGTGAGGATGGGACTTTGGCGCCTTGGGGTAATGCCACTTATGGACAAGCTCCGATTCCGCCTTTCGCCTCGAACATCGTGGCTGTTTCTTCCGGGAGCTTCCATACGCTCGCCCTGCGGGCGGATCACACGGCAGTGGCATGGGGCGACAATACTTTCGGACAGACCAACGTGCCGCCGACGGCGACGAATGTGATCGCCATCGCGGCGGGACGCGAACACAACCTGGCCTTGCGTGCTGATGGCTCGATCGTCGCCTGGGGCTACAACGATTCCGGCCAGGCGACGGTCCCTCCCAGCGCTACGAACATCATCGCCATTGCTGCGGGCGGTTATCATTCGGAAGCCTTGCGGGCGGACGGCGCCATTATCGGCTGGGGCTGGGACGCCAATAACCAAATCGACGCGCCGGCCTTGCAAGCGCAACCGGTCTTGCTCGAAGCTGGAGGATACCATAGCGCCGTGTTGTTGCGAGATCCCCGGATGAAAATGCCACCTCGCATTTGGAGGCAACCCCATCCACGGTCCTCCATCATTCCCGGAGAAACGATCCTCTTTCACGCCTCGGTGCTCGGAGCTTTGCCGATTCGCTATCAATGGCTGCGGGATGGCGCAGTGCTGGCCGGTGAAACCAATATCTGGCTGGCTCTGCCCGGCGTGCAATACGGTCAGCGCGGTGGTTATCAATTCATCGCGACGAATGATTTCGGAGCCGTTACCAGCAGTGTGGCGAATTTGGATATTCTCCAGGCGCCACAAGTGACCCAGGATGTCCAACCACAAACGGTTATGGTCGGCACCCTTGTCACGCTATCGGTGGCAGCCTCGGGGGCCGCTCCGCTGCATTATCAATGGTTGTTTAACAGCGTTCCGCTCAATGACAACGGCAGCATCACGGGCAGCCAGACTTCAACCCTCCAAATCGCTTCCGCCCAGAAAATGAACAGCGGCCTCTATTCGGTCGTCATCACCAACGCGGCTGGCACAGCCAATAGCGCCGCCGAACTCGAGGTCGTGCCTCTGCCTGTGTTCACCTTGCAACCCAACGGTCTTACGAATGTTTCAGGCGCCTCCATCAGTCTCTCGGTGGCTGCTTCTGACGCGGACGGTTATCAGTGGTTCTTTAACGGCGCACTGATGACCGATAACGACAGAATCACTGGCTCCTCGCAGAGTTACCTAACGATCCAGGTGTTGCAGACGAACGACTCGGGCAATTATTGGGCTGTCGCGACCAACGTCGCGGGAGCCACGACGAGTTCCGTGGCCGCCGTTTCCGTATTGTTTTTGCCTCCCTCATTTGGCCCTCCGCTTGCCGGCCAGACAAAAGCACTTGGCGATAGTGCCACGTTTTCCTCGCCTGCCACGGGCTCCTTGCCGATCAATTACCAATGGTATTTTGAGGGAACACCGTTGGCGGATGGCGGTCGAGTGACTGGCTCCACGAATTCCTCTCTGAGCATTGCGAGCCTGCAAACGACAGACGCCGGCAATTATTGGCTCGTCGCTTCGAACGAAGCAGGCGTGACGACCGGCGCGGTTGCGACGCTCACTGTGGTGGTCCCCCCTTCCATCGTGTTGCAACCCACGAATCAGACGTTGATCTATGGCTCCAACAGCACTCTTACGGTGGTCGCTACGGGCTCCCAGCCGCTATCCTATCAATGGTATCTCGGGTCGATACAGCTGGGAGACGGAGGGCGCTGGTTCGGAACCGCGAGGAGCACCCTGACGAACACGAACCCGCAGACCTACGATGCGGGCGATTACACGGTGGTGATTTCAAATGCCGCCGGCTCGATCACGAGCGCCGTTGCTACGGTTACCGTCGTTGTGCCGCCGAACATCACCGTCCAGCCCAAAGGTCGTTCGTCGCCGGTCGGTATGCCCTTGAATTTGAACGCGCAGGTTTTCGCAACGGATCCCGTCGGCTATCAATGGCAGTTCAACGGCACAAATCTTCCAGGCGCGGTTTTCAGTTCTTACACCAACAAATCGATCACGCTGGACGACTTCGGCGCGTATCGAGTCATCGTCACCAATGCCTATGGATCGGTAACGAGTTCGGTGGCGTTGTTGACGCTAGGCCCTGTGGCGGCGTGGGGCACGGGCAGTGCCGGGGAGACTTTGCCGCCGCCGGGATTGAGCAATGTGGTGGCCATCGCCGCCGGCAATCAATTCGCACTCGCATTGAAAGGAGACGGAACCGTGGTGGGGTGGGGCTCCTCGATTGGAACCAATGTTCCCTCCAACTTGACCAATGTTGTTTCTATTTCGACGAGTGGCGCTTCCACCAGTGTGTATGCTGCCTATGCCCTGGCCGTGCGCGGCGACGGGACGGTGGTCCAATGGGGATTCACGCCGACGACCAATGTTCCGGTCAGTGTAAGCAACGTGGTGTCCGCTTCCGGCAGTTTCAGTCATGTGCTGGGTCTTCGCAATGAGGGCACGCTGGTGGAATGGGGCAGTCCGCAAGGCAAATCACCCATCCCGGCGGGGTTGTCCAAAGTGACGTCCATTTTTGACTGCGCGGGCTACGCTCTGGCGACGCGTGAGGATGGTTCGATCGTCGCCTGGGGCAACTTTGTCGCCACCCGCCTTTCGGATCCCAGCCCGCCTGGTTTGATCACCAACGCAGTAGCCGTGACGGGAGGTTCATCCTTTGCGCTGGCGCTGAAATCAGATGGACGCGTTTTCTCCTGGGGCAATCCTTCTTCGGCGGTGACCAACATTCCGGCCAGCCTCACGAACGTCACTGCGATTGCCTGCAACGGTCCGGATCAGACTCCGTCGTACGTGCTGGCATTGCGTTCCAACGGTCTCGTGACCGCCTGGGGAACAACGGGCGCCGCGGGAGTGACGAATGTCCCTCCGGCCGTGTCAAACGCGGTTGCGGTCGCAGCCGGCCCATTCTATGCGCTGGCGCTCGTGTCCGATGGTTCACCGGTGATTGTCCGTGAACCGGTGGGCGGCACGGCGTTTTCCGGCAGTCAATTCAAACTGAGCGCGAACGTTTCCAGCCCCACACCACTGACGTACGCGTGGACCCTCAATGGAAGCGATATCCCGGGCGCGACGAACTCGAGCTGCGTGATTTCCAATGCGCAACCCGGCGACGCCGGCGTGTATCAATTGACCGTTGTGAATGCCACGGGCAGCGCCACCAGTGTGCCCGTGCCGGTGACGGTTATCGATGGCGCACCGGCTCTGTTGGCTTTCCCCCCGGGCGCCAATCGCCCCTACGTTGGCAGCCCATTCACGTTGAGCTCGGTTGTCATTGGCTCCCGGCCCATGCAATTCCAATGGCGGCTCGATGGCCAGGACTTGCCGGACAGAACCAATGCGGATCTGTTCTTCAGCCGCCTGCGCGGGACGAACGGCGGCGGCTACAGCCTCGTGGCCAGCAACAGTTTTGGCGCTGTCACCAGTTCCGTTGCCCTGGTGGCGCCCGTGTCGGTGGTCGGTTGGGGGAGCAGTGGTTATAACTCGACCAATCCGCCCGCTAATCTCACCAATGCCGTCGCCCTCACGATCAATGGCGAGCTGGCCGCGGCGTTGCGTGCCGATGGCACCGTGGTGACTTGGGGGATGCTGGGCTCCAATGTGCCGCCTTATCTTTCCAATGTCGTGGAAATCGCCAGCGGCTCTCCCGCTTTTTATGCTTTGAAAGCAGACGGAACGGTCCGTGGGATGAATCTCTTTGGCACATCCTCCAATGCCTTGGCGACGCTTTCGAATGTTGTCTCCATCGAGGGCGACTCTGGTGGCTGCACAGTCCTTAATGCCGACGGCACGGTGGAAAGGGTTTTCGGCAGCGGCACGATAAATACCTATTCCGGGTTCTCTAACGTAGTGGAAATAGTGCGGGCGAATGAAAGCTTTGCCGCCGTGCGCGCCGATGGCACGGTTACCAGCCTCTCCAATATCCAATTGCCCGGTTCGGCGGCGGGCGCCCTCTCCAACGTCTATGATATCGAGTTCGATCGTTCCTGGGGCGGGGCGCTGAAACGGGATCGGACGCTTCAAAGTTGGGGCGACTTTTTTGGGGCAATCACCAATCGCTCCAACATGATCGGGGTTTGCGAGAATGCGGGCATTCGTTCTGATGGCACCGTGGTTGGTTGGGCTTGGACGCCCAACTCGCCGGGTTTGACGAACGTGCCCGTGCGGTTGGCCAATGTGGCGGCGGTGGATGGCTCCCTGGTCGCAACGCTGGCGCTGATGGTCGCGCGCGATTTTCAACCGTTGCTGTTGCCGGATGCGCTGAATACCACCGCGCTCGTCGTCAGCTCGCGCGGCGCTCCGCGATGGTATGCGGAGACGAATGTGACTCACGACGGACTGCACGCGGCGCAAAGCGCGGAGATTGGAAATAACACGGCGTCGTCGATGCGCCTGTGGGTCGCGGGCCCGGTGACGGTGAGTTTCTGGTGGAAAGTGTCCTCGGAAACGAACCACGATTTTCTCAAGTTCTCTGCCCGTGGTGTGGTGCTCACGAACATATCGGGTGAAACGGACTGGCAACAGTGCACGGTCGCGATACCGCCAGGAAACCAAATTCTCCAATGGACCTACTCGAAGGACGCGGGCGGCAGCGCCGGGCAGGATGCCGGTTGGGTGGATCAACTCGTCATCACGCCGATTGCGCCGTCGATTATCACGCAGCCCGTCGACGCAAATATTTCGGGCGGTTCCAACGTGACCTTCACGTTCACTGTCACGGCCACGGGGACGCCACCGCTGGCATATCAGTGGAGAAAAGATGGAAACACTTTGACGAACGGTCCGTCGGCCAGTTATTCCCTGTTCAATGTCACGCGCACCAATTCGGGTGGCTACAGCGTGGTTGTAACCAATGCGGCAGGGAGCGTGACAAGCAGTAATGCAACATTGCTGGTTCGCGTGCCGCAATTGCTCTCTGCGCCGATATTGCAGCCGGACGGCACGATTACATTCATTTCCTCCGATTCGGACGGTAGCGCCCTGTCCGCCTCCGACGTGAGCCATCTCCAGGTGCAGGTTACTTCCAATCTCGTGGATTGGGTGACGATACCCGGAGCTCTGACGCTGCAGGACGGAATGCTGCAATTGCAGGACCCCGGCGCTACCAACGCGCCGTCGCGCTATTATCGGATCCTCGAAACGTGGTGAGAGGACGATAAAACTTTTTTTGCGATGGCAATGTTGTCCGCGCTCGTGACGAAGCATACGTCGTTTGTCGTATTCTGAAACCGCCTCTGGCCGTTACAATGCGCCCATCCATATGAAACGCGCCTTGCTGCTTCTTGCCGGAATATTGCTTTTGAACGTGACCGCCTTTTCCCAAGACACAAACTTTTGGATTTTTCTGTGCTTTGGGCAATCGAACATGGAGGGATACCCCGGGATTCAAGAGGAAGATAAAGGCCCCGTGGATGATCGTTTTCAAATGTTCGCCGCGGTCGATTTCCCGAGGCAGGAAAGAAAAATGGGCCACTGGTATCCGGCCGTTCCTCCCTTGTGCCGCCCGAACTCCGGCCTCTGCCCCGCGGATTTTTTTGGCCGCACGCTCGTCTCCCGTCTTCCGCCCAACATCAAAGTGGGGGTGTTGAATGTTGCCGTGGCGGGATGCAAAATTGAAATGTTCGATAAAGACAATTTTCAAAACGAGGTCGCGAAGGCGCCGCCGTGGATGGCAAACATCGTTAAAGCCTACGGCGGCAATCCCTACCAACGACTTGTCGACATGGCGAAACTGGCTCAGCAGGATGGGGTCATCAAAGGAATCCTGTTGCACCAGGGCGAGTCCAACACGAACGACAAGGAATGGCCGAACAAGGTCAAAGGCATTTACGAGAATCTGCTGAGGGATTTGAATTTGAAGGCCGGGGATGTGCCACTGATTGCCGGCGAAGTGGTGCCCGCCGACCAGAAAGGCGCGTGTGCCAGCATGAATGGCATCATCGATGACCTGCCGAAGACCATCCCGACCGCGCATGTGGTATCCTCCACGAACTGCGTCGCTCGCGCCGATCATTTGCATTTCACTCCCGCGGGTTATCGCGAGTTGGGAACGCGTTACGCAAACACGACGCTGCCCCTGCTCGGCATCCGAAAGACTGATACGCAATAGAAAATGAAAATCTCCCGACGTGATTTTGTCAGAACGACAATTGCCGGCACCGCCGGATTTTGCGCGGGCGTCTACCGCACTCGTTCTCAAGCCGTCGAACTTCCGGCAAATTTGCCCGAGGAAGACGGCTACAAGCT
>Ga0070681_10005425_pt1 | contig 12318 bp, 10 predicted proteins | sample KBSC83BmetaG_FD_65650 | JGI IMG/M metagenome (GOLD analysis project Ga0070681, IMG submission 65650) | Corn rhizosphere microbial communities from Kellogg Biological Station, Michigan, USA - KBS C8-3B metaG | ecosystem: Host-associated > Plants > Roots > Rhizosphere | place: USA: Michigan...
GCGGTAGCGGCTGAGCCCGTCCACAAAGGCGTTGCGCGCCTGGATAAGGGTGCTTTGGGCGTCGACCAGTTCCAGTATAGTAGCCTCCCCGGCTTGATACCGCAAGGCGTTCAGGCGCAGGCTTTCTGAGGCGAGGTCGACTGAGTGTTGTAGAGAATCGACCTGCTCGCGGGCGGTTTGGGCTTCTGCGTAAAATCCCTGCAGATTCCGGATCAGCGTGCGTTGCGTGGCACTCAATTCCACGCTGGCCTGATTGCGTTTGAGCACCGCCTGGCGGACTTTACTGCTGCGCGATCCCCAGTCCCACACGGGCAGGTTCAGCGAAACGGTTAAGAAGTAGCCCAGGTTGGGCACGGGTCCTTTTTGCGGGTCGGCCGCTACGGTGCTGTGTAGGGCGAAGGCGTTGGCTTCGATACCGTAGGCGAGATCGGCTGTGAGAGAGGGAAGGTAAGCTTGCCGTGCGAGCTTGACGTCGAGCCCAGCGCCGCGTAGGGCTGAGTTCGCTGCCTGCAGATCGGGATTTTGGCGCTCGGCCATGGTTTGGATTTCGGTGAGGGCGGGGAGCGAGGGGGCGAGCGCTAGGTCGTCCACCAGGTTGAAGTTTTGGTTAAAGTCCTGGAAAAGCATCACCGCCAGGTCCAGGCGCGCGTTGTCCATGGCGAGTTTGGCTTCGCGGAAGGCTTGGTCCTGGGCGGCGACTTGCAGTTCGGCTTTGACGGTGTCGCTTTTCGCCACCTCGCCTCCGCGTTCCAAATTCTGGCTGATATCGAAGTAGCGCTTGGCCTCATCCAGAGCCTGCTGAGCCGTGGCGTATTTGCGCTGGGCCGAGAGGAGCGCGTAATAGGCACGGGTCACGGTTACCGCCAAGCCGCGGCGAGTGATTTCCAATCTCGCTCTGGCGGCTACCTCGGCCTCCTCGGCGCGCCTGATGCCGGTCCTGGTCGCGGCTGCGGTGAAATCCTGATGGACCACGGCCCATTCCCGATAGACGTGCACGCCATCGTTGGTGACGAAGCGTCCGCTGGCGAAGACGCCATTGCCTTGGGTGCCGAGATAGTCCGATTTTACAGATAAGGAGGGACGGGTGGCTGCGCGCGCCTGCTGGATGTCTTCATGGGCCGCGTTGGCATCGCTTACGGCGGCGAGCAATTGCGGAACGTTGGTTTGGGCGCGCGCCAACGCATCCTGCAGAGTCAAGGTCAGCGGCGCGTTGGACTGCCCGGCGGCAAGTTCCGCGAGCGAACCGGCACACAGGCACAAATATATTTTTAAGGTCATGGGCCTCATCTCACTATTCAACCATCCCATTCTTAAGAATCGCTGAAAATGGTCATTCAGCTAATCTTAAGCTTGTGTCAGTATCTTATCTGTTGGGATAGCATATCCCCAAAGGAGCGGATGTCATGAAGAAATTTCTGCTGGTGATGCTGGCGAGCGCCGCTCTGGCCGCACCGCCGGCTTACAAGGTGATCGACAAAATCAAGATTGGGGGCGCGGGACGCTGGGACTACTCCTACGTCGACACAGCGAATCACCGCCTGTACGTATCGCACGGCACGCAGACCGAGGTGATCGACACGGCCACCGACAAACTTGTCGGCACCATTCCGGGAACCAACGGCGTGCATGGGATCGCCATCGCCGGGGATCTGGGCAAGGGCTTCACTAGTGACGGCGGGGACAACGACGTGACGGTTTTCGATTTGAAGACGCTGATGGTCACGGGAAAGATCAAGACCGGGCAGAATCCGGACGCCATCATTTACGAACCGGTGTCGCACCGCATCTTCACGTTCAATGGGCGCAGCGCTGATTCGACGGCGATCGATGCCAAGACTGGCAACGTCATCACCGCTTCGATTCCTGTTGGCGGCAAGCCGGAGTTTGCGCAGATCGATGGCAAGGGGCATATCTACGCCAACATCGAAGATAAGAACGAGATCATCGAAGTTGACGCGAAGAATGCACTGGTGGCCAAGCGCTATTCGATTGCGCCTTGTGACAGTCCCAGCGGGCTGGTGATTGATCCCAAGGGGCGGTTGTATTCGGTGTGCGAGAACAAGCTCATGATTGTGAGCGATCCGGCTGCGGGCAAGGTGCTGGCGACGGTTCCCGTCGGCGCGGGAGACGACGGTGTTGCCTTCGACGATGGTTATGCGTTCGCCGCCAACGGCGCTGACGGCACGATCACGATGGTGGGCGAAACGTCGCCTGGGAAATTCGAAGCGGTGGCGACCATACCCTCACAGCGCAGCGCGCGCACTATCGCATCCGATTCGAAGGCGCATAAGTTGTATTTGCCGGGCGCGGAGTTCGGTCCGCCGCCTGCGGGTAGTGAAGGCAAGAAGGGGCGTCCGCCGGTGATTCCGGATAGCTTTATGGTGATGGTGGTGGGGCGTTAGCGCGCCGGCTTGGGCTGTTGCATCCTCACCCGCTTACATTGGGGGCACTTCCACTTGCGCTTCTTGTGGTAAATGTGCCCCTTTACCTCTTTCATAGGGACTTTGCAGCGCTGGCAGGTCATTCAAGTCGCTTCGCAGTGCGCAAACGCCATCCGCATGACGAATCCGGGCGTTGACGCTATCCTATGAAAGTATCTACCCATGAGTACCAACAATTTATTGTCGCCCGTTGAAGATTTGACTGTGCCCTTTGATCGGGAGGGGCTCGAAGACATTGGCTACATGACCTGCATGACGCTGGTGCTGCTGGGCAACTACGCGCAGACCGGGCACTTCGGCGGGCCGCTCGCTTACACGCCTTATAACGTCGCCGTTCATCTGGCGGGGCCGGGGCTGGGCGGGCTGCGTTACGACATTCGGCGGCCCAAGCATCCTTACAGCGACAAGTTCATGCTGGCGGGCGGGCACTGTGTTCCTACTTGCTACGCGCTGTGGATGATCATGAGCCAAGCGATGGAGCGCAAGTTCAAAGCTACGGGCGACAAGCGTTATTACGTAGATCCCAAGGTGGCGATTCTGCCCGTCGACGCGATTGGTTTCCGGCGCGGCGCAGGGCCGATGAAGACGATTCTGCAAGAGAACGGGCTGGTGGATCATCCGCTGTTTGCGCAGGCGAAGGCGCGCGGGATCAAGGCGCTGGCGGGGCACGCGGAGAGCATCGACGTCACCAACGATGTGAACGGCGGGCCGTCCGGAGTCGGCGTCGCGACGGCGGCTGGCAAGGCGGCATTCTGGGACATGGTGGGGGCTCCGGGATCGCCAAAGGTTATCGCGTTTGAAGGCGAGTTCGCGATGACGGAGGGCCACGCCCAGGAATTGAAGACGCAGGCGCTGGCGATGAAGGTGGGCAAGCGGCTGCGTGTGATGCTGTCGGACAACAATGCGGGCATCGACGACGTGCTGCTGGGCGGCGTGATCGACGGCAAGTACGATGCGTACCGGCTGATCGATCAGTGGACTTCTTACGGGTGGAACGTCTTCACTGTTGATGACGGCAACGATTACGGGCAGGTGGTGGCGGCGCTGAAGACGATGGAAGAGTGGGATGAGCGCGACCGGCGTCCCATGATTCTGATCGGCAAGACTACCAAGGGATATTGGCCGCGCGCGGTGGCGGGCAAGATTCCGGGCGCTGGTCCGCAGGTGATCGGGTATCAGAGCCATCCTTACGCGATGAAGATGAACTCGGATTATTTCGTCGCGCTGGCGAAGACTTTCGAGGAGCATTACGGGGTGGAGTTCGCGGGCATTCGCAAGGGCGCAGTCACTGACACTCGCGAGCGGCTGATTCAGTTCAAGACCAACATCGACATGGTGATGTCGCTGCTTGACCGCAACGGGCTGGGCGACTGGCTGGCGGACAGGCTGGTGGAAATCGGCGACACGGTCAAAGATGAAACGCCGCTGTATTTCGACGCGAAGAATAATCCGTTCCAGGATGAACGGCTGCGGGTTGCCAATTTGCCTGTCGAGCCGCAGACGGTTACAGTCAGCAATCGTTTATCGGGCGCGCAGAAGCAGGCGGCGATTGTGCTGTTCCGCAAGCCTGGTGAAGTGGCGGGGACGCGGCGCTGCATCTCGGAAATCATCAAGTGGATGAATTACGTCACTGACAATCGGTTCATCACACTGGCGGCGGATCTCTCGGATTCGATTAACGTCGAGCATGGCGCGCTGTGGGGACATTACGATCCGGAAACCAATCCGCTGGGCACGCGCATCAAGGCGGCGATTCAGGAAGCGGGCAACGTTTCTACGGCGATTGGAATTGTCAGCCAGAGCACCAGCGTCGATCCGGCGAAGTTCTCGGGCATGTGGGCGCTAAGCGGAACTTATGGCGCGTTTACGCCGCTGATGTATACGCCGGCGCGCGTGTTCAGCCAGCAGACGCAGGACAGCAAGTTCCGCATGGGAGTGCTGCATATTCTGGCGGGGCACTCGGGGCCGGAGACGGCGGCGGACGGGCGCACGCACTTCGGCATTTTCGCCACGCAGGTGTGGAAGCTGTTCCCGCGCGGGCAGACGATTCACTTGAATTTCTGGGATTACAACGATGTGGCTCCTGGGTACTTCGCGGCGGCTGAAATCGCGGCGCGGGATCCCAAGGTGGGCATCATCAGCATTGAAGTCGCGCGGCCGGATTTCCCGGTGGCGGATCGTTCGAAGTTCGCCGATACGGATCTGCGCGCCGCGGCGAAGGGGCTGTACGTCATTCGCGATTTCGCGCCGGGGCCGCGTCACGGCTATGTGATCTCGCAAGGGTCGAGTTCGACGGTGAACTTGGTCAACCAGTTGCCGAAGCTGAACGAGGCCGGCATCAACGTGAAAGTGATCGCTGCGATCAGCGAAGAGTTGTTCGACCGGCAACCGGAAGCGTATCGCAATTCGGTGCTGCCGCCGGAAGCTTATTACGACGCCATGGTGGTGTCGACGGGAACGCGGCGCGTATGGCCGGTCCGCAATCTGGGGCCACTGACGGACGACTATTCGCTCACCTCGGATTGGGACAATCAATGGCTGACGGGTGGGCTCGAGCCGGACGTGATCGCGGAGGCGCATCTCGACGCAGGTACGATCTTCACGGGAATTCAGCGATTCGCCCAGGATCACGATCAACGTATTGCGAAACAACGCACACTGCTCGGCGCGTAGTCGTTCGCGCTGATATACTCTGGCCATGCGTGAATTGCTAGTGGTTCTCGCAACGGTTTCGCTATCCTCGCGCGCGCAGGGCCTTATCGAGTTACCTCCGCCGGAGTTGGATCAAGCGGTGAGGCAAAACCCGCGGCACTTCGCCGATCGTGTTGCGGTTTTTCCGGCCAGTGTAGATCGAATTGAAGCTGACTTATTCCGATGAAGCTCGCGTTGCGGGATTAGAAGGCACCGTACGGCTCACGGCAGTGATCGCCCCGGACGGGACGGGTAGCGACGTTGAGATCCTGAAACCGTTGGGACTTGGCTTGGATGAAAAAGCTATGGAAGCTACAAAGCAGGGGCATAGCGGAGTGCCGGCGCCATCGACTTCTTATCTGCATGCTGATTTTACGCTTCCTCAAAAGGGATCGCGCTGGCACCTTGTGGGCGTGGCCTTTGTTCCGCCGGAAGGGGCTTCGCGGCCACGGTTTTCCGCTACTGTGTATCCGCCCGGCGCCGGTCTTTCCGGAGGTCCTGCGGTTGAGCCTGTGACTGCCCATTGCGTAGTTGGGGCTTACCTGGGGTGCGCCGAATATTGAGGCGAGCAGGCTCGCGCAACTGCGCACTACGATCGAACGCCAAGTCCCACTTTTTCTGCGGCCGTGACCTCACTTCTTGGGCGGGGCTGGGGGCGGGCCTGGTGTGTTCAAGAAGTCGTCGAAGTTCACGTTGTTCGACGGCGGAGCTACTACGGCGGCGCGGGTGGTGGTGAAGCCGATCAGGCGGCCCATGAAGATAACCGCGATCCATAGGGCGATCGACAGGACACCGACAACCCGGCCCAACGGGGGCGCTGAAGGGGCTTTATCCCAACTGTCGACTTTGCGGCCAAGGGTGAGTTCGAACACTCCCATGTTGATGCCGGCGAGCACTAGCAACAGCATCTTCGTACGGAAATAGAAGTTGTGATAGTAGACGGTGGCGTTGGTGATGAACATCAACGCGCCAGTCAGGCCGGTCAGAACGAAGGCGGCCCAGGTCCACTTCAGGATGTCGGAATACATGCGCTTGAAGGAGCGCTGGCTCGACGCTAGTCCGATTAAACGCAGATCGATGATGGCGATGGTGCCGAAGACTAACGCCAGGCCGATGACGTGGGTGGCTTCGAGCAACGGGAATATGAAAAGCGAATCGCGGATCTTGGTGGCCAGGCCGGTGGCCTCGAGTGCTTTTAGAAATGCTGCGATATTCACTTAGCTTCAGGCCTTTGTCGCGGGCGACCACGAGCCCCACACGTGGTCGTAGGCGATCAGGCGTCCCAGAATAATGATGCAGGCCCAGATCAGGAAGGTCGCTAGTGCGAGCCACTTGATGGGTTGGCGGTCGGCGCGGAGCTTGCGCTGAAAATTGACTGCGATCACGGTGCTAAGCGCCACTAAAAACATCTTTAGCCAAAACGAAAAGGTGACCAGTTCACGCACCGGCTCGCCGATCACCATGAGGATTCCGGTGGCCAGCAGCAAGTACAGCGCGGACGTAACCCAGGGGGCGAAGCGGTTGCTGGTTTGGCGCAGCGTTTGGTCCATGCCGGCCCAACCCAGGATGCGCAGATTGATCATCAGCACGGAGCCGAGCACTACTGCGATCCCCACAATGTGAATGGATTGGATCAGCGGGATGATCCAATCATTGTGATTTTGGATGTAGACACTGGGGGCGGTCGTCGACAGCCACTCGGCAAAGCGATTCAAAATGAAACTTCCTGTACTAGAAAGTGGTGGCGCCTAGAAGCTCACTGCCTTGCACGGTGTCGCAGGTCTTGCCGGGAGAGGGCGGTGTCTTCCACGGGCACTTGGCGATGGCGCTGGCGCCGACGCGCGAACCGAAGTTGCTGCCGTCGCGCAGAGGATTGATCTTCACGCTGAAGATGGTGCCGGCGGGGAAAGAGGCGGCGGTAATGCCTTGTTGCGCCACGGCGGCGGCTCCGGCCATCTCAACGCCCCAATCGACATTCTTGCCGTCTTTATCCTTGACCAGTTTGCCGTCAGGTCCGATCACGTAGAAGTGCAGCTCGGCGTGGTTGGCCTGGGCGACGAACTGATAAGCGACGCCGGTCAGCACCACAGTTTTGTTCTGATCGTACATGGCGAAGGAGTGGTGCGCCAAAAGCGGCAATGCGAGGAGTCCCGCGAACGCACAAATTGTGATGAATGATTTTTTCATGGTCGTTGTTCCTTTTTATTTGAATATGTCGAGGACGTCCTGGGGCAGCGTGTTCTGCGGCTTGTCCCAACCCTCTTCAAAAAACTTTTCCCAGTTTTGCGCCCACGGACGGCCGTAATAATCGATGTAACGGGGGTCCGCCTTAGTGAGCTGAGTGGGCCTTCCGTTGGTGTTGCGGAGATTGCTCAGGCACTCAATGTAAGTATAGCGGTGAGTGGGATCTTCAGGCCCGGCCACGCGGACGTAACGATAGGTAGCGCGCAGAGGCACGACGAAGGCTTCGGGATCGTAAAACACGGTCTCGTGGTCGAGTCCGATGAACTTGCCGCTGGCGTCGAGGGCGGGCTTGAAGATTTCCACCGTCTCGATCTTGCCGCTGAATTCGAACATGGAGTGAGAGAGCGTCCAGGCTTGCACGTTGGCGGTCCAGGTGATCAGCGAAGTGCCGTCCCAGAAGCCGACAGTCTCGCCATACCACTGTGGAACCTTCTGCACATGCTGCTTACCGATCAGAACCTGGCGCAGGAAGTTGGCTGCGATACCGGAGAGGAACTGGACGTTCCAAGGCGTCACGGTGAGCTGGAAATTTCCACCTTGCGAGGCTTGCGACCACCAGCGCACGAAACCTTCCGGATAGCAGAAGGACGCTTCCCACTGCGGCGCGTTGTCGACGGCCTCGTGGTAGTTCATCTGCACCATGCGCTTTTGATATTCCGGGGTCAGCAGCGACAGGATGGTGGGGACTTGGTTGACGGTGCCCCAGATCCACTCGGCGCCGTGGTCGGCTGCCTGGTTGCGCGTGTAGTAGCCATCCCAATCTGGCGTAGTGGCTTTCGTGTAGACGGTGGGTCCGCCTTTGGCCTTCGCGGCGGCCATCAGGGCTTCGTAGTGTTCCTTGGCGGTCTTATAAGGGTACGGGCTGACGATCTTTTCGCGTGGATAATCCGCCGCGCAATCGCTCCACGCGGCTGAGTTCGGGGGCTTGTCGCCGATGCGGTGCGAGGTCCAGATATCGGTCAACTGGCGCGGGGTGTTGCAGCGGAAATAGCGCTGGTCCTTCCACAGGGCCTGATCTTTATAGAAATTCTTAGACGTGAATAAATCGTTGGGCAAGGCCTGCATTCCGGGAGGCGGTCCCGCGAAGGTCGGTGTGTTTCGCCCGCCTAGACCGCGTGGCCCCTGCTGGTTTTGCGCCTGCGCTGGCTGTTGTCCGAAAGCGGGCGCGAGCAGCGCCGGTAAGGCCAACAGAAGAATTAGTGCTCTACCTCTCATGTAATCTCACACTCCCACCCAAAGTCGGCTGAACTGTAATTTCAGTTACGCGGGAATAATGATAGCGTGGTTGGCCGAAAGCTGGCAACTGTCGGAATGCATAGTGTTTCGCCCATCGCAAAATTTTGGGGCTGCGCGCGTGATGAGCGACAATTGTCGGGAGAGACGTTCATGAAAATCTACTTTTGGGTGCTCCTGGCAGGGGTGGTGATGATGGGAATGGGGTGCGCGCCGAAGCCTCCGGAACTGCTGAAAACCGCGACTATTAAGGACATTATGGATTCGATGGTGGATCCCAATGGGGACTTCATATTTGAATCCGTGCAGCAAATTGCGGACGAGAAGGGGGTGCGGGAAAAGGCGCCCAAGACGGATGAGGAATGGGAGGAGGTCCGGCACCATCTCTTCGTGCTGCTGGAAGCGCCGAATTTGCTGGTGATGGAAGGGCGCGAGATTGCGCGGCCGGAGGACCATTCGCGGAATCCGCAAGTGGAGAATGAGCCGGAGGCGGTTCGCAAGCTGGTGGCGGCGGATCGGCCGGCTTTCATCCGACGTGCGCGCCGGTTGCAGGACGCGGCGGCAGTGGCGATGGAGGCGGTGAACGCAAAGGACAAGGACAAGTTATTTAAAGCGATTACCGGGATCGACAAGGCCTGCGAGAGTTGCCATTTGCACTACTGGTATCCGAACGATCAGCGGGCGCAGCAGGCGGCTCGCGAGGAAGGGATTACGGATTAAGCGGCGGCCTTATTTAGCGCGGCCCTTTAGGCCTTGAGCCAGCACGGGCAGTTTGTAGATGGTCGCGGCGGTTTGTTGCGGACCTTGGCGGATGGGCTGGCCGTTTTCATCGTCCGCGCCGCTGCCGACGATGTAGAGGGTCTTCTTGCCAGGGCCGGCGAAGGTGACGCTGATGACGCCGCGTGGGGTTGGAATCACACCCAGATACTTTCCGGTTTTGTCGAAGACTTGCAGGCCGGGGTTGGACGTCACGTAGAGGCGGCCTTCGGTATCGACCACCGTGCCGTCGCCATTGCTGCCTGCCGGGAGCGTTGCGAAATCGCGGCGGTTGGTGAGCATGCCGGGTCCTTGCACGTCGAAAGCGACCAGCGAGCCGCCGTTGGTTACATACAGCGTCTTCTCGTCGGGGCTGAAGACGATGCCGTTGGTACGCAGGTTCTCCGCCACCACCGTGACGCCTTTCGGGCCTGCGTAATACAGGCAGCCCGACGTGAAATACGCGCCGCCCTGGTTGTCGGCGGTGAGGTCGTTGGGGCGCACCGTCAGCGTCGAGCCGTCGGACCACTTGTCGGCGATGGTTTTGCGTTCCGGCGAGAGCAGGGTGATGGCGTTCACGATCGCGTCGCGGTCGGGCTTGGTCGATCCTTGACGCTCGGTGCGATGCGCGCCATAGAGGCGGCCTTTCTGGTCCATCGAGATCGAGCCGATGCCTTTGGCATTCGCCACGTGCACCGAGGTCTTGCCGTCCTTGTCGATCTTCAGAACGGTGTCGTAGTCTTCCTGCGCTACGAGCACGCTGCCGTCTTTCAAGGGGATGATGCCGTCGGCGCTGTTGCCGGCCTGCTGCCAGACTTTGGACCACTTGCCGCCGGCGGCGACGACGCCAGGGATCGCGTTGATGGTCAAGTCTCGTGGAGGAGGTTGCGCAGCTAGACCTCGACCTTGACCACGTCCGCCAGCACCTGGAGCGGCCTCCTGCGCGGATGGGATACAGGGGGACTGGCCGAATAGGATCGCTGACGCGGTGAGCCAGGATGAAATTAGGATTACGGTTTTAGATTTCAATTTGCCTCCGGGGAAGTATGATAGCCAACAATACAGTGTATGCCGGATGCGACCAGTCAGTAATGGTAGCGGCAACAAACGCGCATAAGTTAAATTTCCAGCTTCTCCAGGACAGCTTCAAGAGGAAGTCCGTCTTGGCGACGTGCTGCAGAAAGCAGCCGCTGCTTCATCGTCTCCGACTTCAGGAGGTATGTAGTTTCGCGCTCGGAAACGATCTCTCGCCACAGTCCGATGGGAATGATTACGGCGGTAGTTTCTCCGCCTTCGTTGAAAGACGATCTTAATGTCCGGGTCCCGCACAACTTCAGTTTATCTCTAGAGAGTTGGGACACCTGCGCTCTGATGTGACTAACGCCCCTGCGGTCCGCCATCCCCTTCGGATCCGCCGTCGATTCTGCGGCCGTCGGGGAGCGTCACGCGGCGGGCGTCGACTAGGTGCGAGCCGTCTTTCGCGAGGTAGCCGTCGACTACGATTTTGTCGCCGAGTTTGATGTCGCCGCGTTTGAAACCGCGGCGGGAGAGGGCGCCGGGGCCTCCGCCTTCGCAGCCCCAGTTGACGACGTTGCCTTTGTCATCGGTGACGTCGATGTAGAAATAGGAATGCGGGTTGGTCCACTCAATCTTGGTAAGGACGCCTTGCAAGCGCACGGGCTTGTTGCCGTCGAACTCCGCTGCAAATGAGTGATGGGCCCACATCGGCACGGCTGCGGCTAGCAAAGCTACTGCCGCGAACAATCCGGCTTGTTTCGATTTCGACATGCTGCGCCTCCTCGACTGACTTCTTAGCTATAGAATAATACTGCATGGACGTCCTTCACACGACCCCCCGCGGCATGCTGGCTTTGCTGGCGCTGCTGTGCTTGCCGGTTTTCGGGCAGGAGATGACGGCGCCGGAGCCTTCCGGGCCGTCGAAACCCGCGCCGCGCTTGGCGGACGGGCATCCGGATTTCAGCGGCTATTGGAAGGGGCAGCGCGGCATGGTCCCGGGCGGCAACATCGCCAAAGATCTGCCGGGTTTGAAATTGCCGCTGACGCCTGCGGGCGAGGCTGCTTGGAAGCATAACGTCACGGCGACGGTCGATCCAGAGGCGTTGTGCATCCTGGGGGGCATTCCGCGCCACAACGCTAGCGGGCTGCCTTTCGAAATCGTGCACGGCGCCAAGAAGGTGGTGTTTCTTTACTGGTACAGTTACTACCGCTTGATCCCGATTGACGCTTCGCGCAAGCACTCTGAAGATCCTGATCCTTCGTTCTTCGGCGAGGAGTTGGGGCGCTGGGAAGGGAACACGCTGGTGATCGATTCGGTCGGGTTCAAGGACACGCAGGTGTGGGCGGATGAGAATGGCAGTCCGCATAGCGACGCGCTGCATGTGGTCGAGCGCTGGACGCGGCCGGATGCGGATCACATCCATGTCGAGACGCTGATCGAGGACCCGAAGTTCTACACGCGTCCGTTCACTTATTCGCGAACCTGGATCGCCGGCAAGCCCGACGAAGAAGTTCACGAATATTCGTGCAGCGAGAACAACGTCGACCGCGATCACTTGGGATTTGGCCCTGGTCCGATTCGCAAGGACGGGACTCGTGGCTATGAGAATCCCGCGCCGCTGCCGCCGCCGCTCCCCGCGCCCGCTAAGAAATAGCTCACAGGAGAAGTCATCATGATCCGGTATTTGAAGAGCGGGCAGTCCGCTGCGACCAAGGCTGCGAGCGATTCGCAGGTGCGCCACACGGTGGAGGCGATTCTCTCAGACATCGCGGAGCACGGCGAGTCGGCCATGCGGCAATACTCTGAGAAATTCGACAAGTGGTCGCCGGCTTCGTTCCGGCTCTCCGACAGCGAGATCGAGGATTGCGTGCGTGCGCTGCCGCGTCAGGTGGTCGATGATATTAAGTTTGCGCAGACGCAGATTCGCAATTTCGC
>Ga0070681_10005426_pt1 | contig 12318 bp, 8 predicted proteins | sample KBSC83BmetaG_FD_65650 | JGI IMG/M metagenome (GOLD analysis project Ga0070681, IMG submission 65650) | Corn rhizosphere microbial communities from Kellogg Biological Station, Michigan, USA - KBS C8-3B metaG | ecosystem: Host-associated > Plants > Roots > Rhizosphere | place: USA: Michigan...
CCGGCGCTGCGCATGATCTGCGAGCGCGAGGAGGAGATCCAGGCCTTCACGGCGCAGGAGTACTGGACACTCGAGGGCGAGGGCGCGCACGACGGCCAGGCCTTCCCCCTCAAGCTCCTCGAGTTCCGCGGCCAGAAGGTCGAGCAGTTCAGCTTCACCAGCGAGGCGCAGGCGCGCGAAGTGGAGCGTGCCGTGCTGGCCGCGGCCGGCGCCGCCGGCGGCGCGCCGGGCGCGCTCAAGGTGCTGGCGATCGACCGCAAGCAGCGCCGCCGCAACCCCGCCCCGCCCTTCACCACTTCGACGCTGCAGCAGGAGGCCGCGCGCAAGCTCGGTTTCAACGCGCGCCGCACCATGCGCGTGGCGCAGCAGCTGTACGAGGGGCAGGACATCGGCGAGGGCAGCGTCGGCCTCATCACCTACATGCGCACCGACTCGGTGTCGCTGGCGGCGGAAGCGGTGACCGAGATCCGCGCGGTCGCCGCCAGACTGTACGGCCAGGCGGAAGTGGCCGACGAGCCGCGCATCTACAAGACCAAGTCGAAGAATGCCCAGGAGGCGCACGAGGCCATCCGCCCGACCTCGGCGGCGATCACCCCCGCCGACGTCGAGGGCAAGATCGAGGACGACCTCTACAAGCTGTACGCGCTCATCTGGAAGCGCGCGGTCGCCTCGCAGATGAGCCACGCCGTGTTCGATACCGTGGCGGTGGACCTGCTGGCCGGTGCCGACGGCGCGCAGCGCCACCTGCTGCGCGCCAACGGCTCGACGCTGGTGAAGGCGGGCTACATCTCGGTGTACCAGGAGGACAGCGACGACGCCAAGGTCGACGACGCGGATCACGTGCTGCCGCCGATGCAGGAAGGCGCGGCGGTGAGCCTCAATTCGCTGCTCGCCTCGCAGCACTTCACCGAGCCGCCGCCGCGTTACAGCGAGGCCTCGCTGGTGAAGGCGCTGGAGGAGCACGGCATCGGCCGCCCCTCGACCTATGCCGCCATCATCTCCACCCTGCAGGACCGCGAGTACGTCGAGATGGACAGCCGGCGCTTCGTGCCGACCGACATCGGCAAGATCGTCAACCGCTTCCTCACCCACCACTTCCACCGCTACGTCGAGTACGGCTTCACCGCGGCCATGGAAGACGAGCTGGACGCGGTGTCGCGCGGCGAGGAGGACTGGACCACGCCGCTGGAGAAGTTCTGGAAGCCGTTCATCCACCAGGTCGACAAGATCGAGCGCACCGTGACGCGCGAGCAGGTGGCGCAGGCGCGCGAGCTCGGCAAGGATCCGGCCACCGGCAAGCCGATCACCGTGCGCATGGGCCGCTTCGGGCCGTTCGTGCAGATCGGCACCAAGGACGACGAGGAGAAGCCGCGCTTCGCCGGCCTGCGCCCGGGGCAGAAGATGGACGCGGTCACCCTCGCCGACGCGATGGAGCTGTTCAAGCTGCCGCGCACCCTCGGCGAGACCGAAGCCGGCGAGACCATCGTCGCCAACGTTGGCCGCTTCGGGCCGTACGTGAAGTACGGCAGCAAGTACGCCTCGCTCAAGGAAGACGATCCCTACACCATCACCCTCGAGCGCGCACGCGAGGTGATCCGCGCCAAGCAGATCGCCGATGCCAACCGCATCATCCAGGACTTCCCGGCGGAAGGGATCCAGGTGCTGAACGGCCGCTACGGGCCGTACATCACGGATAAGAAGAAGAACGCCAAGATCCCCAAGGACCGCGACCCGAAGACCCTGACGCTCGAGCAGTGCCGCGCCATGCTCGCGGCCGCGCCCGAGCGCGGCGGCCGCTTCGGCCGCTGGGGCCGCGGCAAACGCGCCGCCGCCAAGGCCACCGATGGCGCAGCTGCCGGCGACGGCGCGCAGCCAGCCGCGGGCGCCGCGAAGAAGAAGGCCGCGCGCGGCGCGGCACCCGAGGCGACCGCGCCCGCCGCCAAGGCCGCGGCGCCGGCGGCGCGGGAGCGTGCGGCGCTCGCCAAGCCGGCCGCCGCCGGCAAGCCCCCGCCCGTCAGCGCGCACGCACACCCCAAGCCGGCGGTGCACGCCGGCCACAAGCCGCGCGCCGCCGCCAAGGCCAGCGCGCGCAAGAAGCCCACGGCCAAGGCGCGCGCCAAGAGCACCGGCGCGGCCCAGGGCCGTGCCCGCGGGGTGAAGTAGCCGCCGCCATGGGCCGCGCAGGTCTGACTGCCCCCCTGACCGCGCTGGCGCTCAGTGCCTGCGCAGCCACCCCGCCGCCGCCGGCCGCGCCCGTCGACACGACTCCCGTCGCGCCGCTCCCCGGGGGCTGCAGCATCCCGCTCGGCACCGAGTTCTATCCGGCTGACGCACGGCGGCGCGGCGCGAGCGGCGTGGTCACGGTGTCGTTCCGTCTCGATGCCAAGGGTGAGCCGCAGCAGGTGGCGGTGCTGGCCGGGGCGGGCGGCCATTTCGATGCGGCCGCGAGACAGGTGCTGGGGGCCTCGCACTGCCCGCCGGCGGCGGCGGCGGACGGCACGGTGGCGCACTACGTGATCGACATCCAGTTCGTGCTGCTGCCGTGCCGCACGCCCGAGAAGAGCGCGCGCGCCAGCGCCGCCGTCACCGTCTGCGCCAGCCACAAGCGCTAGCCGGCCAGAAACTCCTCGATCGCCTCCACGCAGCCCGGCTCATCGAGCAGCGGCGGATGGCCGCGCTCCGGCACCGTCAGCACCCGCAGCCCCGGCTTGGTGCGCTGCATGCGCTCGAGGGTGGCCGCGCTCAGGACGTCGGAGTGGGCGCCGCGGATCGCGAGCGCCGGCACGTCGGCGAGTGCCCCCCACAGGGGCCACAGGTCGCGCGCCGCGGCCGGGTTGTTGCGCAGCGGCTCGCCGATGAGCGGATCGGCGTCGGGCTCGGGCACGCCGTCGGCGTTGGCGCGGTAGCTTAAGCGCGCGAGCTCCTGCCAGCGCTGCTCGCCCAGGCCCGGCCACGCCGTGCCATAGATGCTGCGCAGCTGCGCGACCGCCTCCGCCCAGCTGCCGACCGGCGCGCTGCGGCCGGCGTAGCGGCGGATGCGCTCCAGGCCCGCCGGATCGATCTCGGGGCCGATGTCGTTGAGCACCATGCGCGCGACGACTCCGGGCGCGGTCACCGCCAGCACGAGGGCCATCAGGCCGCCCATGGAAGTGCCGACGACCGCCACGCGCGTGACGCCCAGGCCCGCGAGCAGCGCCTGCAGGTCGCGCAGGTACACCGGGATCTGGTAGTGGCCGTAGTCGGGGTCGCGCCCGGAGCAGCCACGGCCGCGCACGTCGGGCACGATCACCCGGTAGCGGCGGCTGAGCCGCCCGGCCAGTGAGCCGAAGTCGCGCCCGTTGCGCATCAGTCCGTGCAGGCACAGGACCACGGGCGCATCCGCCGCGGGGCCGCGGTACACGCGGCTGAAGAGCCTGAGGCCGTCGTGACTGTCGAACCGGTACTCGTCCGCCGCCATGCGTAGGTTCCGCCGCTGCCGGTACACATTCTGACCGGCGCAGGGGATCATGTCGCGCCGACCATGAAATACCGCCACAGCTTCCACGCCGGCAACTTCGCGGACGTGCACAAGCACGTGACGCTGCTCGCGCTCATCGCCGCGCTGCAGAAGAAGCCCAAGGGCTTTCTGTACCTCGACACCCACGCCGGGCGCGGCGGCTACGACCTGTCGACGCCGAACGCCGAGGCGGCCGCCGGCGTCACGCGCTTCACCGCCGCCGCACCTGCGGCGGCCGAGCTCGCCGACTACGCACGACAGCTCGCGGCCTGGCACGCGCGTCCCGGGCAGCGCCACGTTTACCCCGGCTCGCCGCTGCTGGCCGCGGCGGCGCTGCGGCCGCAGGACCGGGCGGTGTTCGTCGAGCTGCAGGGCAGCGAAGCGCATGCGCTGGAGGAGGCGCTCACGACGCAGCGCGCGGCCGGCGGCGCGGCGCTGCGCGTGGAGCGCGGCGACGGCTTCGAGCGGCTGCGCGCCCTGCTGCCGCCGCCGGAGCGTCGCGGCCTGGCATTCATCGATCCGCCCTACGAGGAGAGCGGCGGCGACTTCGAGCGCGTCGGCGCCGCGCTGGCCGACGCCCTCAAGCGCTTCGCCACCGGCGTGTTCGCCGCCTGGTACCCGATCAAGGAGCAGCACACCACCGCCGCCTGGCTGGCCGCCTGCGCGCGCGCCCTGCCGGCGCCGGCGCTCGTGAGCGAGATGTGGCTGTACCCGCGCGATTCGCGCGTCGGCCTCAACGGCTCGGGCCTGCTGATCGTCAACGCGCCGTGGCAGCTGGCCGAGCGCATGCGGGAGTGGCTGCCGGAGCTCAAGGACTGCCTGGGGGGCGGCCAGGCGGCGGGCACGGCGGTGCGGATGCTGTCAGAATCCCCGCCATGAGCAGCGCCCTCGACCGCTACGGCGTGGTCGGACACCCGGTGAGCCACAGCCTCTCGCCGTTCATCCACGCCATGTTCGCGCGCGAGACCGGCCAGGCCATGAGCTACCGCCCCTTCGACGTGCGGCCGGAGGACTTCGAGAGGCGCGTGCGCGAGTTCTTCGCCGACGGCGGCCTCGGTCTCAACGTCACCCTGCCGCACAAGGTCGCGGCCGGCGAGCTCGCCGACGAGCTGAGCGAGCGCGCCGCGCACGCCACCTCCGTCAACACGCTCGCGTTCCAGGACGGGCGGCTGCTCGGCGACAACACCGACGGCGCCGGGCTGGTGCGCGACCTGTGCGACAACCTGGGCGTGGTGATCACCAACCGGCGCCTGCTGATCATCGGTGCCGGCGGCGCGACGCGCGGCATCCTCGCGCCGCTGCTCGGTCTGGAGCCCACCGCGGTCGTCATCGCCAACCGCACGCCCGAGCGTGCCGCGGCGCTCGCCGCCGCCTTCACCGATCTCGGCGTCACCCAGGGAGTCGGCTTCGAGGACATCGTCCCCGAGCCCTTCGACGTCATCGTCAACGCCACCTCGGCGAGCCTGTCGGGCGACATCCCGCCGATCCCGGCCGCGGCGATCGGCCCCGACAGCGTCTGCTACGACCTCGCCTATGGCCGCGCGGCGAGTGCCTTCGTGCAGTGGGCCACGCGCCTGGGGTGCGCGCGCGCCGAGCAGGGCCTGGGGATGCTGGTGGAGCAGGCGGCCGAGTCGTTCCGCCTGTGGCGCGGGGTGCGGCCGGCGACCCCCCAGGTGCTGGCGGCGCTGCGCGAGCGCGCCGGCTGAGTGCGCGCCGGCGCGACGCGCCGGTTCAGCGCATGGTGACGAATTCCTCGGCGCTGGTCGGATGGATCGCGACCGTGTCGTCGAAGTCCTGCTTGGTCGCGCCCAGGCGCACCGCCACCGCGAAGCCCTGCAGCATCTCGTCGGCCCCCTCGCCCACCACGTGCAGCCCGACGATGCGTTGCTCGGCGCCGGCCGTGACCAGCTTCATGTGGGTGCGGGGCTTGGCCCGGGTGAGCGCGTGGTACAGCGGCACGAAGCTCGAGCGGTACACCTTGACGTGGGCGGCGCCGTAGCGCTCGCGCGCCGCCTGCTCCGACAGCCCCACCGTGCCGAGCGGCGGATGGCCGAAGATCACCGTCGGGATGTTCTCGTAGTCGAGGTGCCGCCCTTCCTGGCCGCCGAACACGCGGTCGGCGAAGCGCCGCCCGGCGGCGATCGCCACCGGCGTGAGCTGGGCGCGGCCGGTGACGTCGCCGACGGCGTAGATGCCCGGCACGCTGGTCACCTGGTACTTGTCGGTGCGGATGAAGCCCCGCACATCGAGCTGCACGCCGGCCTGCTCCAGCCCCAGGCCCTGCACCGCCGGGCCGCGCCCGATCGCCCACAGCACGCAGTCGAAGGGGCCGCGGCGGCGACGGTCGCCGCTGGTGTACTCGAGCGCGCCGGACCCGTCGCGGGCGAGCGCCACCGGCAGCGCGTGCGTCACGACGCTCACCCCGTCGGCGCGCAGCGTCTCGAGCGTCATCTCGCCGAGCATGTCGTCGAAGGTCTTGAGGGCCGTCTCGCCGCGCAGCATGAGGCTGGTCTCGCTCCCGAGGCCGGCGAAAATGCCCGCCAGCTCGAGGGCGATGTAGCTGCTGCCCACCACCGCGACCCGCGCCGGCCGCGCCCCGAGCTCGAAGAAGCCGTCGGAGGTGATGCCGAGCTCCGCGCCCGGGATCGCGGGCACGCGCGGATAGCCCCCGGTGGCGATGACGATGTGCGGGGCGGTGAGCGTGCGCCCGGCCACGCTGACGGTGTGCGCGTCCGCGAACCGGGCGCGACCCCGGACGAGCTCGACGTGCTGGCTGGCGAGGTTGGCCGCGTACAGCCCGTTCAGGTGGGTGAGGTAGGTGTCGCGCCGGTGGCGCAGCCCGGGCCAGTCGTGCCCCTGCACGGCGAGATCGAAGCCGTAGTCCCGGGCGTCGTGCTGCGCAGCGCCCAGCTCGGCGGCGTTCCACATGATCTTCTTCGGCACGCAGCCGACGTTGACGCAGGTGCCGCCGAGGCGGCCGGACTCCGCCAGCGCGACCCGGGCGCCGTATTCGGCGGCACGCCGCGCGGTGGCGACCCCGCCGCTGCCCCCGCCGATCACCACCAGGTCGAACTTCTCGGACATGACATTCCCGCCGCTTCCGGGCATGTTATATGAGGTCGCGGGACGCGCGCTGGCCACTGCCGCCGCCCGCCTGCAAGGGCCGCTACAATGGCGCTCGCCCAGACCGGACGGGAATGCATGGCTAACCCCCTACTTGGCCAGGATCCGCTGCCGCAGTTCCGGCAGATCCGGCCCGAGCACGTCGAGCCCGCGGTGCGCGAGCTGCTGTGCGCCAACCGCGCGCGCATCGATGAGCTCGCGAGCCTGTCCCGCCCCACCTTCGCCAGCCTGGTCGAGCCGCTCGAGGAGCTGCACCACCGCACCACGCGCACCTGGTCGCCGGTCAGCCACCTGAACGCGGTGCTGAACTCCGATGCGCTGCGCGCCGGCTACAACGCCTGCCTGCCGCTGCTGTCGGCCTACCAGACCGACCTGGCGCAGAGCGAGCCGCTGTACCGCGCCTACCGCACCATCGCCGCCGATGAGGGCGCGGCGCTCGCGCCGGTGCAGCGCCGCGTCATCGAGCACGCGGTGCGCGACTTCCGCCTCGCCGGCGTCGGGCTGAGCGCCGAGCGCAAGGCGCGCTTCAAGACCGCCATGCTCGAGCTGACGCAGCTGCAGGCGCGGTTCGAGGAGCACGTGCTGGATGCGACCAACAGCTGGACGCGGCACGTCACGGATGCCGCGGAGCTGGCCGGTCTCAACGACACGCTCATCGAGCAGGCACGGCGCCGTGCCCACGAGCAGGGTCGCTCCGGCTGGCTGCTGTCGCTGGATCAGCCGACCTACGTGGCGGTGGTGACCGATGCGGAGTCGGAGCCGCTGCGGCGCGACTTCTACGAGGCCTGGACCACGCGCGCCTCGGACCAGGGGCCGGGCGCGGGGCGCTGGGATAACGCCCCGGTGATGGCGGAGATCCTGCGCCGCCGCCACGAAGTGGCGCGGCTGCTCGACTTCGGCAACTACGCCGAGTACGCGCTCGCCACCCGCATGGCGCACAGCGTCGAGGAGGTACTGAGGTTCCTGCACCAGCTGGCGGCGGCGGCGCGCGCCGCGGCGCGCGCCGAGTTCGCCGAGCTCGAGGCCTTCGCCGGCCGGCCGCTGGCCGCCTGGGACGTGGGCTTCTACGCCGAGCGGCTGCAGCGCGAGCGTTTCTCGGTATCGCAGGAGGAGCTGCGGCCCTACTTCCCGCTGCCGCGCGTGCTCGGGGGGCTGTTCGAGGTCGCCGAGCGGCTGTTCGGCGTCGCCATCCGCGAGCGCCAGGGAGCGGCGGTGTGGCACCCGGACGCGCGGCTGTTCGACATCAGCGCCGGCGGCGAGGCGGTCGGCAGCTTCTACCTCGACGCCTACGCACGCCCGCACAAGCGCAGCGGCGCCTGGATGGATGAGTGCGTCGGCCGCAAGCGTCTGGCGAGCGGCGCGGCGCTACCGGTGGCGTACCTGGTGTGCAACTTCCTGCCGCCGGCGCCGCAGCGCCCGGCGCTGCTGACGCACGACGACGTGGTGACGCTGTTCCACGAGTTCGGCCACGGGCTGCACCACCTGCTGACGCGCGTCGACTATCCGAGCATCGCCGGCATCAACGGCGTCGCCTGGGACGCGGTCGAGCTGCCGAGCCAGTTCCTCGAGAACTACGCCTGGCACCCGGAGGTGCTGCAGCGCATCTCCGGACACTTCGAGAGCGGCGCGCCGCTGCCCGCCGACCAGCAGGCGCGCCTCATGGCCACGCGCAGCTTCCATGCGGGACTTTCGATGATGCGGCAGCTGGAGTTCGCGCTGTTCGACTTCCGCCTGCACACCGAGTACACCCCGGAGCGCGGCGCTCGCGTGCTCGAGATCCTCGCCGAAGTGCGCCGCGAGGTGGCGGTGGTGCCGGTGCCGGAGTGGAACCGTTTCCCGAACAGCTTCGGACACATCTTTGCCGGCGGCTATGCCGCCGGCTACTACAGCTACAAGTGGGCCGAGGTGCTGGCGGCGGATGCGTTCGCGGCCTTCGAGGAGAGCGGCGTGTTCGACGCCGCGACCGCGCGGCGCTTCCTCGAGGCCATCCTGAGCCGCGGCGGCAGCCGCGACGTGCTCGAGGCGTTCGTCGAGTTTCGCGGCCGCCGCCCGGACGTGCGCGCGCTGCTGAAGCAGCACGGCATCGACGCCGTGAGCGGGCGCGCGGCGTGAGGGCCGCGCGCGCCGCGCGGCTGCTGCTGGCGCTGCCGCTCGCCTGGCCGGGCGCCGCCGCCGCCGAGCCCGCCACGCTGTACGTCGTCGAGCAGCTGGTGGTGAACGTCAACAGCGCCCCGGACGCGAGCGGCGAGCGCATCGCCACGGTCAAGAGCGGCGAAGCGCTGCAGGTGATCGAGAAGAGCGGCGAACAGGTGCACGTCAAGCTCGCCAACGGCAAGGACGGCTGGGTCCGCGCCGGCTACCTGTCGGCGGATGAGCCGCTCAAGCCGCGCCTGGTGCAGCGCGAAGCGGAAGTCGCGCAGCTGAAGGACGAACTCACCCGCCTGCAGGGGCAGCTGGCGGCGGCGCGCAGCGCCCGGCCCGCCGCGGCGGCACCGGCCGCCGGCCCCGCCGGCGCGCCGGGCGACCCCGCAGCCCCGCCCGAGGAGGCCCCGGCCGCCGCGCACGCGCTGTTCGACAGCGCCGACGAGCCGCCGCGGCGCGTCTGGCCGTGGGCGCTCGGCTGGTCGCTCGGGGCGCTGGCGGCCGGCTTCCTGCTGGGCGCCCTGGTGCTGGACCGTCACATCCGCCGCAAGTACGGCGGCCTGCGGATCTATTGATGCCGCGCAGGGCCGCCGGCGGCCGACCGGACTTAACGCGGCGGTGGCGGCGGTCAAAGTGTGCGGCGGGTCTCGGTCCGGGCGTCTCGAAACTGCCTAGACTGCGCTTTAATCCAGCGGCCGGGCTCAGGGGGACGGGCCACGATAATGAATAACACCCGTCGCAGCGACTTCGACGTGACCAACACCGTGCAGGTGAGCTCGCCGCAGGCGGTGCTGGCCGCGGTCGAGTCCCTGTACCGGCCGACCTGGCCGGGCCTGTCACTCGAGCCGCTCAGCAAGGCCTTCGCGCACTTCGAGCGGCTGTTCGCCGGTGAAGTGCCCGGCTGGCACGGCGTCGACACGGTCTACCACGACCGCCAGCACACGCTCGACATAACACTGGCGCTGGCGCGCCTGCTGGTCGGCTACGAGCGCCAGCAGCCGGAGGCCGAGCGCCTCGGCGGCACGCGCGCCCTCATCGGCCTGATCACGGGGCTGTTCCACGACGTCGGCTACCTGCGCCGCGCCGACGACCTGCAGTCGCTCAACGGCGCGGAGTTCACGCGCACGCACGTGACGCGCGGCGCACGCTTCCTCGAGGAGTACCTGCCGGTGCTCGGCTTCGCCGCCTGGGCGCCGGTGGCGAGCGCCATCATCCATTTCACCGGCTACGAGGTGCCGTTCGCCGCGATCGAGGCGCGCGTGGCCGACCGGCGTGACATAACGGTGGGCCACCTGCTCGGCACCGCCGACATGATCGCGCAGATGGCCGACCGCTGTTACCTGGAGAAGTGCCGCGACCGGCTGTACGCCGAGTTCGTGCTGGGCGGCGTGGCGCTGCCCTTCACCGAGGGCTACCCGCAGGTCAAGTACGCCTCCGGCCTCGACCTGCTGCGCCAGACGCCGGAGTTCGTCATGGATACGCGCACCAAGCGTCTCGAGGGCGAGTTCCACGGTGCGTACCGCTACCTCGAGACCCTGTACGGCGGCCGCAACCCGTACATGGAGGCCATCGACCGCAACGTCGCGTACCTGCAGCAGATCCTGCGCAGCGAGAACTGGCAGCTGCTCAGGCGCCGCCCGCCGATCTTCGCCGCCACCGAGGACCCCATGTCCACCATGCGCGGCCTGATGCTGGGGCATATAAAGAGAGTCTGGTCCAGCTACTCGGGCAGCTAGGGCGCTGCCGCGGCGCCGGTAGCCTTACCTCCCGGGCGGCGGTTAATATGAATCCCCAATAATTAGGGGATCGCCCGCCCGCGCCGCGCTGGGCGGTACGTACGTGACTGCCGCGACTTTCAAGTTCAAGTACGCGGGGGCCGCCTTCCTGGTGGTGCTCCTGGCAGCGGCCGCGATCGTCAGCCTGCTGCTGGTCCGAGACGCCGCCGACAACCGCTCGCTCAGCGCGCTGGCCGAGAACGCCGCGCGCGAGCGCCTCGATCCGGAGCTCCAGGCACGCGCCCGCAGCGTCGCCGCCCACGCCGCCGACTCGATCGCCGGCGCGGTGCGTGCCGGCGACACCGCCGGCACCGCACGGCGCCTGCAGCCCTTCATGGACGACGACACCGTCGCCGGCCTCACGGTCACCGATCTCGCCGGCCGCACGCTCTTCAGCTGGCAGCGTGGCGCCCCGCTGACCCCGGGCACGCAGAGCGGCCGCGCCAGCGCGCCGGTGCGCACCCTGGTCGAGAACATCCCCGGCGCCGTCACGCCGGAGACGCTCGCCACCCTCACCGTGGCGCTCGTGCAGGCAGCGCCGGTACCGCAGGCGAGCCTCACCGGGCGGCTGCACGCCGCGACCGCCGCACGCACCCGCCTGACGCTGTGGCTGGCCCTCGCCCTCGCCGGCGCCGGCGCGCTCCTCGGCGCGGCGCTGGCGTGGCGCTCGGTGAGCCAGCTGCAGCGCCCGGTCGACTCGTTCATCAAGAGCGCCGAGCGCATCGGCCAGGGCGACTACACGCGCCCCTTCGAGGTGCCGCGCAAGCGCGACGCGCTCGGCGACCTGCAGCAGGCGCTCGAGCGCATGCGCGGCCGCCTGCGCGTCTCGACCGTCAACAAGAGCTACCTGCACAGCGTGCTCAACAGCATGACGGACGCCGTGTTCGTCACCTCCCCGGACGGCGTCATCAAGGTGGCCAACTCGGCCGCCTGCAAGATGCTCGGCTACGCCGAGGAGGAGCTGCTCGGCAAGGGCATCCTCGCGGTGCTGGAGGAGCGCGAGCGCGTCGACTTCGACCTGCTGCAGGCGGCGCAGGAGACACGCGAGACCGTGGTGCGCACCCGCTCCGGGCAGACCATCCCGGTGTCGTTCACCGGCTCGCGCATCGACAGCGACGACCCGCAGTTCCAGGGCAACATCTTCGTGGCGCGCAACATCACCGACCGCAAGCGCGCCGAGCGCCGCATCCGCTATCTCGCGCGCTACGACGCGCTCACCAAGCTCCCCAACCGCATGCAGTTCCACCACGTGCTGCAGCAGACCATCGCGCGCGCGCTACGCTCCGGGCAGGTGGTGGCGGCCCTGTACCTGGACATGGACCGCTTCAAGGAGGTCAACGATACCTTCGGCCACGGTGCCGGCGACCGCGTGCTGGAGGTGCTGGCCGAGCGCCTGACGCGCTCGCTGCCGAAGGAGACCGTGGTCGGGCGCCTGGCGGGGGACGAGTTCGCGCTGTTTGTCGACGGGCTGCCGGCCGATGCCGACAACCGCGGGCCGATCGCGCAGCTGGCGCGGGCGCTGCTGACCGACGTGTGCCGGCCGTTCCAGCTCAACCAGCACGAGGTGTTCCTGACCGCGAGCATCGGCATCGCCTTCTGCCCGCGCGATGCCGAGAACGTCATCGACCTGATCCGCAACGCCGATGCGGCCATGTACTACTCCAAGCAGAACGGCGGCAACACCTTCGCCTTCTACTCCCCGGAGATGAACGCCGCCGCGGTCGAGCGGCTGATGCTCAAGAGCAAGCTGCGCCGCGCGCTGGAGCGCGACGAGCTGGTGAT
>Ga0070681_10005427_pt1 | contig 12316 bp, 11 predicted proteins | sample KBSC83BmetaG_FD_65650 | JGI IMG/M metagenome (GOLD analysis project Ga0070681, IMG submission 65650) | Corn rhizosphere microbial communities from Kellogg Biological Station, Michigan, USA - KBS C8-3B metaG | ecosystem: Host-associated > Plants > Roots > Rhizosphere | place: USA: Michigan...
TACCGGCGCTTCATCGAGGACGTGCCGCGCGGCGCCCCGCCGGTCCTCGCCGACCGCCACATGCACGAATGGGCGGCCGCCTACCTCGCGAGCGATCCGCAGAGCGCCGGGCGCACGCCCCACGCCGTGAAGACGCCCAACGGCCCGGCCGCCGATATCGCCACGGTGTGGAGCTCGGGCTCGGCGGGTTACGACCTCGCGGCGATCCGCTGCCCCGTTCTCCTGGTGCGCGGCGAATGGGATTCGCTCTGCGGCGACCGCGACGCGCGACGCCTGCTGGACGCCCTGGGCGCGGCGGCGAAGGAGGACCGCAAGCTCGCGCGCGGCACGCACCTCATGCACCTCGAGGAGAACCGCGGCGCCCTGCACGCGGCGAGCATCGAGTTCCTGCGGGCGCCGGTGTAAGGTAGCGGCTTCGACGTGGGTCTCGTTCGCATGCGACCAGCCATCCGTTGGATCATCGCCGTACTGTCCGTCGCGGCACCCCTCGCCGCCGTGGCCGCCGAGTGCCGCCTGGCCTCGGGCCCCGGCACGGCGGCCCTCGTGGAGCTCTACACCTCCGAAGGCTGCTCGAGCTGCCCGCCCGCCGACCATTGGCTCTCGGCTTTCACGGCGCATCGCGATCCGCGCGTCGTGCCGATCGCCTTCCACGTGCAGTACTGGGATTCGCTGGGATGGAAGGACCGCTTCGGCGATCCGCGCTACACGCGCCGCCAGGAGGCCGAAGGCAAGATGAGCGGCGCGCGCTTCGTGTACACGCCGCTGGTGGTGCTCGCCGGGCGCGACTTCCCCGAGTGGCACAGCGCATCCGAGTTCAAGCGTGGGGTCGACACCGTGAACCATCGGCAAGCCCGCGCCACGATCGAGATCGCATCGCATCCCGGCCCCGCCGCCAGCCTCGCGGGCACGGTCTCCGCCACGCTCGCCCCCGCCATGTCCCCGGCGAACCTCGCGCTCGTGGTCGCGCTTACCCAGGACGGGCTCGCGAGCCGCGTGACCGCCGGCGAGAATCGCGGCGAGCACCTGGCGCACGACTTCGTGACGCGCGATCTCGCGAGCTCGCCGCTCGGCGCCGGGCGCACCACGCGCGAGTTCTCCTTCGCGGTGCCGACGGAAAACGACCCGGCCCACGCCTCGATCACGGCCTTCGTGCAGGACACGAAGACCGGCGAGGTGATCCAGGCGCTCGCCGCCCCGCCCTGCCCCTAGCGCGGGCCTATTGCTGGGCCCGGGCGATCGCGGCGATCTCCTGCGCGGCGGCGGCGCTCGGCCGTCCCGGACCGGAGGCGGCGAGCGACCAGATCATCATCAGCTCGTCGGTCCCCTCGTCGGAGGAGAGCATGCGCCGCAGGTCGGCGGGCTGCTGCGCGCCGCCGAGCGCGGTCTCGAGCTTCGGGCGCGCGTTCTGGATCTCGATGATCTGCTCGATCGCCTGTTGCGCGATCTCGAACGCGATCGTGACGATGATCTGCGGGCCCGCGGCCAGGAAGGCTCCCGCGATGTCGGCGCCCAGCGCTCCGGCGCCCGCTCCGCCCGCGGCGACGGTCTTGGTGCCGGACTCGACGCCCGCGATGCCCGCCCTCACCTCCGCCTTGGCGATCGCGCGCATCGCGGCCCGCCGCGCGAATGGAAACACCGCTTTCTTCACGCCCGGGTTCGCGAAGATCATCGTGTACATCGTGGTCGCGCCGCCCGTCACCGCGAGGCTGCGCGCCATGCCCGCCGCGTTGATGACCTGGAAGTCCGGCGGCACCGTGCCGTAGTCGAAGAGGACCTGCATCGAATTCGTCTGCCGCTGGGCCTGGGCGCGCCAGTAGGTGTCGGCCACCTTCCATGCGTCGTAGGCCGCGAGCGCGTCCCTCGCCATGTACGTGCGGTAGGCCCGGACCTGGCTCGCGAGGCTCGCGGCGAGCGCCTGCGTGGCGGGCGTGGGCGGCTCCTGCCCCTGCGCCACCGCGACGACCCGCGCGAGGACGACGGCATTCAGGACGTCGCTCTTCGCGGGATTGGTCGCGATCTCCGTCCAGCCCTTCTTGCGCACCTCCGCCACGGGCTTGCTCATCCCGTTGGCCACCTGCTCGAACGCGGCCTCGAGGAGCTTGCGGTCGCGCAGCAGCTCGAGGGCGACCGCCTCGCCGCCGGGCATGGCGAAGAGCCCGGGCGACGGATACGGCGCGGTGTACCAGTCGATGGTTCCGGCGAGGCAGGCGCGCGGCCCCTTCACCGAATCCACGCCGCGCTTGTAGCCCGGCGGGCACGACCAGCACGTGCCGCCGTCGATGAAATCGAAGATCTGGTCCGCGGGGCAGGTGAGCGCGCTCACGTACTTCGCCTTCGCGAACTGGAAGCCGCCGCCCTTCTCGCACGCCTGCGCGCTGTCCACCGCGAAGACGGTGCGATCCCACGATTCCGGGCAGCGCCAGCACTCCCCGCCGCCGTGCAGGTCGAAGGTCTCGCCCTTCGGGCAGGTGCCCGCGCCCCTCACCGTCGCCTTGTCCCACGCCTCGGCGATGGTCGCCGCGCACGAGTCGTTGCGATTGATGGCATTGGCGGTGCGCCGGCCGCCGGGGCACGCGTAGCAGTAGCCGTCGATGGCGTCCCAGAACTGTCCCGAAGGACAATCGGTGCCGATCAGCCCGGTGGCTTTCGAATAGCGCGTGGCCTTGAAGAGCTTCTCGGCGGCCGGCTTGTGGCACGCGGCCCTCGGATCGTCGACCCGCAGCCCGGTACGCTCGAAGCCCGGCGGGCAGCTCCAGCACTCGCCGTCGCGGATCGGATCCCAGAACGAGCCCGGCGGGCACGCCTTGCCCCTGAGCGTCGCGGGACCGAACTGTCCCTTCACGTTGGCATCGGGCTTGCTGCAGGCGCGCTCGGTGTCGACCGCGGCGGCCGAACGTCCATAGCCCGCGGGACATTGCCAGCACTGCCACAGCCCGATATCGAAGAAGGTGCCGTTGGGGCACGTGCCGAGCGCCTTGGATTCGAGCTTCGCGGTCTTGGCGCCGCACGGATCCTGCGGCTTGCCGTTGACGATGCCGCCACACAGCGGTCCCGAAGCCGCCGGCCCCGGCGCATTGCCGAATTGCACCTGGATCGACGCCGGGCTGGACGGGATCAGCTTCGGATCGACCTTGAGGGTCTGCATGTTGACGATCACCTTCGTGCCGTCGGGCTGCAGGACGACCTTGGGAGGATCGATCTTTACCGGGGTGAAGATCGCGGTGTTCGTGACGGGTACCGTCGTCGTCTGCGCGACGGCGGATGGGGCGGGGACAGCTCCGAGCACCGCGACGGCCAACAAGGCCGCGAACCCGGGTGCGCCGGACAGGGGGCGTGACATGGGTGCCTCCGTTCGAATCGTTGTGGTTATGGGGTGGATTGCACCGTCGGAAACGGGGCATAGCCTATGCGGTTTACCGGGAACCTGCCACCGCGACTTTCGTCGTATCCTGTATCGATGCGGCGGCCCCGATCTGCCTCTTTCGCCGCCACCTGTCACACGTTCCGCCCCCCGCACGTCTAGCAGGCAGGCAACCCCGAATGCGGGTGGAACAGACCATGGACGAGCACGCCGCCATTTTCCAGCGCAACCGACCGCGCCTGTACGGGATCGCGTACCGCATGCTCGGCACGCGCGCCGACGCGGAGGACATGCTCCAGGAGGCCTACCTGCGCTGGCACGGCACGGATGTCGCCGGGATACGCACACCCGAGGCGTGGCTCACGACCACGGTGACGCGGCTCGCGATCGACCGGCTGCGCGCGGCGCGCGTCGAGCGCGAGACCTACCACGGCCCGTGGCTGCCGGAGCCGCTCACGGGCGAGCCCGTCGCCACCCCCGAGCAGGCGGCCGAGCTCGCCTCGGACCTGTCCACGGCATTCCTGCTCGTGCTCGAGCGCCTCGCGCCCGAGGAGCGCGCCGCGTTCCTGCTGCACGACGTCTTCGATTGCGAGTACCGCGAGGTGGCGGCCGCGCTCGGCAAGAACGAGGCGAGCTGCCGCCAGATCGTGCACCGCGCCCGCGAGCGCGTGCGCCGCGACCGCCCGCGCTTCCAGGTGAGCGAACCCGCGCGCCGCCAGCTCCTCGAGCGCTTCGAGGCGGCGTTGCGGACTGCTGACCGCAAGGCGCTGGTGGCGCTGCTCGCGCCCGACGCCACGTGGATGGCCGACGGCGGCGGCAAGGTCTCCGCGGCGAGCAAGGCGCTGCAAGGCGCCGAGCACATCGCGAAGCTCATGGCGGGCGTGGGCCGCCACCTCGCGCGCAAGTTTCCCGGGCGCATCCGGCCGCACCTCATGCCGATCAACGGCGAGACCGGGCTCGTGCTGTTCATCGACGGCGTCGCCTCGTGGGCCCTCACCGTCGAGACCGACGGGGTGCGCATCCTCGCGGGCTACGTGGTGCTGAACCCGGAGAAGCTCGCCCGCATCGTGCCGCCGCCGCGGGAAACCTGAGAGCACGCTGTCACAACGCGTCGGCGCCGCCCGTCATCGCATCGCGAACACCGAACGAAAGGAGACATCGCATGAAACCCAGACTGAACGCCATCCACGCCTCGCCCGACGCCTACAAGGCGATGCAGGGGCTCGAGGCCCATATCGCGAAGAGCGGGCTCGACCACCGGCTGGTCCACCTCGTGAAGATGCGCGCCTCGCAGATCAACGGCTGCGCGTACTGCCTCGACATGCACTCGAAGGATGCGCGCGCCGCCGGCGAGACCGAGCAGCGCCTCTATTGCCTGGACGCGTGGGAGGAGACCGGGTTCTATTCCGATCGCGAGCGCGCGGCGCTGGCGTGGACCGAGGCGCTCACCCGCATCTCGGACACCCATGCGCCGGACGACGTGTACGAGGAGGCGCGCAAGCACTTCTCCGAGCGCGACCTCGTGGACCTCTCGCTCACCATCGCGGCGATCAACGCGTGGAACCGGCTCGCGATCGGCTTCCGCGCCGAGGTGGGGACCTACCAGCCCCAGCGGCGCGCGGCGGCGTGAAATGAAGAAGGCCCGGTCGCCCGGGCCTTCTTCCGGCTTGCATCGGAGAGCTACTGCTCGAGCGTGATGTGCCGCTCGGCCACGAGCTTCTTCATGTTCGCGATCTCGCGCTGGATCTGCGCCTTGAATTGCGCCGGCGAATTGCCCACGGGACGGGCGCCGACCTTCTCCAGCTTGGCGCGAAGGTCGGGATCGGCCATCACCTTCTTCATCGCCTCGCCCAGCCGCGCCGTCACTTCCGGCGGCACCTTCGCGGGCGCGAGCAGGCCGTACCACGCCTCGTCGGTGAAGCCCTTGAGGCCCGCCTCCTCCATCGTCATCACGTCGTAGCCGGGGATGCGCTGCGGCGAGATCACGCCGATCGCCTTCAGCCGGCCGCTGTCGATGTAGGGCTTCGAGGACGGGAACTGGTCGAAGAGGCCGTCGATCTGGCCGCCCATCACGTCCTGCATCGCCGGGCCCGATCCCTTGTACGGGACGTGCACCATCTTCACGCCCGCGAACGCCTGGAACGACTCGCCCAGCATGTGGTTGATGCTGCCCACGCCGGAGCTGCCGAAGGTGTACTTGCCGGGGTTCTTGCGCACGACCTCGATGAACTCCTTCAGGTCCTTGGCGGGGAACTTCGGGCTGATGGCGAGCACGTTCGGCATCGAGGCGATGTTGGTGATCGGCGCGAAGGTATCGACCGTGTACTCGGGCTTCTCGCGCGTGGCGCCGTAGACGATCATCGTGCTCACGGTGGCGATCGTGAGCGTGTAGCCGTCCGGCTCCGCGCGCGCGCCCTGCATGGTGCCGAGCGCGCCCGCCGCCCCGCCCACGTTCTCGACGATCACGGGCTGCCCCAGCTCCTTGCGCATCCCCTCGGCCGTCAGGCGCGCGATGATGTCGGTGCTGCCGCCCGGCGCGAACGGGACGATCAGCTTGATCGGGTGCGACGGATATCCGTCCGCCCAGGCGCCGCTCACGGCGGCGCACGATGCGATGGCCACTAGGATGGCTTTCCAGCTTTTCACGACGACCCCTCCTCGTTGGTTTGGTTGCGCCGGGTAGTGTCTCCCGACGCTACGGGGCTTGGCAATCGCACCGCATGGAGGAACGCCGGCGAGCTCAGCGGCGGCCGCCGCCCCCGCGCCCGCCCCCGAACCCGCCGCCGCGGCTGGGGGCGGCCGAACGCGGCGCGGGCATCGAGCGCGCGGTCGAATCCCGGGGCTGCGCTTTCGGCGGCTGCGCGATGGGATTCTCGGGACGCGCGCCGGGACGGTCCGGCTTCGCGATCGGATGCTCGGGATGCGGCGGGCCGATGTCGCCCCCGTCGCCGCCGCAGCATCCGCCGACCACGACGCCCCATCCGAACCCGTAGCCGTACCAGGGATCGTCGTAGTAGAACGGGTCGTAGTAGTCGCCCGCGGCGCCTTCGGTCGCGCAGCGCGCCGTGAGCAATCCGCACGCGACGAGGGCGGCGACGGCGAGGGCGCGCCTCATCGCGGCGCTCCCGGGCGCGGCGCCTCGTCGTGCCAGTTCACGATGCCGATGACGCCGCCGCGCGGATCGGCGATGACCGCGACGTTGCCGTCGAGGAGGTCGGGCCGCGGCGCCATCACGACGCGCCCGCCCGAGCTCACCGCGCGGGCGAGCGTGGCGGGGACGTCGGCCACCAGGATGTAGGGCAGCCAGCCCGCCTTCTCCGCGCCGGCAAGCCTGGTGATCCCGGCGCGCGCGATCCCCTGCGAAGCGAGGAGCGTGCGGGTGCGTCCGGCGACCTCGCCCACGGCCACCTCGTAGCCCGCGACGGCGGCGTAGAACGCGGCTTCCCGGGCGGGATCGTGCGCGAAGAGGTCGAGCCAGAAGACGTCGCCGTCCTCGACCGGGGTATCGGGAGGATCGCCGCCCTCGGCCGCCAGCACGCCGAAGACGGCCCCCTCGGGATCCCGGAACACCGCGTGCGTGCCGCGCCCCGCGACCGCCTTGGGCTCGAGCAGCACCTGGCCGCCCTGCTCGCGCACGACGCGCGCGGCCGCCGCGGGATCGGCCACCGATATGAGCGACAGCCAGCGCGCGCCGGACTTGGCGTCCTTCGGCCGAGCGTGCCTGAAAAGACCGCCGACCTTGCCGGCCTCGTTCCGGATCAGCGTGTACGAGGCGGGCGCGTCCTTCACGGGGCTGAACGTCCACCCGAATACCGCGCCGTAGAAGGTGCGCGCGCCGGCGGGGTCGTCGGTCGCGAGGTCGAACCAGCTGAACTTGCCCGGGAAGGACCGGCCCGCCGTGCCGTCGGGGCCGAGCGGCGCCGCCGCCGCGCCCAGCGCGAGCAGGCCGCACACCATCGCCAGGACGGGGATCCGCCTCATGACACCTCCACTCGCCGCGACCGATGCGAGGTGAACAGCCGGCTACGAGCGGATCATCCTACACTTGGAAGAGCTCGCACATCAGGGCGCGGAGCCAGCGGTTGCGCCCGTCCTCGTGGAAGCGGCGGTGCCAGAACTGGCGCAGCGCGATGCGCGGCGGCTCGAACGGAAGGCCCACGATCCGCAGGTTGGCGGTGACGGAGACGAAGTAGCGCGCGAGCGGCAGCGGCACGGTGACGATGAGGTCCGACTGCGCGACGATCATCGGCGCGCTCGCGAAGTGGGGCGTGGTGAGGACCACGCGGCGGCGCAGCCTGCGGCGCGCGAGGTAGCGCTCCATCACCTCCTCGCTGCGGCTCTCGGCGCGCACCACGACGTGCTCGAGCCCGAGGTACTGCCGGATGCCGAGCCTGCGCGCCCCGATCGGGTGCTTCGAGCGCAGCAGGCTCGCGAAGGTGTCGGTGAAGAGCGCCTGCTGGTAGAAGTTGCGCTTCTGCAGGTCCGGGAAATAGCCGATCGCGAGGTCGATGGCGCCGCTCTCCAGCCCGTGCGCCACCTCTTCGGCGGGCAGGCTCACCGAGCGTATCGCCGCCTTGGGCATCCGCCTGCGCATCTCGCGCAGGATCCCCGGCAGCATCACCATCTCGCCCACGTCCGAGAGCGCGATGCTCACCGTGCGCTGGCTCTTGGCGGCGTCGAAACCCTGGGTGGCGACGATCTCGGCGCCGATCCGCGCGAGCACGCCGCGCGCCGAGTCGATGAGCCCGGCGGCGCGCGGCGTGGGCTCCATGCGGTTGCCCGAGCGCACGAAGAGCCGGTCGCCGAAGAACTCGCGCAGCTTCCCGAGCGCCACGCTCACCGCGGGCTGGCTGCGGCCGATGGCCGCCGCCGCGCCGCTCACGCCGCGCCGCTCGTCGAGCGCCACCAGCACGCGGAGCAGGTTCAGGTCCAGCTCGTCCATCGGCGGTCCCATTCGAATTGTTAATACAGTCTATGCGGCCTATTCGGTTGCGTAAATCATCCCGCCAGGCGGAACATGGGCATCCACCCCACGGAATGCGATGCCATGGCCCACGAAAGCCTGCAGCAGCTGCTCGATCGCTCGGGCGACACCGTCGCGCTCCTGCGCAACTCCCGGATCGGCGCCTACATCTACCCGATCGTCCCGACCGAGTTCGGCAACTGGCGCGACGAGCAGGTCGCATGGCAGAAGACCGCCGTGCTCTTCGACCAGTCGCACCACATGGCCGAGATCACGATGCGCGGCCCGGAAGCGCTCAGGCTCTGCACGCACGCGACGATCAACAGCTTCAGGGAATTCGTGCCCGGGAAGGCGAAGCAGATGGTTCCGCTCTCCCACGACGGCTACGTGATCGGCGACGGCATCCTCTTCTACCTGGGCCCCGAGGAGCTGCTCTTCGTCGGCCGCGCACCGACCGTGAACTGGCTCGAGTACCTCGCGAAGACCGCCGGCTTCAAGGTCGATACCGTCCGCGACGACCGCTCGCCCTCCAACCCGTACGGCGCCGCGGTCACGCGCCGCCACTACCGCTACCAGGTGCAGGGGCCCAACGCGGCCCAGGTGCTGGAGAAGCTCCACGGCGCGAAGCTTCCCGAGATCAAGTTCTTCAACCTCGGGTGGATCGACGTGAAGGGCCGCAAGGTGCGGGCGCTGCGCCACGGCATGGCCGGCGCGCCGGGCCTCGAGCTCTTCGGCCCCTACGCCGAGCGCGAGGAGGTGCGCCAGGCCATCATCGAGGCGGGGCGCGATTTCGGCCTCGTGGTGTGCGGCGCGCGCACCTATTCGAGCAACACCCTGGAGTCGGGCTGGATCCCGTCGCCGCTGCCGGCCGTCTACACCGGCGAGAAGATGCGCCCCTACCGCGAGTACCTGCCCGCCAACGGCTACGAGGGCACCTGCTCGATCGGCGGCAGCTTCGTCTCGAAGGACATCGAGGACTACTACGTCACGCCCCACGAGATGGGCTACGGGCCGTTCGTGAAGCTCGACCACGACTTCATCGGGCGCGAGGCGCTCGAGCGGCGCGTGCGCGAGGGCCACCGGCGCGACCGCAAGAAGGTGACCTACGAATGGAACGGGGCCGACCTGGGCGCCGTCACCTCCTCGCTCTACGACCGCGACGAGCTGCCGTGCAAGTTCTACGACCTGCCCAACGCCAACTACTCCTCGGCTTCCTACGACAGCGTGACGCTCGAGGGCAAATCGGTCGGCTTCTCGATGTTCGCGGGCTACAGCCACAACGAGCGCTGCGGCCTCTCGCTCGGGATCGTCGACTCCAGCGTGAACGTGGGCGACGAGCTGGTGCTGGTCTGGGGCGAGGAGAACGGCGGCACGCGCAAGCCCGTCGTGGAGCGCCACCGCCAATGCGAGGTCCGCGTGCGCGTGGCGCCCACGCCCTACTCGCGCCTTGCCCGCGAGACCTACCACGACGGCTGGCGCACGCGGCAGGCGTAGCCCGTGAACGACGCGGCCGGCGAGGGAGGTAGCGATCCGCCGGTCCCGGTGGCGATCGAGATCGCGCGCCTCGCGCGCGACGCCTCGGTCGAGATCGGGATCCACGACCTGAAGCAGCTCACCGAGGCCCGGGCCTACCTCGCGCCGGGGGCCAAGGTCTACGTGAGCTTCCTGCACGAGCAGGCGTGGGAGGAGACCGAGCAGGCGTGCCGCGCGGTGCGCAGCGCGGGCTTCGAGCCCGTGCCCCACGTGCCGGTGCGCCGCATCCCCTCGGCACGGGCCCTCGAGCGCCTGCTTTACAATCTGGTGAGGATCGCGCAGGTTCGGGAAGCGCTGCTCATCGCCGGGGACTACGCGCTGGCGAACGGACCCTACTCCTGCGTGGCCGACGTGCTGCGCGCCCGCGTGCTGGAAGAGGTCGGGATGCAGCGCGTCTCGATCGGCGGCCATCCCGAAGGGCATCCCGTGGTGCCGCTGGAGAAGATCCGTGAAGCCGAACGCGAGAAAGCGATGATCGCCGCCGAGCACGGCCTGGAGGCCACCTTCGTGACCCAGTTCTTCTTCGAGCCCACGCCCTTCCTGCGCTGGGTCGACGACCTGCGCGCGCGCTCGGTGCGCAGCCGCATCGTCGCCGGCCTCGCCGGCCCCGCCACCATCGCGACCCTCTTCCGCTTCGGGTTGCGCTGCGGCGTGGGCCCGTCGATCCGCGTGCTGGGCTCGCGCGCCCGCCACGTCACGGCGCTCGCCGCCGATCACGGCCCCCAGCAGGTGATGCGCACGCTCGCGGAGGCGCGCGCGGCGGGGGCCTCGGATTTCGACGGGTTCCACTTCTACACGTTCGGCGGTTACCTGCGCACGTGCCGCTGGCTCGAGCGGATCGCGAACGGCCGCTTCACGCTCGATGCGCACCGCGGCTTCGAAGTCGCGCGCAGCTAGCCCGTGGCCACCATCGTCGGCGGCATCGCCTCCTCGCACACGCCCACCATCGGCTACGCGCTCGACGCGAACAAGCAGGACGACCCGGTGTGGGCGCCGATCTTCGAGGGCTACGAACCGGTGCGCCGCTGGCTCGCCGACAAGAAGCCCGACGTGCTGTTCGTGATCTTCAACGACCACATCACGTCGTTCTCCTTCGACCACTACTCGCACTTCGCGCTCGGCGTGGGCGAGCGCTACGAGGTCGCCGACGAGGGCGGCGGACCGCGCAGGCTCCCGGCCATCGCGGGCCATCCCGGCCTCGCGCGCCACGTCGCCAAGGGGCTGGTCGCCGACGAGTTCGACCTCTCCTACTTCCAGGGCAAGGGGCTGGACCACGGCGTCTTCTCGCCGCTCTCGGTGATGTGGCCGCACGCGAAGGCGTGGCCGGGCGCCATCGTGCCGCTCCAGGTGGGCGTGCTGGAGTTCCCGATCCCCTCCGCGCGGCGCTGCTACCGGCTGGGGCTCGCGCTGCGCAAGGCGATCGAGAGCTACCCCGAGGACCTCAAGGTGGCGATCGTGGGCACCGGCGGCCTCTCGCACCAGGTGCACGGCGAGCGCGCGGGCTTCAACAACACGCCATGGGACATGGAGTTCCTCGACCGGCTCGAGAACGATCCCGAAAGCCTCACGCGGCTCACCATCGCGCAGTACGCCGAGCGCGGCGGCTTCGAGGGCTCGGAGGTCATCATGTGGCTCATCATGCGCGGAGCGCTCTCGCGCAAGGTGAGGAAGCTGCACCAGGCCTACTACCTCCCGTCGATGACGCCGATCTGCACGGTGATCTACGAGAACGCCTCCGACGACCCCGAGGACGAATCCATCGACGAATACCGCGCGCGCATCGAGCGCGAGTGGGCCGGCATCGAGAAGCTGCCCGGCACGTATCCGTTCACGCTGGAGCGCAGCGTCAAGGCTTTCCGGTTGAACTCATTCCTGCACTCGCTCATCGAGCCCGGGCGCCGCAAGCGCTTCCTCGCCGAGCCCGAGCCGATGATGGCCGAGGCGGGGCTCACCGACGAGGAACGCGCCATGGTGCGAAGCCGCGACTGGCGCGCGCTCGTCCGCTACGGCGTCATCTTCTTCCTGCTGGAGAAGCTGGGTGCCGCGGTGGGCACCACGAACCTGCACATCTACGCGGCCATGCGCGGGCAGACGCTGGAGGAATTCCAGAAGACGCGCAACGCGCAGATCACGTATTCGGTCGCGGGGGAAGAGAAGGCGTAGCCCGCACTGCGGAGACGGCGGCGCGCAGCGCGAGCAGGTAGCTGTCGATGCCCAAACCGCAGATCTGCTCCCGTGCCACGTCGGCCAGCACGGAGACCCGGCGAAACGCCTCGCGTTCATGGATGTTCGACATGTGGACCTCGAACACCGGCACGGTGAGGATGGCGAGCGCGTCGCGAATGGCGTAGCTGTAGTGGGTCCATGCGCCGGCATTGATCAGCACGGCATCCACCTTTTCGTCGAATGCGAGGTGGATCCGCTCGCACATCTCCTTCTCGCCGTTGGTCTGGTAGCTC